>Ga0134105_1000223_pt1 | contig 69271 bp, 65 predicted proteins | sample 16_3_2metaG_FD_94457 | JGI IMG/M metagenome (GOLD analysis project Ga0134105, IMG submission 94457) | Switchgrass degrading microbial communities from high solid loading bioreactors in New Hampshire, USA - 16_60_3.3_214_A3 metaG | ecosystem: Engineered > Bioreactor > Semi-continuous > Anaerobic... | reverse complement strand
TATTTTAGAAGAAGCGGGTATAAGGACAGAGGTTGACCTTAGAAATGAAAAGATAGGTTACAAGATAAGGGAAGCACAGATACAGAAAGTACCTTACATGCTGGTTATAGGCGATAAGGAGATGGATAATGAAGCAGTGGCTGTGCGCTCCAGAAAAGACGGCGATCTTGGATCCATGCCTGTAGAGGAGTTTAAAGCGAAAATACTTGAAGAAATTAATAATAAAGCAAAATAATTTTCTTGACAAATACCATATTACCTGCTAATATTAAATAGCAAAATAAAGAAGGAGTCATCCACTTCTCACCTTACGGAGTACTCCAGTAAGGTTAAATAACTGATTTTTAGTTCAGGCTTTTCTATGATAATAAAAGTGGATTGACGTATTCAATCCACTTCTTTATTTGCAGAAAACGGATGATGTATTGTTACGGCATGGCATTATCCGCTATAATAAATGTCGTGCATAAGGTTTCGGCCTTCTTGCTTAAATTAACCGGAGGTGTTATTTATTAGTAGAAATGAATTAATGATCAATGAAGAAATAAGAGAGAAGGAGATAAGGGTAATTGATGTTGATGGTACCATGCTTGGAATAATGTCAGCAAAGGAAGCTCAGAAGCTGGCATATTCAAAGAACCTTGACTTGGTGAAAATTGCACCGCAGGCAACACCGCCCGTATGCCGCATAATGGATTACGGGAAATATATGTTTGAACAAGCAAAAAAGGAAAAGGAAGCGCGGAAGAAGCAAAAAGTAATCAATGTTAAGGAAATACAGATATCTCCGACAATAGAAGATCATGATTTCGAATTCAAGGTAAAAAATGCTGTCAGATTTCTGAAAGACGGTAACAAAGTAAAAGTCAATATGAAGTTCAGAGGCAGACAGATGAATTACACTTCTTTGGGGGAAGAGATTCTTAGCAAGTTTGCCGAAGCTATTAAAGATGTAGGGACAGTTGAAAAAAAGCCAAAACTCGAAGGTAGAAGTATGATTATGATAATCAGCCCAAAGCAGTAATATAATAGGAGGAGAGAATAATGCCAAAATTAAAGACACATAGTGCTTCAAAAAAGAGATTTGCAAAAACAGCAAGCGGCAAAATAAAAATGAGTCATGCGTTCAGGAGCCACAGACTTATTTCAAAAAGCAGAAAAGCAAGAAAACATCACAGACTGACTGCTTATGCGTCCAGTGCAAATGAAGCAACTATCAAGAAGCTTATCCCATATAAATAAGAAGGAGGAATTATGCAATGTCAAGAGTTAAAGGTGCGTTAAGAACGCGTGCAAGACATAAAAAAGTTATTAAGCTCGCGAAAGGATATTTCGGAGCTAAGAGTAAATTATACAGACTTGCTAACCAGGCAGTAATGAAATCACTGGTTTATGGATATAGAGACAGAAGAGCAAAGAAAAGAGATTTTAGAAAATTGTGGATTGCAAGAATAAACGCAGCTGCAAGAGCAAATGGTATTTCTTACAGCAGGTTCATGAACGGACTGAAAAAATCAGGTATAACACTTAACAGAAAAGTGCTTGCAGACATGGCTGTAAATGACGAAGCAGCATTTGCACAGTTGGTTGAAAAAGTTAAAGCTATCATATAAATATTAGTTGATAATTTATGTTTATATAGATTAAAAGGGATTGGATTTATAATAATCCAAGTATTTCAAAGGTTTGATATCAGTAGATTACTGCCTGTCAAACAGGATGTATAATAGATATAAAGGGCTCAAATATGGGCTCTTTATTTATATATTAAGTTATATAATGAAATAATTATATAAACAGGTCGACAGAAATTGTAAAAATTTACCGGAGTGTTGGCTATGGATATAATTAGCAGTGAACAAAACCCTTTAATTAAAGAAATAAAAAATCTTAAACGGAAGAAATACAGAGAAGAGCTAAAAAAGTTCTACATAGAAGGGCTTCGATTTGTAGAAGAAGCTTTGGATGTTTCTAATAATATTGACAGAATAATTGTATCGGAACAATTTTACAGCAACCGGGATAATACTATTATGGACAGAATTAAGCAAATGAGGCTTCAAACTGCCATAGTAAAAGACAAGCTTTTTAAAGAACTGGCAGACACAGAAAATCCCCAGGGTATTTTGGCAGTATTAAAAATGCCCTCTTATTCAATGAATGATGTATTTGATGAGAGTTGCGATATGTTGGTTGTTCTGGATTCGATACAGGATCCGGGTAATATGGGTACGATTATCAGGACAGCAGATGCGGCAGGTGCCGGCGCGGTAATTATTTCAAAGGGCTGTGTTGACGTTTACAATCCTAAAGTTATGCGTTCTACCATGGGTTCTGTTTTTCATATACCATTAATCTTTGCGGATGACCTTGTATCAACGATAAATACTTTAAAATCAAAAGGATATATATTCATGGCTGCCCATCTGAAAGGAACAAAAAATTATTTTGATATGGATATGACAGGAAAAATCGCAATTATCATCGGAAATGAAGCTAACGGCATAAGTGATGAAATCAGCAGCATAAGTGATAAATTAGTAAAAATACCGATGCCTGGCAAGGCGGAATCCCTTAATGCTTCAATAGCTGCTTCAATACTGATCTATGAGAGTGTAAGACAGAGAATGTTAAATAAAATTGACAAATGTTAAATAATGTATTGATACGGATTTAGAATTATGATATAATACTTCGAAAATATTGTTAAAAGCTATGAAAGAGTAAAGTAGGCAGGGAATTGCATTTAGAGAGAAGATACCGCAGGCTGAAAGTATCTTTATGGAATGAACTGCTGAAGTTCCCTCTGGAGCTGCATCCTGAACTAATAGTAGGAGATGCCGGAGCAAAACCGTTAAAATAATGAGTGTTTACTGATTAATTCAGTGAAAACTTGGGTGGTAACGCGGAGAATTATGCCTTCGTCCCTTATGGGGCGAAGGTTTTTTAGTTTAAACTAAAATCTGTCAATGTTTCGTTATTAAAATGATGCAGCTGTGCGAAGCGAAATTTATCATAGCTTGTATGAAAATTAAATTTTGAAAATTTGATATATTAATAAACACTGATATAAGAAAGGGTGTTGAATAATGAAGGAGCAATTGAATGAAATCAAGATACGTGCGGAAAAAGAACTTTCCGATATAAAGTCAATGGCTGATCTGGAAAGCTTCAGACTAAAGTATTTAGGAAAAAAAGGTGAGCTGACGACATTGCTGAGAGGCATGGGTGCTCTTTCACCTGAAGAAAGACCTGTAATAGGCCAGCTCGCAAATGAAATAAGGGCATTTATAGAAGAAAGAATCGAAAAAACGAAAAAAGATATAGCATTAATAGAAAGAAATGAAAAACTGTCAAAAGAAACAATAGACGTAACCATACCGGGTAAGAGGAAGAAGCTGGGCAAAATGCATCCTTTAAGCATAGTTATGGAAGAAATTAAGGATGTATTTATAGGGCTTGGCTATGAAATAGCCGAAGGGCCGGAAGTTGAACTTGACTACTATAATTTCGAAGCGTTGAATTTACCAAAGAATCACCCGGCAAGGGATGTTCAGGACACATTTTATATTAACGAGAATATACTTTTGAGAACACAAACATCTCCGGTACAAATCAGAGTAATGGAAAAGCAGAAGCCGCCGATAAAGATAATATGCCCTGGAAGAGTATATCGCTCAGATGCGGTTGATGCCACACATTCACCGATATTCCATCAGGTAGAAGGGCTTGTTGTTGATAAGGGAATCACAATGGGTGATTTGATCGGCACACTTCAGCTGTTTGCAAAGAGCTTGTTTGGAGAAAACACAAAAATAAGATTAAGGCCGCATCATTTCCCATTTACAGAGCCCAGCGCGGAAGTTGATGTATCATGCTGGACATGTGGAGGAGAAGGCTGTCGTGTCTGTAAGGGAGAAGGCTGGATAGAAATACTGGGAGCGGGTATGGTTCACCCCAAAGTGCTTAAGATTTGCGATATAGACCCTGAAGTTTATAGTGGTTTCGCTTTTGGTCTTGGAGTGGAAAGAACTGCAATGGGCAGATTTAACATAGATGATATGCGATTATTATATGAAAATGATATGCGTTTCTTAAAACAATTCTAACAGAAGATATTGTAATTAAAAAAACGGAAATAAAATTGCAGATACAAGCCTGCAAATAGCCGTTTTTGGCACAATTCTGGTTCAAATATTTGATGTATTTAATTTACCGTATATCCAAACCTTAAAAAGGAGGAAAACTAAATGAAGGTACCTTTAAATTGGCTTAAAGATTATGTTGATATAAATGTTAGTGCAGAAGAGTTTGCACATGAAATGACTCTTTCCGGATCAAAAGTAGAATCCGTTGAAATAATGGGAGAAGATATAAATAAAGTAGTAGTAGGCAAAATACTTGCCATTGAAAAACATCCAAATGCTGACAGACTGCAGGTTACAAAAGTTGACGTAGGCAAGGAAGTTATACAGGTCGTTACAGGTGCTCAGAATATAAGCGTCGGCGATTGTGTGCCTGTTGCTCTTGTTGGAGCGACTTTGCCGGGTAATGTAAAAATCAGCAAAGGAAAGCTGAGAGGCGTTGAGTCTTTCGGCATGATGTGCTCAATACAAGAGTTGAATTTGACAAAAGATGAATATCCGGATGCGGCAGAAGACGGAATATTTATTTTAGACAGTGATCTTGAACCGGGCATCGATATAAAAGAGGTACTGGGAATGAACGACACAGTAGTGGAATTTGAGATAACCTCAAACAGGCCTGATTGTCTCAGTGTACTTGGTATAGCACGCGAAGCTTCCGCTACCCTTAAGACAAAGCTGAAAAAGCCTCAAATCAGTGTTAAAGAGCAGGATGATGAAGCGTTCAAATATGCTTCAGTAGAAATAAAAGCACCGGATTTATGTCCAAGGTATGCGGCACGTATTGTAAAGGACGTCAAAATCGGACCATCACCGAAATGGATGAGAGAGAGGCTGAAAGCAGCCGGCGTAAGACCTATAAATAATATCGTAGACATAACCAATTATGTAATGCTTGAGCTTGGACAGCCAATGCATGCATTTGATTTAAAGAATATAGATGGCAGCAAAATTGTAGTAAGGCGTGCATATGACGGTGAAAAAATTACAACCCTTGACGGACAGGACAGAGCTCTTGATTCATCGATGCTGGTAATTGCTGACTCAAATAAACCGGTTGCTGTGGCAGGAGTAATGGGCGGAGCCAATTCTGAAATTTCACCGGATACAAAAACAGTATTATTTGAATCTGCTAATTTCAACGGTACTGCTGTAAGGCTTGCTGCAAAGAAACTTGGAATGAGAACTGAATCATCAGGGCGTTTTGAAAAGGGATTGGATATTGAGAATGTACTTACAGCCATAAACAGAGCAGCACAATTAGCTGAGGAGATAGGTGCCGGTACGGTTTGCAAAGGTATTATCGATTGTTATGAAGTTAAGCCTGAAATAAGATATATAGACTTCAGGCCTGACAAAATCAATAAATTCCTTGGGACAAATATTCCGGAAACGGATATGATCGAAATATTAGAATCCCTAGAAATAGAAGTTGTTAAAGATGGCAGGAAATTAAAAATTCCGTCCTTCAGGCAGGATCTTGAAGTCGAAGCGGATATAGCCGAAGAAATTGCAAGGTTTTACGGGTATAACAATATAGAACCTACTCTTTTAACAGGCAAAGCATCGACTCAGGGCAAGAAGACCTATAAGCAGAAAATCGAGGATAAGATTAGAAATATTATGCTTTCCTGCGGAATGTTTGAAACATACACATATTCTTTCACAAGCACTAAAGTATTCGATAAAATAAACCTGCCTCAGGACAGCGTACTTAGGAAAAGAGCGGTTGTAATCTCCAATCCTCTTGGGGAGGATTATAAGATAATGCGTACAACGACCATACCTGATATGCTTGAGGTTATAAGCAGAAATTATAACAGAAGGGTCGAAGAAGCAAGATTATTTGAAATATCTTATATATACCTTAAAAACGAAGAATCGGATGATAAATTGCCGGAAGAAAGAAAAGTACTGACATTAGGCATGTATGGAAATACTGATTTTTATGATTTAAAGGGTATTGTAGAAGAATTGTTTGATAATCTGGGCATAAAGAATTATGACATTATGGCTGAGAAAGATAACCCTACTTTCCATCCTGGAAGGACCGCATCGGTAAGTATCAACGGTAAAAATGCCGGAGTATTTGGTGAAATAAATCCTCAGGTTTCGGAAAACTTTGAGGCTCCGGAAAGAACATATATAGGCATATTTGATATACAGCTGCTTGTGCAAAATTCAGCAGTTGAAAGAAAATATAAGCCTCTTCCGAAATATCCTGCAGTTACAAGGGATATTGCTATGCTGGTACGAGATGAAATAACAGTAAAGCAAATCGACCAGATAATAAGGCAAAGAGGAGGAAAGATACTTGAAGATGCGGTACTATTTGACGTTTACAAGGGTAAACAGGTTCCGGAAGGAATGAAGAGTATAGCTTATTCAATAACTTTCCGTGCCGAAGACAGAACCTTGACCGATGAAGATGTAAATAAGGCTATGCAAAAAATTATTGACAGCCTGAAAAATAACCTCGATGCTCAATTGAGAGAGTAACAGTGATTAAATAAACTTGTTGCGCTGGTTGGTTTTGTTTCAGGAATCGGGGTTACGATGCTAAGACTATGTAAATTCAGCTGCAACGAATAAAATATCTCCTTCTTGGTACATAATACCTGGAAGGAGATATTTTTAATTTCGACATTTTATTTATTATTTATCCATTAGCTGTTGTTGTGCCATTGCTATCATTTTTTTCACCATCTGGCCGCCTATAGGTCCGCCTTGCTGACCGTTGACTTTACAAGAAACATCACCTTTATAGTGGTCATTATTCTCTTTACAGTACTGAAGGTAACCGATTTCTTTTGCACATTCCAATTTGAACTGGGTTAAAGCATCTCTGCAGCCAGGTACTAATGGAGTTTTAGGTCTTGACATTTTGCTTCACCTTCCTTTTGATTTTTAATATAGAATTCGGTCTGCTTCAATATATGAGCACTTGTAATGAACATTGAATTTTATAAATTTAGACTGATATGATATTTAATAAGCTTTTATCAAATATCAAGAAAGCAATATATAAAATTCAATGTTAACATTAGCTTTTGCAAAAATCATAAAAATTTACGGATTAATATATTCATAAAATAGAAAAATAAATTTATTGTAGTAAAAAATACAATAAAAAATACCCCTGAACACATAAGTAATATGTGGGGGTATGAGTTAGATTGTATTCAAATTATAACACGATATTCAAAAAATGTACATAAAAAAACAAAAATATATATAATTAGACAATTCATTTTTTTTGACAATGACAGCTTTTTATTCTACAATTAATATGTTTATAAATGTGTGAAAACAGGGAGTTGGCATATATGAATTCCAAGATCAGAGATGATATGACGGACAGATTGTTTAAAGCGATATTGACCCTAGAAAACATAGATGAATGCTATAGTTTTTTTGAAGATATATGTACAATACCTGAAATAAAGGCTCTTGCTCAAAGGCTTGCTGTAGCCGGAATGTTGAAAGACGGGAGTACGTACACTGAAATATCCGAAATAACAGGAGCCAGCACAGCTACAATAAGCAGGGTAAACAGATGCCTTAACTACGGGGCTGACGGATATAAAATGGTGCTGGAAAGGTTGGAAAAATTGGAAAAATAAGCTGAAATAGTTAGGAAGGTATAAATGGTAAAAAGGTTACTGTTAAGCATATTGCTGCTATCAGCTTTGACTACTGACGGGATGATGAATTTCTCTCAGTGCTTGCTGTTATACTATAAATACAATGTTGGAAATATTGAGCTTTCAGATATCCTTACTTCTTCAAAGGAGCAGGGTTTTGAAAGCATGCCTTTTAACAGTGAGTTGTCAAAAGCAGAAAAAATTATTAAGTCAAGGTCAGAAAAGAATTATATTGCAAGTTCAGATAATGATTGTTATGATATTTGTGGCAGAAGCTATTCATTTGACTTATCAGCATATGATAACTATCTTTATAATATTGAACAGCCGTTTTGTGTATATAAGAGTCTAAGGCTTGTTAACTCTTCAGGTGTTTCACCTCCATATAATGTCTGATATCATTGGCTTAAGTTTTAAGAAGCAACAGTAAAATAAAAGCCGATAGTTATTGTTTTCTACTGTATAATAATTATTTATGGAGGTAATTTATTGTGTTTAATTTTATTGAAAAAATAATCGGAACTTATAGTGAAAGAGAACTTAAAAGAATCTATCCCATTGTTGATAAAATAGAAGCGCTTGAACCTGAGATGCAGAAGCTTAGCGATGACCAGCTGAGAGGTAAGACCAAGGAATTTAAGGATAGACTGGCAAAAGGAGAAACTCTCGATGATTTGCTGGCTGAAGCTTTTGCCACAGTCAGGGAAGCTGCTGTAAGAACCCTTGGCCAAAGGCATTACAGAGTTCAGTTAATAGGCGGCATAGTACTGCATCAGGGCAGAATTGCCGAGATGAAGACAGGAGAAGGTAAGACGCTGGTTGCTACTTTGCCGGTATATTTAAATGCACTTGAGGGAAAAGGTGTGCATGTAGTTACAGTTAATGATTACCTTGCCAGTTATCAGAGCGAATTAATGGGTAAAATCTATAACTTCCTGGGAATGTCTGTCGGCACTATAGTACATGATATGGATAATGATGCAAGGCGAAGAGCCTATAATTGCGACATAACATATGCTACGAATAACGAACTTGGATTTGACTATCTGCGTGATAATATGGTTATTTACAAAGAAGAAATGGTCCAGAGGGATCTTAATTATGCTATAGTGGACGAGGTCGACAGCATACTGATAGATGAAGCCAGAACTCCGCTGATTATTTCGGGTGTAGGCGATAAATCTACAGAAATGTATAAACTGGCGGATACATTTGTTAAAAGACTGAAAGCTAAAGTATTTACACAGACCGATGATAAACAAAGCAACGATGATATAGAAGAGGATTATATAGTCGATGAAAAGGCTCATACTGCTGTACTGACGGCCGTGGGCGTGAAAAAAGCTGAGCAGTTCTTTGGAATAGGTAATCTGTCTGATCCGGAAAACATAGCTATACTTCATCATGTAAATCAGGCTTTGAAAGCTTATGGGCTTATGAAGAGGGACAGAGACTATGTTGTAAAAGACGGTGAAGTAATAATTGTTGATGAGTTTACCGGGCGTCTTATGTACGGCAGAAGATACAGTGACGGGCTTCACCAGGCAATAGAAGCAAAAGAAGGCGTAAAGGTAGAAAGGGAAAGCAAAACTCTTGCAACTATAACATTCCAGAATTATTTCAGAATGTACAAAAAACTTTCAGGTATGACAGGTACAGCCCAGACAGAGGAACAGGAATTTAATACAATATACAATCTGGATGTCATTGTAATACCAACAAATAAACCGATGATAAGAATAGATCATCCTGATTGTGTATATAAAACTGAAAAAGCCAAATTCAATGCTGTAATAGATGAAGTAGTGGAGTGCCATAAGAGAGGACAGCCGGTCCTTATCGGTACTATATCCATAGAAAAATCCGAATTGCTAAGTCAGATGTTGAAAAAAAGAGGTGTTACGCAGCATCAGGTTCTTAATGCAAAATATCATGAAAAGGAAGCAGAAATAATTGCACAGGCCGGCAGGCTCGGTGCAGTAACAATAGCCACAAACATGGCGGGCCGTGGTACGGATATTATGCTGGGTGGTAACCCTGATTTCATGGCAAGGCATGAAATGAGAAAAATGGGCTATAATGATGAATTGATTTATCAGGCTTCAACTTTCAATGAAACAACTGACGAAATAGTGCTTGAGGCAAGAAAAACATACAGAAAATTGTATGATGAATTTAAGAAAATTACAGATGCAGAAAGGGAAAAGGTTGTTGCTGTCGGAGGTCTTCATATTATCGGTACAGAAAGACACGAATCAAGGCGTATCGACAATCAGTTAAGAGGACGTTCGGGACGTCAGGGTGATCCGGGATCTTCAAGGTTTTATATATCGCTGGAGGATGACCTGATGCGTTTGTTCGGTTCGGACAGACTTACTAACATAGTAAACGCCTTAGGTCTCGAAGATGATCAGCCGATAGAGCACAAAATGCTGTCCAAAGCCATTGAAAATGCACAGAAACGAGTAGAAGGAAAGAACTTTGATATAAGAAGGCATGTCCTTGAATACGATGATGTTATGAATAAGCAGAGAGAAGTCATTTACTCTGAAAGAAAGAAAGTGCTTAACGGTGAAAACCTGAGAGACAGCATTGTTAAAATGATTGAAAGGATATGCGAAAATATCGTCAATATTTATTGTACTGAAAATCAAAACTCTGAGTTCTGGGATTGGAAAGGTATTGAAACCTACGCGGGCAGTATATTCCTGTCAGATCCGTCAGAGAGTATCGGTATAACGGAAGAAGAAAAACTGCAAATGAGCAAGGAAGAACTCCAAGACAGGCTTTTTGCATTAGGATTAAAGAAATATGAAGAAAAAGAAAAAGAGTACGGTGAAGAACTTGCTCGTGAGCTTGAAAGAGTTATAATGCTGAGAGTAGTAGACCAGAAATGGATGGATCATATAGATGATATGGATCAGCTGCGTCAAGGTATCGGTTTGAGAGCATATGGTCAGAGAGATCCTGTAATTGAGTATAAATTTGAAGGTTTTGAAATGTTTGAAGAAATGATTCGCAGCATGCAGGAGGATGTAGTAAAAATAATACTGCACTCACACGTAGATAAAGAAACTGAAATAAAACGTGAGAAAGTTGCCGAACCGGTAAGAGCCGTTCATGGAGACGGAAGCCAAAGTGTGAAAAAGACTGTTGTCAAGGGTGATAAGGTTGGACGAAATGATCTGTGCCCGTGCGGAAGCGGCAAAAAGTATAAAAAATGCTGCGGAGCAAATTAACGGTTAAAGGAAGTCTTACGAATTAGTATGAAATATGAAGAAGCTATAGATTATATACATTCCACCCAACGTTTTGGAAGCAAACTGGGCCTGGATAATATGAGGATATTGCTTGAGCTTATGGGCAATCCCCATAAAAAATTAAAATATGTGCATGTTGCCGGTACTAACGGTAAAGGATCTGCTTGCGCATTCATATCAAGTATATTAATTGAAGCGGGCTACAGGGTGGGGTTGTACACCTCACCGGCCCTGCTAAGGTTTTCTGAAAGAATAAGAATAAACAATAAAGAAATCGAAAACAACGATGTTGCCAGAATAACCGAATTTGTTAAAAGTGCAGTAGATGTTATGATTCAAAAGGGATATGACCATCCAACGGAGTTTGAACTGGTGACTGCTATTGCACTTCAGTATTATAACGAATGTAATTGTGATATAGTTGTTCTTGAAGTAGGACTTGGCGGCCGATTGGATGCTACCAATATAATAGGTAACTCCCTTGCATCAGTCATAATGTCCATAAGCTATGATCACATGGACAGGCTTGGGGATACACTGGAAAAGATAGCCTATGAGAAGGCGGGTATTATAAAACAAGGCGGATGTGCGGTGGTATATTCACAGGAGAAATCGGTTGAGAAGGTAATCATAGATGCATGCAAAAAGGTTTCTGCCACCTGCCGCATAGTTGATTTTTCAGGTTTAAAACTAAAAAGTTTCGATATTGATGGCCAGGTTTTCGATTTTGAGGATTATGTAGATTTAAAAATAAAGCTGTTGGGAAAGCATCAGTTAAAAAATGCCGCTGTAGCAATAAAAACTATTGAAATACTTCAGAAAAAAGGGTTTGTAATTGATAATAAAGATATAAGATATGGATTGATGAAGGCAGAATGGCCAGGACGTATGGAGATTCTGAATAAAAATCCTGTATTTATAATTGACGGAGCTCATAATAAGGACGCGGCTGCTATTCTTTGCAATAATCTAAAGGAATATTTCCCGGGAATTAAAATAACGTTTATAATTGGGGTAATGGCTGACAAAGAATATAAAGAAATAATAGAGCAAGTAATGCCTGTTGCCGACAGATTTATAGCAATATCCCCGAAAGTATCGAGAGCTTTGCCTGCTCATAAACTGGCGGATATAATCAAATGCTATTGTAATGAAGTTTATTTTAGTGATACAATAGATAATGCCATTAACCTGAGCTTGGAAAAAACGGCATCTGATGGAGTTATTTGCGCAATGGGTTCACTATATTATATAGGAGAAATCAGGGAAAGATTCAGGAGATAAAACATTATATATGCTTATAAGCATATTTGGGAGAGATAAAGATGTCGATTGATTTAAAGAATGAAATCCAAAAATTCAAACCTGTTAACCTATCCGACATACCTGGTGATTCTTCGCAGCAAACAGAAGATATCCGAAAATCTATATCACTGTATAATAATGCACTGAAAAAGATTAGGTCTAAAAGCGAAGATATAGCCATTATTGAGCTAAAAAAAGCCGTAGCTTTAAATCCCAAGTTCTCAGAAGCAATAATTCTTTTAGGATTGTGCTATATGCTCGATAAGGATTATGAAAATGCGATAGAAATGTTCAGAAGAGCTGAAAATACTGAACGCGGAAGAGCTATGGCGGCAAAGTATATTGAAGTGCTGGAAGGTGACAATCAGTCGAAAAATTCGTCACCTAAAAAGAATCACAAGAAGGAAAAAAAGAAACCATCGGAAAGTAAAACTGTAAGCCAAAAAAAAGACAGGGTATCAAGAAATCTGTCTGTTTATCAGTTAAATACGGCATCGATCAGGAGAAGATCCCAACATTCATTTACTAAATATTTGCTTGCTTCATTAATAGTTATTTGTACAGCGGTATTAATTTTAGCAGTAATAGGGATTATTGACAGTATAAAAAGCAATGAAAATGCGCAAGGAACGAAGACAGCTATAAGTACGACAAAGAAAAATAATACGCGGGCTCTGGATCAGAAAACAGTAGGTACGAATAATTCTGATGTATATAAAAAGCAAGTTCAAAAGCTTGATGAAGCTGAGAGGCTTATAGCGGCAAGCGAATATGAAGCAGCCGGTGACATATTAGTGGAATTAAAAAATTTCAATTTTGTAGGGCAAGATAAACAAAGATATGAGCAAATGGCAAATGACGTTTTTCCAAAAGCTGCATGGAGTGCTTATGTTAAAGCGGAAGCGGATTTTAATAATGCCAATTACCAAAGTGCAGTCAATAATTTTAAAAAGATGTTGTCATACGGAAATAACTGGGATTACGTACCGACTGCCATGTACCATTATGGTATGAGCTATATGTATTTGCAGGATTATAATAATGCCCTTACTGTATTTAATGATCTGAGAAACAGATTCCCGCAAAGTGAATTTGCTGAATATGCAGGGTATAGAATTAATGATATAAATGCACTGCAAGGCAATACTGGATATCAACAGCAGCAAAATGTACAGGAACAGCCTGCACAACAGCAACCGCAGGCTAATACTCCTGAACAGCAAACACAAACACCTGAGCAGGAGCAACGGACACCGAATACTGATGTCCAGACACCCGGACAGGAAACTTCGGATAACGGACAACAGAAAGAACCTCAAAAGCAAGAACAAACAGGTACAGGTACTGAAGAAGTACCTGAGACTAATACAGAACAAGAGCAGAATTATCAAGACAATCTGCCTGGAGAGAATAATGACCAGCCGACCACTAATACAGATATAGATAGAAATACTACGAACTAAGCCTATCTATATTTATTTCAGACCTCATTTTATTTAATAAATTCACAGATAAAATTGCAAAAACATAAAATAAACTACTGTCTAATATAATTTATAAGGCAGTAGTTTTATTTTTTTATCAGATGAAGGTGATAACAGTGTATGTCAATCCCGAGCATATAAGTCTTGTGCTTGGTGGCGGCGGAATAAAGGGCATAGCTTATCTTGGAGTTTTTGAAATGATCAGAGAGTACAGATGCGTGGTAGATAATATAGCAGGTGTATCTGCCGGAGCGCTGGCTGGTTCATTTGCGGCAGCAGGTTATAAACCTGACGAATTAAAAAAAATTTTATATGAATTTGATTTCAGCAAGATTGATTATGACAGACTGCATAAAATTTTGCCCGTAATACAGGAATATATAGAATTTGCTGAAGGTAAAAGAAGCTCGGATATTTTCAGCATATATCAATTTTTAGGAAATGATTATCTGTTAAAAGAGGGTAGTAAACACGCTTTTAAAGCGGAAGATTTCAGATCGGAAAACTCAGATGAAGATGAAGAATGCATTGATGAAAGAAGAGGAAACTTTCTTAAAAATATAATAAAGCTTAGTCAAAAAGGAAGCTTGTTTGACGGTGATTATCTTGAGGAATGGGTATCAAGGACATTAGCCGCCAGAGGCATATATACATTTGCTGATTTAAAAGGAGGAATTAAGAACAAAGAAAATCCTCAAGGGTATAAAATAAGAATGACAGCTGTAGATGCTAACAGAGCCAGAATACTCGTGCTTCCCGATGATATAGAATATTACGGTATAAACCCTGATAACCTGGAAGTAGCAAAAGCTGTAAGAATGAGTACATGTGTGCCGTTTGCCTTTAAACCTGTCCAGATTAAGAAGAAAAAGGATAATGTTACTACTGTGTATAATATTTTTGACGGCGGGCTTTTGGACGGATTCCCGTCATGGATAATTGGTGACGCGGTAAATTCTACAAATATAGGTTTTAAATTAAATGGAGACAATAAGAACAAAATATTCACCCTAAGCACATCTTTAGATATATTAAAAGCTTTGATATCAGCCGTTCATGATACCGGAGTACCCAAAAAAAAGAAACAGCCTGATTATTTGGGAATAATTAAAACATATAATATTTCCTTTCTTGATTTCAACATTAGCATTAATGACAAGAGATTATTATGTAATCAAGGTAGGGTGGAAGCACGCCGCGTTCTGGAAAAGGCTTTGAAAATGAGCAGCTTAAGCAGAGCGTTAAAGAGGAATATAGTGAGAAAAATTCAGCATTAGTATATAAGGTAGAACAAAATATACTGTTTTATGTTCAGTAATTAAAGCATTTATTTAGTGCTTTATTTTTTAGGTAATTTGTATTATTATAATTAGTGTTTACATATGTAGTTTAGACTAAAATGCAGCAATATATGAAGAATCATGAATTATAACAAATGTATATTGATTTTGTGATATCTGAAAATTTACTGTAAGATGTTCAAGCAAAACATATAAATTACAATAAAGCTGACAGCAATTAATTTATATATTTTATAATTACACAGTTGTAAAAGTTTAATCAATAGTTAAATCAGGAGGATTCCTATGAATTATGAAAGTACCAGAGGCGGGTTTAAGGATCTGCTTTCATATGAAGCAATAAAAGAAGGTATTGCACCTGACGGAGGATTATTTGTTCCCCAAAATATATGTAAATTTGATGAGAGCCGTATAAACAGTCTTGTGCATATGGATTATCATCAGAGAGCTTTTGAAATATTAAAAGGTTATATTGACGATTATTCAGAATCAGATATTATGGAATGCATCAAAAGTGCTTATAGCGTTGATAAGTTTGACAGTACGGATATTGCACCGTTGCATATATTAAATGAGAATACAAGTATACTTGAGTTATGGCATGGTCCCACTTGTGCATTTAAGGATATGGCCCTTCAGATATTGCCGCATTTTCTGGTAAAAGCGGCTAAAATGACCGGTGAGTCAAAAGAAATTGTTATACTTGTGGCTACTTCCGGAGATACGGGCAAAGCTGCTTTGGAAGGGTTTAAAGATGTGAAGGGAACAAGAGTTATCGTATTTTTCCCTCATAATGGCGTGAGTCAGGTACAGAAAATGCAAATGGTAACTCAGGAAGGAAATAATGTACATGCTATTGCAGTTGAGGGAAACTTTGATGATGCGCAAAACGGTGTTAAGGCGATTCTGACCGACTCGGAAATGGCTTCAAAGCTTGACACGGCAGGATTTAAATTTTCATCAGCAAACTCTATTAACTGGGGAAGGCTGGTACCTCAAATTGTCTATTACTTTTCTGCTTATGCTGACTGCATAAAAAAAGGTCAGATAGCCCCGGGTCAGAAGATCAACTTCGTTGTACCTACCGGAAATTTCGGAAATATTTTGGCAGCATATTATGCAATGGAAATGGGACTTCCGGTAAACAGGCTGATATGCGCTTCTAATGAGAACAATGTCCTTACCGATTTTATAAAAACCGGAATATACGATAGGAACAGAGAGTTTAAGAGAACTATATCTCCGTCAATGGATATACTTATATCAAGCAATCTTGAACGCCTGCTTTATGAAATGACAGGACGGGATTCTGTACAAATCAATGAATGGATGAGCATGCTTAAGAATAAGGGCTCATATGATGTGGGAGAAGAAATTCATAAGAAGATAGCGAATATATTCTGGGGAGGATATTCAACGGAAGAAGATACCCTTAAGACAATAGAAGACGTATACAAAGAATATGGTTATCTTGTGGACACCCATACGGCTGTTGGAATAGATGTATATGACAAGTATGTAATATGTACGGGTGATATGACAAAAACGGTTATCGCTTCTACAGCAAGTCCTTTTAAATTTAATGAGAGCGTTGCAAAAGCAGTATTTGGCGAAGACAGGATAAAGGGATTGAATGAGTTTGAAATATTGGAGTTCCTTTCAAAAGAAAGCGGTCTTGCCATTCCTAAAGGACTGAAGGATCTTGATAAGAAAGATGTGCTGCATAAAGATATATGCAGCAAGAATGAAATGAAGGAGAAAGTAGAGGGGTTGTTGGGAATTTAAGGTTATACCCACTTAATCACCGTGGAGGCTATGTGGTTTATTTAGTTTTTTATGATAGGGGTTTTTTAGCGTCTTTGAAGGTTTTGCCGCTTTTGAACGATTAAATTGGTAGAAAAGTCACCGCTCAATTGCCGCGGGGGCTTAAAGGTTAATAATTTTTTCAATAACTGTGTATTTTAAGCGCTTTGGGGTTTTGCCGCTTTTGAACGACCAAAATCGGCGGAAAAGTCGCCGCTCAATCGCCGCGGAGGCTTTCGGGTCTGTGAAAACCTTCGAATACACTAGGCGATAGAAAAACATTCCTTTGGCGGTCGGCGCAAAGTCACCATCCGTGGTTCCGTTGCGCCTAAAAATGACATCGTGTCATTTTTCCCGCGTCGTCTGTTTTTCTATCGAGTGAATTGACGAAGCTTTTCAAAGGCTCATACTGCAGCAATGATAAATTATGAAGATAGTATGTATATGATTACAAATATTGATCTATAGTTATACTAAAGCTATTAATCTCTACATGAAGCGTAAAGTCCCCACGGACGGGGTTTTACACGCATTGAGCACGGATGCGAATAGATGTGGGATTGTTTGGCGAATGAGTGCTAAAACGACTGGGATATTTTTCAGAGAGAATGATTTACGTAAGTAAAAAAGTATCCCACTTACCTTAATACAATGCTAAGAACTGATTTATGACAGGACGCTCGGAGATATTAAAGATGGATGATAGAAAGATTATATAATTAACATTGTGGATGGCTAAAATATTTAATATAGAAACTATATATAAAGGTATAGGAGGTATACATATGAGTAAAGTTAGTATTCAGAAAAAAGAATACAAGGGCTGGAAGAACTGCGTAGAGGTGTCTAACGGAATTATTGATATAATCGCAACTACTGATGTTGGCCCCAGGATTATACGTTTCGGATTTGTAGGAAAAGAAAACGAATTCTGTGAAGTAGAAGAGCAACTGGGTAAAACAGGCGGAGATGAGTGGCGTATATACGGTGGACACAGGCTATGGCACAGCCCGGAAGATAAAAGGAGGAGTTATCATCCTGACAATACTCCTGTACAATGGAAGGAAATTGAAAACGGTATAGTGCTGACTCAGGATACTGAACCATGGGCTCAGATAAAAAAGGAAATTGAGCTTGTTATGTCTCCTGATAAGGCTGAAGTTAAAGTGATACATAGAATGACAAATATGGGTGCATGGGATATTGAACTTGCAGCATGGGCGCTTTCAGTAATGGCACCGGGAGGAAAGCAGATAGTTCCTCAGGTAACGAGGGATACAGGGCTTCTTCCTAACAGAATGATGTCATTATGGCCTTATACAAAGCTTAATGACCACAGGGTTTACTGGGGTGAAAAATATATAACAATTCAACAGGATCCAAATGAAAAAACTGCGTTTAAAATAGGCCTTCCCAATGAGGACGGATGGGCTGCTTATATTAATCACGGACATATGTTCGTTAAAAAGTTCAATCACTATATGGATGCAATATATCCTGACTATACTGCATCTTCCTATGAGACATATACCATAGACTTTATGATGGAGATGGAAAGCTTGAGTCCTCTCGAACTTCTTGCTCCGGGAGATACCATTGAGCATGAAGAAACATGGACGCTTATTGACAATGTAAACGTTCCGGCTGATGAAAAAGAAATAGATGAAAAGATACTGCCTTTGGTTAAATAGTGTGTTTTGATGAGAAGTTTTAGTATTACGCTTTTAAATAAAAGTACAATATTACAGTTTAAGAGATATTTAATAACAGGTTTTTTATCTGCAGCTCTGGAATATTCTGTTTTATTTGTATTGACTGATTTTATAGGATTATGGCACATTTTTTCAAACACTATAGCCATAGCCGCTTCCTTTTGTTTTAATTTTTTAGTGAATAAATATTGGTCTTTCAAATCAAAACAGAATATTACAAAGCAAATGCTGCAATATGGATTACTGTTTGCTGTAAACATGTGCATTTCAAATATAATTATTTATTTATTAAGCGATATATTAAGAATGCACTATTTAATACCCAAACTGGCTTCTACAATCATTATTACATTATGGAATTTTATAATCTATAAGAAAGTCATATATAAATAAATTATTTGCAGTTAAACATAAAACAATAAACTCAGCTATTGCACAGGAATATTTCTAATAATGGCTGAGTTTATGTTATTTTATGTATATTTATATGATTGCATCAGGCTTTTTACAGACAGTACGTTTGTAGCTAAGGAGATACATAAGCATTATGATTTGTGGAGGAAGCTTAATGCGCAAAATCAGTCTGATTGTCTTTCTTATAATTTTAATATTTACCGGCGGTAACGTATATGCAGATACAATAGTTTCTGTAGCTAATCCAGGATTTGAAGAATATAACAGTGAAGGTATTATAGCATGGGATATTTATGACTGGAAAAATAAAAAAGGTATAAGTAAAATAACAATTGACCATGATGTAAAGCATTCAGGTTCGGCAAGCCTTTTAATTGAGAGCAATTTTCCAAATGATGCAAGGGCTGTTCAAAAGATAAAAGTCAAGCCCAATACATATTATAAATTGTCGTGCTGGGCAAAAACTGAGAATGTAGGGGAAGATTCAGTAGGAGCAAACATATCTGTAACAGGGATTACAGATATATCAAATGATGTGAGAAACACGAGCGATGGATGGCAATATTTAGAGCTATACGGTGTTACTTCACAAGAGCAGTATGAATTTGAACTGACTCTGGGTCTTGGCGGTTATGACAGGTTAAATTCAGGAAAAGCATGGTTTGATGATGTTCAGGTAGAAGAACTTGATAATATACCTTCAGATATTAAAATAGTAAAGTTATATGCTGAATCTGATTACGATATTGGCTCAAGTGCAAATACGGATAATAAAAGTGTAAACGGATATTTTAGCTTAGCATTGCTGCTTTTGATAACAGTGATACTGCTTTTTGTGATTAAGCTCAATATTATGAATATTAAGCTGAGTAAAATAATAAAAAAAGGCAGAGTAGGTATTATAAATAAAAATAAAGAAATTGCAAATCATAGATTGTTAGATAAGAAAGATATAATTATTATGACTGCAATCACATTAATATATTTTTTGATAGCAGTTTGGAGACTTGGAACTACTAATGTGCCTCATACATATTGGGAACCGCTCTTTGAAGGAGAAAGTTTTGTTATTGATTTAGGAAAGCGGGTTAATGTATCCAGAATCTGCTTTTATGCTGGTCTGGGAGGCGGTGAATACCGGCTGGAATGTATGGATGAAAACGGTGTATTTATTCCGGCTGATTCGTTGGAAAAAGATGATGTTGTGGATCTGTATTGCTGGAAATACAAAGAGGTGAACTTTACAACAGATAAGATCAGGATAAGTGATTTTACAAGCAAAGCAGAGTTATATGAAATTGGTATATTTGAGAAAGATTCTGAAGAGCCCCTGAAGGGAATCAGTATATACAGTGAAAACAGCGAAACGCAGCAAAGCAGCCGTCTTTATAATATAATAGATGAACAGCAAACAATAAGCAGCAATTCGTCATATATGACAGACATGTATTTTGATGAAGTATATCATGCCAGAACTGCATATGAGTATTTACATGATTTAGAGCCTTATGAGGTAACACATCCTCCCCTAGGGAAAGTTATAATGTCGTTAGGGATAATTATTTTCGGAATGAATCCTTTTGGATGGAGAATAATGGGGATGCTGGCCGGGGTTATCATGCTGCCTGTTTTATATGCCTTTGGCAAAAAAATATTTAGAGCCAGATTTCCGGCATTTAGCTGTGCATTTTTACTGATGTTTGACTTTATGCATTTTACTCAGACAAGGATAGCTACTATTGATTCTTATGCTACATTATTCATAATACTGATGTATTTTTTCATGTATGACTACTATATTTATTTATCATATAAGCATGGATTAAAAAAATCTATGAAAAGCCTTTTTTTAAGCGGGTTGTTTTTCGGATTAGCTGCAGCTTCCAAGTGGATAGGATTATATGGGGGAGCGGGGCTTGCACTGATTTTTCTTATAACCAAAATTAAAGAATATATTATATTTACAAAAGCTTATAAGAAACTGAACAATAAAATTTCCGTTGCTTATAATAAAAGCATTGAAAGGATAAGGGATTATGTTCCCTTACATATAAATTTCACTATTCTATGCTGCATACTGTTTTTTGTGATTATACCTGTTTTAATATATGCAATTTCATATATTCCGACTATGACACAGCAGTCACATGGTATTAAATCGATTATTGATAATCAGATATATATGTATAAATACCATACTGAAAATGTACTAAATGCTACACATTCATATTCGTCAAAGTGGTGGTCATGGCCGGTTATTTATAAACCGATGTGGTATTATGGTAAAAATTTAAGCAACGGATTAAGGTCTAGCATTGTTGCAATGGGGAATCCGGTAATATGGTGGTTTGGAATAATCGCTTTTATTGCAGCCGTACTGATTTCGATTGCAAAACGTGAAAGAAAGATGGTGCCGATCTATATAGCGGCTTTGTGTCAATACATACCGTGGATTTTTGTTAAAAGGATAACTTTTATATATCACTATTTTTCAACAGTTCCATTTGTTATAATATGTATTGTATATGTACTTAATTACTTGTACAGCTTTAATTCAAGATATATAATATTGAAGTATTTTGTCAGAGGCACGGTATATACATATATGATTTTTGCAGCATTATTGTTCATTATGTTCTACCCTGTGCTTTCGGGGATGAACATAAGCAGTTCATACATTAACAACTGCCTCAGGTGGTTTGGCAGCTGGGTATTTTAAGTATACTTATATATTTAAACATAAGATAAAGGAGGTATTTCAATGACAAGCCCGGTGATTTATTCGGTTGTAGTGCCGCTTTACAATGAAGAAATGGTAGTATCGGAAACTTATAAAAGGCTGAAAAAAGTCATGGATGAAATAAATGAACCTTACGAAATAGTATTTGTAAATGACGGAAGCAGGGATAAAACATCTGATATAGTGAATGAAATATGCAGTAAGGATAAAAATATAAAGTTTATTGAATTTTCAAGAAATTTCGGTCATCAGATAGCTATAACCGCAGGAATGGATTATGCTGAAGGGGATGCTATCATTGTTATAGATGCAGACCTTCAGGACCCTCCGGAAGTAATACCGGAAATGATTAAAAAATGGAAAGAAGGATATGAAGTAGTTTATGGAAAAAGGATTAAACGTAAGGGAGATACCTTCTTTAAAAAGTTTACAGCTGCCGTATTTTACAGACTGCTTAATAAAATGACAGATGTTAATATCCCTGTAGATACCGGAGATTTCAGGCTTATTGACAGAAAAGTCTGCGAGGCCTTGAAGAGCGTTAATGAGAGAAACCGATACATAAGAGGTATTATAAGCTGGCTTGGGTTTAAACAGATCGGTGTGGAATTTGTCAGGGATGAGCGGTTTGCAGGTGAAACGAAATATCCTTTGAAAAAGATGATAAAATTTGCCTTTGATGCTATTACATCATTTTCGTATAAACCTCTTAAACTGGCATCTTATGTTGGAATGCTTCTATCATGTGCAAGCTTTATATACCTTATATTCATATTTATACAGAAGCTGTTTATTGGTGTTGCAGTACCGGGATGGGCATCTATTGTTGCGATCAGTTTGTTTTTCAATGGAATTATTCTGCTGATGCTTGGTATTATAGGTGAGTATATAGGAAGGATATATGACGAAGCAAAGGGAAGGCCTTTGTATGTTGTAAGAAACCTGACTAATTTTGATGATGACAGGGAAAATATTAGGTAACCTTTGGATGAGATAATAAGCGGTTATTGTGTTTAGTACTATAGACACAAAAACCGCTTATTTATGTTATGCTTTAATCAGATTAGCTCTTATAAGGGCTTTTCTTACTTCATAACCTATTAATGATGCAACTGTAAGTTTTATTAAATCTAGAGGTATATATGGGACAACACCGGCTAACAGAGCTTTCGTTAATGTAAGATTTAATATAAATGCAAGCTGTAAAGTTCCGAGTGTATAGCATACTATCAACCCGACGGCCATTGCAATCATCATATAAATACGTGAAGGATTATTTTTTCTTTCAAGTATAAATCCAGTCAAAAATGCAGCAACAGGGAAACTCCAAATATAACCTCCCGAATATCCTATCAATACATGTATTCCCCCTTTAAGGCCGGCAAATACAGGTAGGCCGGCAGCTCCTATCAATATGTATGTCAATTGTGATAAAAATGCGCTTCTGCTTCCCAATACTGCGGCAGAAAGAAATACTGCCAGAGTTTGAAGTGTTATCGGTACTTCCGAAAACGGAATTTGTATAATTATTTGCGCCATTATAGCTGTGATTGCAGCAAATATTGCCGCTAAAATCAATTCTTTTAATGCGATTCTTTTCTTAAATGAGTTCATAAAGTGTCCCCCCCTTTTTTTTATTGTTAACCGAAATTTATGAAATAGTTAACAATAACAATAAAAAGATATTACATATCTATAGATTTGTCAATATGAAAGATATTTAAAATTATATGTTTCCTGAGCATATTAAATTTTATAAAATTTGAAGGAAAATTTATGTTTTACCAGTATATATTAGTGAAAGCTTTATTTAATTTCTTAGTACTGAATGAAAGGTGTGAGGAAATGAATGACAGGGAGCTGTTTGAAGGAATAAAGCAAAAAGATACTTGCTGCCTTGAACAGTTTATTGAAAAGTACACTTCATATATAGCAAAAATAGTTACTCTTGTAGGAGGAAAATCATTACGTAAACAGGATATTGAAGAAATTACTGCAGATGTATTTATCTCAGTCTGGCAAAATGCTGAAAAGATAAATTTAATCGGTAACAGCATGAAATCATATTTGGGGGCAATAGCAAGAAACAAGACAAAAACCGTGTTGTACTCGAAAAAAGTGGAGCTGCTGCCGCTAAATGAAGACATTCTTTTTACGGATATTTTAATGAGTGACGAAATCGCCGAAAAGGAAACCTATGAACTGGTAAACAGGACAATATGCGAAATGGAGGAACCGGACAGGGAAATTTTCATAAGGAGATACTTTTTCTTTGAAAAAATCAGGGAAATTGCAGAGCATCTTTCTATGAACAACAAGACGGTTGAAACCAGGCTGCTGCGAGGAAGAGAAAAACTCAAATCAATGCTTGTTGAAAGGGGGATTGCACAATGAAAGATATAAAGATTTCTGATTGTTTGGATAACATAGATCCTGCTGAGATTAATAATATTGAAATGAGTGATGGTATGAAAGATAAATTTTCTGTGGAAAGGATGATTTCTGTGAAAAAGATTAAAAAAATTGTTTTTGATGAAATAAGTGTAAATACAGATTCAGTGAATATTAACAAGAAAAGAAAGAAAATAAGCGGAAGGAAGCTTGCTGTGATAATATCAGCTGCGGTATTGATCATTTCTACATCAGTTTACGGGATGAACTATTTTGGTACTCTTGAAAAGTATTTTCCGGGTATTGTGCAGATGATGAAAGATGATGTACAAGATGTATCTGCCAAAGTAGAGAAAAACGGTGTTGTATTGACGGTTGAAGCAGCGGTAAACGACGGCATAGAGGCTATTATTTCATATAACTTAACAATGAAAGACGGTTCTGCATTTGATGAGAGAATAGATGCATCTATAATCAAGCTGGATGGTTTAACGCAAGCAGATTATACAGATCGTTTGGATTTAACTGATGATAATAAAAAGCTGGAGGGTTATATAAATCCAAAATTGAATATTGAAAATGGCAAAAGCATAAATGATTATAATCTTACTCTTTCCATAACTGATTTGATAACAAGACAACATGCAGAAGAAGTGTCAAAGCTAAACCTAAATCAAATAATCAACGGTGTGAAGAATCAACCTGTTGAGTTAATACCCGATATTGCTCAGGGATTTGTTGTTGAAAAAGCTGAAGTATATAACGGAAAGGTTAAAATAGAATGTGGTTATACCTATGAAACTGTAAGAGGTTCAGGGGACACCCCGGCAAGAATTCGTAAACTTAGTGCCGCTCCGCATATTATAGGTTTGAAAAATATGAAAACAGGAGAGATTATTAATCCTGATGAATCAAAGGAGTTTAACAAATTATCTTTTAGCATAAATGAAGGTACTGATTTATCTGGCCTTAATCCCATAATAAGTTATAATAAGGAAAATGTGGTTGTTGCAGGTACATGGGAGGTACCTATAAAACTGAAAGCTGCAGATGTGATAAGCAAAGATATAAATAAAACTTACATCCTGGCTGATAAAAAAATGATATTGAAAAAAGTAACCGTTACTCCGCTGGGTGTCTATTTAAATGGTGCTTTTGTAAATTATGATGATACTGAATTGCCAATAGGCCTTTCAGCAAAAGCATATTTGGAAGATGCATTAGGCAGAGTATATCTTGTATATAACAACGGACAAATTCTGCATTTAACAGGCAGTTATGGAGAAACTAATAAATCAGAATACGGTAATATGGAAGCAAAATTCACATATTCAAACTTAGAAATAGGTGAAGAAATATCTGACGGGAATAGAACGGTTAAAGACAGAAGAATATTTATCGACATAGATGAAATATCTTCGATTATTGTAAAAGATATAGCAATACCACTGAGATAGGAAGAAAACAGTACACTTCAAAGGGGACAGGTACATAGACGAGTAATAATGTCTATGCGCCTGTTCCCTTGATGTTTTTAAGCTGCAATAGCTTGTTGGAAAGTACTGTGTAATGTGTTATTATATTTATAAAATATTGTGAGTAAGATATGTATTATTTTATGATAATTAGAAAGGAAGTTACAATTGAGCAAATACTGGAGTGAATTGGCAAAGAGACTTGAACCATATGTACCTGGTGAACAGCCAAAAGATAAAAAGTACATAAAGTTAAATACAAATGAAAATCCATATCCGCCGTCTCCTAAAGTTCTGGAAGCCATCAGAAAAGCCTCAAATGACGATTTGAGGCTTTATCCTGACCCTGATTGCGACCTGCTTCGCGAAGCAGCTTCGGATTATTATGGCTTGAAAAAAGAGCAGATTTTCGCAGGTAACGGTTCTGACGAACTACTTGCATTTGCGTTTGCCGCTTTTTTTGATAACGGTAATCCAGTTTTCTTTCCTGATATAACATATACATTTTACGAAGTTTATTGCAATTTTTTTAATATCACTCCAAAGCTAATACCTTTGGATGAAAATTTTAATGTGCCGGTTGATGAATTCCTAAAGCCTAATGGAGGCATAGTCCTTGCAAACCCTAATGCGCCTACGGGCAAATATTTGGATTTGTCTGCCATAAGAAAAATACTTGAACATAATACAGAGAGAGCGGTTATCATAGATGAGGCATATATAGATTTCGGCGGTGAATCTGCAATAAGTTTAATTAATATGTATCCTAATCTGATGATAATGCATACATTATCAAAGTCTCGTTCCCTTGCAGGATTAAGGGTGGGTTTTGCATTAGGAAGCGAAGAGATGATAGAAGGCATCAAAAGGGTTAAGAACTCCTTTAATTCATATACTGTTGACCGTATTGCCATGGCAGCAGCGTCTGAAGCTATGAAAGACAGAGAATATTTCGATAAAACCAGGAATATGGTTATACAAACGAGGGAGAAAACGACAGAAAAGCTGATAAAAATGGGCTTTAACGTTCTGCCTTCAAAGGCTAATTTTATATTCGTCAGCCATCCTGTATATCAGGGAGCACAGCTGTATAGGGAATTACGCAATAAGGGAATACTTGTAAGGTATTTTAACAAGCCCAGAATAGACAACTTCCTTAGGATTACAATTGGAACTGATGAGGATATGAATGCTCTTATCAATGCTTTGGATAATATTATAAATTGAATATTAAATTAGGATATATTTATAAATGGATTGTAAAGCTCAATGAAAATAATGCAATTAATTACATATTTTCATTGAGCTTTTTATTTCTTATATATTTCAGGTTGCGTATATATAATAAAGTGTCTATTGATACCATAATCATGTTAAGGATATATAAGTATAATACATAATCATAGTGATTTATTAGTTTATTCAGGATACCCGCAATGTATCCTACAATCAGGATTATCAGAAAAGTCAGGCTTTTGCCCTGAACAGACCTGGATTTATATGATCTGTAGATTGAAAACGGCCATGCAGAGCCAAAGCATAAAAGCATAATTGCCTCAAAAATATTCATGATAAAAACCTCCGTTCTGACTGTTGCTGTATCTTCAAGTGAATATGGTACTTTTTCGCAAACCATGAAATATAATAGCACTTGGAGGTTTATAATTCAATAGATGATAAATTAATATTTTCTATTACTGAATAAAATCAGGTATGGTATAAGAAGGAGATAATATCGATTTTGCATTTAAATAAATATGATAACATATAATCAGTTTCAGTAAGGAATCAGCAATATATAGAATATATGCAGAACAGGATTGCAAGATAATTATTGAAGTATATTTATGTTGCTGTTAAAATAAAGTTAGACTTCTATAATTCCGTTCTATTACAGCCGGAAGGTGGCGTAAAATATGAAAGTACCGATGATTGACCAGGCAAAGAATTTTCTGGAAGAAGCGCGTCGCATGAATCCGGGGCCATGGGTTGAACATTCATATTATGTGGCTGAAGCAGCTGCACTTATTGCCGAAAGGCATCCCGATATGGACAGGGACACTTCATATGTTATTGGACTGCTCCATGACATTGGAAGACGTGAAGGTGTATTTCACATGAGACACAGTATGGATGGGTATAAATATTTAAGCAATATGGGCTATGAAGATGCGGCAAGGATATGTATAACTCATTCATTTGCGTATAAGGATATAAACGCAGTATGCGGCAAATGGGACTGTTCTCGTGAGGAATATGAATTTGCACATGAATTCCTTTCAAAGATTGAATATAATGACTATGACAGGATTATTCAGCTTTGTGATGCGTTAGCTTTGCCATCCGGATTTTGCCTGCTTGAAAAGAGAATGGTGGATGTAGCCTTAAGATATGGTACGACAGATTATACGGTATCTAAATGGAAACAGATATTTAAAATTAAGAAAGATTTTGAAAGTAAAATAGGATGCTCCATATACAGTCTTCTGCCGGGTATAGTAAAAAATACTTTTGAAACAGATCAGCTTATTTAACGGCAGTGTATAGTAAAATTTAAATGAACTCTCTTCTTAGCTTGCTTTTCGCTATAGTTCCAAATAAGCTGTCTTTATATAAAAAAAGCAAATTTAATCAAAAACGTGTTAATAACAGTGTTATAGTTGGTAAATATAACATAATTAGACAGCAAAGTTTGCTTTGATGTAAGCTAATCATAATTAGTTAAATCCAGGTTCTAAGTATTGCAGAATACTTGCATGACTAGCGCAAACAAGTAAAGGGGAGGGGTTAGGTATGAGAGAAGATTTGTTTAATATTAAAAAAAAGATTGAAGAACTCAGAAAAATTCTTCAATGCCTCATTGAAACTAAATCTGATATGATTGACCCTGAAATAGTAGCTGCTAGTGAAGAACTGGATCAACTTATTAATACATATAACAATGCATCAATTACGGAAAGATAGTAAACCTTTTAACCGACTATATATAAGAATTTATTGCAATAGATATGTCAGATTAAATGAAATATACAAAATATGATAAGGTATAACATGGCTGTTGACAAGATATTGACCATAAATTAGAATTATATGGTCAATATTTTGTTTTTTTAGAAAGAAGGATATTTATAGTGGTTAACAGAAGAGAAGACATAAGAAATATAGCTATTATCGCTCACGTAGACCATGGAAAAACTACGCTGGTAGACGGAATGCTAAGGCAGAGCGGTATATTCAGGGCAAATGAACAGGTGCAGGAAAGGGTAATGGATTCCAATGATCTTGAAAGAGAACGGGGAATAACAATACTCTCAAAAAATACAGCTATTATTTATAAAGATATAAAAATAAATATAGTGGACACACCGGGACATGCGGATTTTGGCGGTGAAGTCGAGCGTGTGCTAAAAATGGTGGACGGTGTGCTTTTGCTTGTGGATGCTTTTGAAGGGCCGATGCCCCAAACCAGATTTGTATTAAAAAAAGCTTTGCAGTTTAGCCTGCGTCCAATAGTAGTTGTCAATAAAATTGACAGGCCTGAAGCAAGGCCTGATGAAGTTATCGATGAGGTTCTGGAATTATTTATTGAGCTTGGGGCTGATGATGATCAGCTTGAATTTCCGGTTATATATGCGTCATCAAGAGAAGGATATGCCATGTATAATCTGAATGATGAGAAAAAGGATCTTAAACCTCTTCTTGATACAATAATAAATGAAGTGCCTCCTCCAAAAGGTGATTTTAATGCGCCTTTGCAAATGCTGGTATCAAACATAGACTATGATGAATATGTGGGACGCATAGCGATAGGCAGAGTAGAAAGAGGAAGCATAAAGATGGGGCAGCAAGCGGTAATATGCAAAAAGGACGGAAGTATACAGAATATAAAAATAAGCAGGTTATACCAGTTTGAAGGGCTTAAAAGAATAGAAACACCTGAAGGAAAAGTAGGCGATATAGTGTCCGTCTCAGGTGTCGGAGATGTAACAATAGGAGAAACAATATGTGCGGTTGACTGTCCGGAACCTTTGCCTTTCATTGAAATTGAAGAGCCTACGATGTCCATGACGTTTAGTGTCAATAACAGTCCTATGGCGGGCCTTGAAGGTACTTATGTTACAACGAGGCATTTAAGGGACAGATTGTTTAAAGAACTGGAAACTAATGTAAGCCTTAGGGTTGAAGAAACTGATTCCCCTGATTCATTTGTAGTATCGGGAAGGGGAGAATTGCACCTTTCTATACTTATAGAAACAATGAGACGTGAGGGGTATGAATTTCAGGTATCAAAACCCAGGGTAATAACTAAGGAAATAGACGGTCAGATTCATGAACCAATAGAATATCTTATAATTGATGTGCCGGAAGACTTTATGGGCCCCGTAATGGAAAAGTTAGGCCCTCGTAAAGCTGAGCTTGTGAATATGCATTCTGCTACCCAGGGATATATGAGGCTTGAGTTCAAGATACCTGCAAGAGGACTTATCGGATACCGTTCTGAATTTTTGACGGATACAAAAGGTAATGGTATAATGAATCATGTATTTTATGGATATGAACCTTATAAAGGTGATGTGCCGACAAGACAGAGAGGATCCATGGTTGCGTGGGAGGCAGGAGAAGCGGTTACTTACGGACTGTACAATGCTCAGGAAAGGGGTACCCTGTTTATTACTCCCGGTACCAAGGTATATGAAGGAATGATTGTGGGCGAGAATTCAAGAAATGAAGACATAGTTGTAAATGTATGCAAAAAGAAACAGGTTACAAATATGCGTGCGGTAGGCCATGACGATGCTTTAAGGCTTACACCGCCTACTATATTAAGTCTGGAACAGTCCCTTGAGTTTATTGCTGACGATGAACTGGTGGAAATTACTCCAAAAAGCATCAGGCTTAGAAAAAAGGTTTTGAATAATGAACAGAGGGCAAAACTTAGAAATAAAATGCAACAAATATAAGATAATTTGTAAGGTATGGTGATACTGAACTATGTCACAGACTAATTCTTATCTTAACAGAAACTATAAAATGGGCGATAACAATACTAAAGCAGTAAGAATAATTATTACATTTACTGCATTCTTGTTAATCTTTTTTATATGCTTTATAGTATCATTCAGATTTGCCTTGGTCAGTGACACAAAAAAGAGCAGACCCATACCTGAGATAAAAGCGAAAGACAGAATAGAAGTCAGAATTCCGATGGGTTCAAGCACCGAGGATATTGCTGAAATTCTACATGAGAAAGGTGTAATAAAGCATCCTCTGATCTTCAGGATATTATCAAACCTTGATGGTTATGATGGTGCTTATAAATCGGGAACCCATATATTAAGCAGTAAACTTGAGTATTATGATATTATGCGTATACTTGCAAGCAATCCGGACGGTATAAAGATTACCATACCAGAAGGATATAACTTAAAGCAGATAGAAGAAAAACTGCTTGAGGAAAAACTTATTGACAGTGATAAGTTTTATGATGAAATTAATAATGGCAAATTTGATTTCTCATTTATTTCAGGTATACCTGAAAGGGAAAACAGGCTGGAAGGATATCTGTTCCCTGACACTTACGAATTTGATTTAAGCGCGGGGGAAAGAGAAATTATCAGAAGGATGCTGGAGAATTTCGACAACAAGTTTACCCCGAAATATTATCAGCAAGCCCAAAATCTGGGTTTGACTGTGGATCAGGTAATAATTCTTGCATCTATAGTAGAAAAAGAAGCGAAAATATCATCAGAAAGAGCAAGAATAGCAGGCGTTTTCCTTAACAGGCTTTCAGGCAATTATTCAACAGGCAGGAAGCTGGAATCATGTGCTACAATACAATATATTTATTATAAAAAGTATGGTACGGTCAAGAACGAAATTACTGATGAGGATACCAGGATAGATGATCCGTATAATACTTACCTGTATGAGGGATTGCCTCCGGGACCAATTTGCAACCCCGGGCTTGAGTCCATAGAAGCGGTATTGTATCCTGAGAGCCATCAATACCTCTATTTTGTCGCAAAAGGTGACGGCACCCATTATTTCTCGACAACCAAAGCAGAACACGAAGCAGCAAAAGCTATGTATGCAGCAAATCAATAAAGGAGAAAAAACGGTGATTAAGAATAATTTATTGGCAGTGCTAACACATATATGCATTGCATTTATATCATTTATTTTGTATTTTTTATTTTACAGAACAGATATGTATAATGAAAACGGAGCAGGAAAAATAGTAATCTATGTAATATTATTGTTGTTGGTAATATTTTTGTATATTTTTTCTGTAAAGCTGTTAAAGCCAATGTCATCTTTTATAAAAAATATACTTTCAGTAATATTGCCTTCAATAATAGGAGTGGCAGTTTATTTATTGAATGCATTGTATTTTAATGAATTCCTTAATAACGGGCTTGAATATGTAGTTTATAAAGCCTATAATATGCCGTTCGTACCTTTGCAGGATGTATTTTATAATTTATTTGTTTATAAAATGTATAACTATAAAATCTATCATTTCTTTATGATAATGCTTTCATTTTTACCCACACTGTTGATGTTTATTGGTTTACAAGTCCAAACTGTAAATATGAAAAGCAACAAAAACAGTATGATGTAAAAGAAAATTATTAATATAATTCCTGTATAAATTTGTATGAGATGATGATATGTAAAAAATTCTCCCTTGTCAAGGGAGTTTTTGTTTATAAATTTGGATCGCATAACTTAGCTGCTTATAAAATTATAATTTTTCTTTAAAGAAATTGAAGTAAAATATATATAGAAAAATGAAGATAAATAAAAATAACTAATATTAAAATGGAAGTGCTTAAATGATAAATTATGATTTTATTAATAAGTATATTAGGAATACTATAAGAGAAAACGACGGTTTGCTGAAGGAACTGGAGGAATTTGCCGAAAAAAATCATGTTCCGATAATACAGCCGGAAGTCGCAAAGCTGATAACCGTTATCGGCAGGATCCACAGGCCGCACAGGGTTTTGGAAATAGGAACTGCCATAGGGTATTCCGCTATACTTATGGCTTCGTTTCTTGCTGACGGAGGCAAGATAGATACAATAGAAAGATATGATGTAATGATAGATCGAGCCAGAGAAAATATAAAAAAAGCCGGCCTGCAGAAAGTCATAAGCGTTATAGCGGGCGATGCGGAAGATGTGCTGCCGAATTTGGATAAGGAATATGATATGATTTTTGCGGATGCGGCAAAGGGACAGTATATGGATTTTCTTCCTGACATGCTCAGAATGCTGAAGCCCGGAGGACTGCTTATATCGGACAATGTTCTGTATAAAGGTATGGTAGCTTCAGATGAATTGGTTATAAGAAGGAAAAAGACCATTGTAACAAGGATGCGCGAGTATCTTGATGAAATTTGCAATAATGATATGCTAGAGACGAGCATAATACCTATAGGTGATGGGGTTGCGTTGAGTTATAAGATAAAGTAGGTGAAGAAAATGAAAAAGGTTGAACTACTTGCTCCTGCGGGGAGCCTTGAAAAATTAAAAATGGCAGTAGTATACGGCGCAGATGCAGTGTATATGGGTGGTGAAGCATATGGACTCAGAGCCTATGCTGAGAACTTTGACAGGAATGAAATGGAACAAGGCATAGATTTTGCTCATTCACACGGCAAAAAAGTTTATGTAACCATGAATATTATACCACATAATAATGATTTTACTGGTATGGCTGAATATATAAAAAAGCTTGAATCCATGGGTGTTGATGCTATAATACTGTCTGACCCGGGTGTTCTTTCATTAGTGAAAGAAACAGCACCCGATATGGAGATACATCTTAGTACACAGGCAAATAATACAAACTGGAGAAGCGCATTATTCTGGTATAAGCAGGGTGTAAAACGAATAATTCTTGCCAGAGAATTGTCCCTTAATGAGATCAAAGAAATCAGGCAAAATACCCCTGATGATTTGCAGCTGGAGATATTTGTCCACGGCGCAATGTGTATGTCCTATTCAGGAAGATGCCTCTTAAGCAGCTACATGGCCGGAAGAGACTCAAACCGCGGACTGTGTGCTCAGCCATGCAGATGGAAATACTATCTTGTGGAAGAAAAAAGACCGGGAGAATATATGCCCGTATATGAAAATGACAGGGGCACATATATATTCAATTCAAAGGATCTTAATATGCTCGAATATATACCTGAGATTCTGGATGCGGGTATAACAAGCCTTAAGATAGAGGGCAGAATGAAAAGTTCTTTCTATGTAGCAACGGTAGTGAAAGCATATAGAGAAGCTATTGATTCCTATTGTGAAAATCCTGATAAGTATGTATTCCGGAAAGAATGGATGGAAGAAGTATGTAAAGTAAGTCATAGGGAATATAGCACAGGATTTTATTTCGGTGAATCAAAAAATAAAGGGCAGATTTATAAATACAGTTCATATATAAGAGAATATGAATTTATAGGTATGGTGCTTGATTATGATAAAAGTACGGGAATAGCTAAAGTTGAGCAGAGGAATAAAATGAATGTAGGAGATGAAATAGAAGTTGTCAGCCCGGGTAAAGACTTCTTTGTACAAAAAATCACTGAAATGAGGAATGAAGACGGTGAAAGCATAGAATCAGCTCCTCATCCCCAGATGATTGTATATATGCCGATGGAACAGGAAGTCGGTAAATATACGATGTTACGAAAGAAAAGCAAGTAATATGGAATGACTGTTAATATAGCAATGAATAAACCTCCTTATTTATGGAAAAAGTATTTAAAAATAAGGAGGTTTATTTTTTGCTATGTATGTAAAACGATGCGTACTGGTATTTCGGTTCATACTGATACTTTTTTTTGTACTATTGCTGAGATTTGCTTATTTGCAGACCGTAAAAAGCGGCAATATGGCTAAAGCAGCAGCAATTCAAAGAATATCAGAAACGCAGCTTGAAAAAAAACGCGGCAATATACTGGACAGAAACGGCATATCATTTACTAACCGAACCGGTAAGTCTTACGCAGTATTAAAACCTCTTTTGCTGTCTAAAAACAATACTAATCTATTAAAAATATCTTATTTGCTGAATATAGATTATGAAACGATTCATGAGAGTATCAGATCAAATAAAGCTCCTATAGTGATAGAAATTGATGAAAATATCAGAGATGCTGTTCTTAGCTTGAATGAACCGGGTGTTACTGTTGTTGATTCATTAAAAAGGTATGACAGCGGTACTATAGCACGGCATATAATCGGTTATCTTAACGGTAAAGATCAAATCGGTGCAGCTGGTATTGAAAAAAGTTATGATAGTATTCTTAAAAGCAACTCAATAAGTTATGTAGGTATTGTCAGGGATGGTGCAAATAACCCTGTTCAGGGTCTTGGTTATCGCATAGTTAATAGTGATGAAGATAAAATTCAAAATATAGTTCTTACTTTGGATTATCATATACAGAAAATAGCTGAAGATATAATGGAAAAAAACAATATAAAAGGCGCGGTTGTTATAGAAGATGTCAGGACAGGAGACATACTTGCTATGGCCAGTAAACCTGACTATGACCAGAATGATATAGGCAGTTATCTACATAGCGGTGACAATGAGCTGTTTAACAGAGCAGTTGCTTCATATAATGCCGGTTCAATATTCAAAATTATAGATACTGCATTAGTTCTGGAAAATAATCCGTATTATTATAACAGGGATTACTGTTCAGGGTTTGTGGAAATCAAGGATCTTGTGTTTGGCTGTTCAAGGTCCGAAGGACATGGGTATATTGACCTTGAACAAGCTTTTGCTTCATCATGCAATTCATATTTTATAAACCTGGCATTGGAGCTTGGCAGCAAAGATATTATAAATATGGCTTCTAAGTTTGGATTGGGAAAAGTAACAGGTTTAAATGAGGATGGTATAGATGAATCTACAGGAAATCTGCCTGACCCTGACAGAAATTTCACTGACGGTGATACAGCCAATATTTCTATAGGGCAGGGCGATATAATGGTAACACCGGTACAGGTTGCCAATATAGCTGCAATTATAGCAAACGACGGTATAAGGAATAGTGTTAACCTTGTAGATTCAATTGTAGATAACGAAGGAAATGTTATTAAAAATCTAAGAAAAAATGAAAAAGTACGTGTAATATCAGTTCAGACAGCCAGAAGAATTAAGAGTATGATGGAGATTGTGACTACTGAAAACGGAACAGCGCCAAAGGCTAATATTGAAGAATATGGAGGAAGCGGCGGAAAGACGGGCAGTGCGGAAGGGCCGTATGTTAACGGAGAAAAAATAGTACATGCATGGTTTTGTGGGTATTTTCCTAAGGAAACCCCCCGATATGCCATGTCTGTGTTCGTTGAAAACGGAAAATATGGAGGTGAGGCAGCTGCCCCCATTTTTGCTGAGATAGCAAAAGCAATGATAAAAAAAGGATATTAAAAAAAGTACTGGCACCCATTTAAGTATAGGAACATATACTTATAGAGTAGCCTGTTTTAGGGGGTGCAATGTTTGTTCAATATAGTTACACCATTATTTGAGGCTATTCAGAACATATTATTCGTCATAGGATACGTATCCAATACAAATTCATTCCCACAGCCATTAAGCCCGGAAGAAGAACAAAAGTATATAAAGCTGTATAAAAAAGGTGATGAAGAAGCACGTAATATACTTATTGAGCGTAATTTAAGGCTTGTAGCACATATTGTGAAGAAATACAGCAATACTACTGATGAAAGCGATGATTTGATATCTATAGGGACAATAGGATTGATTAAAGCAATAAGCACATTTGATAATAATAAAGGCACAAAGCTTGCTACTTATGCGGCAAGATGCATTGAAAATGAAATATTAATGCATATCAGGTCAAACAATAAAAAGAAAAATGAAATATCATTACAGGATCCCATAGGTGTTGACAGAGAGGGCAATGAAATAACCCTTACCGATATAATCGGAAATGAGCCTGATGCTGTAGTGGACGAAGTTGAAATGAAAATGCAGGTTAAAAAACTCTACAGCAAAATGAAAGCTGTCTTAAAAAATCGAGAAAAAACAGTTCTTGAGCTAAGATATGGATTACTGAACGGATCTGTAAAAACCCAGAGGGAAATAGCACGAATGCTTGGAATTTCAAGGTCGTATGTTTCAAGAATAGAAAAAAAGGCTATAAAAAAATTAAGCAAGGAACTCAAAATCGAAAGCTGCCAATAACGGCAGCTTTTGTTGTGCTGGTGTGCGCGGCATGCGCGCGACCTTTAAAGTGAAAGCTCATTGCGGGGGGTTATAGCACCAACCGTTTAGAAATGGATTTACCATATTAGATTAAATGTTTACTTTTAACTGCTAGAGATGCTTGTACTAATATATAAGAAATAGTTTCTGTGTACTTTACCTGGCTTTGTAAAGACTAGAAACTTTTTGCTTCAAATATTGCCAGATAAAGAATCCTTATAAATGAGTTATCATTAAAAATATATCTCTAAAAAAATTTATTAATGGTAAGTATTATTTAGACTTTCAAAGACAACTCACTGCACATATTGAGAAATTAATAAAGCATTTAATTTAATATAAGAATCAAAGCAGGTGAATAGATTGAATGATTCCTTTACAAGATGAAGAAACATTATCAGGATATAAAAAATATACTGGATATGCACTTCCTTGGGCAGAATTTTTCCGGACTTATTTAGAAAACTAAAAGATTATTCTATAGAAGATCATTTAAAAGAATTGTTATTAAATATGTAGGCAGTTATAATAAAATAAGATTTGATTTTTGTGATATACAGTTACTCGGCTTTTCCTGGAAAGCTATACAAAGTAACATTATGAATGGTGTTATAGGGATAATCTGACAATAGGAATAATCTGATAATGATAGAGCATTATTTTACTGAAGATTCAAAGGATACAAAAATTATTACGATTTACTGCACGGAGGATTTATGTATAAGCAAAAACATATAATTAATGGAACTAAACAGGATGATGATAGGTTAAGAGCTGTTCAAAAATATGCTGATAATGTGTTGAAGGAATGTATGGACTGTTATAGAGAAAATCCTGTGCCGCTATTTGTAAATGAAATACTTGTACATACAAAAACACACAGACTAAAAACGATAAATGGGGAAGAAATAGCTGCATCAAACCTGGCTCATCAACAAAACTTTATGAGGACACTTGTAGGGCTGAGTAATTTGACAGGTGAAGCAGGATATGCAGAAGCAGCTAAAAAGGCATTTACGTATTATTTCAATAACCTTCAGGAACCATCTGGTCTAATTCAATGGGGCGGGCATAGGATATTGGACCTTAAGACTCTTAGTATAAAGAGTCCCGCAGAAAAAAATATGGCCCATGAATTAAAAAATAACTTTCCCTATTATGAACTTATGTATGAGATAAACCCTATGGCTACAGAAAAATATATTAAGGCAGTTTGGAATGCACATGTTTATGATTGGAGCAACCTTGAGATAAATCGTCATGGAAGAGATGTTGTTTTTGATGAAAATATATGGGACAAGCCATTTGCAAATCCTGAACCTTTTCGCGAGACAAAAGGCTTGTCATTTATGAACATAGGAAATGATCTTATCTATTCCGCATGTATGTTGTATAAGCTTACAGGTGATAAGGATGCACTTGTTTGGGGAAAAAGACTTGCGGAAATGTATGTTAAAGCACGCCATCCGCTTACCAAGCTTGGAGTATACCAATATACACAACCAAAGAAAGAAGAAGTAATAGACGATGACAGTATTACTTTATCAAAGTATGGTGACAGAGCAAAAAGGCAATTTGGTCCGGAGTTTGGTGATGTTGCACTTGAAGGCAATGTTATTCTTATGCTACAAGCGTGTACAATATATGGTACTAATGCATTGATGGAGATGGATCTGGCAGAGAGGCTGGGAGAACCTTTGTCAGATATGCTTGAATGGGTACATGAAGGGCTATCTGCATTTGCTAGATTTGCATACGTGAAAGATAAAAATATTTTTAAACCTTTACTGGCCGATGGAACAGATCTTACCGGATATGTACTGCCACGAGATGGTTATTATGGAAAAGCTGGAACCAAAATTGAGCCAATTCAGGCAACAGGAAGATTTTTATACTCCTATGAACGTTGTGCATGTTTAACAAAAGATATGTATTTATGGAACATTGCATGTAATATAGCAAGGTCGATTGATTTAGGGTATCTTGGCTCAGAGCCGGGTAAAGATGTACAAATAAATAGTAAGAGTACTAATGATGATGTTGGGGCACTTTATGCGATGTTAGATCTTTACAGGGTTACTGGTAATACTCAATACATTGAATTAGCACGGCTTATAGGGAATAATATCATAAATAATAAATTTCATTATGGTTATTTTCTACGCGATGCAAAGCATTTAAGCGCACATATAAACGCTCCAGAGCCACTGGCTTTAATGACGTTGGAAGCAGTTCTTCAAGGCGATATCAGTAAAGTGCCACAAATAATATATGCGGGATAGTCATTAAATCATAGACTTAATATGCATAGAAGTTAGCTTAGAATGGCGTATAAACATATGGACTTATTGTTTACAGATGTTTGACTTAATAAAACAGATTTATCTTGGCTTAATTTAATGTATATTAAATTTAATACCGATTTAGAAATGAGAGTATTACTATTATAAGTTCTATATGAATTATATAGAATACTACAACTTTTGGTTTCAGGGTTCGGAAATACGTTTACTCACATGCCTGAATAATCATAAATTACTTTTGAGTTTATAAAGTTATATTGAGTTATTTATGATATATGTAATGTAGAGTATGGGTAATCTAAAAGTACTCATGATATAGTTCTGCTGGATATTAAATTCAACGGAGACCAAGTTCTGTCTAACATAAAGGGAAACAGCGCATATGCTGGGGATTTCTAGGTTATATGTTTCAAGAATAGAGAAAAAGCTATCAATAGATTTAGCAAGAAACTTAAAATCGAAAGCTGCCGTTAAAGGCAGCTTTTGTTTTGTAGTTGATATATAGTTAATTTGCGGAGCTAGTCGATTTTGTTATAAGTATGTATTAAATAATAAATATAATTAATGTAATATTAACATAAAAACCAGAAAAGTGTAACTTATATTAAGTGAGAGGATGTGGATATTGTGATAAAAGTTGAGAGTAAGGGTAAAGTAGCTGCGTTTTCAGGCGATGCTTGGCCCCATAGTATTGCAGTACCGGCTATGTGTCATGCGTTGAAATTGTATTTGGGACCTGAAGAGAGAAAAAATGATGCAGGTGAGCAAATATACGATAACCGGGAATACTCCTTATTTGCAGGAATATCGACGGAAGCATTTGCAATGTCTTCAAACAGGTCTGATTTGCTAGCAGAAAAATGATCTAATTTCAACAAGGAGTGTCTCTGGTATTTAGGTCTTGACAGTGATACATTAAGGAAAGAAGATTTCAGCAAAAAAGCAATGATAGCTAAAATAAAAGAAAATCTTAGAAACGGTTATCCGGTCATTATTTGGCCGGCTGAGTATGATGACATACTGCTTGCGGTTGGCTGCAATGATGAAGGTTCTTTACAGGCGCTTTATTTCTGGACGGTGATGATGACAAAAACAGAAATTATAATTTTGATAATTATATTGATTTGGATAGATGGTTTGAAAAAGCTGAAGCAGTCATCCTATTGAAGGAAGGACGGAATAAAACGGATTTGGAAAGTCAGCTGAAACAAACACTACAAGTAGGCTATCGCATGCTTAGCTCAAACCAGAACAATTATGAAGATATAGAGGGTTATGGCAGCATTCTGTTATACAACAGCACATCGAATAGGTGTGCTTCTTGCATACTTATTCGCAAACCGCAGTTTGCAGCTATATTCTTAAGGTGCTTTCTGCGGTATTTTTATGCCTTTTTGTATCTATTCAATCAGCTTTATTCAAGATTTATGACGAAAGGGGTGTTGATTTATGAATGTAAATATTTACACATTTAAAATATCAATACTGGAGGGTTTGAAAGTTGAATTTAACAGGTTATAGGTTTATACCTACATTATGCCTTGTACTGAAAAAGGGCAGAAAATGATCTCATATGAATAACTCAGTATTCGCACCTGTTAATTAATACAGGAAGATGATTATATTTCAGCTCTCCTGAAATAAGGAGGTAATATTTTGAACAGAGATTTTATTGCGAAACATTGGTATGCTTACATTTATGAGCAGTTAGAGAATCAAACAAACGATGTAGAATTCTTACTTGACATACTGCGAAAACTTACTGATGGTTCTCCGAAGAAAATCTTCGAAGTGGCTTGCGGTGGTAGTAGAATCTGCATACCCCGATGAACTCATTCCTGAATCAATCGATGAATCAATGTATCAAGCGACTATCTGAGCAATGAAAGACTAATAATATTACCGATGACGAAGTTTAGATGAAGAGGAGTTGAGTAAAGGTTATACTCCTCAGTTGTATAACTTTTTATATACTGCAGTTGGGTTATATGATATTGATATTCATATTGACTATCCAACAATATATGAAAATCCAAATATGCAGGATTTCTTTCAAAAGGTTATTGACAAAATGAAAAATATGTGTAAAAATATCTCAAAATGTGAGTATGTATAAGGGCAATGATGCCCGAGCTACATAGAAGCTTTTAAGCTTTACACGTGGAGTGTATACCCCGCGGAGTCACATAAAAGTGATTCTGCGGGGTTTTGCATTTTAGAAAGTGAATTTAAAGATTCTTGATTTGGTGTAGGACAGGAAAGATAAGTTTTTGTGTTGGCCGCTAAAAAAAATTGGGCACTGCAAGGAAATAGTGAACATTTTTATTTGGGAGGAAAGATTATGGAGAATATTTTCAGAAATTCGGCATGGTTGTATGATTTAGATATCCAGGATACCTTAACAGAAGATATACCATTTTATATCGGTTATGCACAAAAACAAAAAGGTGAAATACTTGAACTCGGTTGTGGTACAGGAAGAGTTACTTTTCCTTTAGCAAGACAAGGCTTCAAAGTTACCGGTCTTGATTTATCTGAGCAAATGCTTGAAGTATTTAGGCACAAGCTGAATATGCAACCGGCACTGATAGATAAAATATCAATTAAACTTGGCAATATGGCTAATTTTAGCTTTGATCGTAATTTTTCACTTATAGTAGCACCCTTCAGAGCATTTCAGGCATTGACCAGTGACAGTGATATTGCTATGTCACTTAAATGTATCAAAGAGCATTTGACTGATGATGGCATATTTATTATTAATGTATTTAATCCGTATCCTGTGATGGATGAGAGCTGGTGTTATCCTGAGACTGTCCTGTGGAAACGGTTTGATGAAAGTACCGGAAACTATATTGTAAAAACCCATTGGGGTGATAAGATTGACCCGAAGAATCGGATTATTTATCCTCATTTTGCTTATGAGGTAACCGATAAAAATGGTATAACAACACGCATTACTGATGATTTTAAGCTTAAATATTATTACAGGGATCAAATAGAATCTGTCGCAGAAAAAGCCGGGTTTACGATAAGAGAAAGATTCGGATGGTTTGATAAAACTCCGTTTAATGAGAACAGCCGAGAAATAATTCTTGTGTGTGGGAAGTGAATTATTGCTGTCAATGCGTTTTATATGTGGCATAATGATTAATAAGCAATTTGGGAATATAAAAATAACTTTGCTAAATGAAAGGGAGGATATTGGGGTGAGTAAGTATATTCCGAAAATTGTAGGAGAAAGAGTTTATTTATCACCGATGTTTTTAGACGATTTGGAGCAATACACAAGGTGGATGAATGATTTTGAGGTAACAAGATATTTGGGGCAAGCGGCAAATTGTTACAGCTTGGAGAGCGAAAAGAAGGCTTTGGAGAAACTTATCTCAAGTGGACATAATTATGCAATAGTATTAAAAGGCGAAGGCCGATTGATAGGAAATGCTTCTATATTTTATATACAACATATACATCAGCGTGCGGAAATAGGTTTATTTATAGGTGAAGCTAAGGACAGGAGCAAAGGATACGGTCAGGAAGTTGTGAAGCTCTTGATAGATTACGGATTCCGATACCTTAATTTGAATAATATTATGCTAAAAGTATTTTCCGGCAACACAGCAGCAATAAATGCATATAAAAAATGCGGATTCAGGGAATTTGGAAGGAGAACCAGGTGCTACTTTGTTGAAAACAAATGGTATGATGAAATATATATGGAGATTTTGAAGGATTCTTTTTACTTATAAAAAGTATAGAAGTATATTCAAACAATGCTGGTGAATTGTTGGGATATGTTAATGAAGGTGTTAAATATTTTGTATATAAGGAGGAATAATATATGAAATATATTGAAAACGCTTCGACTTCTGCAAAGCAAATAGCTGACCTGCGTGAAGCGGTTGGCTGGAACCGGATGGAGAGTTGTTATGAAAATGAACTTATGATTCCTATTACCATGTAGCTGTATATGACAATGACAAGTTAATTGGATATATTGATACTGTTTCAAATGGGGTTACAGATGCCTATATTCAGGATCTTATGGTACATCCCCAATATCAGGGCAGGGGTATCGGGACAGAGCTTATGAATAGAACAATTGCTTATTTAAAAGAAAGTAAAATCTATATGATTTCAGTTGTGTTTGAGGAAAGGCTATTGCCGTTTTACAAGCGCTTTGGCTTTTATCCTAAGCTTTCCGGTCAAATGCAGACATATGAAATGGATTGAAAAGAATATGTGGTGAAATAAATGAAAAACTACATTATCGGACAATATGGTCATTTTAGCGAATATAAGTTTAAAAAGGATTATAGAAAAGGATTTTACGGAATAGAAGCATGTTCAATGAATTCTGAAGAAGACATATGTGCTCTTGCAAAAGCTTTGGATGATAATAATCTTAAGCTCGGTATCCATTTCCCTTTAAGGGGCGGGGTTTTTGAGAACCGTGATCCTTTGTTCCTTGATGCAGACCAGAATATCAGAAACGCTTCATTTAAACAAATTGATGAAGAATTAGTGTATATAAAGAAGAAGCGGTTAAATCCCGAATATATATTATTTCATTATCCAAAGCTGGCTATTATTCCAAATGACTTTGATTTAAGCAGATGGAAATTTTACGATCGGTCTGAATATGTGTATGAATCTGATTATTCTTTTAATATGTTGGCAGAGCAAAGTGAAAACCTGTTTCAATGGCTTTCAGTTAGGGCATCTGAGTATAATTTTATTCCGGTTTTGGAACTGGATACGTTAAATAAGTACATATTAAAAACTACATTTCTTGAGGATCTGCTAATAAAATACCCCAGGATAAAATTATGTATAGACATTGGCAGAATTCATGTGCAAAGTAGTATAGATGCAGGTTTTAATGATATTGATTTACTCAGGAGATTTACAAGGCACACTAAGATTCTGCACCTATGGCATGCGAAGGTTGGAGTAACTGTTGAACATGGACATTTTCCATTGCTTCCGAATTTAAAACCGGAAGATGGGTGGGCAGATGTTGAAAAATATTTTGAGATTATAAGGAAAGAAAACCGGGATGTTAAATTGCATTTTGAACACAGATCCGATTTGATTACGGATGAAGAATTGGATTCCTGCTATGAATGGATCAACAGGCTGTATAACAATAGTTAGTTTAAATGAAAAGCTACCTTATTTATTTTAGACATATTACGACTATAGTTGATTGTTACCTGAGTTAAGCAAAAAGGTAAAGGGGAGTGGCGCCCTCCCCTTAGATAATGCACAGCATCTTACAGAGTTTTATCATGAATATTACGATCATTGTTCGGATTTGATCTATGGATTTGTATTGACGAGCAAAAAGCGAATCATTCTTTTTTTAATGTTCATATACTGGTACAGCTATATTATGAGAGATTCCATTATCTGAACAGCTTTCTTTTCGTTTTCATATGCGGATTTTAATAATGAAACAATTTCTGCTCTGGTGTCATGCGACGTTGCATCCTTGCTTTTTTTAATCTTGTATGCTTCCATCCAGGCATTAAAAACATCTCTGTATAACTCCGCTAGTTCAACCATTTCAACTTTTTTAAAATACTTATAGGCGTATTCTTTTAGTGCGCCATATGTACCGAGAAAATATTCAGCGTTCCATGATGCGGCAATATCTGGACTTTGATCAAATATCCTGATTAAAGCAGGATAAGCATCAAGCCCACTTGCATTTTCACACCATTCTTTGCCTCTAAGGTGATTTACTGCTAATTTTATCGTGTCATGCAAAATATCTTCCTTTGATTTATCAGAACAGCCCGTTATAGTCAGAACCGAGAGAAGCGGAATTTCACGCTTGCCCAAAGCATCATAAGGCATTTGCGTGCTATTATAAGAGGGGCTTGTGGGATCGGCTTTTTTTTGCGTCTATTGCTAAGGTATAAAACATCTGTATATCATCGTCATAGCCAGTGATAAGGCCCCATTCCGGAACGGCGATATCCCATGATATAGCAGAAATACCATTGTCAATAGAAGACTTGATATTTTTTATTGCTTCCAGATGTCTTTCTTTTTCGATATGCTCCTGACCCCAATAACGTCCGACATAATCGCAGAGCAGGCCACCTTTTTTCACCCACGTTTTTTGCTTATTAAAGTCCCACATGCTGGTTGCTGATGGACATAGGTCTGTGTTGACCCACATACGGAAAGCAAAACCGCTGGTGGCAACAATATCCTCGGCATATTCAGACCACGGGCTGTTTTTTACGGCGCAAGCCAGTGATTTGGCAAAAGAAAACAGATATCCGGTTGCGTCTGGTATGCCATCCCAAGAAATGGTTAAATGTTTTTTCATTATTTTCCCTCCAATGGTATATATATTTTCTCGCTGAAAGTGCGAGATTCCTCGATATATGATTCAAACTCATAGCCGCCTGTGCGTCTGTAACCGTTGTTTTTCAGCCATTTTTTTATATAGTCCCATGTACGATGAATGGTATTTACAAAATCATAATGTGAAGTCCTGGGAGTTTCGAAAACAGCATATAAGCCGCCTTGGATTGAAAGCTCCACTGTACCGCTGGTATCACCGAGGGCATTGTTTTTCCGTATGCCAATAAAATAGTCAAGCTTTTTTTCTTTTGGGTTCCATGCACTTACACCATAATCTTCACAAACCTTTCCACCCGACAGCTTTTTAGACCATTTCCGGCTGTTGTATTTATTCCAGAAGTTAGGCGGATAGGCTTCATCGCTTTTATAAGCTATCACGGTAAAAGGTTCAAGATATGTAAGTTCTGGAAATACTTCAAATGGAGGGGTTTCAAAACTAATGGCTTCATACAGCTTCAGACTGTTCAATGCGGATTTATATTCGGTGGGCAGGATATGGTGCTCTGAGATAAATGCCCTGGTGAAGTTTTCCTTTGAATTGAAACCGTATTCAAAAGCAATTTCAGAAATTGGTACATTTTGCCGCATGTTCTTGATAATTTCGGTTAGTCTGCGTTTTCTTATATAATCAGCTGGTGTAAGACCGGTTGCTTCTTTGAATACACGGATAAAGTGGTAATCAGAATATCCAGATACACGGGCACAATCAGCGAGCGTGATTTCATTTTTAAGATTGCCTTCTATATAATCTATAGCTCGCATAATATGGGTTTTATAATCCATATCCGACCTCCCTGTTTTAGAATAACATATTTACAAAATATACCGTTGATAAAAATTGCTGTATTTATTTTTATTATAGCGTTCAGTTAAATATATAAAATATATCCATATAATTGTAAATTTGCTAAGTAGCCATATTAAATTAATGTAGAATAACTGTATTTGTTCATTAAAAAGCCTTTCGCCTTGTTAAGACATAAGACTTACTTGGTTATGCATTCCATGAACCATGAATTCTCTTTAAACCTATGGGTTGCTTATCTTTGTTTATAATCATATTCATTATTAGACTATGTTTGCGGTTATTATATAATATTATAACTAAATTGTTAAATAAAGATTTATTTACATTTTTCATGCAATAAGTTTAAACTTATAATAAAACCATTCAATAAATAACTCTTTATTTGTAAAGTTGTGGTTTAATAGGAAATGCATGTTAGTAATTAACACTTGATATAAAATGAAATTTAAAATAATGAGTAATGATGTGTTTGTTTAATGAGCTTATGCGAAAATTGACAGTGACAGCAAGGCATTTTGCATACTTGAAAGAGGAGTCGTTTAGCATGATTCATATAGGAATACCAACATTAATCGAAACAAAATCGATTGAGGATTGTACAGGCTTATGCAAAGAATTTGGATATCAGTTTGTAGAATTGAATATGAATATGCCTCAGTATCAGGTTGAAAATATTGATATAATAAATTTTGCTGAAGTAGCAAAGAAAAATGGGATTTATTATACAATTCATTTGGATGAGAACCTCAATGTTTGTGACTTTTCAATAAAAAGGTTGCGTCTGCTTACGTTGAAACGGTTTTTGACACTATAGAACTTGCAAAGGGGTTAGATGTACCCATTCTGAATATGCATCTCTCAAAAGGGGTTTATTTTATCATGCCACAGAAAAAGTTTTAATTATTCAATGAATATGTAGATACATACCTGTCAAGTCTTGAAAGCTTCCGAGATAAATGTGAACAAGCCATAGGCAATGCAAACGTTAAAATATGTATTGAAAATTAGGAAGGATATGACCAGGATTTTTTAATAAGAGGATTAACCCTTTTACTAAAGAGCAAGGTCTTTGGATTAACCTTTGACATAGGTCATAATGCAGGTATCGGTGGCGGTGATGAAGCTGTCATTCTTGAGCATAATAATAGACTCTATCATATGCATATTCATGATGTTGTAGGAAGGAAAAATCACCTCCCACTTGGCACAGGCGAACTTGATTTGCTTAAGAATTTTGATTTGGCGAATGGAAATAATTGTCGTGTGGTTATTGAAACAAAGACGATTGATGGCTTAAAACAATCGGTTGATTGGATGAGCAAAAATTTTCGTAAGATAAAGCTAAACTTATATGAAGTTTAGCATTTTACTCATCTGTGGTAATAGAGAGAATTAAAATATCTACAATAATATAAAAATATAATAATTATAAGCGCCCGATTTATACTCGGACGTTTTTTAATTGTAAAAATTTGTTGCATATGAGATTAATAATATGTTATACTATAAACAGAACATATGTTCGATTTTGTACTAGAATAATATAAATATAGCACATGAAAAGGAGAATTTTTGTGTCAAACATCATTATACCAAAACAACTTAATATTGAAGAAAAACTTGCATTAATGAATGATGACGCAAAATATGAGGTTGGAGTTGATGGTGATGCGGAAAATATTGCTTTATTATGTGCCGGAGATATAAAGGGGAAACCATCACCTCCGAAAATACCCAAGATGTTTTTATCTAATACGTGTGTTTTTAATTGCGCATATTGCAACTGCAGGTGTAGCCGTGATGAAAAGCGTGATTATTGTAATTCACCTTCCGAACTTGCAAAAATGGCAGTTGATGTGGCAAAAAGAAACGGAAACGGAGTTTTTGTAACCTCAGCAATATATAAAAGCGCTGATTATACGCAAGAGCTTATTGCTGAAAGTATACGAATAATGCGTGAAGAATACTGTTATAATGGTTTTATTCATGCAAAAGTCATGCCGGGAGCGGATCCTCAGTTGATTTACAGAACCGGAAAGTATGCAAATCGCCTGAGCATTAATATTGAGGTTGCACAAAGCTCAGGTTATAAACGCATAGCTAAGCAAAAAAACAAGGAAAATATACTTGGGCCAATGGGAAATATTTCAGAACAGATAGAAGCCGCAAAATATGAACGGCGAAAATTTGCTACGTCTCAGACTACACAGCTGATGGCAGGAAGTACAAATGAAAGCGATCGTACAATTATGATACTGTCAAAAGCGCTTTATAAGAAATATCATTTGAAGAGGGTATATTATACCGCATTTCAGTACAGACATGAAGCGAAGGGTTATGAAAATGAAGATTTGCAGATTACAAAGACGCCTTACTGGCGCATGGCAAGATTATATCAGGCAGATAGATTAATACAGCTATACGGATTTACACCTGATGATGTGACACCCGAGACAGAACCAAATTTATATGAGGATATAGATCCCAAAGCTGCATGGGCACTCAGGCATTTGGATATGTATCCGGTGGAAGATAACAAAGCGGACTTTGATACGCTTATCCGTGTTCCCGGTATAGGTATTACATATGCAAAGCGTATTATTGAAGCACGCCGGTATTGTACAATTACTCATGATATATTGAGAAAAATGCGGGTATCTCTTAAAAGAAGCATATATTTTATTACATGCAACGGAAAATATAAAGGCGGAAATATTTTATTCTCGCCTGATATCAGGAGGGTGCTTAAAACCGGGCGTGATGAATTATCAATAGGTAATTCGCTAACGGATGATGAAACAAAAAAGTAGATTTCGGATATGTAACTAACTTTAATGCCGAATGCAATTATTGTTAGCCTGAAAATGATTTGGTTTAGTCTTAAATAAATCTATCTGAAACAAATCTATTAGAATATCAAGATAAAAACAAAAGCTAAAATTATAAAAAAAAGAGAAATTTTGAAAGCACTGAATTAGGGTATATAGAAAGTTATTATCTTTACATAATTTATCCATTTTGCTAGTTGTTCGAGATATAACCTTTATAAATAAAAATCAATTGTGTTTGTGTTCCGTTGAACATATGTTTCTAGGGATATTTATGGTAGATTGTATAAATACAATGTAATACTTAAAGCTAAATGTATATATTTAATTTACATAATATAGAAAATATGTTAAGCTAATACAGAAAAAGATATTTGATACAAATTGTAATATAAACACATCATTTGAACAGGAAATAATTTGTGTCGAACATCATTATACGAAAAAGGTTAAATATAGATAAAAAACGAGTTTTAATGATTTATAAAAAAAAAATATGAAATGATAGTAGATAGAAATGCGGGAAATATTGTATTATTTATGTAGAAGATAAATACGAACTTTGGTATTGAATGAATATATAAAATACAGCACTTTAAATATTTAAGTATATTCAATGTAAATTTCAATAACAGGAATAAATATTCATAAACAGCATTATAAGATTTATATAGTTTCTGTTTACACATCCGGCAAGCATTACATGGATTTAATAAAACAAGATTAAAGATGCTTCAATTTCCTGATAAATATTTATTTAACATAATCATATTATTAATTGGAAAGGTTAAGCGATGATAGAATCATATGTCATTTGTATTATCATAGCTGTACTTATAAAAAAATACAGTCTGAGATATATTCTAAAATATTGGGGAACATATATTTTCATATGTGTAGAAATATTTTATGTCTACATGCAAATTTCATTATTTAATGGTGATTATGACTTATTAAAATATGAGCAATATCTTAAACCTTTGTTTATACTTGTATTACTTGTGTTTGTATTTAAATATAATATCTACATACAAACTATTATTGCATCTGCATTTATGGCTTTTGGGCATATATTAAACTATATTGTAATGAAGGCAAATAACGGGTATATGCCGGTATTTCCAACGATATCGAAATATACGAATTTTATAAAAAACGATATGTCCCAGATATCTCAGCAATATAATACTTATTGGGTGCCAGGGGATTCACATACAAAACTGAAATTTTTAAGTGACATATGGGATACAGGTTACTGTATTATGTCCCTCGGAGATATTTTTATAAGTATCGGGGCAGCAATTGTATTATTTTACGCCATTAAAAAAAGCAAAGATTTTGCTGTCAAAATTGATATGACAAAATTGCTGTATAATGTAATATCTCTGAGATTTATCAGATTACTGTCATGTAAATGTTCAATTTCTCTGCATAAATTTCTGAAAAATAACAACCAAAAAGCTTATACCAAATATTTATATAATTATTCATTTAAGTTCTTTTTCAGTACTTTATATGATTTATTATTGATAATGACAATCAGTTATTTGTCAGGGGTATTCAAAGAAGCGATGATAATAATGCTGGCGTCTTGTGTGTTTAGGGTGCTTACCGGTGGAATACATATGAATGCATTATGGAAATGTGCATATATTTGGCTTACTATGTTTTTAGCAAGCGGACTTATAACAAAAAAGCTAGCGCTTTTAAATATTCAGTGGCATTATATATTAGTTCCTGTGGTTATACTGCTTTTAGTAATAATTTTAAATTATACAGAATTTAGAAAACATAAAATTACAGTAATTGTATTAATGACATTTGTTATATTGTATATTATTTTTTCAACAAAATATTATATTTCAATTGCACTTACTATGGGGATATGTATACAAATGATAACTTTAATACCTTATGGGAAAAAAATGTTTATATCTATTAGTGCTCTGTTGGACAAAATTTTTTTACATATCAAGTTAAAACACTTTAATAATAATTTAATAAAGGGGGAGAATTTATGATGAAAAAGCTTACATTAAGAGTACTTACTGTTTTCTCAGCTTTAGCTCTAATTTGTACCGCAATCTATGGCAACGGATTTAGCTGGTTTTTAGGTTATCAACCCAAAACACCTAAAATGAAAGATTAGTAAAATAATACTCAGCAACAAAGGGATATATTAACATATTATGTTTAATATATCCCTTTGTTCCTTTATTTGATGATTTATGATATAATATTTGCAATACGAGTTTTGAAAGGTGAGGATCATAAGTTGGCTAATATAATTGATGGGTTTTTAAATATGCTATTGCTATCAATTCCCGAGGGATTGGCTACTTCATTTATTTGCCTATTATTACTGAATGATAAAAACATGCTTGATCTTATAAAAATAAAGAAAAATATAAAGAATTATCTTATTTTAATATTGCCCCAAGCTTTTATTCTGAATTTTATAGAATATGTTTTAGGTATTAATAATCTCATGGTGAAGTTTATTGTGGGGTTAATTATTATTGTAGGATCCTTGTCAATAGTTCAAAAAAAATTCCGTATAATTACAATAGGAATAGCACTAGTAAGTTATATCATTTTAGCAGTAGGTGAGATTATATTTGTGCTTCCCGTTTTACAAATATTTAACCTTACAACAGCTGAAATAAATAGTAATATAGTATACAAATTTTTAGTATTTCTGCCCGACAGAATAATATTATTAACAGTACTATTTTTAATAATATTGAAATTTAATATTGATTTTTCAAAGAGTATAATTTTATTTATTTTGCGAAACAGAAGCCTAAGAATAATGTTTTTCCTAATATTAGGCTTAAATATATATGAGTTTATAAAAAATACAAACTATATAATCGAATATATGCCTCATTCAAAAAATATGATAGATTTTGCTTTATATATAATTAAACAATTATCCTGTCCGGTATTTAATATTTTTGTATTTTTTATATTAGTTAATTATTTTAGAAAAATTAATATAAAATCTGTTGATGAATCGAATATTGAGGTGAAGTAATGCTACCATATGATCATAAAAAATTTACAGAATTACTAGAAAAAGCAAAGGGCAGCCATAGAACATATTATGAATATTGCAAACAGAGCGGAGTGGACAAAAGCACTATAAGCAGGGTCGTTAACAATAGAAAACATAACCTCAAACCAGAAACCATTTACTTATTGTCACAATATGCAGTAAATAATGTTAGCTTTGAAGATTTGATGCTGGCATATGGTTATGAAAAACACGAAATTCCTGATGTATTGAAGTTAAAAAAGGACAAGGAAACATACGAAATTAACAGGGAATTCAGGGAATTTGTTAATGATAGAAATAATTTTGAATATATTATGATGTTGATTGATGCAAAGAAAAAAGGGCTGTTAGGAAAGATAATCGATTACTATAATCAATTAAATATAACAAAATAATGGAATTTTTATAAAGTAATAGTTGATTTTAGTTGAATTTAATGGTAAAATTAATTTACAACAAAAGTAAACTATGTTAGATATATATAAATACTACAGCTGGGCTGAGTAATTTAACAGGCCCTGGCTAAAAAAATAAAATGGAAGAATTACCATGTTTATTTAATTGAATATAGTTGAATGAGTTATTTTTATCTATAAAAAGCGTAATAAATGCTATAAAAGGCATGAATATAAAGATAAATAGCATAAATCAGAATAAATTGACTTCTGTAAAAATTTAACATGAAAAATTTAAAAATGTCATTGGGAGAGGAGATATTTTCATGAGGAAAAATACAAGTTCTCACAAAATTACAGATAATGAAGTTGTGTTTAAAAACGGTGAATTCAAGCAAGCCAGCACTTCATTTAATGAGACAAATAAAAAAAGTGAATTAAAAATTAATACAGTGCAGGAAAGCTTGGATTATATAGTCTGTAAAATTCCTTTTCCAAGAAAAGAAACAAGGTCATCAATAGAAGACAAAATAGAAAGTTTAAGAGAAGATTTAAACAATGAAGTATCCAAAGGTTATATAGACGAAAAAGTTTTAGAAATAAGTCGTAAAATGGACGGCTTGATTAATGAATATAACAGGCTATATATAAGAAGAATAAATAATTAAAGTCTATGAATCAATTTTGCCTATTATAATTATTATACTTGAAACAGAATGCATAAAATATAGATTAAAGTCAAATCAAATGTTTCGATTATTGACCACATTAAACGCTGACTGAATAAAAGAATGGCTGAATAATAATTCATATTTCATTTAGACATATTATCAGGTAATTATCTATTAGATAATAAGCCTGAACAAAGTTAGAAGAGGGCAATTGCGATATTTAATTGCTAGCTAACGTAGCAATTTTGTATTGGTATCGATATCAATTGTCATTTTTGTTTTATAGTAGATTATCTATATAACCATAACACAGCAATTATAGCATTTAAGTATGTATAACTAATAAAGCGCAAATCTTTTATCGGGGATAAATAAAAAAATTTGCTTACGGTTGCTTTGTTTTATAAGGATATGTTTGAAATATTACAGAGCATAATGGATGATAAGGACTTTGACATAAATATAATTTCCGTATCTGAGAAAACCCGAAAGAAATTAGCTGATCAATTGTGCAAATGTGTTGAATTGGAACGGAAAGCACATGGCATTGTAAGAGATATACTTGATAATTGGTAGGATTTGAAAGGAGAAAAATAAGGTGGATTTTGACAGAAATATTGAGGGATTTCCAACAATGGTTCACCGGGATATATATATGACTGCGCTGCATTTAAAGCCACCGGAAGTAACGTTGGCTGAGATTGAAAAGAATGATCCTGAACTTGCAAAAAGCGGGCGAGAGCTTCATGCTTTTTTGACAGAGCTGCTTGCTGATATGTATAAAGATCCTTGTTCGTACGGAATGAATCCAGGGGAATACGAAAAATTTATGAACGGACGCAGATATAACGGGGTAAAACGTAAACAGCCGACGAAAGCGCTCGCTTTTTACAAAAAATCCGGAGCAGAGCTTTCTTCCTATCTTGGATTATTAAAAGAAATAGCTCTTCACTGTGCGATTAAAGATGGCTGCTGTATCCTTTCGGCCGGAGATTTTGAAAAAATTAAAAAACAAAAAAGAGCGATACCCTTTGAAACTGTGATAAAAATGCTAGAAAAAAAGGTCTGCGACTACATGTGAATGCTGATAATAATGTGTCGGTTTAAAATGATAAATACCCGAATATGTTTATGTCAATGGCTGCGTTGGCGAAAGCAGCAGATAATTCCATAAAGAATCCGGTTTCAAAAAGCTTAAAATATTTTTTTGCAGCTCATTATGACTATTTGGAATTCAGACAAATCTTTCAGAATTACATGCCTGTTTATGATAATGTGGTACATTTTTTGCCTGATGATAAATTTGCAATAGTTGAAGCATTACATAAGATTGCGAAAGAATATGATTTACATGAAACTTACAGCTATTTTTACATCGAATATAAATATAAAAATAAGGTTGTAATGTCAATCTGGACAGATAATTGGTGGATTGAGCCTCACGGAGAACAAAAACAATGGACTCGTAATATACATGTTCGCCTTCGTGGTTCATCCCGTCCGGAATATCAAAAAAATGCGCAGAGCTATGGCGAAGAATTTGTGAAGTATTTTTTTAGGCATTTGAATTATTGCAGCTGCTGTAACCCAGACCATGTAGTAGGTAAAAAAGGAATCCGGCAAGTTTTGGGAAAGAATGCGAGGATTTGCTCTCCTGAATTGAGAGGTGAAATTGACAATCCAACTATTGAGGATCTGCCTTACATACGAAAATATATTGATCTTCGGATAAAAGAGATTTTGGAACAGGGTTAGGTATTCATTTAATACAGCAGTGCAGACATCTAAAGAAAGAGACAAGTAAAATACAACTCTTATAAATATTAATTCTGATATATTAAAGGTGAAATTGTGAATAGAGATGAGAAAATATATAAAATAAATAAAGATATATGGGACAACATGGCAAGAGAAGGAGACAGAGATACTCTGCCATGGTTAAATTTAGACAGAGATTAGTTTGACGAGTATTTAAATGGCACCAGGAGTATTTTGTCTGAACCATACTGTTATGATGAATCACACAGAAGAGTAATGGTAAATGTTAAGGGTAAAGATGCATTATGTTTAGGCGGCGGTGGGGGCAGCAATCAGCATTATATGGACTGCTTGGAGCTAACGTGACTGTTTTTGATATATCTGTAGGACAATTAAAATCAGATGAAAAGGCTGCAGAATATTATGGATATAAGGTGAAGCTCATACAGGGTGAAATGCAAGATTTGTCTTGTTTTAACGATAACACATTTGATATAGTTTATCAGCCGATTTCAATTGTTTTTGTACCTGATGTAAGAATAGTTTACAGAGAAGTACATCGTGTATTAAAAAAAGGTGAGCTATATAGAGTTGCACATATAAATCCTGCAACCTATCCGGTTGATTTTGATGGAAACGGAAATGGGTGGGATGGTATCGGATATAGAATAACGGAGCCATATCGAGGTGGCCCGGTATTAAGAAATGATAAAGGTGTAGAAAATATGTGTGAAGGTAAATTAACAGGAGAATTCCGGCATACTTTTTCAGACATATTTAACGGGTTAATAGAAACAGGTATGGTGATAAACGGAGTATGGGAAGAAATGATACATCTATGTCATGACTTAGATGCAGAACCTGGTACCGAAGAACACAAAAAGAATATTGTACAGTTGTACTTTTCTATATTAGCTCAAAAAGCCAACTGAGGTCAGTAAATTAGAATATATCAATCAAATTAAAACATTGATATATATTATGAAAATATAAGGTAAATATCAAATAAGGTAAACCATGTAATAATAGTAAAAAATATCTATAAATCTTAAACTGAAAGCTGCCAATAAAGGCAGCTTTTGTTGTTAGGGCGTCTGGCAGGGGGTGTAATCTAAAAGGAACAAATAAAATCACGAATTTACAGCAAAAAATAGCAAAAAAGTTGTATTTAACCTGTAAAAATGATAAATTATCATTAAAGGTAAGTCAAATGAATGTTGTAGCCACATTGAAAGGAAGTTAATCAATGAGCAAAAAGCAACATTTTCAGAACTTGCTTAAAAATATCGAAGATAGTAAAATTGATAAGCTTAATATAAATAATCTTTCACGAATTGGTTACATATCATCAATGCAGCTTTATCGGGATTTTTACAACTTTACGGGACATTCGGTGAACGAATATATCCGAAAGAGAAGGTTGTCAAATGCATTGGCCTTAATCAAACACTCGTCAATGAGTATTACGGATATAGCGTTTATGTGTGGTTATAGCTCGCATCAGAATTTTACAAATGCGGTTAGGAAAGCAATTGGCCTATCTCCTACCGAATATCGAAAAAATGACATGTATTTTTATTTTCCTGCCTATATTACCAGGGATGCCTGTAAAATCACAGTTAAAAAGAAAATATTCCGGATACAATCTGTATCAGTTTTTTTCATAACAAGCTTGAGAATATAGAAAACAGAGCACTTAAGCGTTTATTTGATTTGATACCTGATTTTGATGGAAGAATCTTTGGACGACAGGGCAAACAAAAAGGTAATATGTACAGTTATGAGTTATATTTGACGGGGGCTGAAAAATATCGTTCGATATTGGAAAACGGAGGTTTCAGAGAAATACGCACACATGCAGCATATTCACATCTTTATGCAACAACAATAGTAAAGAACGATGAGCCGGAAATAAACAAGTCATGGAATTATATTTATGATACTTGGCTCCAAAGCAGTATGTTTACCATGTCGGATGCACCGTGTCTTGAAGAATATTTCAGGTGCGATGGCAAAGTTAACAGACTTAAATTATATCTGCCCATAGAAAAAAAAGATAGTCTTTTAAGTATATCCATTGTAAATTTACAAGAGGAACATTTTCTGGCTGCTGTGAGCCACGGTTATCGCGCGGAAGAAACTGCGTCAGATATCCTGACTAATTTCATCAGACAGCGCCCTGCTTTACAAAAGAAAAACGGCTATCGAATTCTTATAATTAGAAATAAAACCAGTTACATATGCGCTGTTCCCGCCGAAAATGAAATGCCGGATATTAACGTGAAACAATTGACAATACCTTCAGGCGTCTATGCGGTAATAGAATGCGATTGCTGTGACGACTATTCGGTATTTGAAACCATGCTGATTTCGTTTATAAACGAAAACGGTTTTGAATGTGACGAATTCCCTATTTTTGCAATATATGAAACCGACAGCTTGTTTGAAAATGTAAAGTTAAAAATATATGGCAAGATAAAGAAATGTTAAGATAGGAAAAGTTTTATAGTTAGACATCTGTTATACTTACAGTAAGTTAAGAAAGGAAGGTGTCAAATATGACTGCTGTAAAAAGGCTGGAATATAATCCTGAAAGTTATTCTCCGAAGATGAAACCCGAGATAATAAACAAACTCAAGGAAATGAATGCAGAAATCGCAGATTTAGAAAAACTGCCAAAAACAAAGATTATTGACGATATAATGTCACCGGATGAGCCATGGGTAGGCGGATGTCGTTATATATTATGCTTCACACCGTTATTTATGCACCTTGAAAGGCATAGAACAAATTATTATACCGATGAATCGACCCGAAAGGATTTTAATGGTAATTATGGGTTGAGCGGCGAGGACAGTGAACTTGCGATTCTAAACCGAGAGCGCATCTACAAGGTTTTCCTTACAGTTACGGGCATGGGATTAATAAACCACTGGAGCAAGTCAGGAAAGCACCAAAATTACGAAATGGCAAAGGACTATGTAGCTCGATCGATGAATTTTGCCGGATATAAGTATGATATCATAAATAGTAATGACGACATCACTATTATTAATAAAGTTAAGCAAATGATTAACTCTGATATTCCAGTGTTGGCTTTATATAAAACAGGATGGGAGCTTATTATCGGCTATGATGAAAATGACAACGCACTTATATTGCGAAAAGGCAAAGGTACTGTCAATAAAAAGAATTACACGGAAGGATTGGAATATCTCGTTTGCGTCACAGATATAAACGCAGAAAAGACCGACTTAAAAACTATTATATTGAACATTATTGAAACAATGGAGACAAACGGTGAAGGTCTTGGTATGTAGGGCTACTATGAATTGATTGACTTTTTGCTGAATGATGATTTCTTTAATCAAGCTGATGATGAAATGCTAAAGTCAATCAGAAAGTCATTGATTAAGAAGTATTTTACTGGTCATGCGGAAGCGAGAGGATTCTCAGGGCAGGGGTTTGAATGGCGTTTTTTGAATCGGTACGAAGAAGCCAATAAATTGGCTGATTTATATAACAAGATAAGTTATTACGGAGATCAGCATCATCAGATAGCATGGTGCGGGGACATGATTGTCAAAATGTACGGCGGTGATATAAGAGATAGGTCAATACGGGAAAAGCTTGTAACTGTCATCTATTATATGATAGAAAACGATATGATCATATGCCAGCTCTTAAAACAATTGATTGGTCTGAATACGCCTGACGTTCTTAAGCCATATGACAGGAAAACAGGAAAGGTATACAGTACCCAGATTGTAACTCGTGATGACATAACTATACAGGAAATAATGAAGCAAATAAAGGTAAAGAATACCGTTAAAGTCGATTTTAATAATGATATTGAACAATATGGCAATGTGGAGTGGAAGGTTGAAGACGGTGTCCTGAGAATAAAAGGGGATAATGGTGTATGGGATCAGGACGGCATAACACTTTAAAAAGGAACCAATTATCCATTCAAGGTTGATATACGGGTCAAGACAGATAACACAAACATCCATTTGTATTATGGTAATTCGTATATCTCTTTCAGGCAGCATCAGCATGCTCTGGACAGCTTGTGGATACGTGATATGCTTATAGGGTTATATCTGGGTTATCCAGATAAAGGCATCATTCCCGTTAATGAATTTATAGATATATCTTGTATTGTCCATACTAATTTCATGGCTGTTATTGTAAACGACGAAGTTCGGCATTACGGAGTTAATTATCCTTATATGAGCATTATTAGTTCTTTAAACGAAAAGTTCCGTTTTGGTACGGCCAATGGAAGCACAATAACAGTTGAGAAGCTGGAGATATCTGAATTAGAATAAAAATTAGGAGATTCAAATCTTTAATTATAAAGCAAACTGGGATGCCCTTACAAAAGGGTATCCCAGTTTTATTATGGGCTTTAGCCTGTTGAGCATGAAGAGAGTTTTCTATAGAGAAATGGACTATGCGAAACAAAAAACCACCAGCTATACGGGTGCGGAAACGATTGTTATACAAAAAATCACCTTTTTGTTATAATAGAGTTGATCAAGCTACTATTATATGAAAAGAAAGGAAATTTTATGTCAAACATAAGCAATGATATGTCACAAACAATATGGATGTGCAAATATAATATCATCTTTACACCTAAGTTTAGACCAAAAATATTTTATAATCAATATAGATAAAGTATACGAGAGATAATAAAACAGCTATGCAGTTATAAGGGAGTAGAAATAATAGAGAACAACTCAAGGGGCAATGGTAGTACAAGATAAAATAAATTTAATATGATTACACTTGCATATGAAAAAATAAAATTGTTTATGGGTATTACTAAGCAATGCGTTGACTCATGCAGATTGTAAATATATAATTAAAGTATAATTTTGAATACAAAATACAAAATTAAATAAAAATTGTGGATACAAAATACAAAATGCGGGTATATATAATTAGCAGCACATATAAATTAATTATAACATGCAACATAAACTTATAATGTGCTGCATGGATTTGCAGCCTGCAAGCTGTAGACAGGCAATATTACAAATCTAAGCGAAAATATAATAGTTTGAGGTGATAATATGAATGCATGGGAAGGATTTGTTAAGGGCAACTGGAATTCTGAAATAGATGTCAGAGATTTTATACAGTTAAATTATACACCTTATGAAGGAGATGACAGTTTTTTAAAAGGCCCTACAGAAAATACCAGAAAGTTGTGGTCAAAGGTTATGGAGCTTTTGAAGAAGGAGCATGAAAATAAAGGAGTGCTCGATGTTGATGTTGAAACAATATCGACTATAAACTCACATAAACCGGGATATATAGACAAAAACCTTGAAAAAATTGTGGGGCTTCAGACCGATGAGCCTTTAAAACGTGCAATTATGCCGTTCGGTGGATTGAGAATGGTTGTAAAAGGCGTTCAATCAGCAGGAAAGCAAGTTCCTCAAGAAGTAATGGATATATTCACGAAATACAGAAAAACTCATAATGACGGAGTGTTTGACGTTTATACTCCGGAAATGAGACGCGCTAGAAAAGCAGGTATAATTACAGGGCTTCCTGATGCATATGGAAGGGGAAGGATAATAGGGGACTATAGGCGAGTGCCCCTATATGGCGTTGACAGGCTTATAGAAGAGAAAAAGCTGGAATTGGTAAATTTGGAGTATGATTATATAGATGCTGATACAGTACGAGACAGGGAAGAAATCAATGAGCAAATAAAGGCACTTGAGCTACTGAAAGAAATGGCAGCAAGTTATGGCTTCGATATATCGGTCCCTGCGAAAAATGCTCTTGAAGCAGTACAGTGGTTATATTTTGCATACCTTGGTACAGTAAAAGAGCAAAATGGGGCAGCCATGAGTATAGGAAGAATAAGCACTTTCCTTGATATTTATATAGAAAGAGATTTAAAAGCCGGTAATATAAGCGAAGAAGAAGCCCAGGAATTGATAGACCAGTTGGTAATAAAATTAAGGATTGTAAGATTCCTCAGAACTCCTGAATATGATAAATTATTCAGCGGAGATCCTACGTGGATAACTGAAAGCATCGGCGGAATGGGGCTTGACGGAAGGACTCTGGTAACCAGGACATCTTTCAGAATGTTAAATACTTTATTTAATCTTGGACCCGCACCAGAACCTAATATGACTGTTCTTTGGTCGGAACATCTACCTGAAGGCTTTAAGAAGTTCTGTTCAAAAGTTTCTGTTCATACCAGTTCAATTCAGTATGAAAACGATGATCTGATGAGAAACTATTGGGGCGATGACTATGGAATTGCATGCTGCGTATCTGCTATGAGAATAGGGGAACAGATGCAGTTCTTCGGGGCAAGGTGCAATCTTGCAAAAGCTCTGTTATACGCGATAAATGGAGGACGTGACGAGGTAAACGGTGTACAGGTAGGACCTATGTTTGCTCCGGTGGATACGGAATATCTTGACTATGATGATGTAATGAAACGCTTCAATATGGTGCTAGACTGGGTTGCAAGATTGTATATAAATACTTTGAATATTATACACTATATGCATGATAAATACGCGTATGAGAGATTGCAAATGGCATTGCATGACAGAGAAATATTAAGAACCATGGCATGCGGAATTGCAGGACTTTCTGTAGTTGCCGATTCATTGAGCGCAATTAAATATGCAAAAGTAAAACCTGTGAGAAATGAAGACAATATAATAGTAGATTTTGAAGTTGAAGGAGATTACCCGAAGTACGGCAACAATGACGAGCGCGTCGATTCAATAGCTGTGGAAATAGTTAAGCTGTTTATGAATAAGCTTAAAAAGCAAAGAACTTATAGAAATTCCGTTCCGACACTTTCAATACTTACTATTACATCAAATGTGGTATATGGAGAAAAAACAGGCAATACCCCTGACGGAAGAAAGAAAGGAGAACCTTTTGCTCCGGGCGCCAATCCAATGCATGGGCGCGATGTTTCCGGAGCATTGGCTGTGCTGAATTCAGTAGCTAAACTTCCTTATGAATATGCACAGGACGGTATATCTTATACATTTTCAATAATACCGAAGGCATTGGGAAGGGATGAGCAGACGAGGCTCAATAATCTCGTTGCTTTGCTTGACGGCTATTTTAAACAGGGCGGACATCATATTAATGTAAACGTATTTGAAAGGGAAACTCTGTTAGATGCAATGGAACATCCTGAGAAATATCCTCAACTGACAATAAGAGTTTCAGGATATGCTGTAAACTTTATAAAACTGACAAGAGAACAGCAGCTTGATGTGATAAACAGAACGATACATGGGCAGATGTGATTATTTTGCCGCTTTTGAGCGATCAAAATCGGCGGAAAAATCGCCGCTCAGTCGCCGCGGAGGCTGTCCGGGTCAGTGAAAACCTTCGAATACACTAAACGATAGAAAAACATTCCTTTGGCGGTCGGCGCAAATTCGCCATCCGTGGCTCAGGTTGCGCCTAAAAATGACATCCTGTCATTTTTCCCGCGTCGTCTGTTTTTCTATCGAGTGTATTTGCGAAGCTTTTTAAAGGCTCATACTGCAACAATGCTGAGTTTTTATATTAAATTTGTAATATCCTTATATTGTCCACAGTATAAAATACTACAGTTAAAATGCATTGAATATAATCGGGCATATTAGTAAAGTTTTACGAAAACATATATAAAAGGAGGGGTATACATGGAACCGATTGGCAGGGTGCATTCTATAGAAACTTTTGGAACTCTTGACGGCCCGGGCATAAGGTTTGTAGTGTTTATGCAGGGATGTCCGTTAAGATGTATATACTGTCATAACAGAGATACATGGGATACTGCCGGAGGTAAGGAGTATACCCCTGAGCAGATTATTGAGGAGCTGAATAAATATATCAATTATATAAAGCTATCAGACGGAGGTATAACCGTTACAGGTGGGGAACCGACGCTGCAGGCTGATTTCGTAACTGCTGTATTTAAAAAATGTAGGGAAATGGGTATTCATACAGCCCTTGATACAAGCGGATTTGCGGATATTGACAGAGTAAAGGAACTGCTGAAATATACGGATTTGATTTTGCTTGATATAAAACAGGCTGTAAACGAAAAGCATAAAATAATAACAGGAGTAAGCAATGAAAAAATAAAGAAATTTGCATATTATGCAGCAGGCCTTGACATTCCCATGTGGATACGTTATGTATTGCTGCCTGGCTATACGGATGATGAAAATGACCTGAAAAAGGCGGCAGAATTCATTAAACAATTAAAAAGCGTGCAAAAAATCGAAGTGCTGCCTTACCATTCGATGGGAGCTTATAAATGGGAAAAATTGGGTAAGGAATATACGCTTAAGGATGCCCGTGAACCAACCAATGAAGAGGTTTTAAAAGCTAAGGAAATACTTGTAAGCGCATGAGTTTAAAGAGGCAGGAGCTTATCTGACAATTGGATAAGTTACTGCTTTTATTATTTATATAAATGCTAATAAAAATGAATTTTAGCAACATTTGACTTGAAGTAAAAAGAATGGTTTTATATCATATTTAATAAGTATAGTGATAATACTATTCTATATTAACGAGAGGATGATTATGTTGGCGGATATTAAATATGATATCGTAGTTGCTAAAGATGGAAGCGGAGATTTTGAGACCGTCCAGGCGGCAGTGGACTCAATACCTGAAAACAATGCCCAGAGAGTTACCGTTTATTTAAAAAAGGGAACTTATAAAGAGAAAATAAGAATACCGGAGAACAAACCATATATAACCTTTGTAGGAGAAGATGTCAGGGAAACAATATTAACGTTTGATGATGCAAAAGCAAAAAGGCATGCGGACGGAACGAAATATGAAAACAGCGAAATACCAAGTTCATATTTGTTTGCCGCTGATTTTACAGCACATAACATTACATTTGAAAATACCGCAAGCAATAAAGAACCTGCAGGGCAGGCAATGGCAGCCGAAGTCAGGGGAGACAGGATGGTATTTGAAAACTGCAGGTTTTTAGGGCATCAGGATACGCTTTTAGCTGACGGAACAGGAAGGCAGTATTACAAAAATTGCTATATAACGGGAACGGTTGATTTTATATATGGATCCGCTACGGCAGTTTTTGACGAATGCGAAATATTCAGCCGTGACAGGCATAATGGATATATAACAGCCCCATCTACATCACCTGAGCAAAAGTATGGATTTGTTTTTCTGAATTGCGAGCTGGTCGGTGAAGCACCGCAATCCACCGTATATCTGGGAAGGCCCTGGAGACCTTATGGAAGTACCGCTTATATAAATTGTTATATGGATGACCATATCAGACCTGAAGGATGGAACAACTGGAGAGATGAATCCAGGGAAAAGACAGCAAGATTTGCTGAATATAACAGCAGAGGCCCGGGCGCAAATATTTCCGGTAGGGTAGAATGGTCAAGGCAGCTTACTGACGAAGAAGCTAAGAAGTATACTGTAAAAAATATTTTGTCAGGAAATGATGGTTGGGATCCAATTAAATTATTGATATTTAATAATAAATAATTGAATATTTATAATTACAATATATTATAGGGACGAGTTGCTGACACAAATGTGGCAGAAGCTCGTCCTTTTAAATTCAACTAATAAGTTAACAACTGTACTAATAATTATCATTAATTCACCTTCCTTTTACAAGCTTTTCTTCCTAATGTAAACAAATCATAAATAAAAAGTTGACATTGGAATAAAGAATTCAAAGTATGAATAAAAATTAAGTAATCTTTATATTATATATACAAGTCTATATCTTTATATCAGCGTTGGTTAATCATTGTTACGCAAGAAAAATATAGGGCAAGAAGCATAAACACAAAATATGGAGTGATATTTAATGGCTGATATATTAGTTTCAATGCAGGATATCGATAAGTCGTTTCCAGGCGTTCATGCGCTAAAACAATGCAGGTTTGAGCTGCGTTCCGGTGAAGTGCATGCGTTGGTTGGCGAAAACGGTGCAGGCAAATCAACGCTTATGAAAGTTCTTACCGGTATTTATCAAAAAGATTCAGGGAAAATTTTTTATAAAGGAGAAGAAGTAACAATATCAAGCCCCAGGCAGGCTCGGGAAATGGGAATCAGTATTATCCATCAGGAGCTAAATCTTGCGCAGCATCTTACCGTAGCTCAGAACATATTTTTAGGGCGTGAACCCAGGAAGTTTCCAAGATTTGTATTAGATGAACGGGAAATAAACAAAAAGACTGAAAAGCTACTGGAAATGGTTCATCTGGATGTAGAACCATCGACAAGGGTATCAAATTTAACCGTTGCAAAACAGCAGATGGTTGAGATAGCAAAAGCGCTGTCATTTGATTCGGAAGTTCTTATTATGGATGAGCCGACAGCTGCTTTGACAGAATCTGAGATAGAAGAGCTTTTTAAAATTATAAATAATTTGAGGAATAAAGGTGTTGGAATTATTTATATATCCCACAGGCTTGAAGAATTAAAACAAATCTCAGACCGTATAACCGTTATGCGTGATGGTTCTTATGTAAATACTGTAGACACAAAGGACACAACCATTGATGAAATTATAAGTATGATGGTTGGAAGGGTTATATATGAAAGTTCACCTGAAATTCCAACTGATAAGCAGGAAGAGGTGGTACTGGAAGTCAGAAATTTAAACAGAGGTAAAGTAATTAAAAATGTAAGTTTCAAACTAAAAAAAGGAGAAATTTTAGGTTTTGCAGGGTTATTGGGCGCAGGGAGAACAGAGGTTGCCCGAGCTGTATTTGGTGCAGATAAACTGGAATCCGGTGAAATCTTTATTAATGGGCAGAAAGTGAGTATAAAATCCCCTGCGGATGCCGTAAAGTATGGAATAGGTTATTTATCGGAAGACAGGAAGCGTTTTGGGCTGACTTTGGGAATGGATATTGAGACAAATGTTGTTATGGCATCATTTAAAAAATTTCTAAAATATTTAATCTGGGTTAATAAAAAGAAAACCAGCCAGGTAGCTTCACAAATTGTAGAAATCCTGAAAATCAAAACGCCCGGAATTGGACAGAAAACCAAGAATCTTTCGGGAGGTAACCAGCAAAAAGTAGTAATAGGGAAATGGTTGACAAGGGACAGTAATATCTTAATATTCGATGAACCGACAAGAGGAATTGATGTCGGAGCAAAAAGCGAGATATATAAGCTGCTGAATGATTTAGCTAAGCAGGGAAAATCAATAATAATGATATCTTCTGAACTGCCTGAAATCCTTAGGATGAGCCATCGCATTGTTGTAATGTGTGAAGGCAGGATAACAGGTGAAATTAATGCGAACGAAGCAACACAGGAAAACATAATGAAGCTGGCTACAGCCAGAGAAGCGTAAGCAATCTGTGCAGTCAGGAAATTGATATACAAAAAATTTTATAGGGGTAATAGACTATGAAGACAAAATTTGGGAATTTAAAAATTAATTCAAATGCTACTCAAAAAATACTTGCTTTTGCAGGATTAATAGTGCTGATAATTGTTTTTTCCATAGCATCACCGCATTTCCTTAAATTCAGCAACATAAAAGGTATTCTTTTGTCAACAGCTGTAAATGGAGTATTAGCCATAGGTGTCACGTTTGTAATCATTACCGGTGGTATAGATCTATCGGTTGGTACGGGCATGACTCTTGCAGGAGTAATGACAGGTGTGTTTATAACAAATATGAAAATGCCGGTACCTCTAGGAGTACTGTTAGGAATACTTACGGGAGCGTTAATCGGCTTTATAAACGGCATAGGTGTAGCTAAACTAAAACTGCCGCCGTTTATTGCTACCCTTGGTATGATGCAGGTTACAAAGGGATTATCACTGGTAATCTCAAATGCAAAACCCATATACTTTTATGAAACACCCAATTTTACAAAAATTTCTACAGACTCAGTCATAAATAGGCTGATACCCGGTTTTGATATACCTAATGCCGTGTTAATCATGTTTATCCTAGCATTAATCGGAGGAGCTATTTTAACAAAAACAATAATAGGCAGATATACCTTTGCAATAGGAAGTAATGAAGAAGCAACGCGATTATCAGGTATAAAAGTGGACTCATGGAAAATACTTATATATACAATAACCGGTGTATTTGTGGGAATAGCTGGTGTTCTGATGTCAGCAAGGCTAAACTCCGCTCAACCGGCAATAGGAACAGGTTATGAGATGGATGCTATATCCGCGGCTGTTATCGGAGGTACATCTCTCAGCGGTGGTGAAGGTACTATGCTTGGAGCAATTATCGGTGCTTTTATAATCAGCGTAATTACAAATGGACTGAGAATACTATCAGTTCCTCAGCAATGGCAGATGGTAGTTACAGGAGCAATAGTAATCTTTGCTGTGTACGCTGATATCTTACGGCGCAGAAAAGCATAAAAATTCAAAAATCAATTTTGCTAACTGATTATAGAAATTAAGAGATAGAACAAATGATTCAAGGTTTGCTAAGGTATTTACTCTTTTTAATAAAGAGTTATATACAAAACCTAAACAGGAGGAGATATAGAATGATAAAATTCAAAAAATTATTGGCAATTATCATGGCTGTAATGCTGTTGGTGTTATCTTTTAGTGCATGCGGCAGGAATGCCACACAGGACGAAGATAACGGAACAGCTAAAACAGGAGACGAAGAGATCTATATTCCTATTATATCAAAAGGTTTTCAGCATCAATTTTGGCAGGCAGTAAAATCCGGTGCTGAAAAAGCAGCAAAAGATTATAATGTAAAGATAACCTTTGAAGGTCCAGAGACTGAAACAATGGTCGACAAGCAAATAGATATGCTTCAGACAGCACTTGATAAAAATCCTGATGCTATATGTTTAGCTGCACTTGATAGTAAAGCCTGTGCGCCTCTGCTTGAGAAGGCAAAAGAGAAAAATATACCGGTTGTAGGATTTGACTCCGGTGTAGACAGTGATATACCCGTCACTACAGCTGCTACCGATAACAAAGCTGCAGCGGCTCTGGCAGCGGACAAATTGGCTGAAGCTATCGGAAAAGAAGGTGAAGTTGGTGTTATCGTACACGACCAGACCAGCCAGACAGGTGTTGACCGTCGTGATGGGTTCGTTAACCGCATTAAGGAGCAATACCCCAATATTAAAATAGTTGATATTCAATATGGTGACGGTGATCAGCTTAAATCAACCGACCTGGCAAAGGCTATGATACAGGCTCATCCAAATATTAAAGGTTTCTTCGGAGCTAATGAAGGTTCAATCATAGGTGTACTTAATGCAGTAAAAGAACTTAATATGGAAGGCAAGATTACTGTTGTAGGTTACGATTCTGGGAAACAGCAAATTGAAGCGATAAAAGCAGGTACTGAGTTAGGAGCTGTTACTCAGGATCCTATAGGTATAGGATATAAAGCAGTTGAAGCTGCAATAAAGGCTATAAAAGGCGAATCACTGCCTAAGACTATAGACACCGGATATCATTGGTATGATAAATCAAATATTGACTCCGATGATATTAAACCATTATTATATGAATAACAGAAAAAGTTATGCAACATAAAAGGAGCTGCTTTAGTGCAGCTCCTTATAGTTTATCCGGTTTGATGAATGTATAACTTTTTTTAGTACTTCGGTATTTATACCTTCATTTAATTGGTTGAAGTAACAGGGATATTTTGCATGGCATATGTCACATTCTATATACTGGTCAATAGCTTTCTGTTCGCGCTTGTCAAATAGAAACGGAAGGAATTCCTCTTTATTTTTCATTCCTGGTGAATCTGAATCTATAACATATGAATACACATAAGCAGCCTCATACTTCATAAGAAAACGGCTTCCGTTGCAGTTTGGGCAAATTAGCTTATTTGATGAATGCATAAATCTGTTCCTTTCTTATATAAACTAAGTAAATATTATCTAAATGAATGCAAATATTCTGTAATTAGTTATACATTTAATTATTCTATGCAGTTCCAAAACTTATATAATGTCATAATACTACTGGCATACAAAAATTTAACTGCATGGGAAGTTGTAAAATAAAATGCCGTAATATATAGAAAACTCATGGTAATCCATTGTAAAATGTTTAATAACCAAAGAAAAACATTAGCAAAGGAGTACCATGAGTTATATATGAATAATA
>Ga0134105_1000222_pt1 | contig 69315 bp, 67 predicted proteins | sample 16_3_2metaG_FD_94457 | JGI IMG/M metagenome (GOLD analysis project Ga0134105, IMG submission 94457) | Switchgrass degrading microbial communities from high solid loading bioreactors in New Hampshire, USA - 16_60_3.3_214_A3 metaG | ecosystem: Engineered > Bioreactor > Semi-continuous > Anaerobic... | reverse complement strand
AGCGGTGAATGAACACTTACCGCGCACGGAAGGTCAAAATGTCAAAACCGCTATATATATTTTTGAGCTTTGACCTTGGTCAAAGACGGGTTCGTCTGAAGCCGCTGAAGCGGGACCGCGTTGGAGACGACGGTTCCACGCTCGGCAGGGCTTCAGCAAACCTTACCCGGTGGTTTGAGGCAGTAAGCCCAAAACAAGATTATTACCAGACTTTGAGCTTTGAGCTTGATTGTTTGATAACTGTATCCGATAAATATTCAAAGGAGGTTGACGCGGTTGACTGTTCTCCAAGAAGAGGTTGCACAGCCGCAGGTAATTATCCAACCTGACGGGCGCATTAATATACCCAAAAAGGAAGACGGCAGTGTTTGGACGCTGGAAGAACTGAGGGAGAAAATGAAGTGGAACCGATGGCCGATGTTCGATGAACTTGAGCCGCTTTTCCGCAGGTGGTGGGAACTGAGATACAAAAACCGGTTCCACCGCTACTGGACAGTTGAAGAGCTGGTGGAGATGAAAGAAATCCAGCAGTTTTTGGGGTTGGAGAATAGATGATTACACTCCCTCATTTTGCTTAACTAATCTTCATGTATCTTTTTATTAGATAGCATACGTTTTTGTCCACCATCAGTTGGTAATGTATCTTCAGTATTATTTTTCCAAAAGTACCCTGGTTTGGGTAGCTTATAATACACATTTTCTCCTGAATAACTATTTGATGGTGTATTTATCTCTTCGAAACGTCCCAATGCGCCACGGAGATATTCTTCTATAATTTCACAACAAATCCACTTTCGATTTAGTTTTTCAGCAACTTCACCCGTAACACAACTACCAGCAAAAGGGTCTAGTACAAGGTCTCCTACATCAGTTAGCATTCTAATAAAGAACTCCGGCAATTCCGAAGGAAAACGCGCAGGATGAGGCTGTATTCCTATTTTTTGGCAGTAACGGATATATGCACTATTGCTTTCTGTATTTGGTATTGCAATTAAGTTAGGTGGTATTGCTCCACCGTTATTTATAGAAAATTTTTCGCTTATGTCATGACCACTAGGGCGTTTCTTAGGTTTATAACCATTCTTTAGCAATTCATTCATGCTATCGCTATATTGTTGTAGTACTCGTCTGTTACTTGCTTTAGGCCAAGGGGTTTTTGATAACCACCAAACTGTATTGATAGCATCTTTAACTCTGATTCTACGCACAGTTACCCACTCGGCAGGCGTTGGCAATTTGGACGGATTCCACCAATAGAAATCCTGGGCTAAATGAAAAGAAAACTCTTCACAGAGCATTATCAATAACTTGAAATGGTATAAACTTCTAACCGGTAATCCCTGAACCCATGAACCACCAATATCTATTACAAGACTTCCATTATTAGTCAGAACACGATAAAACTCCTTTGCAAAAGGTTTAAACCAATCAAGATATTTATCAGCGTCAACATTTCCATATTCTTTCTTTCGTACAAGTCCAAAAGGTGGGCTTGTCATTATTAAATTAACACTATCGTCGGGAATAGTGCGTAATAACTCTAAGGAATCACCAAGAAAAATACGTCCATTATTTGTTTCATAGAATAAAGAGAGAGTATTATTTTGTTTATTGGTCAAGTTTTATACCTCCTTATAATTCAAGCTTCTTTAGACTCATTGCTAACTTAGCCTCGCGATTAAAAACATCGACAATATAAGAAGGATTTGTTACAATTCCTTCTAAATCTTTTTCGTCTACCATAACAATGCAAAGGTTCGAGTCGTTCATAATTTTATTTGCATATTTTCGAGCTTCTTGCCCAATCTTACCCGTACTTATAATGACGATAACATTGCTTTTGAGAAAGTGAGTTAGTCCAACTTCTTTGGCAACATCATCAAGTGCAACGCGCGCAGTATTTTTGCATTGTATCTGCCATCTTGAATATACCAGCCGTGCTGATTCAAATAATAAATCGACTTCTGCTCCGCCAGTAGCTTGTGCACGAAGCCTTGTCGCCAGATAATCCATCCCTAATAATCTCATAAGTTTAAAAGCAAGGGCTTCCAAAGCCAGACCAGATATGTATCTATCCTTAGAATTTAATTCGCCTATTATTTCTTTTATTGGTCTACGCAAAAGTTCTACCAATTTAGGGTCTGTCTGTTTTTTTAATTGTTCAAGCAAAGGAACAACAATTTCACCAATGAGTTTATCAGTAGGGGTAACATCAAAAGGTTTAGCACCTCTTCCTCCTGTAGTCTTGTTAATGGTAATATATCCAGCATCAACCAAATTTTTTAAGACTTCTTTTGGAAGACTTTTTTCTGGAAAAGTAACACCGTAAGTTGCTTCTGCAAGTTTTGCAATTTGATTAGCTGGCTGAGGTTCAGTTATACCTGTATTAGCTAAAGCAAGTAAAAATGCTTTTTGTGTCGGTGTTAGTTTAGCAAGCACATCCATTTCATCAGGGTTTATCCCGAGAACTTCTTGCAATTTTTCCTCATCAATTTGCCAACGACTGCCAACAAAAACCCCGGCCTTTTCAAGCCATAAACGCATTATACTAGGGTGTTTTCCTCCAGAGGGGAAATGAATGCCACGCTCAGCTAAATTGGTACGAAGTGAAGTGAGGTTAATGTTTTCTCCTGCAACTGTCATATCTCTAATGCATTGAATAAATGCCATGCCATTTAGATTTAGCAGAATATGCCTTGCTAAAGTTTTATAAAGTTGTTCAGGGTTTTCTTTAACAGAAACAAGTAACTTACCAAATTCAGTAAGGTTAGCCTTTTCATCAATAATGCCATATGACTTAAGACCAAGACGGCAATTCATAGCAAGCTTCCTTTGATTGTCAATATTACCATTACCATGGTGCAAGAAATAAGTATTTAATATGCTTTCTTCAAGCTCCCTTAGATTCCCAGAGTGTTTAACGCACAATTCAAGAAGTTGCGCTAAATCTATTTGAGAAGGCGAAAACTCGCTTCCAAAAGGCAAATCACTATGCTTACTCATTCTTTCCACCTCGATTAATTTTATAAACTAAGCTGACTAGCACCAGCTTAATTTATTATATCGTTAATTGTTATATTTTTCAATGAGGAGATAAAAAGAGTAAGCGTAATCTAATAGAATCTAATAGATAGAAAAACGGCTTCATCCAGCCGTCCTTACTATGTTAACGATTTACAACTGTCCGGTTTACTCAACCAAGTTGAATTACTATAATGAAAGACAGTGAATCTAAATTTAAGCGATTCCTAAATACTGAAAATATAATATAAAACTGGAATATGAAAATATGATATGCTAATATGATATAAGCCATTTAATATGTAAAAATTTATATATTTGGAAAATATTTGACTCTATAAGGAGGTAAATCTAATGGCACTTGATTATAATGTTACCGAGGATAAAATAAAAAGAGTCATTATTGATACGGATGCAGCTTGTGAAGCGGACGATCCCTTTGCGATAGCCCATGCCCTCATGAGCAAGAAGCTTGAGGTAAAAGCGATTTTAGCCACCCATTTCGGATGGAGGGGTTCTGCAGACCGCAGCTATGATGAGATAATGACCATTCTTGATGCCATGGACTTGGATGTTCCGGTATTTATGGGTGAGCCCGTCAGGCTTGCGGAGTTGGATGAGCATTCCCTTTCTCCGGCTTCGCAGTTTATTATTGAGGAAGCTATGAGGGAGGAAAAGAAGCCCCTGTTTGTATTGTGCCAGGGAGCAATTACGAATGTTGCGACAGCTATAAGGAAATGCCCTGAGATTACAAAAAAAATGACAGTGGTATGGATAGGGGGATTTGATCCTGACCTCTGTGTCCGCGGAGCTTACGAGTTCAACTGCGCAAACGACGTGGATGCCGCTAATTTTGTTATGTCAAGCGGTGTGGAATTCTGGCAGATACCGAACAATGTTTATGGAACAATGCACATCGGGTTGGCGGAAATTCAGAGAAGAATAGCTCCCTGTGGAAAGATAGGAAAGCACCTGTTTGAAAACATGACTGCCTATAACGAATCCGAATGTGCCGGCTGGACAGCAGGTGAGAGCTGGTCATTGGGAGATTCACCCGCAGTGGGTGTTGTGCTTGAGCCTAATTGCGGAAGCTATTATTACAGGGAAGCACCCATATATGAGCCCGATACCTTCTGCCGCAGCGAAAGCGGAAGCGGAAGGCCGATGATCAGGATATACAGATCAATCAATTCAAGATTTATAATAGAGGATTTCATTGCCAAGCTGGAGATTCTGTATGGGGATAAGGGTTAAAGCGATTCGCTCAGATGGTATCTATTATCAAACAGGTTTCTTCATTTATACAATGCTATTCTAAAATATGTAAATATACTGGGGGTCAAACATTTCCGGCACGGTTCATGGCTGCCGAAAAAAATGTTAAATATAAACCCAATCTATGTTATAATGTTGTCATGTGAATCCGGACATAGCGGGCATAAAAATACGGCCTTTATAAGGCCGTATGAATATGATTAAGGTGTTTTAGTGCGGATGAAGGGACTTGAACCCCCACGGGTGTTGAGCCCGGTAGATTTTGAGTCTACTGCGTCTGCCGTTCCGCCACATCCGCTTGGTGACGTGGATTATTCTATCACAATTAACTCTATAATTCAAGTACGAATATTCATAAATTGTATTCAATTTACACAATATGCGGAATAATCAAAACAAAACGTATAATAGTAAAAAGGAGCAGGGTAATGACCTGTACGGAAACTCAGAGTTTGATAAAGGCATTTATCAACGATGAACTGAATATCAACGAGCAGGAAGAGTTTATCCAGCATATAGAGTCATGTCCTAACTGCAGGGAGGAGTTGGAGGTTTATTATGCCATTTTAACGGCTATGAAGCAGCTTGATGAGGATAAGAACCTGTCCGGCGACTACAGCCAGGAGCTTAAGGAAAAAATAGAGCACACGCGGGAGCGGATCATCCATCTGAGGTATAATTATTACAGGAAGAAGGGTGCGTTATTTTTGATTATTGTCCTTTTGGCGGTATTTCTGAGCCTGTATCATTATTTTATGCCAAAGGAAGAGGAAAACAACGTAACGGAGAGCACGTTCAGGCTCAGAAAATCGTTCATGGAAGACAGGTATGACAAGCCGGCGCAGGAGCTGGACGAATATTTTAAAAAACAAGGAGGCCTTGATTAAACATGGATAAGAAAATAGTATTGATTGACGGACACAGCATTCTTTTCAGAGCATATTACGGCCTTCCTGATCTGACAACGTCAAAGGGAATGCATACGAATGCCATATTGGGCTTCTTGAATATCTTATATAAGATTCTTGATGAAGAGCAGCCTCAGTACCTGGCTGTAGCCTTTGATACCCATCATCCGACCTTCAGGCACGACAGGTTTGCCGAATATAAAGGGACTAGAAAACCCATGCCCGATGAGCTCAGGGAGCAGGTGCCCGTGATGAAGGAGATCCTTCGGGCCATGAATGTGCTTGTAATCGAAAAGCCCGGGTTTGAGGCCGATGACGTGCTGGGAACCCTGGCGGTGAAAGCGGAGAAGGAAGGATACAAGGTGACCCTGGTATCCGGTGACAGGGATTTGCTGCAGCTGGCCAGCGATATAATAAAAGTCCGCATACCGAAAACCAAAAGAAGCGGTACGGAGATCGAGGATTACTTTGCCGGGGATGTTTTAGAAAAATACGGAGTAACACCAAGGCAGTTCATTGATGTAAAGGGGCTTATGGGCGATGCCTCGGACAATATTCCGGGTGTGCCCGGTATCGGTGAAAAGACGGCAGGAAAGCTTATTGCGGAATATAAATCCATAGAAAACCTTTATGAGCATATTGATGAGCTGCCTCAGGGGAAGGTGGCGGCAACTCTCAAGGAAAACAGGGAGTTGGCGTTCCTTTCGAAAGAACTGGCCACCATATGCACCGACTGTGACCTGGGAATTGATCCCGGGGATGCAGTGTGCGGAAACATGTACAACGAAGAGGTTTACAAGTGGTATAAGAACCTGGAATTTAAGAGCCTGCTTTCCAGGTTTCAGAACATGGAGATAGACCGTTCCTCGGGTATTGAGGAGCATTTCAGGGTGGTGGAGGAGCTTTCCGAGGCGGACAAGGCTTTTGACCGTTTTATGCAGGCCCGTGAAGACTATGCCGGAATCCACATGATAATTGACGGGGACAGGCTGCTTGGAGTTTCCCTGTGCGGCAGCAGCAAGGATATCTTCCTAATCCCCGCTGCCGGCATGATTACCGGAGACTACCTGGTTGACAAGACCCGGCGGTTAGTAGTAAACAACGTGCCTTTATCGGTTATCGGCTTAAAGGATCAGCTTGGGTTTTTAAAGGCGGACGAAAGCGCAAGTATATTTGACTGCACAATTGCCGCGTATCTTTTGAATCCTTTGACCGAATCCTACCATTATGACGATATTGCCAGGGACTACCTGGGCATGACGGTTCCGTCGGCCAATGACCTTCTTGGCAAGACCGGATTAGCCCATGCGATGGACATGATGCCGAAGGAATTTACCGCGTACGCATGTTTTAACGCGTATGTGGCCTATGCATCCGCACCAAGGCTTAAGAATCTGCTTGATAGGGAAGGGATGCTGGGGCTGTTTTACGATATTGAAATGCCCCTGGTATATACCCTGTATGACATGCAGCAGCGAGGCATCAGGGTAAACAAGGACGCGCTTAAGGAATACGGAAACCAGCTTGAAGCGGGAATTGTATCCCTGGAAAAACAGATATATGAGCAGGCTGGTGAAGTGTTCAACATCAATTCCCCGAAGCAGCTTGGGGTTATCCTGTTTGAGAAGCTTAAGCTGCCCATTGGGAAGAAAACAAAGACCGGGTATTCCACATCGGCCGACATACTGGAGAAGCTCCAGGGTGAGCATCCGGTCATCCCGATGATCCTGGAGTACAGGCAGCTTACCAAGCTTAAATCCACATACGCCGACGGACTTGCGCAGTATATCGGAGGGGACGGCAGGATACACGGCAAGTTCCATCAAACAATAGCAGCGACAGGCAGAATAAGCAGTACGGATCCCAATCTCCAAAACATTCCTGTCAGAATGGAGCTTGGCAGAAAAATACGAAAAGTATTCATACCGGAGGATGACTATGTATTCATAGACGCTGACTATTCGCAGATCGAACTCAGGGTCCTGGCCCATATGTCCGGGGATGAAAAGCTCATAAATGCATACAGGGAAGCAAAGGACATCCACCGGATTACCGCATCCGAGGTGTTCCATACCCCGTTTGACGAGGTGACATCACAGCAAAGAAGCAGCGCCAAGGCCGTAAACTTCGGTATTATATACGGCATAAGCTCCTTCGGGTTGGGGCAGGATTTGAACATAACCCGAAAGGAAGCCGAGCGGTTTATAGACAAGTATTTCAAGACCTATCCGAAGATCAAGAATTTCCTAGACGGACTGGTTGAAGAAGCCAGGGAGAAGGGATATTCCACAACATTATTCGGAAGAAGGAGGCCCATACCTGAGCTTACTTCCAGCAATTTCATGCAGCGATCCTTCGGGGAGAGGGTAGCCATGAACTCGCCAATACAGGGTACGGCGGCGGATATTATAAAGATTGCCATGAACCGTGTAAATCAACGGCTTAAGAAGAATAACATGCGTTCTCGGCTGATACTCCAGGTTCATGACGAGCTTTTGGTCGAAGCCCACAAGGACGAGATTGAGGAGGTCAAGCGTATTTTGACGGAAGAAATGACACAGGCTGCAAAGCTTGATGTACCTCTTGAAACCGATGTCAAGGTCGGAAGCAATTGGTACGAAACGAAATAGCGGATTAAAATAAAACAAGAGAGCGGGAGGAATATGAAGGTAATAGGTATAACCGGCGGCATAGGCAGCGGAAAATCGTTGGTGGCCGATATTATGATTAAAAAGCATAATGCTTATCTGATCAATTCCGATACCATTGCCAGGGAACAGATGAAACCCGGCGGAGCAAGCTACAAAGGGGTTGTCGATTATTTCGGAGAAGGCATTCTTTCCGGGGACGGCACCATAGACAAGGAGAAGCTGTCCGCGATTGTATTTTCCGACAGGGAAAAGCTTCTTAAGCTTAACAGCCTGACCCATCCGAATGTGCTTAAAGAGGTGCAGAAAATAATTGAGGAAAAAAGGAGGAGCAAAACCGTACCGTACTGCATTATTGAAACCGCACTGATGATTGAATCGGGATATGATTTTGTATGCGATGAGGTATGGTATGTTCACACCCCTGAATGTGAAAGAAGGAAAAGGCTTAAGCAGTACCGCGGTTATTCGGATGAACAGATTGATGCCATAATAAGAAACCAGAGCAGGGAAGAGGATTTTTTTAAGAGATTTGACAAGGTAATTTACAATGATGACGGCATATGGCGGCTTGATGAGCAGATAGACAAATTGCTTGACAAAACAACTCAAATAAGTGATACTCAATAAGAATATGATGGCATTTAAGCAAAATACATTATACATTAGGATGGGAAGATTGACATGAAGCTATGCAGTTTGGCAAGCGGCAGCAGCGGCAATTGCATTTATGTTGGCAGCAAGCGGACAAACCTTCTTGTGGATGCAGGCATCAGTGCCAAGCGGATTGAGTACGGCCTTAACCTGATTGATATTTATCCGGACACCATACAAGGGATACTGGTTACCCATGAGCATTCGGACCACATTTCAGGCCTGGGAGTGTTGGCAAAAAGGTATCACATACCGGTTTACGCTACATATGAGACAATCATGGCTTTCCGCAGAAACAGATACCTGTGTGATATTTCCGATGAGCTCATAAACTATATAGAGCCCGATAAAGCATTCATGATAAATGATATCCTTATCGAGCCGTTTTCCATATCCCATGATGCGGCAAATCCCGTTTGCTATACCATGAGGATGGATGGCGGCAAGATTGGCATTGCCACGGATCTTGGGAAGTACGACGATTATATAATATCAAAGCTAAATGATTCGGACCTGCTGATGATCGAGGCAAACCATGACATTAACATGCTTATGGTAGGGCATTATCCGTATTATCTCAAACAAAGGATACTGGGAGACAGGGGACACCTGTCCAACGATACGTGTGCCGAGCTTGTGTGCAAGCTGGTGGGCGGTAAGAGCCGCCGTATTATTTTGGCGCATTTAAGCAAGGAGAATAATTACGAGGAGCTTGCATATGAAACCGTATACTGTGAGCTGTCAAGGCTTGGGACTCCTTCGCTGGATTTTAAATTAAGCGTGGCTCACAGGGATATCCCGTCCGATATGGTGGAGGTATGACAATTTAATAGAAGGAAAGGTAGAGAATCATGAAAAGGACAGTAATAACGGTTGTAGGGAAGGACAAAATCGGTATAATTGCAAAAATCTGCACTTATCTTGCCAATAACAGCATCAATATACTGGATATTTCACAGACAATCATCCAGGATTTTTTTAATATGATGATGATAGTCGATACGTCAAAGGCTCCGAAAACATTTGATGAAATAGCTGATGAGCTTGACCAGATAGGCGCGGAGATTGGCGTGGTTGTCAAAGCCCAGCGCGAGGAAATTTTCAATAAAATGCACAGAATATAGAACAGGAGAATCGGGTATATGATTAACATGCATGAGGTCATTGAAACCAATAAGATGATTGAGCAGGAGAACCTCGATGTAAGGACTATAACCCTGGGAATAAACCTCCTTGATTGCGCCGGTTCCGATTTGTCCGAGGTAAACCAAAAGATTTTCGATAAAATCACAACCGTCGCAAAGGACCTGGTTGCTGCAGGCAACAGGATACAGAGGGAATACGGGATTCCCATAGTCAACAAGAGGATTGCAGTCACTCCCATATCTCTTATCGGTGCGTCCTGCTGCAGGACTGTCGAAGACTATGTATCAATTGCGGAAACCCTTGACAGGGCGGCCCATGCTGTTGGCGTTAATTTCATCGGGGGCTATTCCGCGTTGGTTAACAAGGCCATGACAGCGGCGGATGAGCTTCTTATAAAATCCATACCCAAGGCATTATCAAGCACGGAAAGGGTTTGCAGTTCGGTAAATGTTGGCTCCACAAAAACAGGAATAGATATGAATGCCGTTAAGCTTTTGGGGGAAATTATTCTTGAGACGGCGGAGCTTACAAAGGATAATGATTCCATCGGGTGCGCTAAGCTGGTTGTATTCTGCAATGCTCCGGATGACAATCCGTTTATGGCAGGAGCCTTTCACGGAATTACCGAGGGAGATGCGGTAATCAACGTGGGTGTCAGCGGCCCGGGAGTAGTGAAAAAAGCCCTTGAATCCGTAAGGGGAGCGGATTTTGAAACCCTGTGCGAAACCATAAAAAGAACTGCGTTTAAGATAACCAGGGTGGGACAGCTGGTGGCCCAGGAGGCTTCCAAGCTGTTAAATGTACCGTTTGGAATAGTTGATTTAAGCCTTGCGCCCACTCCGGCGGTGGGAGACAGTGTGGCCGAGATTCTCCAGGAAATCGGGCTGGAATATCCGGGAGCACCCGGAACGACCGCAGCCCTTGCCCTGTTAAACGACCAGGTCAAAAAGGGCGGTGTTATGGCCTCATCCTTTGTCGGGGGATTGAGCGGGGCGTTCATTCCCGTAAGCGAGGACCAGGGAATGATCAATGCCGTGGAAGCAGGAGCTCTAACCCTGGAAAAGCTTGAAGCAATGACCTGTGTCTGCTCGGTAGGCCTTGACATGATTGCAATTCCCGGGGATACCAAGGCTTCAACAATCTCAGGCATAATTGCGGATGAAATGGCCATCGGCATGGTCAATCAAAAGACAACCGCCGTAAGAATCATTCCCGTAAACGGCAAAACCGTGGGTGACACGGTTGAATTCGGCGGCCTTCTTGGTCATGCCCCTATTATGAGGGTCAACGGGTTTTCATGTGAAAATTTCATCAACAGGGGCGGAAGAATCCCGGCGCCGATACACAGCTTCAAGAACTGATACAGGAACCTTTTTGGTGAGGATATCGTCTGATTATTATATGGACTTAGCCTTGCCAATTTTAAATAGCATTGATTATAAATCAGGAAAGGCCAGGTGCTGTATGGAAAAGTATTTGGAACAGGTTGATTACAAAGGAATATTCAAGTATTTTGCGGAAATATCGAAAATACCCAGGGGCTCAGGCAATGAAGCCGGTATTAGTGAATATCTGGTAAGCTTTGCAAAATCCAGGGGATTGATATATAATAGGGATGAAGCCAACAATGTAATCATTATAAAGGAGGCCACTCCCGGATATGAGGACGAGCCGGCCATTATGCTGCAAGGCCATATGGATATGGTCTGCGAGAAGCGCAAGGACAGCACCCATGATTTTCTCAAGGATGGGATAAAGCTTCTGGTTGATGGGGATTATCTGCACGCGGACGGCACCACCCTGGGGGCTGACAACGGAATAGCGGTTGCCTACATGCTTGCCTTACTGTCGGACGATAATCTGAAGCATCCGCGGCTTGAATGTGTCATTACCGCAGATGAAGAAGTGGGAATGAACGGTGCAAAAGCGCTGGACGTATCATCCCTTAAGGCAAAATACATGATCAACCTGGATTCCGAGGAAGAAGGGCATATCCTGGCAAGCTGCGCGGGCGGCCTTACAGGAACCAGTACCTTGCCTGTAAAGAGGGTCAGGGAGACCGGACGAAAGATCAAGGTGAGCCTGGGAGGGCTAAAAGGCGGGCATTCCGGAAACGACATTGCCAAAAACCGTACCAATGCCAACAAGCTTATGGCACGCCTGCTGTTTGACCTAAAGCAAAAGGAACGGTACGGACTCATTCACCTGGAGGGCGGCTACAAGGATAATGTAATACCCCGCGAGGCATTTGCGGAGCTGTTTATTAATCCCGGGGAGTTTGAGCAGGTAAAAGGTAGCATTGATGAATTAATGCAGGTATATATAAAGGAACTGGAAAGCAGCGAGCCCGAACTGCATTGCACGGTTGAAGATTTGGGTGAAGGAAGCTGCGATCTTATTCATCCGTTGTCCTTTGAGAAGCTGTTGTTTTTACTGGTACAGACACCGTATGGTGTACAGGTCATGAGTTCGGACATGGAAGGGCTCGTGGAAAGCTCCTTAAACATGGGAATCCTTCGAACCGAAGAGGACAAGGCTGTAATATGCAATTCTGTAAGAAGCTCCAAGAGCAGCTACAAGCATCACATCAGCGACAGGCTTAAGTACCTTGCCGAATTTCTCGGCGGAGAATATATCGTCCGTTCGGAATATCCGGCTTGGGAGTATAGGAAGGAATCGAAGCTGAGGGAGCATCTTAACAAGCATTTCAAGGAAATGTACGGCAAGGAAATGAAAGTAGAGGCCATCCATGCAGGCCTCGAATGCGGAATAATTTCGGAGAAAATGCCCGGGATGGATATCGTGTCGATAGGACCCGATATGTCCCGTGTTCATACGATAGACGAAAGATTAAGCATTTCATCCGCAATAAGGGTATATCAATTCCTGGAACGGATACTTGAGGACAGAATCAGATAAAACGAATTTATTTTTCAGCAATATTTAATAGGGGATGGAAACATGTCTATGAACGATATTAATGAATTTGACTTTGGGAATAATCCGGAGTTTCAGGAAAAGTTTTATAAGAATATTGAGAAGGCAATTTCGGATATAGAAATTGACGAAGTCCTCAACGGTGATAGCAGCGGGGCCGAAGCGACAGAGCTGTTAGCCGCGGCGGATATTGAACAGCCGTCGGAGCTTGAAGAAGAGGCAGTTGATACGGCCATTGATATTTCTGATATTCCGGCAGATAAGGAAGCTGTCGAGCTGGCATATATGCTTTCCGATGCAGAAGCCGATGAAACAAAAACAGATGGGGCAAAGGTTGAAGAAGCAAATGCTGAAGCTGCAGTAGATGGTGAAGAAAACACTGATGAAGCATATGCAGTAATTGCAGGTGAGGCGTCAGGCAATACTGCTGATACATCAGAAACAGGTGAAGCAGCCGACAAGCCGGATATTGCGGTGGCTTCGGAAAAACCGGAAGATTTTGCTTTGAATGGGGAATCCTCTGACGAAACAACTGGAAACGGTATGGAAACAACAGAGACAGCCGCTTTGAATGAGGATGGGAAATCAGCGGAAGCTGCCTCAGCGAAAGAAGATGCCGAATCTGCGGAAGCTGCCTCAGCGAAAGAAGATGCCGAATCTGCGGAAGCTGCCTCAGCAACAGATGATGCCAAATCAGCGGAAGCTGACGCAGCGAAAGATAATGCCGAATCTTCGGAAACCGGTGAGCAGGCCTCCACAGACACAGCGGAGGCTTCGAATGGGGATACTGAGGAAAATTTGGATGAGGCCATTATCGATATAAATAACTCTCTTGCCAAACAGATCGGTGAGGAGTTGGAGAATCTTGAGGCAATAGCCCTGAAGAGAAAGAAAAGAATAAGGACAATGAAAATCCAGATAGGTGTTATAGCCGCATTATTGGCATTTTTGGGATTTGCCTGCTTTCTTGGCTTTACCGATTCCGGCAATAAGCTGCTTTTAAAGATGGGTCTGAATCTCGGCGGTCTGATATGGGAGACATCAACGCAGGATTTTGATAAGGATCCGGTTATGGAGGAAGAGGATACTGACTATGTGGACGATGAAGACCTGGCATCGGACAGTGAAGAGATAGACCCGGAAGATATTGAATGGCCCAACAGCACCGGATACGGAAGGCGGGAAGACGGCGTTTACAATATTCTTCTCCTGGGCGAAGAGGCAATTGACTCAGGCTCGGCAAGGGGAAGAACCGACTTGATGATAATTGCCACGCTTAATAAGAACAGCAAATCCATCAAGCTGACATCCCTTATGAGGGATATGCTTGTACAGATTCCCGGATATAGGGAGAACAAGCTGAACTCCGCGTATCAAAAGGGAGATGTGCAGCTCCTGTACGAAACCATCGCCCTGAACTTCAACCTCCACATAGACGGCAGCATACTGGTTAATTTCGAGAATTTTGAAAAGATTATCGATTATCTGGGAGGACTTGAGATTACCCTGACCGCTGCGGAAGCAAAATACTTAAGGAATACCAACTATATATCCAATCCCAAGTACAGGACCGTTGTTGAGGGCAAGCAGCTCATGAACGGCAACCAGGTGCTGGGTTATGCGCGCATCCGCAAGAGAGCGGCCATAACAGGGGCAAATAACGATTATGGAAGAACCGACCGCCACAGGATCATTCTTGAGGCAATATTTGAGAAGTATAAGTCAAAGAGCGAGGTTGAACTGCTCTTACTGATGACAAAGATGCTTCCGCTGGTAAAGACCGATATAGACAGCAAAACCTTCGAAAAGCTGGTAATGACCTATTTTGAAATGGGCGGTGTTACGGAGATAGAACAGCTCAGAATTCCGGCCGACGGAACATTCAGGGATAATGTCAAGGTAAGGGAAATGGATGTGCTGATTCCCGACCTGGTTAAGAATATTGAAATACTGCATGAGTTCATTTTTGAGGATTAATGCCGATATCCTGTAGTATATAAATAAAGCTGAAATAATAATGCATGGCATGACTGTTGGACGGTTTTGCCATGCATTTAAAACTTTACTTGACAAGATGCGGGAATATACTCATAATTTAATAATGCCATGCAAATATTATGCAATATATACATAATGCAATCTGGAACTAAGGCTTGAAAAAGGGATGTTTTATATATGATAGCATATTTGGACAATTCGGCTACAACAAAAATATCCGACGGAGCCAGGGACGTAATGGTCAAGGTCATGAACGAGGATTACGGGAATCCCTCATCACTGCATATTATGGGCGTAAATGCCGAAAGGCATATGAAGGAGGCGGCCCGGGTGATTGCGGACTGCATGAAGGTAAACCCGAAGGAAATAGTCTTTACCTCGGGAGGGACCGAAGCCAATAATATGGCTATAATCGGGACGGCCCTGACCTACCACAGGCTGGGGAAGCACCTGATAACCACAAGAATTGAACACCCTTCGGTTTACCAGCCGATGCTGTTTCTTGAGGAGCAAGGTTTCAAGATCGATTTTATGCCTGTGGACGGTGAAGGCAGAATCATAAAGGAAAAGCTGTATGAAGCAATAAGGGATGATACGCTGCTTTTATCAATCATGTATGTTAACAATGAAATAGGTTCCGTTCAGGATATTGAAGAAATAGCAGCAAAAATAAAATCCATAAAGAATGACATAATACTTCATGTCGATGCCGTGCAGGCATTTGGGAAATATAAAATATACCCTAAGAAAATGGGTATAGACCTCCTGTCGGTAAGCGGGCATAAAATCCATGGCCCCAAGGGTGCAGGCGCGTTATATGTAAGCGATAAGATCAGGCTTAAGCCTATAATATTCGGTGGCGGACAGCAGGGAGGACTAAGGTCCGGAACCGAAAACGTGCCGGCCATTGCCGGATTCGGATATGCCGCAGCGGAAGCCTATACGGATTTTGAACAAAAAACGGGCAAAATGTACGAATTAAAGCAGTACTTTATAAACGAGGCAATGAAGCTGGACGGCATTAGGGTAAACGGCCTTCCGGCATCTTCAGGAGAATATACCGAAGAACAGATTAAGAAAACCGCTCCGCATATAATATCCATAAGCTTTTCAGGAGTACGCAGCGAAGTGCTGCTTCATGCCCTTGAGGAACGGGGTATATATGTTTCAACAGGCTCTGCCTGCAGTTCCCGTCACCCAAGGCCCAGTGTCACGCTGGAATCGATAGGTGTCCCTTCGGATCTTATCGAATCGACAATCAGGTTCTCCATGTCGGATAGGACGACCAGGGAAGAACTGGATTATACATTGGAGCAGGTCAGGGAACTGCTGCCAAAGCTTAGGCGGTTTGTCAGAAGATAATATGAAAGGTTAAGGTATGAAATGTTAAAGGCATTTTTGATAAAATACGCAGAGATAGGATTAAAGGGGAAAAACCGGTACCTGTTTGAAAACGCGCTTTGCGACAGGATTTCCGAAGTCTTAATGCCCCTGGGATCATACAAGGTATACAAGGAGCAGGGAAGGGTATTCATTGAATGCCCCGGGGATTATGATTATGACGAGACGGTGGAGGCACTGCAGAGGGTGTTTGGAATATCCTCCATATGCCCCGTGGCCGTTATAGACAGCACGGACTGGGATACTATATTGGCGAGCGTCGCTGATTATGTTGACGCCATGTATCCGGACAAGAACATAACCTTTAAGGTATTTGCGAAACGGTCTGACAAGAGTTACCCGATAACCACTCCGGATATGTGCAGCATGATCGGGGCTCATCTGCTGAATAAATTCCCGCAGCTTAAGGTGGACGTTCATGATCCCCGGGTACGCCTTACGGTGGAGGTCCGCAAAAAGACATATATTTATTCAATAGTTATTCCGGGCCCCGGCGGAATGCCGGTGGGAACCAACGGCAGGGCTATGCTGCTTTTATCAGGAGGAATAGACAGCCCTGTCGCAGGGTATATGATATCAAAAAGGGGTGTTTCCATGGCGGCGGTATATTTCCATGCGCCCCCGTATACCAGCGAAAGGGCAAAGCAGAAGGTTGTGGACCTGGCCAAAATGATATCGAGATATGCCGGCAAGATAAGGCTATATGTTGTCAATTTCACGGACATACAGCTCGAGATATATGAGAAGTGTCCCCATGAAGAGCTGACGATTATTATGCGCAGGTACATGATGCGTATTGCGGAAAGGCTTGCCCTGAAGGAAAACTGCCTGGGGCTTGTCACCGGTGAAAGCATCGGACAGGTGGCCAGCCAGACCATGCACAGCCTTGCGTCTACCAACGAGGTATGCACCATGCCGGTTTACAGGCCGCTGATTGCCTTTGATAAACAGGACATAGTGGAGATTGCGCAAAGAATAGATACCTTCGAGACTTCGATCCAGCCCTTTGAGGATTGCTGCACGATCTTTGTTGCGAAGCATCCGGTTACAAAACCGAATCTTAAGGTAATACGCAATTCGGAAAAGAGACTTGGGGACGGCATTGATGAGCTTGTGGATACAGCTGTAAATACGGCGGAGATTATTGAAATAGGATAAAAAAAGGCTGCTTATAAGCAGTATAGCTATGAGGACAGCTATATTGCCTATAAGCGGCCGTTAATCCGAAGCAAGCCGATGCTGCCGTTAACAGCATGCATGGCGGTTATTCAACGATATATGGTTTCAGAACAGCCAGGATCTGATCCAGGTTCTGGTCTCCATGAATATTCAGGTCGATGGTCTTGGACAAATCAAGACTGAATATACCCATGATGGATTTTGCATCTATAACATATCTGCCTGAAACTAAATCAAAATCGTTTTCGAACTTTGTAACATCATTGACGAAAGACTTTACCTTATCGATTGAATTTAAAGAGATTTTTACTGTCTTCATGTATATTCCTCCTTTATATCGGTATATGTATATACTATATTTTAACATTTTAAAAGTCAATATGCAAAGTTAATAAAAAATAGCATATTTGGCGGTATATATCTGATAAGGCGGAGGAAGATTCAGGATGGAGGTAAGAAATGGACAAAACAGCCGCTTTTCTGACACTTGGCTGTAAGGTTAACTCATATGAAACCGAGGCAATAAGAGGCATGTTCGAAGCTTCGGGCTACAGGGTTGTGGATTTTAAGGATGTTGCCGATATATATGTGGTAAATACCTGTACGGTGACTAACATTGCGGACAGAAAGTCCCGCCAGATGCTTCATCAGGCCAGAAAAAGAAATCCCAACGCGGTCATAGTAGCCGTCGGATGCTACGTACAGTCTGCCAAGGATGACCTGCTCAAGGACGGCAGCGCGGACCTGGTGGTCGGCAATAATAAAAAAACGGAGATAGTTAAGCTTGTTGAAGATTACTTGGCGGAGAATACTTCATCCGTCAATATGATCATTGATATCGGGGCCGAAAGGGAGTTTGAGGAGTTGTCCGTTTTATCCACCGTGGATAAAACCAGGGCGTTCATCAAGATCCAGGACGGCTGCAACAGGTTCTGCTCTTACTGTATAATCCCTTATGTCAGGGGAAGGGTAAGAAGCAGGAATGAAGATGATATAATTTCCGAAGCCGGCAGGCTTGCGGAATCGGGATATAAGGAAATAGTACTGACCGGAATCCATATATCGTCCTACGGCACTGACAGGCTCGATAATGCGGAGGATGTGTACAGGATCATGCCCCTGGCTTCCCTGATAAAGGCTATAGGACGTATTCCCGGTATTGAAAGGATCAGGCTTGGCTCGCTGGAACCCCGCATCATAACCGAGGACTTTGTGAAAATGCTTAAGGAAACCCCGAAGCTGTGCCCGCATTTCCACCTGTCCCTGCAAAGCGGCAGCGCGTCGGTGCTTAAGCGCATGAACCGCAGGTATACGCCCGAGGAATACGAGGACAGGGTGCGGCTTCTAAGGCGGTATTATGACGATCCGGCAATTACAACGGATGTGATTGTGGGATTCCCGGGAGAGACCGAAGAAGAGTTTGGGGAAACGCTGGATTTTGTCCAAAGGATAGGCTTTTCAGCCATTCATGTATTCAAGTATTCCAAGAGGGCCGGGACCAAGGCCGCCGAAATGAAGGATCAATTGTCCGAGGATGTCAAGTATCGTAGAAGCAACATGCTTATATCCGCCGCAAAGCGTATGTCCAAGGATTACAGGGCAGGATTTGTGGGAAGAATAGAGAAGGTCCTTGTTGAGGAAGAAGAGGTTATTGACGGGACAAAATACTACGTCGGGCATAATGAACGGTATTTAAAGCTGGCGGTTGAGGCAGCGGATGCCTTGACGGACCCGGTAAACAGGATAATTGACGTAAAGGTAATTAGGCTTCTTACCGATGATATATTATTATGCGGGATGATATAGAGCCCACGGCAATGCCAGAAATAATCTAATTGAATTTTTACCATATTTATATTAATATAGATAATAAGGGAAATTTTATTTTTCAGGAACAGTAACCCTTTGGGAGAAGGATGTGTTTTGATGCGAAAGGTTAATAACACGCAGTATTTCAAGGTGCAGAAAGAGACTGAGGCGGAAGTAACCGATATTATACGGGATGTTTATATTGCCCTGACTGAGAAAGGATATAATCCTGTTAATCAGATTGTGGGATATGTAATGTCCGGCGATCCGACTTACATAACAAGCCATAAGGGAGCAAGAAGCCTGATTATGAAGGTTGAACGGGATGAAATAATAGAGGAACTGCTGCGTTTTTATATTGACAACATGTTCAATTAGTATTTCAGGGGAGATACTCGTATGAGAATTATGGGACTGGATTATGGTTCCGTCACCGTGGGGGTTGCGATAAGCGACCCGTTATTGCTTACCGCTCAAGGCATAGAGGTCATTCACAGAAAACAGGAGAACAAGCTGAGAAGGACACTGGCCAGAATAGAAGAGCTTGTCAGGGAATATGATGTAAATAAAATAGTCGTCGGCTATCCGAAGAACATGAACAATACCACAGGTGACAGGGCGGTCAAGACGGAGGAGTTTGCCGACATGCTTCGCAGGAGGACGAACCTGGAAGTGGTCCTATGGGACGAAAGGCTGACAACCGTTGCAGCTCACCGGGTTCTTTCGGAAGGCGGTCTAAGCAGCGGGAAAAGAGAACTTGTAGTCGATAAGACAGCTGCGGTGTTTATTCTCCAGGGGTACTTGGACAACCTGTATAATGAACGTAACAAAGTTACGGAAGAATAATTTTATTTTTATTATTATCGGAAAGGTAATTTAGATGGGAAACAAACCGGACTCAATAACATTTGTTACGGAAAACAATGAAGAAGTAATATTTGAGGTTATAGAACAAACCAGGCTCGGCGGCATAGATTATTTGCTCGTATGCACGACCGACGGCAGTGATGAAGCGCTCATCCTTAAGGATGTGTCCGTGGACACCGACCCGGAGGCGGTATATGAGGTTGTAGAGGATGAAAAAGAGCTGGCCGCAGCCCTGGATATTTTTAAGGAATTAATAGATGATATAGAACTTAATTAAATGCATGGATATAAATTAGATGAAATTGGTGATTATATGCCGGATAAACAGGAACAATTCAAGGCATTACTTAGGACGAACGGACTAAAGATAACAAATCAGAGGCTGGCGATCTTAGAGGTACTGAGCAATAGGCCGGGGAAACACCTGACGGCGGAGGAAATCTACGAATGCGTCAGGGAAGATCACCCGGAAATTGGTTTGGCAACCGTATATCGTACGATTCTTCTGTTATCGGAACTGAACCTTATTGATAAACTTAACCTGGGTGATGGTTATGCCAGGTATGAGATCAGCGCGAAAAGCTGTGAAGAAAACAGCCACCATCACCATCATTTGATATGCCTTGATTGTGGAAATATTTATGCCTTTCAGGATGACCTCCTTGAAAACCTTGAGGAAAAAATAAAAGAGACCCTGGGTTTTGAGGTTAAGGACCATGAGGTTAAATTATTTGGATATTGCAAGAATTGCATAGAAAAGAAAGGCGGTACTGACATCTAATTCATATATCACATGCACTGTACATAAAACATTGGAGGTGCATTTTTTGAAAGTAAAAGAGACAACAGCAGTATTTTATGAAAGGAGTCCGGATGTCAGCAGAAGATTAAGAAATACTGCAGTTACAGCTAAGGTGTCAACAGGAAGGAAGAGAAGCATTGACACAAACGGCGGCAGTGAAGCAGGCAGCAAGGAGAAAACGGCCAATGCCGTAAGAACTCACAGGAAACGTCAGGTAAAGGAAATAGTGAATAACGAAAAATCGCAAGGACTAAAGATTATCCCGCTCGGCGGATTAGAAAAAATTGGTATGAATATTACGGCAATCGAATACGACGATACGATCGTTGTTATAGATTGCGGATTATCATTCCCGGAAGATGAGATGCTGGGAATAGATTTTATCATTCCCGATGTAACGTACTTAAAGGATAATATCGACAAGGTTAAAGGCTTTGTAATAACCCACGGGCACGAGGATCATATCGGAGCGCTGCCTTATATACTGAAGGAAGTGAATGTTCCGGTATATGCCACGAAGTTAACCCTGGCTATAATCGAAAGCAAGCTGAAGGAGCATGATCTGATAAAGGGTACAAAACGCAAGGTGGTCAAGTACGGCCAGTCCATCAATTTGGGGTGCATTAGGATCGAGTTCATCAGGACCAATCACAGCATCGCGGATTCGGCCGCCTTGGCGATCTATACACCGGCGGGAGTTATATTCCATACCGGTGATTTTAAGATTGACTTTACACCGGTATTCGGTACCCCCATTGATCTTCAGAGAATCGGTGAGATTGGCAAAAAGGGCGTGCTTGCCCTGATGTGCGACAGCACCAATGCAGAGCGCCCCGGATACACCATGTCCGAAAAAACGGTGGGGAAGACCTTTGACAGCATATTTGCGGACCACAGCAAGCAAAGAATCATTGTGGCCACATTTGCTTCAAACGTGGACCGGGTACAGCAGATAATCAACTCTGCTGTTAAATACGGAAGAAAAGTTGTAATCGAAGGCCGGAGTATGGTCAATATCGTTACAACCGCTTCCGAGCTTGGCTATATCAACATACCGGACAATATCCTGATTGACATTGAGCAGATGAAGAATTATACCGATGACCAGATAGTCCTGATTACCACCGGAAGCCAGGGTGAAACAATGGCGGCCCTGTCAAGGATGGCGGCATCCATTCACAAAAAGGTATTTATTAAGCCCGGCGACGTGGTAATACTAAGCTCGACCCCTATACCCGGCAATGAGAAGTCGGTATCAAGAGTCATAAATGAACTGTCCATGAAGGGAGCAAAGGTAATATACCAGGATACTCATGTTTCAGGCCACGCATGCCAGGAAGAGATCAAGCTGATATATGCCCTGACCAAGCCGAAATACGCGATACCCGTTCATGGAGAATACAGGCATTTGATTCGCCATGCGGAGATAGCCGAGCTTATGGGCGTTCCGAAGGAAAATATATTCCTGCTGGAATCCGGCGATGTTCTTACGATTACGGAGGATAAGGCCGAAGTAACCGACAAGGTTACAGCGGAAGGCATCCTTGTGGACGGTCTTGGTGTCGGCGATGTTGGAAACATTGTACTGCGCGACCGTCAGCTTTTGTCCGAAAACGGACTGATAATAGTTGTGATGACCCTGGAAAGGGGCAGCAACCAGGTTGTTGCGGGACCCGATATAGTATCAAGAGGCTTTGTTTATGTGAGGGAATCCGAAAACCTCATTGAAGAAGCCAGGGATGTAGTGGAAAAGGCATTGGATAAATGCCTGTCCAAGTCAACCACGGACTGGAACAAGATGAAGACCGAGATTAAGGATTCGCTCAGCGATTATATCTGGAAGAAAACAAAGAGAACACCCATGATACTTCCGATCATTATGGAGGTATGATTCAGCTTGCCTTTGGCACAATAACAGGAGCGTGATGTTATGGCATCATCATCGACGTCGATTAAAATAACATTGAAAATATCCAGCTTTATTCTCAGGCTGCTGTTGAATGTTATATTCTATATACTGGTGACGGTACTGATAATCTACGGAAGCAGAACCGCTTATAACTTTACCTACAGGCTGTATGGCCCGGTATCGTTGGACCCCAAACCGGGAAGGACCGTCCCGATACAGATTAACAAGGGCGAGTCCACCATGGATATAGCAAGCAAGCTGGAGCTTAATCGTGTAATAATTGACAAGTATTCATTTTACTTAAAGGCAAAGCTTCAAAAAGAGGTTATTATGCCGGGTACCTATAGGGTTAACTCGTCCATGACCTATGACGAGATACTGGACATCATAACGGACTATTCGAACTCGGAGGTCCAGGTACCCTTGGATGAGGAAGCAACGGATTAATGCAAATGAATAAAGGATTCGAAGCATGATGATAAACGAAGAGAGAATCGCAGCATATATTAATTCTCTGGACAGGGGGCTTTCACCCCAGCTTTATGAGCTGGAAAAGGAAGCGGTGAAAGCCGAGGTTCCCATTATAGGGAAGGAAACCCAGAGAGTAATCCGTTTTTTATTAACCTTAATAAAACCAAAACGCATTCTTGAGGTCGGAACAGCCGTTGGCTTTTCCGCCCTATTTATGAGTGAGCATTCTCCGGCGGACTGTATGATAACCACCATTGAGAAGGTCCCCATGCGTTTGGCGGAAGCCAGGAAGAACCTTAAGGATGAGAGGTTCCCTGACAGGGGCAAGATTACCCTAAAGGAAGGGGAAGCCCTCGGCATACTCAGGGAGCTGGCGGCAGCCGGAGAGAAATACGACTTCATATTTCTTGACGCGGCCAAGGGACAGTATATGAACTTCCTGCCCGAACTTATGAAGCTGCTGGTTCCGGAGGGAATCCTGGTAACCGACAACGTGCTGCAGGACGGTACGGTGATTAATTCCAAGTTCAGCATTACCAGGCGCGACAGAACCATTCACATGCGGATGAGGGAGTACCTGTATACCATAACCCACATGGACGAACTGGAGACACTGATACTGCCGGTAGGGGATGGTATAGCGGTGAGTTACAGAAAACCTGCATAAAGCTGTTACTTAATTCTTCCGAAAGGGATAAACGGTATTAAAGGAGTGTTCGCTCAAGCATTTCGTTACTGAATAGTAATTAATATGATTAGGAATAACTTATAATCTGCACTGGAAGGGAATCCTGGGGGGAGTATCCATCACAAGATTCCCTGATAGGGCAGATTCATGAAAACAATTAGGAAGAAGGAAGCTATGAATAATGAGATAAAGAAGCCGGAGCTTCTGATGCCGGCCGGCGATTTGGAGACCTTGAAGGTGGCCGTTATGTACGGCGCGGATGCCGTATATATCGGCGGAGATATGTATGGGCTTAGGGCGAAGGCGAAGAACTTCACTATGGATGAAATGAGGGAAGGAATCGCGTTTGCGCACGAATACGGCAGGAAGGTCTATGTTACGGCCAATATTACCGCCCATAACCGGGATCTTGACGGGATTAGGGAATATTTCAGGGAGCTTGTGGCTCTCGGGAAGGACAAGCCCGATGCCTTTATTATATCGGATCCGGGCGTGTTCATGATCGCCAAAAAGGAAGCGCCCGGGATAAGCATTCACGTCAGTACGCAAGCCAACAATACGAATTATGATACATTTATGTTCTGGTATGAACTTGGGGCGTCCAGGGTGGTGGCGGCCAGGGAGCTCTCGCTCGAAGAGATTGCGGAGATCAGGCGCAGGATTCCCAAGGATAAGGAGATAGAGGCTTTTGTCCATGGCGCCATGTGTATTTCGTATTCGGGAAGATGCCTGCTCAGCAATTACTTTACCGGAAGGGATGCGAACCTGGGCGAGTGTACCCATTCATGCCGCTGGAAGTATTATCTTATGGAGGAGAAAAGGCCGGGACAGTTCCTTCCCATTGAGGAGAATGAAAGGGGCACTTATATTTTCAACTCCAAGGATTTGTGCATGATTGAGTATATTCCGGAGCTGGTGAATGCCGGGATTGACAGCTTCAAGGTCGAAGGCAGGATGAAGACCGCGCTGTATGTTGCCACGGTGGCAGGCATTTACAGGAAGGCTATTGATGATTATTTTACGGATCCGAAGCTGTATGAAGAAAACAAGCCCATGTACATGGAGGAAGTGGCCAAGGGCGTCAACAGGCAGTTTACGACCGGTTTCTTCTTCGGAAAGCCCACCCACAAGGATCAGATATATGACCGCAGTACCTATGAGAAGTCCTATACCTACCTGGGAACAATAACAGGAGGAAGAAACGGCATGTACCGGCTGGAACAGAAGAACAAGTTCTCGGTTGGTGAGGAGATCGAGGTTGTCAGGCCGGGCAGCGAGGCCATCAAGGTAAAGGTACTGCAGATTACGGATGAGGAAGGAAACGATATGGAGAGCTGCCCGCATCCGAAGCAGATCATTTACGTGGACGTCGGCATTATCTTGTATCCGTATGATATTCTCAGAAGAAAGGAACAGGAGTAGGCCGGATCGAATAAGCTTTTTTGACGATATGCCTTGTACTTTGGACTTTTATATGCTGTTTTTGTCCTTTCTTAAGAGGGATAGGCACTTTATGTCATTAATGTTCATATGATATATATGAATCATTAAGCATTGAGGGTGCTTATCTTCGTGAAGTCATTTCCAAAACCGCTGGACAGCAAGGAGGAAGCGGACTACCTGGAACGATGCAAAGCCGGCGATAAAGAAGCAAGGGATAAATTAATAGAGCATAACCTTAGATTGGTTGCACATATTGTCAAGAAATACAACATGTCGGATAAGGAAACGGACGATTTGATTTCGATCGGAACGATCGGACTTATAAAGGCGATTGATACATTTGATGACGCAAAGGGAATCCGGCTTGCGACTTATGCGTCAAGATGCATTGATAACGAATTATTGATGCTGTTCAGAACCAATAAGCGTTTGAACAAGGAAGTGTATTTGTACGACCCGATAGGGGCGGACAAAGAAGGAAATGAAATTAACCTGTTGGATATTATAGAGGAAACGGATACCGACATCGTTGAGAACATAGTGCTTGAAGAGGATATAAAGAAGCTGCACAGTATAATCAGGAGGGTTCTGACCGAAAGGGAACGGGAAATAATTACAATGCGCTACGGGCTGGTTGACAGTAAAGAGGTAACCCAGAGAGAAATAGCCAACAAGCTGGGCATCTCCAGAAGCTACGTCAGCCGGATTGAAAAAAAAGCCTTGAAGAAGTTGCGGGAATACTTCAATGAATAATAAAAGGGACTACGGCCGGATACACGGCGGTAGTCCTTTGTTTCTTAATGCATTAATATTTTTCCAACAGGATACGGTCGAGCTCCTCCGGAGGAATCGGACGGTAGAAGTAATAACCCTGGATAATGTCGTTATTATGCTTCTTTAAGAAATTAAGCTGAGGCTCCGTCTCCACGCCTTCTGCTACAACCTGGAGCCCAAGTACATGGGAAAGCTCGATAACGCTTTTTATTATGGCGTTTTCCTTATGGCTCTTATCTATGCTGTGTATAAAATGCATATCCAGCTTGATCTTGTCAATCGGCATGGAGGACAGCCTGCTCAATGAAGAATATTCGGTTCCGAAATCGTCAATTGAAATAGATACTCCCATTTCCTTTAGCTGCCTAAGCGTGTCAATAATGTGTTCCGAGTTTTTTACCGCGGCGCTTTCGGTAAGCTCAAGTTCAAGGTATTCAGGCTCCAGTCCCGTATCCTCCAGAATCTTTTTTACACGATCGACAAAATCGGAGTTTCGAAGCTGTATTGAAGATACATTGACCGCCATACGGATGAGCTTGCCCTTATTATGCCAATCCTTGCACTGCCTGCAGGCCTCCGCAAGCACCCAGTCGCCTATCGAGTTTATAAGGCCGGTGTTTTCGGCAAGCGGTATGAACAGGCCCGGCATAATCAGGCCGTGTACCGGATGGAACCATCTGAGCAGCGCTTCGGCACCGATAATCTCCCCTGAATGGGTATTGACCTGGGGCTGGTAATAAAGTACCAGTTCTTTATTATCCAGAACCCTGAACAGGTTATTGGTCAGCTTAATCTTGTACAGAAGCTCCTCCTTCATGTCTTCCGTACAGAAGGCATAGCTGTTGGTGCCGGTTTCCTTGGCCTTATACATGGCAAGCTCGGCATTCCGAATCAAAGAATCGGCATCCGATCCGTCATACGGATATACGGATATTCCGGCGCTTCCCGTAATAAAGAATTCCTGGTCATCAATTACAAACGGTTTTCTGAAGATATCAAGTATTTTTACAGCGGCCTGTTCTATGTGCTCAACGGACGGCATGTTGGACAGAAGGATGAGAAAATCGTCACCACTCAAACGCGCGGCCGTGTCTGTGGATTTAAGGGCCCTGGTCAGCCGTTCGGCCAGCTTGACAATCAGCTTGTCTCCGGCATCATGGCCGATGGAGTCGTTAATTGATTTGAAGGTGTCAAGATCCAATGACATGACTGCCAGGACAGTGCCGTTTTGTACCGCGAGCTTAAGCATCTGGTTTATCCTGTCCTTAAACAGGAACCTATTCGGAAGCTTTGTCAAGTGGTCATAATAAGCCAGCTCAAGGATTTCCTTCTCCTGCAGCAGCCGTTCATAACTTGTTGAGATTATTAAGGATACGACCTTTAAGAAATCCAGTTGGAATATGGGCCAGGGTGTTATCATGGCTTTGCAGTCGGTTCCCAAAAAGCCATATACCTTGTTTTTTGCCATTATAGGCATTGATGCAAAAGCCCTGTCGGTACCGCCCAGGAAACTGGCAAGCTCTTCTCCGGCCGGGGAGCGGAAATCTTCAATTCTTGAATAGGCAACCGTATGGCCTTCTTTCATCAATTCCGCAAGCCCGGGGTAGTTTTTGTCCGATATTTCCTTATCCATTTCATTTAAACCGGAGAGGCTGCCGTTTGACCAAAAACCGCGGCATTTCAGGATAAACCCGCCATTATCTTTTTCTTTATCCTCATCAAGCATGTATACATAAATTCTTTCCGTTGCCAGGGAAGAACTGATCCTGCTGAGGGAAATGTCCATCTTTTTATGCCAGTTCTCTTCATTTGCGCCCAGGAACTCATATGAAATCCCCATGGTGATTCTCTGAAACTCGATCTGCCTGGCATTCTCAATCAGTTTATTCTGGAATATCCGGTTTACCTTGCTTGCGAGCCATATGGCCGACAGCAGTATGGACAGGCGGATCATATGATCCCCGTCATTAATTTCCACGGTGGCGCCGGGTTTAAATATCCACATAAAGACCTGTGTCGCCATAACGGACCCGTATATTAAATACTGGACTATTCGTTCCTCAAACAAAGTGGACACGGTTATTATCACGACAGGAAGGGCCCATATTGTGGTTCCCGCGGTAGAGTAGTATCTGAACGATATAATCGGCGTTATTGAGGCAAACAAGGCAGCCATCAGCAGATCCCTGAGCAATTTATGCCTTATCTTATGGATAAGCTGGACCGCAACGGCCATCACCAGGTATATCAGGCACGATATGACAGCTTTCTCCAGGTTGTCCTGCTTTTTAAAGAAGAAGATTGCTACAAAGCCCACCATGGCAGCAAACAGCAGGGACGCCGAGATATAGTTGACAGCTTTCAGCCTTATCTGGTCGGACATTAAAAGCGCATCTTCATGGGCGTCCTTTGGATTAAGCCAGCCATGCCTGTATATTGCGTAATAAACAGCAACGGACGGAAGAAGCATCAGAATGGGAGCAATCTGAGGCATGCCCCCGGGAACTATGAACTTTCCGAACATATCTGTAAGGGTTCCTGTGACTGTTACAGCCAGGAAGCTGACAATAATAACCAGGGAGATTTTCCTTTCGCCGGTTTTTTTGCCGGTTTTGCCCCAGCGCCATACCAGGATCAATGAAATGGTTAAATAGGTGATATAATAAATCATGAAGAATACATCCCAGGCATTGCCTTCCGCCGCATTGATCCACCCCAGGGATGTATTAACCATGTTATATTGCCTGGGATTGAGCCGGGGTATATATGTAAATCCGAGATAACATATCAGAGTCGGCAAATACAAGAGGGCATATGACAGCTTCTTTCGCCTGGCAAATCCATGCCCGGTAAATAAAATAAAGAAATGCAGCATGAAGGAGAAAAACGCGCCAAACCCCAACGCTGCTAAGCGGCGCCAGAATAAGACCGTAGAAAGGGAACCTTCTGCAATCGACATGCTGAAACCGAAAGACCAGAAGCTAAGAGAAACTGCCATGGCAAAAAACAGTATGTTTATTGGACGACGCGGCGCTAAGTATATTGTGTAAACACCAACAAATATGTATACCGCACATGCCAAGCTGAAAATAACCGATAGAATCTGAGGAAAGGACAAAGCAGGGTCCTCCTTTTGATGTAAAACTAGTAATTATTTCTCTTATTGGATATTATATTACGTAAGCATTTAATTTGCAAGATATGGACGAAAACTGTTAAGTATGCTATAAATAACCTGTATATTGGAATATAATGTTCTAATGACGGGACAGCCGGACTTAAAATGGAAATAAATAGGAGACTCTTATTATTATGAAAAGAATACTCGAAAAAGCAAATACGCATAAACTCATTGGAAAGGTTTTCAACAGGGAAACTGTTTCCTATGTAATATGCGGATTCCTTACCACCCTGGTTAACTTTATAAGCTATGAGAGCTTATATCGCTTAGGCATGCCAAACCTTACGGCAAACTGGATGGCATGGGTCATTGCCGTTACCTTCGCATACCTGGTCAACAAATGGGGAGTGTTCCGTTCAAGAAGCAGTTCCGCCAGGGATGAGCTTGTCAAGATAGTGAAGTTTTACGGAGCCAGGCTTGTTTCCCTTGGAGTGGAGCAGGCGGGACTGCTGGTGTTTGTTGAAATACTTGGTGTATACCGATGGCTGGTTAAGGGCTCATTGACCGTTATTGTGATTGTGTTGAATTATCTTTTCAGCAAGCTTTATATATTCGATAAAAAGAAAAGCAAACGAATATAAGCGGATTGGGAGTATTCATATGACATATGACGAAGCCATGAAATACATCAAGGAAAAAGAAGCGCTGGGCAGCAAGCCCGGCCTTGGGACCATTACGGAGCTTCTAAACCGTCTTGGCAATCCCCAGGACGGACTTGACATAATCCATGTAGCCGGAACCAACGGCAAGGGTTCGACGGTTTCTTTCCTTGCAGCCATACTTGCGGCAGCAGGTTATAAAACCGGCATATATGTATCGCCATCCGTTTTTTCATACAGGGAAAAGCTGCAGATAATTATGCCGGATAAGGCTGGCAATGCTTCATATAATGGCGGTGAGGCGTATGGCGGGCTTAATATTGAATATATAAGTGAAGATGATGTGTGCGGCACCCTGGACATTGTAAAATCCGCCTGCGGCGGGATGGTCAACGAAGGGTACGCCCATCCCACCGTATTTGAGATGGAAACCGCCATGGCCTTTCTGTATATGAAAAGCAAGAGGGTTGATTTCCTTGTGCTGGAAACGGGCATGGGAGGGAGGCTTGACGCGACCAATGTCGTCAGGCATCCGGTATGCTGCGTGCTGACTTCGGTAAGCCTTGACCATATGCAGTATCTTGGGGACACCCTTGAAAAGATAGCATTTGAAAAGGCGGGCATCATGAAGGAAGGATCCTTTGCGGTAACGGCAATGCAGGAACCGGAGGTTTTAAGTGTTTTCAAGAAAAAAGCCAAGGAGCTTAAAATACCGCTGGTTATTGCCGACCCGTCGGAAGCCCGGAATATGGAATACCATGACAGCCATACGGAATTCGATTACCCCGATGGAAGTAATCTAACCCAATACCGTATAAGGATGCTTGGAGAGTACCAGGTACAGAATGCCGTTACTGCCATAACCGCGGCAAGAACCATGGGCAAAATGGGATATGTCATAAACGGGGAGGCCATAAAGACTGGCCTTGAGCTTGCGGTGTGGCGCGGACGGTTTGAGAAGATTTCCTCGAATCCGGATATATATATAGACGGCGCCCATAATGAAGAGGCGGCCCGGCGGATAAGGCAATCTATTGAAATATACTTTACAAATCGGAGATTAATATTTATTATAGGTGTATTAGCTGACAAGGACTATAAGGCCATGCTGCGCATTTTAGCGCCGCTTGCGGACACAATTATTGCCCTGACGCCGGAAAACAATAGGGCGCTGGCTTCGGATAAGCTTGCGGCATGCGCCGGGCAATATTGCAGCAGGGTGTATGACGAAAAGGATGTTAAGCATGCGGTCGACAGGGCTTTATCGGAGGCTGCGGAAGGAGATGTCATACTGGCCTTCGGTTCATTATCATATCTTGGCAGCATTAGAAGCGCCGTTGAAGCACGAAAGGGTGAAAGAAGCAATGGATAAGGGAAAAATTGAGCAGGCAGTCCGGTTGTTCCTTGAGGCAATCGGTGAAGATATAAACAGGGAAGGCCTTGAGCAGACTCCTCATCGGATAAGCGAGATGTGCGAGGAGCTTTTTGGCGGTATGGGGAAGGACGCGAAGGAGCACTTAAGCGTTACGTTCCATACCGAAAACAACAAGATGGTCCTGGAGAAGGATATCACCTTCTTTTCAATATGCGAACACCACCTGATGCCGTTCTTTGGCAAGGCGCACATCGCTTATATTCCGAACGGGCATGTGGTGGGCTTAAGCAAACTGGCCAGAACCGTGGAGACCTATGCCAGAAAGCCACAGATACAGGAACATCTGACGGCTGAAATTGCCGACGCGGTTATGGGATTTCTTAAACCGAAGGGTGTAATGGTGATGCTTGAGGCGGAGCATCTGTGCATGTCCATGCGGGGTGTAAACAAGCCCGGCACAAAGACGGTTACCTACGTATGCCGCGGAGAATTTGAGGAGGACAAGTCCCTCCAGGCGGCGGTATTTCAGCTGATAAAATAAGAAAAATCAGACGGAGCGGAAGCAAATGATCGGAACCATGAAAATCGGCAGCAGGGAGTTTGCGCCGGATAAGCGAACCTATGTGATGGGAATATTGAATGTTACCCCGGATTCGTTTTCGGATGGGGGAAAACACAAAAAGCCCAAAGAAGCCGTTGAGCATGCGCTGAGAATGATAGAAGAAGGCGCGGATATAATTGATGTCGGCGGGGAGTCCACGAGACCCAATTACACAATGATTTCCGAAGAGGAAGAGATGTCGAGAATACTTCCGGTTATTGAAGAATTGCGAAAAGTTACCGATATTCCCATATCGGTTGATACATACAAGAGCAGGGTTGCGGATGCCGCCTGCCGGGCCGGTGCGCACATGATTAATGATATATGGGGCCTTAAATATGATCCCGATATGGCCAAGGTCGCCGCAAAGCACAAGGTACCGGTGTGCCTTATGCATAACCGAAAGGCCATGGATTACAAGGATTTTTATAAGGATTTCCGCGATGATTTGAATGAGAGCATAAGGATTGCCCTGGAAGCGGGCATATCTGAAAATGACATAATCATCGACCCGGGCATCGGGTTTGCAAAGACCTATGAGATGAACCTGTTCCTTCTGAACCGCCTGGAAAAGCTTCATGAATTCGGTTATCCCGTTCTTCTTGGAGCGTCCAGGAAATCGGTCATTGGGCTTACCCTTAACGAACCGGTTGAAAACAGGCTGGAGGGTACCCTGGCTGTTACCGCTATTGCAGTAATGAAGGGCGTGCAGTTCATACGGGTGCATGATGTTAAGGAGAACCTAAGGGCAATTAGGATGGCGGAAGCTATCCGCATGAAACAGGATATAAACAAAGGAGTATAAAATGGATAGGATTACAATATCGGATTTGGAAGTGTTTGCGTATCACGGGCTGCTTAAGGAGGAGAATTCCCTGGGACAGAAATTCCTGGTATCGGCGGACCTTTATCTTGACGTGTCCGAAGCGGCAAAAGACGACGATATTTCAAAATCCATAAGCTATACGAACATATGCAGGGAGATTGATTCTTTCCTGAAGAATAACACGTTCAAGCTCATAGAAACAATGGCTGACAGGCTTGCCAGGCACTTGCTCATAAAATATGACAAGCTTGACGGGGTATGCATCAGGGTGAAAAAGCCCTGGGCTCCCATTCTTATGACACTGGATACGGTGTCAGTGTCCGTCGAGAGAAAATGGCATGAGGCATACATCGGCCTGGGTTCGAACATGGGAGACAAGGAGGGCAACATAAAAAAAGCAATCGCTCTTCTTAATGAGGAAGAGGATTGCAGGGTGCTTTCCGTATCCAGGCTTCATATAACAAAACCGGTGGGCCCGGTGATACAGGATGATTTCCTAAACGGCGCCTTATATATGAAGACCTTGAAAACCCCGCAGGAGCTGCTTGCCCTGGCTGGCACAATTGAAAACAGGCTGGGGCGCGTCAGGGATGTCCGGTGGGGCCCGAGAACCATAGACCTTGACATCCTGTTATATGACGACTGCGTCATGCAGTCCGATATTCTGACCATACCCCATCCGGAGATGGACAAAAGGCTCTTTGTGCTTGAGCCCATGGCCGAAATAGCGCCCTGGGTGAAGCATCCCGTATATGGCAGGACCATGAAGGAAATGTACGAAAGCATGTATTTTATTCATCCAGGACAGGCGGATTAAAGGTGGCAAGCTTTGAGCTGCCGTCAGCGCTTATTATATATGTATATGTATTGTCGAAATCCTTAAAGAACACATAGTTTTCGGTAACATGGATCTGCTTGTAAAAGCCGTCGAGCAGGACCTCGGATTCCATGGTTGCGAGGTTTAAACGGCATATCCTGCTGTTTTCAAGATCATCAACCTGGTAATAAAGGTATTTGCCCGAATTGGTTATATTATATGCGGAGCAGCGCTCGTCAACCAGCACAACGGGGTCGGAGCCATCTATATTCATCCGGTTGATGGAGTAATTATTGGACTGGTCGATATAGTATATATACTGCCCCAGGAATATGGGAAACGCGAAGTTGCCCTCAAGGAGTGACCTTGTGGTAAAGCTTTGAAGGTCAAGGCAGTTTAAATTGTGATTCTCGATTGTACCCACGTAGTATAGCCTGTTATCATCAATCAGGGCGGGTATGGCCGGTTCCCTAAGGAGCAGCCTTTCATAGGTTCCGTCGGTTTGATTGCGGTAGAAAAAGAGTCCCGTGTTCACGTCATATTTCTGGTAATATACATGATTCCCTTTTACCGTGACATATGCTCCGGGGTTGCTGCTGATTAACTTGAGGTTTTTGCCGTTCTGCTTCAAGCGGTATATGCCCGTGTTATTGAAAACGAAAATGCTTCCGCGGGCATTTTCCCTTGTGTTGTTGGCACGAAGGTAATAGATATAGTTTTCGTCCACATTTATGTAAACCGCCTTGTCGTTGTGCAGCTTTTTGAATTTGGTCAGATCCGAGCTGGCGACATAAAGGCTTCCGTCATCATTGTCGTTGCTGAAATATATCCTGCCGTCACGTTCGCAGAACAGGCCGCCGTTATAGATATTTCCCGCCGTATTGCCAACCAGATCCTCGTCATTGAGATATGTGCGGTTCGAAGAGTATGCAAATACCGCAATAATCCCGATGACTGTTATGACGGACAGGATTATAAGTACCCTTTTTACGACTGCCATTATAACACCCCCAGAGCGTCAATGTATATTTTTATTATATATCGGCACTATTGAATATGCAATTTAATAATCCGCTGATTAACGGGGAAAACTCAGAAATCGCTTAAATACATAAGGATAAAAAACGCTTTGAGAAAGGTTCGGTTATTGCATGAGAGACTTGTCGGAAATCAGAAAAGAGTTGGATAACATTGATAAAAAGCTTCTTGAGCTCTTTGAACAGAGAATGGATCTTTCATTGGAAATTGCGGAGTTGAAGAAGAAAAACCGGATTCCGGTTTACGATCCCGCAAGGGAGAAAGAGAAGCTTGAGATGCTTAAAGGCATGGTGAGAAATAAGGACAATGCAGATGCCGTATCGGATCTGTTTACCCAGATCATGCTGCTGAGCAGAAGGGCCCAGTATGACGCGCTTAAGGTATTTGAGGACTTCGGTTTTGAAGCCGCCGAAAGCTTTGAGGCCGGTCAGGATACCAGGATAGCCTACTATGGAGAAGCCGGATCATATACCGAGCAGGCCATGCTTGAGTATTTCAATAACAAGGGTATGGGCATTGCCATGGAAACATTCGAGGAGGTTATGAAGGCTCTTAAGGAGGGACGGGCTGATTACGGCGTGCTTCCCATAGAGAATTCATCTACCGGCACTCTTTCGGATATATTTGATTTGCTGGCCGAATACGATAATTATATAATAGGTGAGCATGTGGTGCCAATTGATCACAACCTTTGGGGACTTCCCGGGGCGGATATTTCCGGTATAAGACGGGTGTATTCCCACCCCCAGGCCCTGCTTCAATGCTCGGATTTCTTAAAGAAGCATCCTTACATGGAGCGGATACAAAGCGGCAGTACAGCAAGCTGCGCAAGGAGAATCCTTCAGGACAATGATATTACGCAGGCTGCCATCGCCAGCAAAAGAGCGGGAGAGGTCTACGGACTCAAGCTCCTTAAGGCCTCAATTCATAACGCGGAGCATAACAGGACGAGATTTATAATTATATCAAGCAGCAAGAAGTACCTGCCGCAGGCAAGCAGGATCAGTGTCTGCTTCGTACTGCCCCACAGGAGCGGCGCGCTGTATCACATACTTTCGCACTTTATCCACAACAACGTCAACCTGACCCGTATAGAGTCAAGGCCTACGAAGGAGGAGGCTTTCAGCTACCGTTTCTTTGTGGAATTCGAGGGAAGCCTTGACAACTCACAGGTAAAAAACGCGCTTTACAGCATCGGACAGGAAGCCTTGGAGCTTAAGGTCCTGGGATGCTATATCCCGGTATAAAATATTGCATTGTTCATGCTTTTTTCAAAAACTAATCACAAAGTGAACATATTTGGCTGCTAATATTTGAATCAGTTCAAGGAAATAATGATTTGACAGGAGGGAGCAGCATGAATATGGAATATGGTTATTATGAAAATACCCAGCCCAATCCGGGAAATACGAACTCTGGAAATCCCAATCCGGAAAATCCTAAATCGGACAGACCCCGGAAAAAGAAGGGGCGTATATTCCTTAGGATTCTTGGATTTATGGGTGCCGCCCTGGCATTTGGAATAATTGCGGGGGCCGCAGCCTCGGGATATCATTATATATTCATGTATAACAAGGGCGGCGATGAAATTATCGCCGCGGACGAGGATGATGGCAAAAGCGGCGTAATCAAGGATGATACCGCAGCCGATACGGAGGACAGCCTGGTGCTTCCGGTTGGCAGCAAGATTGAGGGCATTATTACGGATGTTTCGGATGTCGTCGAAAAGGTAATGCCGTCCATAGTTTCCATAACATCAACCGATATAATAACACGGTATGACATATTCTTCGGAAGAAAATTCAATCAGGAGACAAAGGGAAGCGGTTCCGGCATCATTATAGGACAGAGTGATTCATCAATACTCATAGTAACGAACAATCATGTAGTCGCTGGCGCGGAAGAAATAAGCGTCGAATTTATTGATGACACCAGCGCGGATGCCGTCCTTAAGGGAGCGGATTCCGGAAGCGACCTTGCAATCCTGGAGGTCAGCATTAAGGACTTGTCAGAAGACACGCTTAATACCATCAAGGTTGCCCGCTTGGGTGATTCGGACAAGCTCAGGCTTGGGGACATGGTAATTGCCATAGGCAATGCCCTGGGTTACGGACAGTCAATAACAGTCGGTTATGTCAGCGCCCTTGACCGTGAGATTACTACCGATGGAATTACGATGAACCTGATCCAGACCGATGCGGCCATCAATCCCGGCAACAGCGGCGGAGCATTAATAAATATCTATGGCGAGGTCATCGGAATCAATTCATTAAAGATTGCCGGCACCAATGTTGAAGGCATGGGCTATGCCATACCGATATCCGACGCCATACCGATGATAAACCTGCTTATGAACAACAAGGCCACGGATGTTACTGAAATGGGCTTCCTGGGCATCAATGTGAAGACAGCAAGGGATGTTACCAAGGATATTGCCGAACAGTTCAAGATGCCCATAGGTGTATTCGTAAACGATGTGGTCGAAAATTCACCCGCCGAAGCGGCAGGGCTTAAGTCGGGCCATATTATAGTAAGCTTTAACAGCATCAAGATTGAGACATTGGACGACCTGCTTAACGTTCTAAGCTACTCAAAGCCGGGAGACGAAGTGGAGCTTGGGATAATGGAACTGCAAAACGGTGAGTATGTGGCAAAGAAACTGGATGTGACCTTGGGTACAAGGCCGAAAGAATAAATGTATAGATTAAACATAACAATACAATAAGCTAAGGGCTTTAAATAGGGCAGGTGCCGAATCCCGGTACCTGTCCGGTTTTTTATGCGGTCAGGCATGTTTTGTGAGCCAACGGGGAGTTTAAAATAATTAACATCAATCACAATATGGCAGTATCCAACATATATTAATTAGAGCAAAAATTTGGGGAGTGTTCATGAAAAGAAGATTTGGTCTGGTACTGGCTCTAATTATTATAAGCATACTGGCAATGACGGGCTGTAAGAAAAAGGACGGCTTGATAGAAATAACCCTGAATGAAGTGGCGCACTCGGTCTTCTACGCACCGATGTACGTGGCCTTTGAGAAGGGTTATTTTGAGGATGAGGGACTAAAGGTGAACCTGGTAAACGGTTTGGGTGCCGACAAGACCATGACAGCGCTGCTTGCGGGTGAATGCGAGATAGGGTTCATGGGATCCGAAGCGTCCATCTATGTTTACAACCAGGGTGCCGATGATTACGTGGTAAACTTCGCCCAGCTTACCCAGCGTGCGGGCAACTTCCTTGTCACAAGGGACATGGATGAAGTGTTTACCTGGGATAACCTGCGGGGCAAGGTTGTGTTGGGCGGACGAAAAGGCGGCATGCCCCAAATGGTCTTCGAGTATATACTCAAGAAAAACGGAATTAATCCGAGAGAAGACCTGACCATCATACAGAACATTGATTTCGGACTGACTTCACAGGCATTTGCGTCGGGCCAGGGAGACTATACGATTGAATTTGAACCGGCCGCCACGGCCTTGGAGCTTGAGGGAGTCGGCAAGGTATGCGCATCCCTGGGCGTTGCAAGCGGCAATGTACCGTATACCGCTTTTTCGGCTAAGAAGAGCTATATTGAGAAGAACCCTGACGTAATTCAGAAATTTACCAATGCAATCCAAAGGGGAATGGACTTTGTACAGGACAATGATCCTGAAGCAATAGCAAAGGCCATATCCGGACAGTTCAAGGAGACCGATCTGAAAACACTTGAGCTGCTTGTGACAAGGTATTATGAACAGGACACATGGAAGGAAGACCTCGTATTCCACGAGGAAAGCCTGACGCTGTTGCAGGATATACTGGAGGATGCGGGAGAGCTTACAAAACGCGTGCCTTATAAGGATATAGTTACGACGGAATTTGCAGAGAAGGCAAAGAAGAAATAAGATATAAGCCAGATAATACTGCCAGGATAATATAAGACAATATGTAAAGATAATACGGTTGTGATTTTGTTATAAAGATCACTTGGCCGATATTATGCCGGCATAATATTTCAGGCTGTAAAGCCTGGAAATTCTGCCGGTAATTTATTGCCGGCTTATTGCCGGTTTTTTATCGTGAGAGCATATATCCGGGGCAGTTTCGTTAAGACAATCATTTCAGCAGGGCTCTATCATGCGGGCAGTATCGGTAAGCCTGTATCCGGTTTATTTGACAGTTATTACATGCCATAATATAATAAAGCCATAAGTTATATCAGATGTATTATTTCGGTCTTGCCATGATTATAACCAAATCCTTTATATGGATCATTTTAGCAGGGACACCGGTTACTCTTGAGCATATCACAGGCGGACGGCGGTGATATGCTCTTTTTAGGGGAAGGAGATGAAATGTGAATAATAATCGCATAGGTTACTGGCTGGAGGATAAGAAAGGGCTGCCTTGTTTTTCGTATACCGGAGATATCCCTTATCATTGCCGGCTAAAGAGCGGCAAGGAGGTCAAGCTGCCGAAGGATCCGTGGTTTTTGCTGGGCAACAGCCAAATAACGGTGTTTACCCATGTTAGCGGCGAGTATGAGCTGCTTACAGGGCAGCGGGCCTGGGGAAGAGTCAATCAGGGCGACAGGATGAATTCGGGGGCAAACAGCGCTTGCTTGAAGGTGTATTGCAGAGACGGCAAAACATCGGAGTACCGGCTTGCCGGAATGAATTCAAAGGCGGCGGAAAGCAAGAGCTGCGAGAGAGTCTTTGGATGCGGATTTGCGGACTATACGTATAATCTTGACAATCTGACGGTGGAGAGGAACATGTCGGTTAAGCCTTCAAAAACCCCTTATGACGGGGCTTCCGCTTTTCTGCTTACGGTAAAGCTTAAGAATGGCGGTCCGGACACGGTGAAGGCTGAGTACACGGAATCCGTGCTGGCAAATTATAAGGAAATACAGTTCCAGTGGGTGCCGGAAGAGGAGCATGTGGTTAAGTACACATATGAAAATGTAACCGACCTTAAGAGCCGGACCATAATGGCTGTAATAAAAGGGCACTCCGAGGATCCGCTTTTAATTCCAGGCAGGGAGGACATGTCATTGTACGAGGGTTTTCCGCCGGCCCTTTTTATAAAAGCGCTAAGTGATGACTGGGACCTGTGCTTCGAGGGCAGGAATCTATCCGCAAGGATGGAGGCGGTGCTCAACCCGGATGAAGAAAAGGTAATGCATCTGCTTATAGGATATACTTTTGAAAACGGCGCATCCGGTATCGAGAGCATATCGAATGAAATGTCGGCAGAAGGGCGGTTTTATCCGGACAAGCTGTCGGCTTATGCGGATGACTGGGCAGCGGTGCTGCCGAGGTTTGGGGATGAGAAGGATCCGGAGCTAAGACGGGAGCTTGTGTGGCATGCCTACAATTTATATGCCATGGCTACCTACAGTGAGTATTTCAGGGAAACCAAGGTTCCGCAGGGAACGATTTATGATTATGAGTGGGGAGTGCATACGGGAGCAAGGGACAGCTTTCAGCACGGCCTGCCCTTCATATACTATGACCGGCAGCTTGCAAAAAGCATCCTGCGGTACATGATGAAGAGAACCACGCCAAACGGTGAAATAATGCTCGTTGAGAAGGGATACGGCTATTGCACCAGGGACAGGTATTTTACCAGTGACCAACAGCTTTTCTTCTTCCTAATGATGGGAGAATACCTGCGGGTAACGAAGGATTATGGATTCTTAAAGGAAATGGTCGAGTGCTACCCGGTAAAAAACCAAACTGGCATGCCGGTCATGGAATTTATAAAACGATGCTTTGCATTTCTTCGCGATGAAATAGGAACCGGCGATCACGGGCTGGTAAAGCTGCTTAACTCCGACTGGAACGATGCGGTGTATTACATAGACAAGGTGCCGTACAATACGGTGCTGTTTGACGGTGAATCCCATATGAACTCCGCAATGGCGGTATTCGTCCTGCAGACGCTTATTGCTGAGCTGAAAGAGGCAAGCGGATGCGCCGGGCTTAAGGAATACAAAAACGATTTGCTTAAGCTGGCCGAAAGCATGAGCTTATACCGCAGCTCCATATGGGAAGCATTCAAGCATGACATGGGAGAGCGGGCGTTCCCAAGACGGATGTACTTTGCGGGGCGTGCTTACGGTGAGGACAACATGTTCCTTGAACCCCAGGGATATACGCTGCTGATAGGCGAGCTCCCGTTGGAAAAGAAAAAGACGTTATACGGGGAGATACAAAAACGTTTATACAACGGGGAGAAGCTTGGCGCACGAGAGCAGCAGGCACCGGAGTTCGAACATGACGAGTACGACAAGGGCTCAAGGGAAAACGGAGGCTTTTGGTGGGCGCTTAACGGCCCTGTAATAATGGGCGTGGCCGGATTTGATATCGAAGAAGCCTGGCGTTTGCTTAGGAACATGACATTTATAAACTACAGCAAGGAATTTCCCGAGTATTGGACATCCTATTGGTCGGCTTCGGACACGGTGGAATCCTCGCTGATTGAGGGAGAAGGACTGCCGGATCAAACGTCATCCTATTCAAGCATACCGGTTTATTGTGCCCATCCTCATGCATGGATACTTTACTGCTATCATTACCTGGATGAAAGAAAGGATTATCAACAGATCAATTAAGTATTTTAAAACAAGCAGAATAAAAAAACCGACTTCCCAAGCCGTATTTTGTAAGGCTGCTGGAAGTCGGTTTATTTTCTTAAGTTATTCCTGAACCTCCGGTTCGGGTTCAATGACCTCGTCGTCTTCCTCATATTCGTCAAAGTCATCATCGAAATCCTCAAGATAATCAGGATGCATATACCTGTAAACAGCGTATGCAATGGCAGCAACGGCTGCGACGGCACCTATAATTGCAAGTATCCAAATAATTGTGTGCTTTTTCTTTTCGTCAGGGTCTTTCTTGTGAATAATCTCGCCGAGTTTTATCGCACTTAAAAAGTCGTCAAATTTATTTGCCATGACAGCACTTCCTTTCTTGGTAATATTTATGAACTACCTGTTTATAGTATATCATATCAATGATTAAATTACTACATTATATGTTTTCTTATCATTTTATTTTTTATTCAAATATCAATCAGCCGATTTTTTATTCGGCTTTAGTCAGTTTGGCAAATGACGCCATAAGCTTTTTCGTGCCATATTCCTCAAAATCCACCGTTACCTCGTAGTCCCTTCCGCCCATGGTAATGGCGGTAACCTTGCCGAGTCCGAACCGGAAATGCCTTACGGTATCACCGACGCCATACTCCAGCTCGCCAAGGTTGTTTCCTGCGAACTGCTTTGGCTCAGAAAAAGCGAAGGGCTTGTAATTCATCCTGGACGGCTGGTAATCATCCGGGGCAAAGGAAGTCATGGTTTTCCTGTCGGGCATGTTGATCTTCAGCAGGTGCTCGGGTATCTCCTTAATAAACCGGGAGGGCTTGTTGAACGATATGTCGCCCCGCATCATGCGCTGCCTGGCGGCGGTCAGGGAAAGGCGCTTCCTAGCCCTGGTTATGCCCACGTAACAGAGCCGCCTTTCCTCCTCGATTTCATCCTGGGGATTATCCGAATACATGGCCATATAGCTTGGGAATATTCCTTCCTCCATACCGCAAATATAAACATAGGGAAATTCCAGCCCTTTTGCGCTGTGGAGGGTCATAAGCACAAGGTAGTCCTCGCTTTCGTCAAAGCTGTCAATATCGGAAACCAGGGCGACCTCCTCAAGGAACCCGCTGAGTGTGGGCGCTTCCTCGGCTTCGTCCGCGTAAGTGACCAGCTTGTTGACAAGTTCGTCGATGTTGGCAATACGTTCCCTGGCCTCGTCGGAGCCTTCCTCCTCCAGTTCCTTAAGATAGCCCGTGGCGTCAAGAATATCGTCGATAAGCTCGGTCAGGTTATAATTCTCCTGGTAAAGCCTTGAGCGAAGGCCTTCAATTATGCTTACAAATGACATGATTTTTGCGCATGAACGCTCCAGGCCGGGAATCTGTTCACAGCGGACAAGGGCATCATAGAAGCTCATCCCGTTATTTATGGCATAGGCATCAACCTTTTCAATGGTTGCGGCGCCTATTCCCCTGCGGGGAACGTTGATTATTCTCTTTACGGCTATATTGTCCAGGCCATTGTCAATGGTCTTCATGTAGGCGAGCAAATCCTTGATTTCCTTGCGGGCGTAGAAATTTACGCTTCCGATTATCTTGTACGGTATGTTTTTCCGTATGAGCTTTTCTTCAAACATACGGGATTGGGCGTTGGTCCTGTACAATATAGCAAAATCATTATACCTGGCCTGATTATTGTCAACCATTCGTTTAATCTCGCCCGTAACGCTTTCGGCTTCGTCCATATCAGTGTCAAACAGGGTGTAGGTCACCGGTTCGCCCTGTTCGTTCGCCGTCCAGAGGGTCTTGGGCTTTCGTCCGATGTTGTTGGCAATGACTTCATTTGCGGCGCTTAAGATACTCTTTGTCGAGCGGTAATTCTGCTCAAGCTTTATGACCTTTGTATTCGGAAACGCCCTTTCGAAGCTGAGAATGTTCTGGATATTAGCGCCCCTGAACTTGTATATGCTCTGGTCGTCGTCACCTACAACGCAGAGATTGTATTCCCTTTCCCCGTACTCGTTCACACCCGATGCCAGAAGCTGAATCAAGCGGAACTGGGCGGTATTGGTATCCTGGTATTCATCCACCATGATATATTGGAACCTGTTCTGGTAATAAGCTAGGGCGCTTTCATCGGTCATAAAAAGCTCCACAGTCTTAAATATCAGGTCGTCAAAATCCAAGGCATTGCTGGCTTTTAACCGTTTCTGGTATTCGTAATAGGCTTCGGCCTGTTTTTTGAGCATATAATCCCTTCCGGTGTTCTTTTCGAATTCCTCCGGACCGATCAGCTCGTCCTTTGCCCTTGAAATGGCATTAAGTATGGATTTTTCAGGGATCCTTTTGGTGTCTATGTCAAGATACTTGCACACATCACGCATCAGTGCCCTTGAGTCGTCATCATCATATATGGAAAAGCTGCGTTCATAACCGATACGGTCGATAAAACGCCTGAGTATCCTTACGCATGTGGAGTGAAACGTACTGACCCATATGTTTTCGGAGCCGTAGCCAACCAGCCGGTCAATCCTCTCCTTCATCTCTCGGGCTGCCTTGTTGGTAAAGGTAACGGCAAGAATGTTCCATGGGTTTACGTTCCTGTGTTCAATAAGATATGCCGCCCTGTAAGTTAAGACCCTGGTCTTTCCGGAGCCCGCCCCGGCCAGTATCAGAAGGGGGCCTTTATCATGCATGACGGCTTTTTTCTGTTCGGGATTCAGATCATCAAGAATATTCATCTGTCTACCTGCCTGTTCATATGTATTTTGCAAAACGCATAGGTTAAGTATAGCATGCCGAGGGGAGGGATTCAAGACAACCCCAGCCAATATAATTATGCGGAAACAACGGGCGGGGGGTTCTATACAAGCCCGTTCATATATTATTTTACTTTGACTTATGGTATTCAATACTATATAATGGAGTTTGAGGTGAGCGAATTGGACGCATCGAAAGAGGAGTATATCTCCAGCCTGATAAATGATTTGAAGAATGTGAAATACATTATGCCGGAGGATATACCTAACATAGACCTGTACATGGACCAGGTAACAACATTTATGGACGAGCATTTAAAATCCTCCAAAAGATACAGCGAGGACAAGCTTTTAACCAAGACCATGATCAACAACTACACTAAGAACGAGCTTCTTCCTCCGCCGATTAAGAAGAAATATACAAAGGAGCATATGTTCCTCCTTATTTTTATCTATTATTTTAAAAATATCCTGTCAATCAGCGATATCCAGAGCATTTTTGATCCCCTTACAAAGAGGTTCTATGGCGGAAAATCCGATATAGGCCTGGAAGAAATCTACGAGGAGGTCTACAGGCTTGAAAAGGAACAGACGGATGCCCTGACAAAGGACATGATCAGAAAAATGGCAAAGGCCAAGGAATCCTTCGCTGATGTCGCTGACGAAGAGGACCGGGATTTCTTAAGACTGTTCGCATTCATATGCATCCTGTGCTTTGATGTATATATGAGAAAGCATTTGATAGAACAACTGATAGATAATTCCTTAAAGAACGCTAAAAACCATCATGATAAAAAGGGTGTAAAAGAAACCGAGTAAATTGCAATCGGATAATAACAGGCTGTTTCACCGGGAGTAAACCTGATGAAACAGCCGTTTTTATGCTTTTTTAATCCGTAGCGTTGAAGCTCTTCATACGCGCGAACACCATGTCGTACCCGTCATTTCCATAGTTTAAGGAACGGTTTACGCGGCTGATGGTAGCAGTGGAGGCTCCGGTCTTTTCGGCAATCTCAAGATATGTCTTTTGCTGGCGTAGCATTCTGGCCACCTCAAACCTCTGTGACAGGGACAACAGCTCATTCACAGTACAAATATCTTCAAAGAAACGGTAACACTCTTCAGAATCCTTTAAACTAAGAATGGCTTCGAACAGTCTGTCGACAGCCGGTGTTCTGATGGTTTTGCTCATCATAAGGACTCCTTTCTCTTATATCACATAAGTGGTGTTTTCACATATTATAATTTTACCATTATACAGTATTAAAGTAAAGAGAATATTTATTGTTTTTGTGGTGCGGACAATATTATTAATTGATGTTACAATAGGCGGAATTGCAGTATTTATGGTATTAAAAATAATAAAATATTAGTATTCACTTTAAAAAGAATGTGTTATTATATAATGTGTGATGCAACCGATAATGGATAATTATGTCAATATTATAAATCGATTTATTGCGTAAATAATATTTTATAAGGTTCTGTTTTCATTAAACCAAAATTAAATCAACAGCGTCTTATAAATATAGTTAATATGTAATATGACATGCACGGAGGCTTATATATGAAAAAAAGCAGAAAGAAAAAGAGGATTGCCCAGATTTTTGTTATGCTGCTTAGCCTGGCGGCTTTGACAGCGGCAGCGGTCATGACATATATTGAAATGCAGCCCATGGTTGCAAATGCCGTTACTATTGAAGCAGGTACTCCTTCCGTTGATGTGGCGGATTTTATTCTTAACGATGATGACGCAAAAGGAAGCTTTGTTACCGATATAAGCAGTCTCAGCCTGTCGACCCCTGGAGTCTATGAGGTACAGATAAAGATCAACAGAAGGGTATTTACATCAAATCTTGAAGTGGTGGACACGATTCCTCCCAAGGCTGAACCTGCGGAGGTTATCGCGCTTTTGGACGAAGAGGTCAATGCTTTAGATTTTGTAAGCAATGTGATTGACGCAACCGATGTAAAGGCATCATTTGTAACGGAGCCGGATACGGCCGTTCCGGGAGAAAAGCAGGTCAAGGTGGCGCTGGAGGACGCTGGGGGCAATATAACAATTATTGAATCCAAGCTTACGGTTTTGGAGGTTAAAAGCACTGTTTATGTTGAAGCGGGAACCGAACCGGATATAAAGCCGGAGGATTTTGTTGATAATAATTCCATAAAGGTAACAATATTATCAGATATATCAGCGCTTGATACGAGCGTACCTGCGGTACACCCCGTTCAGATCGAGGTTGAGGGAAGAATATTAAACAGCAATATCGAGGTGGTAGATACTACGCCTCCGACAGCCACCCCTGTAAATAATGAGGTATGGCAGGGAGATACACTGCAGGCGATTGATTTTGTCAAGGATGTTATCGACGTATCCCTTTACAAGGCCACATATGCTGCGGAACCGGATTTCAACACGCCGGGAGACCAGGAAGTCACCGTGATTGTCGAGGATTACTACGGAAACAAGACCGAGGTTAAGGCAACGCTTACGGTTAAGCTTGATACAGAGCCACCTGTATTCAGCGGAATAACCGACAAGATTGTGTACGAGGGCGATTCGGTTTCATACAAGAAGGGTGTTACGGTCACCGACAACAGGGATACGAATATAAGTTTTACAGTGGACTCAAGCAAGGTAAACCTTAATAAGCCGGGTACCTATAAGGTTTATTACACGGCTGTGGATTCGTCAGGAAATAAGGCCACGGAGTCGGCAACCATAACCGTAAAAGAACTTGTGATTACCGATGAAATGCTTTGGGCCAAGGTGGATCCTATCCTTGAGAAGATAACCAAGAAAAGCATGACAAAAAGAGAGGTTGCCTATGCGATATACAAGTGGGTAAAGTCAAATGTCAGCTACACCGGAACCTCCGACAAGACCGACTGGAGAAAGGAAGCTTACAAGGGTATCGTAAACGGAGTGGGAGACTGCTTTACCTACTATGCGGTATCAGAAGCGCTGCTTACCCGCGCGGGAATAGACAACATGAGAGTTACCAGGGTCGGCGGCAAAACCCAGCATTTCTGGAACCTGATCAACTGCGGTGACGGATGGTATCATTTCGATGCCTGCCCTAACAAGGATAAGATGGAGACCTTCATGCTGACCGACGCGGAAGTGGAAGCATATACGAAAAAACGGGGAAACAACTATTATAACTTCGACAAGTCGCTGTATCCCCGAACACCTGAAAAATAAAGCATTTAAGGAGATATCATGGCAAAAAGGCTAGGTGTTATAGGGGGCTTGGGCCCGCTGGCAACAGCATATTTTTACGAATTGATTACCCGGATGACCGATGCCGGTTCAGACCAGGAGCATCTTGAAGTATATATTATAAGCAAACCGCAGATACCCGACAGGACGGATTATATACTTGGAAGAAGCAAGAACAGTCCCCTGGAATACCTGCTGAAGGTCGGAAGGACACTGGACAGCATGGGAGCCGATTGTATCGCGATGCCCTGTATTACCGCCCATTATTTTCACAGGGAACTGTCTGAGGGCATTAAGGCCCCGATTATAAACATCGTTAATGAAACGGCCAAATATCTGAAGGATCATGGTACCGGCACGGCCGGCATCATGGCTACGGAAGGGACCATAAGGTCCGGGCTGTTTCAGAACGAGTTGGTAAAATATGATATTAAACCGGTAATACCGTCACCGGACGGCCAGTCCCTGGTGACCGATATCATTTACAGGAATGTAAAAGCGGGCGTGCCCGTAAACATGGACAGCTTTCATGCCGTAACCGATGAGCTTAAGAAAAACGGCGCGGACACAATAATACTTGGCTGCACGGAGCTGTCCATGATAAAAAGGGATTACCCGATAGGCCTGGGTTTCATAGACGCGCTGGAGGTTTTGGCCATGTGCAGCATAACCGCCTGCGGCGCCAGGCTGAAGAAGGAATACGAAAATCTTATTACCTAACCATACATAACCAGGAAGGCATGAGACGTATGCAGTATAACGTATTGGAATATCTGGAGAATATAGTTGACAAGGTTCCCGATAAGACGGCGTACGCAGACGAGAGTTCTGCCGAAACCTTTAAAGAGGTATATGACAAATCAAGAGCTATCGGGACTTTTATTCATAAGCAGGGGCACTACAAGGAACCTGTTGTTGTTTTTATGGGTAAACATCCGTCAACGATAATTACGTTCTATGGCGTAATATATGCGGGATGCTTTTATGTGCCCATCGATGAGGAGATACCAAGGCACCGCATTGAGCTTATATTCGGCAGCCTCAGGCCAAAAGCTGTGATATGCGACAGGGATACGGTCAATACCATATCGGAATACGGCTTTGATGGCAAGGTATACCTGTATGACGATATTATAAACACACCCGTTGATGATACCTTGCTTGCGGGCATAAGGGACAGGCAGATTGATACCGATCCCATATACATCGTATTTACATCCGGTTCTACGGGAATACCCAAGGGTGTTGTGGCCTGCCACCGTTCGGTAATCGATTATATCGAGAGCCTGTCGGCAGTTCTTAAGATAAATGAAAATACCGTATTCGGAAACCAGACACCGCTTTATGTGGACGCATGCCTTAAGGAGCTTTATCCGACGCTTAAATTCGGGGCGACCACATATATAATTCCCAAGAGCCTGTTCATGTTCCCGCTGAAACTGGTGGAGTTCCTGAATGAAAAGAAGATAAACACCATATGCTGGGTCGTTTCAGCCCTTACAATGATATCCGCGTTCGGAACCTTTGAAAAGGCGGTGCCAAAATACCTTCACACCATAGCATTCGGCAGCGAGGTATTTCCTATCAAGCAATTTAAGCTGTGGAGGCAGTACCTTCCGAACGCAAGGTTTATCAACCTGTACGGGCCCACCGAGTGTACGGGAATGTCCTGTTATTATGAAGTAAACAGGGATTTTGAGCTGGACGAATCCATCCCCATCGGAAGGCCTTTCAGGAATACGGAGATAATCCTGCTTGACGAGAACAACAAGCCGCCAAAGCCCGGTGAGGTGGGCGAAATCTGCATCCGCGGAACCTCGCTGACCTTGGGTTATTATAATAATTTTGAAAAGACTGGCGAGGTATTCGTCCAGAACCCCTTGAATACCGCTTACCCGGAGCTTATATACAGAACAGGGGATCTGGGAAGGTATAATGAATACGGCGAGCTTGTATTCGTATCCAGGAAGGACAACCAGATAAAGCATATGGGGCACCGCATCGAGCTTGGAGAGATCGAAGTGGTCGCCAATATGCATCCGGATATAAAATCGGCGTGCTGTTTATTTGACAATGACAACAAAAAGATTATATTGTATTATGTAGGAGACATATCGAAAGCGGAATTGGCAGGCTTTCTTAAGCAGAAGCTGCCGAGGTACATGGTTCCCAATGTGACAGAGCAGCTGGACACAATGCCGCTGACAGCCAACGGTAAAATCAACCGGGTCCTGCTGATGGAAAAATACAGGCAGGGCAATAAGTAAAATAAAATATAGCAACAGGAGAATGTAAGATGGATAAGATTATTGAAATATTGGAAAGAATGCATCCCGAGGTTGACTTTAATACATGCAATACCTTAATCGATGATAAGATCATTGATTCCTTCGATATCGTCACCCTTATATCGGAACTCAGCGAGGAGTTTGACGTAACCATACCGGTTGAGGAAATCGTGCCGGAGAATTTCAACTCCGCAAAGGCAATCCACGCCTTGATTGAAAGACTTTTGGAGGATGAATAACAGGGGGCTTTATGCTTTTTACATCATATGAGTTTATAATGTTCGCAGCAATACTTTTTGTGCTTTATTATTTAGTTCCTAAAAAATTCCAATGGATGCTTCTTCTTCTGGCAAGCTACGTATTTTACAGCTTTGCGGGAATCCGTTACATTGCATATATCCTGGCGACAACATTGTCGACCTGGCTTGCAAGCAGAATGATAGGGAAACTTAAGGATACCCAGGCGGAATACCTGGAGAAGAATAAGGAGACACTGTCAAGGGAAGAAAAAAAGGCTTACAAGGAGCGTACCAAAAAAAGGCAGCGGCTATGGCTTGTACTGTGCATGGTATTTAATTTCGGCATCCTTGCGGTTCTTAAGTATTCCGGCTTCGTCCTGCAGAATGTAAAATCCGTTTTTAACGTGTTAAGCGTAAAGAATAATATACCCATCCTGAGATTTGCCCTGCCGCTTGGCATATCATTTTATACATTTCAGACAATGGGGTATATTATTGACGTATACAGGGACAAGTACCCTTATGAGAAGAATGTATTCAAGCTGGCACTGTTTATATCATTCTTCCCCCAGCTTATCCAGGGGCCGATAAGCAGGTTTGACGATCTTAAGAAAACCCTGTTTGATGAGCATTCATTTGACCCGAAAGCCATATCCTTCGGCTTTCAGAGAATATTGTGGGGATTTTTCAAAAAGCTTGTTATTGCGGACAGGCTGCTTCCGGCAGTCAATACAATCGTAAGGAATCCCGAGGAGTATCAGGGCGTGTTCGTGCTTGTCGGGATGTTTTTCTATGCCATACAGCTTTATGCGGACTTTACCGGGGGTATAGACATTGCCATTGGTGTGGCCGAAATTTTCGGAGTCCGCTTAACGGAGAACTTTGAAAGGCCGTATTTCTCAAAGTCCATCACGGAGTATTGGAGAAGGTGGCATATTACCCTGGGAACCTGGTTCAGGGAGTACATGTTCTTCCCCATATCAGTAAGCAAGTCCATGCTCAACCTGTCAAAGAAGTGCAGAAAGCTGTTCGGAGACGCCATAGGAAAAAGGATTCCGGTATATATCGCGACAATAGTTGTTTGGTTTACAACCGGCATATGGCACGGGGCTGCATGGAATTTCGTCGTATGGGGTTTGTTAAACTGCCTGGTTATACTGGTTTCGCAGGAATGCATCCCTCTTTACCAGCGCTTTCACAACAGGTTCAATGTCCAGCACACGTTCTGGTACAGGCTGTTCCAGGTGGCAAGGACCTTCTGGCTAATGAGCTTTCTTAGAACTCTGGACTGCTACAGGGATGTTCCCACCACCTTCAGGATGTACGCGAGCGTGTTTACAAAGTGGAATTACGGGAAACTGTTCGGCGGAGAGATGCTTAAGCTGGGACTTACGGTATCCGATTATATCGTGTTGGTACTTGCGGTGCTGCTTGTGCTTTATGTAAGCCTGAAGTCAAGATCGGCAAGCTTCAGGGAACAGCTTGCGGCAAAGCCGTTTGCAGTCCGTTACCTGTCATATTTCGTGCTGATTGTATCAATCCTGGTATTCGGAGCCTATGGCGTGGGTTATGACGCAAGCCAGTTCATATACAGTCAGTTTTAAAGTTATTGCAAATATCAATTCTGTGTTGTTTAATATTATAAATAAATATGTTTTATTTGCCGTTTGATATTTACATGGTTTATTTGATGGAAAGGCAAGATTGGTTATGAAAGCAAAAAAGATTATTATAAATGCGGCGGCGGTATTATTTCTGCTCGCAGCGGTTTTCTTCCTGCAGGAGCTTTTGATGCCCAAATACATGTCTGAGATTCCGGAGGGGAACCTTATTGAAGAGTATTATGACGAAGTAAAGAAGCATGATGTAATATTCATAGGAGACTGCGAGGTATTTTCCAATGTTTCCCCCGTGGCTTTGTGGGAACAGTACGGCATAACGAGCTATATAAGGGGAAGCGCCCAGCAGCTGGTATGGCAGTCATATTACCTGCTTGAAGAGACGTTGAGATATGAAAAACCGAAAGCGGTTGTTTTCAACGTACTTGCCATGAAATATAACGAGCCCCAAAAGGAGGCCTACAACAGGCTGACACTGGACGGCATGAAACTTTCAAAGCAGAAGATTGGCGCGATAAAGGCTTCAATGATGCCGGACGAGGAACTGATAACATATATTTTCCCGATTCTCAGGTATCACTCCAGGTGGAAGGAGCTGAGCGCGGAGGATTTCAAGTATGTGTTCGGCAAGAAGAAGGTATCCCATAACGGGTATTTAATGAGAGTGGACATAAAGCCCGTGGGATACATCCCGAAGGGCAGAATGCTAGCCGACTACAGCTTCGGAGAAAACAGCTATTATTACCTTGAAAAAATGACCAAGCTGTGCAAGGATAATGGTATAGATTTAATTCTCATAAAATCACCGAGCGTGTATCCGTACTGGTATCCGGAATGGGACCAACAGATGGTGGACTTTGCGAAGGAAAACGATCTGACTTATATCAATTTCCTCGATATTGCGGAGGATGAGATAGGCATTGATTACAGCAAGGATACATTTGACGGCGGCCTCCATCTGAACCTGTCAGGAGCAGAAAAATTCTCTGCATACCTGGGCAGAATACTAAGCGAGGATTTCAACATACCCGACCACAGGAATGAAGAAGAATATAAGAAGATATGGCGTAAGAAGGTTGATTTCTACTATGCCATGAAGGAAGACCAGGAAAGGGAGCTTAGGGAGTACGGTTATCTTAAAAGCTATGGAGCTGCCGCGCAGACCATCGGGGACGGCGGGCAGAGTGAGTAAACACGGCCTTACATGAAACTTGATAAATATAACATAAATGATAGGAGAATGATTATGAAAAAGATTATTATATTGGTTTTGCTTGCATTCCTTCTGACAGGCTGTGGAGCCAAGGAAGAGCCAAATGATAATACAGGGAACAACAACGATATTCCGGTGCAGGAGGATCAGAACGAGCAGCAGGAGCCGCAAGACAGCCAGCAGAAGGAGCCTTCGGGATTTGCTTTTGAGTACAACGGTGTAAAAATATATATGAACACCGATGCGGCTCCCATTATTGAAGCCCTGGGCGAGTGCCAGGATTACTTCGAAGCTGAAAGCTGCGCATTTAAAGGGCTTGACAAGACATACCTGTATCCCGGATTTGAGATAACAACCTATCCGATGGATGACAAGGACTACATTTCTGCGATTGATTTAAAGGATGATACGGTAAGCACACCGGAGGGAATCTATCTCGGATCGACGGTGGAGGATATGATATCGGCTTACGGCGAGGATTATATTGAAGAATTGGGTTCTTACACCTATATCAAGGACGATTCAAAGCTTCAGTTCATTGTTAGGGACGGTGAGATAGCAGCCATAACATATTTTGCGATAGTTGAAGGATTGGAATAACAGCGCGACGAATAATATTTTGGAATAAAAGAGCCGTATCCATGCCCCGGTTGGTTCCGGGAACATGGATACGACTTTTATCTATATATCAAAAGCCTCCTTACATAATCATTCAATCATTCTTGTGATTAATATGTCACTAAATCGACCTTGCCGTTATCCACGGTCATTTTCCTGATTAATGTATAGCCTTGCGCCATTTCATCAACTGAAAGCTTGCTCTTGCCTATGATAGAGCTATATGAGAAGTTAACGTTGGGTTCGAACTTGGCTTTTATGACCTCCAGCTTTTTGCTGTCAAATACCAGGAAGTATGCATTTCCCTTATCCTCAAGACGTTCATCCATCGGAATAGTTTTGCTCAGCGCCTGCGACATGTAGGTGCCGTCCGAAAGCTTGACTATTTCAGTAACCTCTCTTGCAACAAGCTCACCGTCGCGTTCAATATATGTCTCATATACAAGGGTATTGGCGGAGGTATCCAATTCTGCTTTCACCACGACATGGTCACCCTGTTTTTCATTGGATGTATATCCGTCTTCCGCCCTGATATAGTCCTTGCCAAATTTAACTATGTTTCCACTAACCTCTTTGTACTCACCTTCATCTTTACCGAAGATGAAAAGGCTGTCGTAAAAGCTCATATCAACAACCTTCATGCTTGGAACCATATAGTCCAGGGCTGCGTCCAGCAAGAAGAAGTCGGATGGTTCCCAGTCACTGATAGGCCCTTCAAAAATATCCAGTGCGTTGGAATACATGGTAAAAAACTCGCTGAGCTCATTGCCTTCTCCAAAGTCCACATCATCAACGGTATCATAATTGCTGTTGTTACCGGTATCATAATCATAATCATCAGGCAAATCAAGATCATCAATTGCGTCAGCAATATCATCAAGAGCGTCCGCACCCTCTTCGCTCAGCTTGTTCAACGCATTGGCAAGATCCTCAAGCTGTTTGATCTCCTTGGGCTTGCTGCTGCAGGATACGAGCGACAGAACCAGTATGAGCGCGAATATTATCGATAAAAGCTTCTTCATTTGACATACCTCCTAAATTGATATATTCGGATTCGCGTGCCGGTTTATTTGCACATTATATTGATAACAATTTATTATAGAACGACAGTTTATAGAATTATAGTACAAAAAGAGTTATATTTAGTACGTATAATGTGCTTTATGCCTGTTATGAGCGGGTATAAATGAGGTTTCCGGGTTTCTAATCCATATCCATAATGATATAATATTCACGGTGGGCGGATTTTGATAAGAATAGGCGAGTTTTTGGCCATTATTCATTGTGGTCATGTTATAATCAAAGGTAAGAAATGAGATTTAAGTATCGATTACGAAAGGAGAATTCGAATGGATATATCAAAGGTTACTTATAATATCAGCGGTTCATGGAAAGGAGACCGCAATGGAACAGGGGAAATGGCAATCGGCGGTGTCAGGATGTCATACTCCGCACCGGCGAACCTGGCAGGCCCAGGAATCGGCACCAACCCGGAAGAGCTGCTGGTGGCTTCCGTTTCCGCATGCTACATGGTGACATTGGCGGCAGTATTAAGCAGGAGGGGAATAGATTACTCCCACCTTGAGATTGAGTCCGAGGGAGTCGTGCAGGAGGAAGGAAATAAGCTTACATTTAAGGAAATAATTCATAAGCCTGTTATTTACCTTAACAGTGGTGATGATGAGAAGAAGAATGAGGTTATCCAGCTGGCGGACCGGGCTGAGAAGGCCTGCTTTATCAGCAAGACAATTCAGCCGCAGGTGACGGTGTCCGTATATCCGGTGGTTCGGGTGAAGGAATAAGCATAAGCGATAGAATACGGACGGATGAGGTGGAATTTCATGAAAAAAAGCCACATATATGAGGGGAAAGTGCTGCGGGTGGATTTCCCCAATAAAGGAATAATAGAGATTGATAATATGACGGTGGTCGTTAAGAACGCTATACCGGGACAGGTTGTCCGTTTTTGCGCAGATAAGGTAAAAAAGGACAAAGCGGAAGGAAGGCTTATAGAGGTGGTAGAAAGGTCTCCGCTTGAAACCGGAGGGCCCGCCTGCAGGGTATTCGGGGACTGCGGAGGGTGCAATTATCATACCCTTCCATATGAGAGGCAGCTTGAGATAAAAAAGGACCAGGTAAAAAGGCTGATAGACAGGGTGTGTGATGAATATACCTTTGAAGGGATACTGGGCAGCCCAAGACAGTGGGGATACCGGAACAAGATGGAGTATACATTCGGCGATGAGTGCAAAGGCGGCCCGCTGGCGCTGGGGCTTCATAAAAGGGGAAGCTTTCATGACATATTAACGACGGATGACTGTGCCATTGTGGATGAGGATTACAACAAAATCCTGTCCTGCGTGCTTGATTATTTCAAAGGGCTGGGTATCGGCTATTATCATAAGCTGGCCCATAAGGGATACCTGCGTCATTTGGTTGTCAGGAAAGCCGCCAGGACGGGAGAGATATTGGTCAACCTGGTAACCTCCACGCAGTTTTGCACGTCTTGTTCTACTAATGTAGAATACAAAGGCGAATCGGATAATCATAAATGCGGGTCTTTGACCGAAAAAGAGGCAATGGACGGACTGGTTGACCTGCTGCTTAACCTAAACCTGGACGGGAAGTTGACAGGAATTATACATTCATATAATGACAGTCCGGCGGACATGGTCCAGGCTGACAGTATGGAGCTTCTTTACGGCAGGGATTATATATACGAGGAAATCATGGGGTTAAGGTTCAAGATATCTGCATTCTCATTCTTTCAGACCAATTCCCTTGGCGCGGAGGTATTGTACTCAAAGGCCCGTGAGTATGTAGGAAATACCAGGGATAAAGTTATATTTGACCTGTACTGCGGTACGGGAACCATATCCCAGGTCCTTGCCCCTGTAGCACGGAAGGTTATAGGGGTTGAGATTGTGGAAGAAGCCGTGGAGGCTGCAAGGGAGAATGCCGGCCTGAACGGAATCAATAACTGTGAGTTCATAGCGGGGGATGTACTAAAAGTAATTGATGACATAAAAGAAAGGCCGGACATCATAGTCCTTGATCCGACCAGGGACGGGGTTAATCCTAAAGCACTGAAAAAAATAATAGATTATGGTGTCGACAGAATCGTATATATATCCTGCAAGCCAACATCGCTGGCAAGGGATCTTGAGATGCTGCAGGAGAGGGGATATAAGGTGGAGAGGGTATGCGCGGTGGACATGTTTCCGCAGACGGTGCATGTGGAGAGTGTCGTCTTGATTACAAAGCTGTAAGCCTTTATTTATGCGGTTTTCCAGAATTACATCTAAGTTGTCTACTCAACCTAAAGGGCCAAAATGCGTACACGGAAACATATCGAGGGGGTACTTTTGGAGCGAAATTTGGACTCAAAAATTGGTAGGGTTGAGTTGACAGAATAGATAACAGCCTTTTTTCATAGGGGTTGAGGAGACAGGATGGATGTATAAACAAGTAGTTCTCGATAAGGATTTAAAAATAATTCACTACTAATATACTGGGTTAATATTTTTAATTCCCTTTTTTGATTTTCTACATAAGTTTTATAGGCTAAAAGGAAGATTATTCTACAATAAAAAACTATGGTATAATATTCCTAATAATCATGTTTTTGATGGGTACATAGTCTTTACATATATTTTTGAGGTGTAGAATGCAAAAACTAGAAATCAAAAACATTAGTTGGGACATTCAGACTATTAGTGACTATATGGGCATTGTTTATGCAAATGAAAGTGTAAAGTAACATCCGTAGTCGACCTTGGAATAGTTACGTCAGACTTAATTGGAGTGTTTAGTTTGATATTTTCCAGCACACTGCAGGAATCCGTGTTCAAAGTTTTATTGTGGGAAAGGAGGGCATTACATGTTTATAGACTTGAATTTCTTGCCATTAGAGACTTCAGAGTTCACAATCCCTGTGTTTAGAAGTAGGTTTAACGGTGAACCGAGACAAGATGGCTTCTTTGCCGCACAACTTCCAACGTCAGAAACAGGGGGATGTGATTCAGAATATGCTTATTATCGAGTAGGGCTTTCAAATTATGAGGGGGCTACTCCATACATTTTTCATGCTAATGAAAACCCTCGACTGATGACATCAATAATGTGGTACTATCTTAAGCAATGGGCAAAGCAACTTATTGATGAATTCAATATTAAAGCGTATATAGTAGATCGGTTTGAGAAATTTATCTCTTTTATTGTCGAAGAATTACCAAAGGGACAGCGCGTAGTTAAAATATATCCGTATTATTTAGGCGTAACAGAGCAATATGGAGTATTACTTGAGTTTGCATTCAAGAAAAAGCCTAATGTTCCTTTTGATCGAGAGATTCAGCAACTCAGTTTTAGCCTAGACAGGGCAGGTAAATCAAACGTTAATTCATATCTCGATAGATTAAATTATATCCAAAACTTCATTAAAACAAAGCTTTTAACATATGGAACATTGACAATTTGTGGGCAAGAATATAGTTTTTCATCAAAATTAACTAGACTTCAAGGACAGGAACTAAATAGCCGAATATACATATTTGGTAATGGTTATGAGGATTATGACAAAATAAAAGGTATAAAAACATGTCCATTCGCTGCACCTCCTAAGGAACCTCTGTTTGTATTTGTATTTAGAGAATCAGAGCGCAGTTCTGGTAATGAGTTATATAGGGCTTTGGTAGGAAAAGGATACCCATCTACATTTTCAGGCATGAAAGAATGGTTTAATTGTGACATTAATAAAAACAATGTTACAAGTATAACAATAGATTTTGATACAGACACAAATGCGCCCTTATTTTTATCAAGACAGCTTGCTGATATAATTGCTAAAAATCCTGACAAACAAGTAATAGGTTTATTTATTGACTCATATTCCCATTTCAATGAACGTTCTGAGAACTACACAAAAGCGAAACAGGCTTTCTTTTCGTCAGGTATTCCGTTACAAGTGGTTCGAAACGATAGAATTATCCAGTCCGATGGTTTGAAATGGGCGATTTCAGGCATTGGATTACAAGTGTTTTCTAAGTTGGGTGGCATCCCGTGGATAGTCAAGCCAAGTACCAATAACTGCTTAATTTTTGGTATAGGAAAAGCACATGACATACAAAGGCAAAATGGGCGAACAACTGTTAAAAAATACTTTGCTTATTCAGTTTGTTTTGATTCTACCGGTGTTTATCGATCTTTGGGTGTGCTATGCGATACAGCGGATCGGGAGCAATACTATGCTGACTTGGAGCGCAATATAATTGCTCAAATTGAGGAGCGTATTAATGCAGGGCAAATTGTTACTGACTGTGTAATTCACACACCATTTCGTATGCGAGTCGATGAAATGAAAACCATTAAAAAGAGTATTGATAAACTAAGCCAATCTCACGGTGACATTAACTTTACGGTGATGCGAATTAATACTCGCAATCGTTTTTTTGGCTTTGCGGATAACAATATTAAAATTCCTTACGAATCAACGTATCTTCAACTCTCCTCAAAAGAATACCTCATTTGGTTTGATGGGTTAAAACGTGGAAGAGAATACATCAATAAACGTGTCGCAAACCCTACATACATTGATTTTTGGTATGGGTGGGGTGATAAAACAAAGATAATTAAATTATTACAAGATGCCGTGAACCTCGCTGGTGCGAGTTGGCGTGGTTTTAACACAAAACTTGAACCAATATCAATTTTTTACCCACAGCTTATAGCGGGATTTGTAAGGGACTTTCGCCGACTTGGCAACGAAGAAGACCTAGGGCAAACATTGGCACAATTTAATACACCGTGGTTTTTATAGAAGGGTGAGGTGAGTATAAATGGGACTTTTAAAAGCTGATTCAATTATTTTTCTTATAGGTGCTGGATGTAGCGCAGATGCTAAAATAAAAACATCGGGACAAATGATTGACGAAATAGAAATGCTCATAAAGACAGATGAAACATGGAAACCTTACCGATCACTTTATTACTACGTGAAAAGTGCCATTTTATATGCCGATGGTATACAGGAACACTTTGATATTAGCAATATAAATATCGAAAGGCTTGTTGGTGTATTACGTGACCTTAAGAAGAAAGAGCGCAATCCCATTTATCCATTTATAGGAAGCTGGAATGAAAAGTTAATAGAATTAGGTGGTGCTGGTTTTTCGAACATTGATAAGTTAGATAAACTGCTGAGCGAAAAAATAGTTGACTTTGTTACCTTGCATTGTGATACAGCCTCGCGTGTTGCGTACTATAAAAAGTTTTATGAGTTCCAAAAGAGTATCCAGTTTCCTATCCGTATATTTTCACTAAATTATGATCAGTGTCTCGAGAAAGCAAAAGATGAAGGCTATGATTTGGAATGTGGATTTGGTGAAGATAATGAATGGTCGTCTGAGCGGTTCGGAAATCTTGAGCAAGTAGTCGCTGGTATATTTTTATATAAATTACATGGTTCTATCGATTGGGTTCGTGATCCCGAAACAGGTATATTAAAGCGATATGATTCGCCACAGAGAAACGCCGAATTGATATTCGGAACAGATGCAAAGCTACAATCTGTAGACCCGTTTCTATTTAATGTATATGAATTAAGAAATTATTCGTTGCTGTGCAAAATGATTGTAGTTATTGGGTATAGCTTTAATGATTCGCATATTAACGGACTATTAGGGCAAGCATTGCGTGCTGCCAAGCGAAAACTACTCGTAGTTGATGCTCGTGATGACTACACAAATGAAATACTGAAAAAGCTATCGCTTGATAACAGTTTTGCCGAGCGTATTGAATACAGAAAAATGAGCGCTAGTGATTTTCTTAATAATGAACTTACTAAGGAAAAGATGGAAGCTCTTGTTCCTGATGAAGATGCTGTATTTTAGCTTAAATACGTAGACTTATTTCAGAGAACAGATAAAACAGATGAAATACTGTTGACATATTCCAGCGAACAGAAAATATCTTAAAATTGTTTTAGACCTATTCTCTTGTACTGAAATTCTTTGAGTATATGCAAGACATCAATTCCATCAACTCGAGCCATGTGGAGTGCGTGGTGTGGATGTCAAGGGTGTAAGCCTTGATTTTACTGGGCTTGTGGTAGCACATCTAAATCGACTACTCAACCTAAAGTGTGTTTTTCAGTTAAGGAAACATATCGAGGGATAGAAAAAGAACCGAAAAATGTTTTAGGGTTGAGTGGATAGATAAGATAACATCAGTAGGGTTGTGGAGATAGAATGTATGTAGGTATTTTCAATAGGAGATGAATCTATGCTTGAAGTTGTATTTAGTGATAGTGAGAAAGGCTCTATGAAAGCAGCAAAAAAATATAATGCAAAAACTATGCTTGGCGGAGCGATCAGTTATATTGGGAAAAAGCCAACCAAAGCTGAATTAGAGAAACATTTTGAAGGTCAAGCAGTTGGAGGGAATTCTCAAGATGTTGTTAATATAGGCTTTTTGCTTGATATTGGAGATATTTCTGGTGAAATTGATGGAAATGAGCGACAAAATGTTTTCCGAAAAGTATGGGGAAGATTTGATTTTGACAATAAGGAGCAAGAACAGTTTTTCCAAAATCAACGCAAGGATATGGAGAAGCTGTTGTCTGCTGCAAAAGATGGTATACCAATACGAATATGGAAAAGCAACGCTCCTTATTCTGCCTGTGGATTTCACTTTGTATGCCATTTATTAAGAAATATTGACTGCAATATAAGTGTTGTTTCTTTACCTGAATATAATCCAATATCTGAGAATGAAATAGTAGAGTATAGTCACTGGGGAGAAGTTGATGCAGGTAAGTTTTATCAATTTTTATCTCTTGAAAAACAATTAACTAAGATAGAAAAGAGAGTTATTAGTGACCACTGGCACGACTTAATGGAAGAAAATGCACCATTGCGTGCAATTTTAAATGGAAAGTTAACTTCTGTACCAGAAAATTTTTATGATTTCATTATCATGAATAATCTGCCTGATAATGATTTTATTATGGCTGGATTTATCGGAAAGCTCTTAGGAGAATATAGACTGGGTATTAGTGATAGTTGGTATGCTTTACGTATTGAAAAAATGATTGAAGAAAACAAACTAATTGTTGTTGAAAATAAGGATTCTTCACATCCATATGGAAAAGTTTTAAGAAAAGTATAAGTCTGCTTCGAAAAAAGGGGTGGATTTTGCTTTTGCAATTGAGTTGCCGTTTCCCTATATGTTGAGTTTTCCTAACATCATTGACAGAACAATGTTCTTTAAGTATAATTAAAGAACATTGTTCTGTAAGGAGGGCTGCATATGCGAACAGTTAAAATTGCCATGGTACAACTAAAAAATTATTACGAAGACCAAGCGTCAGGATACCGTGCAGCGGCTTCAATAATTACACAAGCGGCAGTTCAAGGAATTGAGATAGCAGTACTGCCTGAGCTTTCCGGTTGCGGATATATTCCCAATCAGACAATCTGGCAGTTTGCTGAACCGGCAGATGGAAGAACTGCGCAGTGGGCTTGCGAACTTTCTGCACAATTGGGAATCTATATAGGAGCAGGATTCATCGAGACGGATGGCAAAGATTTTTATAATTCATATTTATTAAGCAGCCCGAACGGAAGAATATGCGGTATTATCCGTAAGGAAGAGGCAGAATCGTACTGTTTCAAGCGTGGCAGAGGAGACATATATATTGACACTGATATCGGAAAGATTGGAATTGGTATATGTGCTGACAACCATTTTGCTGAGAGGCTTATTAGAATGAAAGATGCAAACATAGACTTTATGCTGATGCCGCATGCAAGTCCCGCTCCTTTTAAAACCTCCGCTAAAATATCTGAAAAAGATATTGCACTTTTTGAACAGCAGCCTTATATGGTTGCTGCTACGTACTCTAAATATCTGAGGGTACCAACGATTTATGTTAATGCTGTCGGTTCGTTCCCCAAATTAATGGGAGGCTTCGGTGTGAAAAGTTTTAATGAAAACTTCCGGTTAATGGGTGGTTCTTTGATTGTAGATGCAGAAGGGAAGTTGATTGCAAAAATGGGTAGTAAGGAGGGTTATGAAATATCTGCCATTACGTTAGGTACAACTTCCGAGACACCGGTCATGCCTTCCGTTTATCATGGAAAGTGGCTGCATCCGGGGAATACATTATATCGATATCTAATCATGCCTATGTTAATCAGAAAGGGAATGCGCAGCTACAATAAAGAGCATGTTTTATACATAAAAAAATCACAGAAAGGATAAGAGAGTAATGGCACGAATGCGGCCTGAATTGAGAAAACAGGAATTAGTCGAGATAGCACTTCGTCAGTTTTTGCAGCAAGGTTATGAAAAAACCTCTATTCGTTCTATCGTAGGAGAGGCGAATGGTGAAATCGGTATGTTTTATCATCATTTTGCCTCTAAGGAGGAAATATTTAATGCGGTGTTGGAGCAATACAATATTGCGTACATCGGAAAGATCAAGCATATCATAAGCGAGGGAAAAGAATTACCTTTTTGGGATTTGCTGGAGCTTATTTTCTCGTATATGGAAAATTCTTTGGTTGAATACACAAAAATTAACCATGGAGCAGCAAATAAGCAGGTATTGATGTTGCTTCATCAAAAAACGCTCATATCTTTAAGGCCGATTTTCTGCAAACTGATTCATGACTATATTCAGCGTGGAGAAATTTTACCGCCAAAAACAGAAACCGGTTTATTGACCGACTTCCTGCTTTTCGGTATAAGCGCAGTAATTCATTACAATAGAGAAAATGACTCAGAGGGGAAAAAAGAAGCCCTTAAAGCATTGATTTACAGGTTGCTTGGTATAACGCCCGGACTGTGTTGAGATAATCTGTTCGCTCATGATATAAAGTCGTTATTTTAGAATGCCTGACCATATTCTTCAACCGGAGTTAGCCGACTGTACCTTTCTTGTTATTGAGGTAATTCGGGACTTGGTAGCTGCTTGGTTTTCGACCATATTTATCACCATATATGAATATGGTTACTTATGGTTCACATTATATACAAAAAAGCCGCCTCTAAAGGATGCTTGTGAATGATACCAACCAATCTCTGACACGTAGAACATGCCACTGCTTTTAAGATGATAGGTTTATGGGTTATTAATATATTAAAATAAATGAAACTTTTTTTGCCTTTGAGATATCTATCATATAGAAACACAACAGGGGGGTGGAAGCTCAGTGTTTCCCCGGGAAAAGAAACTAGATATAAAAGAAGAAAAAATTGAACAGACAATTTTAAAGAAATATGACACCTGTCAAAGTGTCAAAGGGACGGTTCCAAAGTGTCATCAGTGTCAAAGGGACGGTTCTTATGACACCTTTATTGTGCCTGGAGCTAAAAAATATCCATTTAGAATTTGATCTGGTGAGTGTATTCCAGTTTTGTATCGAGATAGTGGAGGATGAATACTATGTTCAAGTTATTCATGAGATGACAAAGAAACACTATATTTCATTTATAGCAGCAGCTTCTTCAGACAGAATGCAGGTCGTAAAGCTGTATCCGGAAGGTAATGCTGAAGCAAGATATAAAATCAATTGCGTAAGAAAAATTTGCTTCTATTGCAACAGGGATGGTTTGTTCAGTATTGATCCTGTCAAAAGGAGCGATAAGTAATAAGAAATATCAGTTTGCTGTGTATTGACAACTTCCCGTATACTTTTGAAACATTAGATATATTTTGTCTCAAGGTATGTGGAGTGCGTCGTCTTAATGTCGTGCTTGTAAGGCTTTGTTTTACTGGGCTTCCGAAATTACATCCATCTTCTCTACCCGGCCTGAAGTGCCAAAATGCGTACAAGGAAACATATCGAGGGAGTATTTTTTTTATTTAGTCTTGACATATACAGTTGAACTATATACAATTAGAATATACAGTCTAACTATATAGTTGAACTATATAGTTAGACTGTAGTAAGGAGGGAAAATATGAATCTGGAAAAATATCTTCCACTGACAGAGACAACGTATTACATTCTACTTGCATTGCTTGAGCCGGGACATGGCTATGCAGTGATGCAGAAAGCAGAAGAATTAAGTAATGGACGTGTACGAATTGCTGCGGGTACAATGTATGGTGCCCTCGATAATCTTACGAGGCAGAAGTTAATCGAATCTGTGCCTTCCTCAGACCCAAGACGCAAAATGTATCAGACGACTGAGGAAGGCAGGCATGTGCTTCTGATGGAATCACAAAGGTTGAAGCACATGATTGAAATTTATAATAAGCTTCAAGGAGATGTATAATATGAAAAAATTTAAGATATTTTATGATTTTGATGAAGAAGAAAAATTTTTGCATGATATGGCTGAACAAGGACATATTTTGAAAAAGTATTCTATATTTGGTCTTTACCATTTTGAAGATACCGAGCCGCAAAATCTTAATTATAAAATTGATTATCGTATATTTAAGAATAGAAAGGAATTCGACAACTATATCGCTTTATTTGAAGATGCAGGCTGGAGACATGTTTGTGGTACACGAAGCAGCGGGAATCAATATTTTTTGCCTATGAGCGAGAAAGCGGGGACGGATATTTTTTCAGATAGAGTTTCAGCTGCTGCACGATACAAAACTTTATACAAGCTTTGCATGCTTAATGTTGTATTTTTACTTTTCTACTTATTGATTATATTACTTTCCGTCGGCGGAGATCTATCAAAATTGACATTTTTGACTCCAGGCTTATGGGAGCGTACAGGAAAAGCCTTTTGGTCCGCTTTCTTCTTTGAACTTCCTTTTGTTTTATTTCGTGTAATACCGCCTATTCTACTTACTGTAGTTGCCGTTCTTTATTGCTACTGGGGCGCAAAAGCGAAAAAGATATATAAATTAAGTATAAATAAGGTTGATAAATATGAATAAAAAATATCTTTCATTTATTTTATTTATAAGTATGCTTTGCATGATGTTTACAGGTTGTAGCAAGCAAGTATTAGTTAAAAGTATGGAAGATGCTAGAATACTTATCTCAATTGAAAGCCGCAGTGCTGCTTGGAATTATCTGGTCATTATGGCATCTACCCTTATTTTTCATAAACGGAACAACACAAAATGCCTTGACTTCTTTCGGTAGTATTCCTGCAATTTTGGGATATTTTCTATATACTGTTATGATCTCTGTTTTAATAACTTTAATATTTATTATGAGCAATGGCAGCATGTTTGGTTCTATACTGCTTCTACAGTGGGAAATCTATCGCTTGGTGTTGTTCCTTTAATTTTTTCAAAAAATGGAGCGGTTATTGTGCTTCTTACTCTTTGCATTACTGTAACTGCTATTATATACAAGTACAAAAAAATTATGTTTCACAAAATATAAACGTGTGTAGCGTTTTGTGTGCAAGAAATCCATTAGCCAGTTTCGTCGGGCTGTATCTGAATTGTCCCATCCTGAAACACAAGCTCGCCAGATAAAACAAGCTCCTCCTGCATATGTTTCCGCTTTTCTGCAATCAGCTTCCCGTTCTTCATATTCAGCACATAGTCGTAGTTCAGGCGGTCAGACAACTCATGGCTTACACCTGCGGCATAATCATAAATAATAATGCGGTTATCTATGATTCCAGAGCCAATGCTGATTGTCGAACAAAGCTCTGGTTTTCCATCTCCTGTCAGATCACAGAAATAGACACTCCATATTGGCATACCTGTGTAAAGCGGAACTATTTCTTTGTCAGTTACTGCTTCGAGCTTCTCGGCGTGACAACGGAAGGTTACGTCCGGAAATGCGTCAAGATTGATTTCACGCACGCCGTTCCATATCATTTCATCACCGTGGAGATTGTCAAACCATTTTGTTGCAGTTGATTTAACAGAATTATCTTCAACCAGACTAAACACCCACCGAATGCTTGTATCATCAGAGCCGGGATTGTCCTTTTCTGAGGTGTCATAATATCCGTAAGTAAGATATACGTCTCCGCTTTTCTGTAAAAGCAAATAGTAGAATACCGTGTCTGGCAAGTCGGTTACCAACAAACACCAGGCTTTTTGATTATTGCTGCGCAGACTGCTGGCAGAGCCGCGAACTCCTAAAAAGTATCGATCAAAATTGTCTTTTGTTAACATAACTTCTTCAAATGTGCCAACATTCAGCCAGTTGGCGGAATTCTTGTCCTCTAATACCAATAACTCTTTTTCATTTGTGACGCAATACTTTGGTGCAGTTTCTACTGTATAACTGAAAGCATATGCGCCTGACTCAAAAATGATATCTCCTACTTTATAGTATTTTCCAAAAGGATCTATTCTTTCGGAATCAGAATCTTTTGGATTTGTCAAAAAACAGACCGCAACCACGATGCAGGTAACCACGGCGGCAATGATAATCAAAAATGCCGGCTTCCTATAGCTCATCACATGTTTCACCCTCCTTACTTTTCGATAATACGCCGAATTTCTTCGATCTCGGCATCCGATAAATCCTGCTGTTTCGCAAACGCGGTGATAAAGGCAGGAAGTGAATTTTCAAAGGTCTTTTTCATCATTTCGTCCATTTCAGCAAGCTGGATCTCCTCCTTGCTGACGAGGGAAGTAACGATGGAGCCTTCGGTTTTGACAACACCCCGGTCGCCCAGCCGCTTGATGACGGTGTATGTCGTCGTTCTGCTCCAGCCCAGTTCTTCGTTGCAGAGTTTGGCGAGCTTTGCGCGGGAAATGGGCTCATTTTTCCAGAGTATCAGGCATAAGCGATATTCACTTTCAAATACTTTCGGTACGGCCATGATAATGCCTCCTCGAGTCTACTATATTAGACATATAATTTTAATCTAACAGAGTAGACACGGAAAGTCAAAGGGGTACTTGAATGTTTACAGAACGGTCACGATTGCTAATGCGTGAATATGAAAAGGCTCCCCAGCATTCGCGGTTAAAGTAAGTGCTTTGATTGCGGATGAGAAATGAATTATAATTTGTGTAGAATATGATTAATGAAAGGAAACACCAGGAATATTGCGGAGTGAGACTAAATGGAAATATTGGACATTGTTGATGAGAACGGCAAACCGAAAGGAAAAACAGTAGAGCGGGAAAAAGCGCACGCGGAAGGCATCATGCACAGGACCTCGCATGTATGGCTTCTCAGAAAAAGATCAGGAAAGGTTCAGGTTCTGCTCCAGAAAAGGTGTGAAACCAAAGAAACATTCCCTGGCTGTTATGACATTTCAAGTGCCGGTCACATCCCGGCAGGAATGGATTTTGTGGAATCAGCCATAAGAGAATTAAAAGAAGAACTCGGTATTACAGCTTCTGCTGATGAACTCATACTATGCGGTGACAGGATAGCAATCTGGGACGACAACTTTCATGGAAAACCGTTTCATGACAGACAGTATGCACGTGTGTTTGCTCTGTGGCGGGATATGGACGAAGAGGAATTTTCTCTTCAAAAAGAAGAAGTGGACAGCGTGCTGTGGATGGATTTGGACGAATGTATGGCATCTGTTGAAAAAAATCTGATTAAACACTGCATCTATTTTAAGGAATTAGAAATGGTAAAGGAAAATACATCATGGTTTCTATGAGAAACCCACAATACATCAATTAAAAAATTTCGATCAACTATTTATTTTACACAATATGAAATATATGGAAGACCGACGTAATCGTCTGTCGATTTGTTTCCTCGAGCGTTCATTTCGTGATAAAATTGGGAAAAAATAAAAATAATTATTGACATTAACGTTAGGGAAAGCTGTAAAATGTTTATGAGAGGTGAGATGTATTGGGATTAACAAAGATTGGGGAGTTAGCGGCACAATATGGGATTTCAAATAGAACCCTGAGATACTGGGATGATGTAGGTATAGTTAAGAGCCTAAGAACAGAAAATGGGTATCGTTATTTTGATGATGCTGGAATACGAAGAATTGAGCAGATTATCATACTTCGTAAACTTAGAATGTCAATACAGGATATCCAGGACATATTTAAATCAAATGAACCAGATTATGTTACTAATGTATTACAAAGGCACTTGGAAGAAACGAAACATGAGGCGGAAGAATTAAGGACCGTGAGTTTTTTACTTGAGAGACTGGTTGAAACTGTTAAAGCCCAGAGTAATTTGCCAGAGACATTTATTTCCCTTGATTTGTCAGCTAACTCAACAACTTTCGGATTTGAAAATACACTCAAAAATATACTCTCAGAAAGGGATAGTTGTATGTCAGAAAAATCAAGTTACAGTAAAATCGGTGATGTAAGGATTGTAAACCTGCCAAGGATGTTGTTTGCATGCTATAAGGCAGAAAGCACAACTCCGGAGAATGATTGTTCAAAAGTAGTCAATAAACTTATTATTGAGAATTCACTTCACCTAAAGTACGGCTTCAGACATTTTGGCTTTAACAATCCTGAGCCGCAAGAAGGTAATCCGGTTTATGGCTATGAAATGTGGGTTGTTGTACCTGAAGACTTTAATGTACCTGAACCATTTTACAAAAAGGAGTTCTCTGGGGGACTATTTGCATCAATTCCAGCACGATTGTCAAATATAGGAGAGCGCTGGAAGCTGCTTTGGGATTGGGTATTTAGCAGTGAGACGTATGAAGTTGATTGGAATCCTGATTTAGACCGGAGATGGTTCGAAGAATGTATCAATTATCAACCCCATAATTCTGACGAAGATTGTGATAATGATTTACAATTGGATTTGCTGGCTCCAATAAAATTGAAAGTAAAATAGGTCAGTTTATTTCATGAATATTTTGACTGCTTTAAAATTACTTATACAATAAATTTCATAATATGTTCATTAAAAAGAAAAAGGATGATTAGAATGCAATGGAAAGAGATATTCCCATCATTTAAACAACCGTCAATTGATGAAATTGCAGATTATATCGGAGGTGATACAAAAGAGTTATGGCTATCACTAATAAAATATATGGAATCTGCTTATAATGTAAAACCAAAATTGTCCTATAGTGCCTGTGCAGCAAAACCCGGGTGGAATGTAAAATTTCAAAAAAACGGTCAGTCATTTGGTACGCTGTACCCTGAAGAAAACGCTTTTTCAGTCATGATTATAATCAGTTATAAACTTGACCCGCTAATGCAGTCAATTTTGCCGGATCTGAGTCCTAAAACGGCTGAGCTTTATAATAAAGCTGGTGATTACATGAAAATGGGTAAATGGATTATGTTTCAAATTAATGATTCAACTACTCTTGAAGATTATAAAAAAATATTAACAGTAAAGTTACAGCCAAAAGTAAAGTAACAAAATAAAATAATAATGCATATAAGGAGGCTTATTATGGCTAAAGAACTCAGACATTATAGAGTATTGAGCGAGCAACTGGAGAAGTTTACCGACGAAAGCACCAGAGAGAAGATTCTAAGCGGAATGAACCATATTAAGGAGAGTT
>Ga0134105_1000219_pt1 | contig 69947 bp, 74 predicted proteins | sample 16_3_2metaG_FD_94457 | JGI IMG/M metagenome (GOLD analysis project Ga0134105, IMG submission 94457) | Switchgrass degrading microbial communities from high solid loading bioreactors in New Hampshire, USA - 16_60_3.3_214_A3 metaG | ecosystem: Engineered > Bioreactor > Semi-continuous > Anaerobic... | reverse complement strand
TGATCATATAGGTTTTGGCTTCTGCCGTTATTCCACCGACAGGAAATGGCTGGTACCCCATTTTGAAAAAATGCTGTATGACAACGCGCTGCTTTCAATGGTTTATGCCGAGGCATTCCAGGCAACAAAAAAGGATCAATATAAAAATGCTGCAGTTGAAATATCATCCTGGGGGGATATTATTGATATACGGAGAAAAAATACTATTGTCGGCAGTAAATCGACTTGATAATTATATAAGCCAAATAATGACATAAACAAATGTTTCATTAACAAAAACCGTGGTATATAAATATTATAGTTACACATCATAATTTTTGAACACAAATACATATTTTGCGAGGTGATATTAATGACCGAGAAAAACCGTAATCTTGATCCGGATAAATTAAAAGAATGGCGAACACTGGCAATAGCCGAAATACATGAAGAGTTACCCGAAACAAAAGTTTCAATACCCTCTGAAACCAGTATAGAAATTGCGAAAGAGTTCGTTGATGAAAACCATAAATAAAGTGCATCATTCCGATGCACTTTCATTTGCTTTGTAAGCCAGAAAAGACCGAGGGGAGATGCCGTTTTTAATTCCTACTGCACGAAAGTATAATTCATGCCGCTGTTATTGTCCCAGTTGTTTGCACTGTCCTTGAAAGCAATATTGATATTTTCTCCGGGCATTGCAGGTATGTCCGCATGGAATGTGTTTCCCATCCTGTTCATACGGATTGTTTGTACGTTCTCCCAGTTGCTGTTGCTTCCATATCCTACAACTGTATAGACATCATCTGCTCCGCATTTTGCCAGCAAGCCGTCATACTTGATGCTTGCAGTATGCTCGGATATCTTTGTAAAAACTACTCCGTTTTCCCTGTAAGGTTGATAATCATATTCGCTGAGGTTTTCGGAAAACTCTTCTTTAAACTCCTTTAATTTATTACCTGTCTTTTTGCTTGTACTTTGTTCATAAGAACGTTTATTTTTACTCTTTTTTGAATCTGTTTCAAAAACATTATCAAAAATGCCCATAATTGTATAACCCTCCTGTTTTCTTTTTCTTGGCTACATAATTAGTATGCAACAGAAAGATTATATTTATAATTAGGATATAAATACACAATCTCAAAATCCATGGTGATATACCAATTTTTTACTTCAAAAACACCCTTTTAATAATAGTTCATGATAAATGCATTCAGAAGTTTTACCGCATTTAACGCATCATTCTTGTCAACCATTTCACATGGGCGGTGCAAATACCTGCACGGGATTGAAACCGCACCGGTGGGAATTCCTCCTGCTGCGGTATGGATGGTGCCTGCATCGTTGCCGCCCACGCTCATAACCTCGAGCTGGTATGGAATTTTATTCTTTTCGGCACATTCTATCAGCGAATTTTTTACCATCGGGTGGGATATGGTCCTGTAATCTTTTATCATCACTGTCGGACCCTTACCCAATTCTATCGCCAGGGGCTTGCATTCAGGAGTGTCGCCCGTATTTGTAACATCCACGGCAACCGCAATATCGGGTCTGATTCCAAACGCAGCCGGGCCTGCTCCGCGAAGCCCTACTTCCTCCTGAACGGTGAAAACAAAAATTACTTCGTTAGGGCAATCTTCCATTTTTTCAATAAGTTCAACCAGGATTGCGCATCCTATCCGGTCATCCAGAGCCTTTGATATAAACCTGCCGTTCTGTTCAATGGTTTCTCCGCAAAAAACGGCAATATCCCCGGGCATGATGCAATCCAGCGTGATTTTCCTGCTGTTCGTTCCAATATCAATATACATCCTGTCCAGTTTCAGATCCTTAAAGTCGGTTATGTTTTCTTCATAACAAACACATCCGGTTATGCCGTTATGGAACTGGACCCTTTGACCGACAGCCACATAGGGATTTATCCCGCCTATGTTGGATATACGAATAAACCCGTTTTCATCAATATAGGAAGCTACAAGCCCGATTTCATCCATATGGGCGGCAAGCATGATTCTTTTCCCTTTTCCCGATCCTTTTTTTACGGCAATGAGGTTTCCCAGGTTATCGGTATAAATTTCATCCACTTTCGAGGATATTTTCCTTTCAATAACATTCCTTATTTCTTCCTCACGGCTCGAAGGACCGTAAGCGCCTGCCAGTTCTTTCAGTAAAGATATCATAATTTCTACCTCCCTAATGCCTTGGGCAATGTATGCAAAGCCTTGCTTACCAGGTTCAGCATGTTATTCAAATCGTTCAGGTCAAGAACCGAAACCGGTGAATGAATATAACGGCACGGAACAGATACAACCAGTGTTTTAACCCCTGCACCCGAGGTTTGAATCTTTCCGGCATCATTGCCGCCGGTGGTCGTTGTCTTCCATTGGTATGGAATGCCTTCGGTTTCAGCGGTTTTAAAAAAGTGCATAAGAAGCTCCCTGTCGGCCATGGATGCCCTGTCGGCAAAACTTAACGACGGGCCTTTTCCCATTGCGGTTGATACTTCATGCTCCTTTACTTTCGGAACATCTGCACAGGTAGTTCCCTCAAGCACAATGCCGATATCGGGCTTCACCCTGTTGGCAGCTACAAGGGCTCCCCTGAGACCTATTTCCTCCTGGACGGTGAAACAGGCGTATAGTTCAAAAGGCCAGACTTCTTTAAGCAGTTCCATAATAACAGCGCAACCCGCCCTGTCATCCAACGCCTTTGCCTTTATCCTGTTTTCACCGAAAAATACCGGATCGGAGGCAAACGCAACATAGTCGCCCGTCCTGACAAACTCCTCCGCATTTACCTTATCCTTTGCAGCGATATCAATATAAAGGCTTTTTAATTTGACAACACTTTCCCGTTCGTTCTTGTCCTGCAAATGTATGGATTTATAGCCGATAACGCCGGGTATTTTATCCCTGCCGACACGTACATGCTGGCCTATGAGAATACGGCTGTCTATCCCTCCGACCGTGGAAAATTTCAGCTTGCCATCATCTGTTATATAGTTTACCATAAGTCCCACTTCATCCATATGGGCGGCAATCATTACCTTCAGACTGCTGCTCCCGTCGGTTTTCCCTTTAACGATAAGGTTCCCGATATTGTCGGTATAATGCTCAAGGGACTTATCGGCAAGGTTTTTTATGATATATTTCCTTACATCCTGTTCGTTACCCGACAAGCCGTCAATCTTCGTAAGTTCGGCCAAATTCCGTATCATATCTGAATGCTCCTTCCAGCAGCTTGAACCCGTTTTTACGGGTTACATATAAAGCCCATTATCGAAGTATAAGTTTAAACACAATCACGCTCATAATTACCCGGGATGCACAATGGCTTCGAAGCGTGCTGCCCTTCGCCGGAAAAATAACCCGCAGTTATACGAACGTCTGAAAAGCAGCTTTGAACAGCACTCATTGCTAATCAGTTTCTTCTGCTTTACTGACAATATCCCCCGCCGCATACCTTGCAACAAGTACTGCAGCATTCTCTATATCCTGTAATGACACAAGTTCCGCACCCGTATGCATATACCTTAATGGTATTGATGCTTCCACGGTGGGAATGCCCAAACGGGATATCTGAATTGCCCATGCTTCGGTTCCGGGATTCCCTGGCTCGATACAACGCTGTGTTGCAATTCTTTCCTTTTTCGCAACCTCAAACAGGGCATTGGTATAATCACGGTGAAAAGCCGGGCCTATGGCTACGGGCACTCCCTTGTTAAGGGGAAAACACTGGGATTTGTCGGCTTCGGGCATATCCCCGTGACAAACGTCAATAACAACAGCCAAATCAGGCTCCAGTGAATACGAAGAGGTTAATGCTCCGAGAAGGTCGGTCTCTTCCTGCACTGTTGCCGCTACATATATGTCATTTGGATGTTTTACATTCTGAAGTTCTTTCAGTATTAATACCAATGCCGCCACGCCGGCACGGTTATCAAGGCTTTTACCGGCAACACAGCCGTTTTTCATGGATACAACCGGTGAAACGATGGATACCGGATCGCCTATGGACACTTTTTTCCTCAGAACATCGTCAGTATAGCCCGTATCAATGAATAATTCATCTATTCTGACATTTTTATTTACTTCGCTTTCCTTTAACAGGTGCGGAGGTTTTGCGCCTATGACGCCATAAACTTCTTCGCGGCCATGTATAATTACCTCGCTTGCCAGCAATGCTTTTGTATCCACACCGCCAAGGTTGGAAACCCTTAAAAAACCTTGGTTTTCAAAACCAGATACAATCATCCCTATCTGATCATAATGGGCTGTAATGATTATCTTTTTCGGGTCTGACGATGTGCCTTTTTTATATCCTATTACGTTAAAAAACCGATCAACATAAGCTTTATCACATAAAGGCTCGAAAAATGACTTCAATTTTTCGGCAGATAAGTTCTCGTTTCCTACAGGTGCATTTATATCACACAGCTGTTTGATCAGTATATCGGTATTCATCATGCACACTCCTTTATAACCTGGCAGGATATGCCCTTTCAGCCAAAGCGGCCAGGGCTTCTTACCACCCTGGCCTTATTGTTTCCATTATCCCAGCACTTCTACACAGCGGCTGCAAAGTGTCGGATGAGTATGATCCTCCCCAACCGAATGGCTGTATACCCAGCAGCGTTCGCATTTTTGCCCCTGCGCCCTGGCTACGGTGATTTCAATGTTACCTGCGCCGGAATCCTTATCCACTGCAACATTCGAAACAATGAATATCATGGACAGGATATCCTTGTTTTCAGCAAGGAAGTCATAATCTCCGCCCGATGCTTTCAACCGGATTTCTGCTTCAAGGGAAGCACCGATAACTTTTTCGTTCCTCGCGTTTTCCAACGCCTTCAATACATCATCCCTAACCTCGATCAGGCGATCCCATTTTTCTTCAAGCGCAGGATTATCATATTCGGCATTTACTATCGGCCAGCTGTTCAACTGGATGCTTTCAGGATTATCCCCTTTCCTGTGCGGAATGTACTTCCAAATCTCTTCGCTGGTAAATGCCAGCACGGGTGCAAGCAATCTTACCAGTGAATCAAGAACAATGTACATTGCCGACTGGCCTGATCTGCGTTTTTTGTCATCGGGTTTTGATACATAAAGCCTGTCTTTAAGCACATCAAGGTAGAAATTGCTCATATCGGTAACGCAGAAGTTGTGAACGTTATGGGTGAAGCTGTGGAACTCATAACGTGAAAAGGCATCTTCCACCTTCTTAATTAAATTGTTCAGGCGCATCAATGCCCATTTGTCTATCTCTTCCATCTCGCTATACGGCACCATCATGGTTTCAGGGTCGAAATCCGAGATGTTGCCCAGGATAAACCTTGCGGTATTGCGGATTTTGCGGTAGCTTTCGGTAAGCTGCTTTATAATGTCAAACGAGATACGTATATCGGTTTTATAATCCGAAGATGCAACCCAAAGCCTCAGGATATCGGCCCCGTATTGGTTTACTATATCCATCGGATCAATCCCGTTGCCAAGGGACTTGGACATTTTTCTTCCCTGCCCGTCAACAACGTATCCATGCGTCAAAACCTGTTCGTATGGTGCTCTTCCTTTTGTGGCAACCGAGGTCAGCAGCGATGACTGGAACCAGCCGCGGTGCTGATCGCTTCCTTCGAGGTACATGTCGGCAGGCCACCTGAGCTGCGGATTGGTTTCCAGGACTGCGGCATGGGTTGAACCCGAATCGAACCAAACGTCCATTATATCGGTTTCCTTACGGAAAGTACCGTTGCCGCACGAACATTTCACGTGCGCAGGCAGTATTTCGGAAGGATCCTTTTCAAACCATGCATTAGAACCTTCTTTTTCGAACAGGGTTTTTACAGCCTCTATTGTGTCCTTGTTAATCAGTTCCTTGCCGCATTCACTGCAGTAGAAGATCGGTATTGGCACTCCCCACATCCTTTGACGGGATATGCACCAGCCGCTCCTGTCAGCAACCATCTTTGATATGCGCTCTTCGCCCCATTCAGGAATCCATTTGACTTTCCTGATTGCCTCCAGTGTTTCTTCCTTAAAGCTTTCCACCGAGATAAACCATTGTTCGGTTGCGCGGAAAAGTACGGGATCCTTGCATCTCCAGCAGTGGGGATACTGGTGTTCTATAACCTGGTCTGCAAGCAGTGCTCCGGTTTCTTTCAGATGCTTGAAGATTACCTTGTTTGCCTGGTCATACTTAAGGCCTGCAAACTGACCTGCTTCCCTGGTCAAATAACCTTTCCCGTCTACCGGTACAACCACTTCAAGACCTTCGTATTTTTTGCAAACCTCGAAGTCCTCAACACCATGTCCGGGAGCTGTATGGACGCATCCCGTACCGGCATCAAGAGTAACGTGGTCTCCTGTGATAACCAGTGAATCCCTGTTTAAAAACGGATGACGGCATACCATGTATTCCATATCTGCGCCATTAAGTTCCCCTATTACCTGGTAGTCATCAATCCCGGCAGCTTTCATTGTACTTTCGGCAAGCTCTTTTGCCATGATATAGTTTTCATCCCCGGCATTTATTACGGCATAAACAAAATCGGGATTGACCGAAATGGCCACATTGCCGGGAAGAGTCCATGTGGTGGTGGTCCAGATAACCACATAGGTATTTTCAAGGCTGTCAACGATACCTTTAAGCTTTCCCTTGTCATCTTTCAGCGCAAACTTAACATAGATAGACTGGGTTCTGTCTTCCATGTACTCAATCTCGGCTTCTGCAAGGGCAGTTTCACAGCACGGGCACCAGTAGACGGGACGAAGGCCCTTATAAATGCATCCGCGTTCTGCCAGCTTTCCAAACACTTCTATCTGCTTTGCCTCGAACCTGGGAAGCAGGGTTATATACGGGTTATCCCAGTCACCGACTACACCGAGCCTTTTAAATGATTCTCTCTGAATGTCGATGTATTTTCTTGCTATGCTTTCACATGCATTCCTGAATTTTACGGGATCGGTATCATGACGGTTTAACCCCAGTTCATTGATTGCCCTGTTTTCTATCGGCAGCCCATGAGTGTCCCACCCGGGCACATATGGCGTATAATAACCTTTCATGTCATAATAGCGAAGAATAATGTCTTTCAATATTTTATTCAGCGCCGTTCCAAGGTGGATATCGCCGTTCGCGTAGGGAGGACCATCATGCAGGATAAATTTCTCATGTCCTTCATTTCTTTCAAGTCTCTTGTTGTAAATATCGTTTTCATACCAGTTTCTTATAATCTCAGGCTCTTTCTGAGGCAGGTTCCCGCGCATCGGGAAATCGGTTTTCGGTAGGTTTAATGTTTGTCCGTAATCCACATTCATTCCTCCATCTATATTAATTTTTGCTCAAATCAGTATTCCTACACATAAATTTTTGGTATGCAGGCAGGTCTGCCGAAGATCAAAAACGCCCAAAACCTTGTGCGAACCTACTGAAAGTATATAATGCAAAAAAACCTTTCATCCCAATGGGACGAAAGGTTAAACTTACGCGGTACCACCCAAATTACAGGCAAAAACTGCCCGTCACTTGTGAGGGGTATAACGGCCCCGGCCGTCTTGCCTACTCCCGAGAAGTTTCAGCTCGAAGCTACCGGAGGATTTTCAGCGGGACTTACCTGCAAAGCTTTCACCTAACCTTTGCTCTCTGTAAGGAATTACCAGCTTACTCGTTCCGGTCACGGCTTTTATCCTATATTTGAACCATATTATAATGACATTTTAAAGCAATGTCAAGCTATATCGGAAACAAAAAACAGAAACATGCGTCAGTCGGTTACTGTTCAGAGGCTTGATTAACCGCGGGCGATTCGGGTGGTTTTGTGTTCAGATTATGCCGATCCATTCGTCTTTCCTGTTGTCCCTTGCAAAAACAGGTATAACATCCAATGGTGCGTCTGCAGCAACAAATTGACCGCCTTCATATTTTTTGCCGTCATGTAAATTTGTCCACACGGCGCCTTTTGGCAGATATACATCCCTGGATGTCATATTTTCATAAACCACCGGTGCTACCAGGATATCGCTTCCGTACATGTATTGATCCTTCAGTTCCCAGCATTTTTCATCATGCGGAAACTCGTAGAACATAGTGCGGATAACGGGAGTTCCTTTTTCATGCGCCTCTTTCATAAGTTCGCGGGTATATGGGCGCATTATCTCCCTGACATTGAGGTACTTTTTCAAAATTTCATATACTTCCTCACCGAAACTCCAGACCTCGTTGTTTCCACCTGTAAACAGGGCCGGGCTTCCATCCCTGCGGTACAGCCTGGTGGTTGGTTTCCGGTCTCCATGCAGCCTCATAACCGGACTGAATGTTCCGTATTGGAACCACCTCACAAGAAGCTTTCTGAACCTTTCATCTTCCGGATCTCCTCCGTGGAAACCGCCAATATCGGTGGTCCACCATGGAATACCGCATATACCCATATGTAACCCTGCGCATATCTGTTTGCGGAAATCCTCGTAACTGGAATGAATATCTCCCGACCAGACCAGGGCGCCATACCGCTGGCTTCCCACCCATGCACACCGGACAAGATTGACAACATTCTCCTGTCCTTCTGCTTTCATACCATCATAAAAAGTACGGGAATAAACCTGCGGGTATATATTGCCTACCTGGACATTGGGACCCAAATAATACCGGTAGTTGTCAAAATCATAAACGCTGTATTCGGGTTCGGCTTCATCAAGCCAGAAAATCCTGATGCCATAATCGTAGTAATTTTTCCTGCACTTCTCCCAGACATATTTCCTTGCTTCGGGATTGGTCGCATCAAAGAAATTACTGTAACCGCCGAACAGCATGCTTATATTCACACCCATTTCGGGCTTGACAAGAAGGCCTTTCTGCCTCATTTCCTCGTAGTTTTCGCTCTGCAGGTCGATTTGAGGCCAAACCGAAACCATCAGCTCTATGCCCATTTCTTTTAATTCATCCACCATGGCTTTCGGGTCGGGGAAAAATTCTTCGTCAAACCTGAAATCTCCCATTTTGGGCCAGTGGAAGAAATCACACACAATAACGTCAATGGGGAGGTTCCTGCGTTTATATTCCCTGGCAATCCCAAGAAGCTGTTCCTGGTTGTAATACCTGAGCTTGCACTGCCAAAAGCCCAGGCCATACTCGGGCATCATAGGAACCCTGCCGGTAACCGCGGTATAGGCTTCCACGATCTCGGAAGGCGTATCCCCTGCAGTAATCCAGTAATCCATTTGCCTGGTGCTTTCCGCATACCACTCGGTTTTGTTTTTTGCAAAGGTTGCGCGTCCTATTGCAGGGTTATGCCACAAAAATCCATACCCCAGGCTTGACAGCACAAACGGAATACTTGCCTGGGAATTGCGGTGTGCGAGTTCAAAACTGCAGCCCTTTATATCCATAATCTCCTGCTGGTACTGCCCCATCCCGTATAATTTCTCGTTTTCATTACTCTCGAAGGACACGGTAAGGCGAAAATCCCCGCCTATAATAGGCTTGAATTTGCGCGGTGTCATGTTCAGAGCCCCGCATTGCCCTGTCTCACGAAGCAGGAGATCACCTTTATAATTGTAAAAACTTATCTGACAGTTTTTGGACCACCCATCTTCCTTGATTACAGCACGTATTTTCCCGTTTGATATCGTTCCTTCATGCCCGGAAACCTCAGTCTGCACATCAACTTCCTCTGCAGGTAGAAGCCCGTAATCGGTATCAAGTATTTCACCCATCATCCTGGACCGAACCCTCAGACTGTTCGGTCCCCATGGCTCGATAACCAGGGTTTCCCCGTTCATTTTCCAGATGAGCCTGTTCCTTTCGGCATATAATACTCCCATGACATTCATTCCTTTCTATGTATTTTAATCAGCTTTCAAAATAATGCTATTGCTTGCTTCTTCCAAGTTTTTTCTGAATTATCCCGGGGTTATTCCCTCCAGTCTCTTGAAAGCGCGGTTGAAACTGTTTGCATTGGTATATCCAACCTTCAAGGCCACCTTGTCAATGGGCAGGTTTGTCCGCAACAGTTCCTTAGCATGACGTATCCTGATTCTTTCAAGGTACGACGAATAGTTTTCCTTTGTGCATTTTTTGAAGTAATGGCTGAAGTTTGAGTAGGTTGTGTTATACAGTGACGCCATATATTCCAGCGAGAGATTGCTGTTTTTCGCCAATCTCCCCCATATACTACGCATTATAGGCTCCCTTCATATAAAATGTTAATCCCACCTTTATTATATCCTGTCCATTACCGGCAGATATAATAAACAAGCAACTCTGAACATCAACAAACAAAAAACACCGGAAAACCGGTGTTTATCAATATTAAATCAGGTATCTTTTATTTCCAGAAGTTTTTGTTTAAGCTCATTTTCCATGTTCTTAAGCTCGGCTTCGGCCTGCATCCGTTTTTCCCTGCCCTCCTGCTGAATCCTCAGGGTTTCCTCAATGGTCTCAATCAAATCACTGTTTACTTTCTTCAGTGTTTCAATCTCAACAATTCCTTTCTCGGATTCTTTTGCAACTTCTATCGAGTTTGTTTTAAGCAGTTCGGAATTCTTCATCAAAAGCTCGTTGGTCGTGCGGTTTACTTCGTTCTGCAGTTTCAGCGCTTTTTCCTGGCGGAACAGGGTTATTGCTATAATTAACTGGTTCTTCCATAACGGGATAGTATTTAATATGGAGCTTTGTATTTTTTCAACCAGTACCTGGTCATTGCTTTGGATAAGGCGAATCTGCGGCGCTGTCTGTATTGCAATCATCCTGCTCAGTTTTAAGTCATGGAGCTTTTTCTCCAGGCGGTTTGCAAGGCTTAACATGTCCTTTACGTTCTGGGCATCCACCGGATCATTGCTTTCCTGCGCTTTTTTCTTCAGTTCGGGTATTATCTTTTCATTAATTTCCGAGAGTTTCAGCGAACCCGCAAGAATATATACATCCAGCTCATGCATGTATTCAATATTTTTATCATACAATCCATCCAGAAGGGTAATATCCTTTAAAAGCTGCATCCTTGCTTTTTCAAGCTCATTTATAATCCTGTCGATGTGGACGCTTAATTTTTCATACTGACCTACGAATTTTTTTGCTTTTGATCTGGCACCGCCAAGCATTTTGCCGAAAAGTCCTTCATTCTGACCCAGGCTGTCCACATTAAGCTCATTAACCTTCACCATCAACTCATTAAGAATTTCACCGACACGTCCGCTGTCCTTCGCACGAATCTGGGAAAGCACGGTATCAGAAAAACTGGAAATATTGCTCTGGGCCTGAATGCCATATTGAATAATTGCCTGGGAATCGGTAATGTCAATTGAGTTCTTTATCTCGGTAACCTTCTGCTGCTCTTCGGGGCTTAACGATTCCCATATTTTCATTTCGTCATATGCCTGTTGCACCTGGGCCTGGGTCTTGGTATTTGTCAATGAATTTGTTGCAGCTTCCATATTTTTCCTCCTCGAGAATAAAAATTCTTTTTGCCTGAACTAAATTCCCTCTCTTTTAATTGTGTTTTGCAAAACCTTGACTTCGGCTTCAAGATCCAAAACATCATTTTCGGTAAGTTTCTTAAGATGACTTCTGAAAGAATCCTTAATCAAGGTTAACGTACTTTCCACATTTTTCAGTGTATTTTTGGCTTCATCCGACAAATAGGTCATCCTGCTTAGTTCGTAATACTTCGAAACAATCCTTTCGGTCGTATCAAGATAATATATTAAAAAGCGCCGGGATTCCTTGATATCCTTGGGATCCTTCAAAAAATTGTCAAATATGTCACCAGCAACGGTGCAGATCTCAAGAATTTCAACCCTTACATTGTGATTCATTATTTTCAGACCGATTTCTTCAATCCTTCCCACCTGTTCTTTGCCTTCACGGACAATTCTTCTTAAATCCCCCCTGGTGATGCCGTCGCAGACAAGTTCATCATCTCCGGGCATCGGGGTGTCCCTTTTCTTTTGCTTCGGCTGTTTAGACTCAGGCTTGGCCTGCGCTTTTTTCTGTTCCTTGCTTTTTGCAGGTGAAAACATAAGCATACCGGCAATAAAAGTTACACTTCCTGCTCCAAGAGCAACGGGAAGAGAACTGTGGAATCCTTCTAAAAACAGGGCGAAAAATGTTAATCCGATAATTGAAGATAATATGATCCTTAATGTTTTCATCCTTCATCTCCATATTTCATTTGCTTGTTCCGGCTTTTGAAAAGCCATGCTATATATAATACGCTAAATATTCAAATAAGTATGCCGCATTACTGATATATTTATATCCATGGATATATTTTCCTTTATCAGTATAGTACCTGGAGCATTCACTGTAAATTTCATTCTTTATTATACCATAACGAATCTATGTTTGCACATATATGACAGAAAAATCAAATGTCTGGAAAACCCGCAGTTACTGACCGGAGGTCAGTATAACAGCAGTGAAAACCGGTTTATCCTGGGCCATGTAACGGAGTTTCAGGAGCATCTGATAATAATCAGCAGGACCCGCGATGGACATTGAAAACCAGTACTTCTGAACATTAACAACCCAACAATTCAGATTATCAAGGGATAGGAATTGGCCAGTCCTGTTACGGGAGAAATGTCACCGAAATCAAAAACCAGTACAACATGCTTCTTTGAAAACTCGAACCCGGAAATATATATCTGGTGCCATATCTGATCAACTGGCATGTCCTTCAGCCGCGGAAGCATTTCTTTCAGCCTGCTTTCATACATGCTGATAAGTTTCTGCCTTTCCTTTTTCATGCCATAATCATCCTGCTTCTGCAAAAAAGGTGGAACAGCGGGATTCTTCATGGCACTAAGATAGTCAAACCTTAGGCTTTCGGTAGTATCAGGAAGCATAAAGGGATACTCGCTTTCAATATATTCATAAAGAACCCGGTAAAGATCAACTGCCTTAACCGGCCTGTCAAGCCAGCCGTGCTGTCGCATGCAGGAAGAGAGTTTCTCATAGAACCTGAACGGGTCCCCCAACGTGTTATTAATATTTTTCATTGTCAGCATGAACCGTCCCGAGTTATAAAAAAGATCCATGCAGGCTTCAATATCCTTAAGTTTTAGCAGCTCATCCGGTGAGATGTCGTTGCTTTTTATTATTTCATACGGCGGATAATTCCTGTAAAGATATCCGTATTGCCCTGCTTTTCTCTTCAGCTCTGAGCCCCGCAAAAGCTTTAAAAAACCCAGTTGGAAATGGTGGGCAAACAATGAATAAACCCGGTTGAAGGAATGTCTGAAGCCATTGTAGCCCTCATAAGGAAGCCCGGCTATCAGGTCGACATGGACATGGATGTTCCCGAAAGACAACAGCCTTGCCAATCCGTCAAGAGCCTTGTCAATGCTGTCAGGCCTTTGCACGGCCGAAAGTGTTTTCCCATGTATGGACTGAATACCTGCCTCAACCTGGACTAAGCCATCGGGCATTTTTTCCAGGCATTTTAACATTTTATCGGTTAAAAGACCGGGATCTATCTCAAAGTGAAAAACAATTCCTCTGCCATGGTATTTCCTGATATGCTCCCATATGCTTAATGCTCTTTCTTCATTGCAGTTAAAAGTCCTGTCCACGAACTTGATAACACCCGAACCGCTTTCGGCCAATATACCGATTGCTTCATAAACCCTGTCCAGCTCAAAATAACGCACACCCCTGGTTACCGATGATGTACAGTAAGCACACCTGAAGGGACAGCCTCGTGATGATTCAATGTATGCTATCCTGTTTGCCAGCGATCCTTTTTCTATATACCTGTAGGGTGAAGGGATGTCATCCAGGTTCCTAATTTCAGAATAGCTTTGAATCCACCGTAATTCCTGTTCATCCGGCGTCCTGTCGTTTTTCAGAATATTCAGCAGGTACGGCAGCTTATCCTCTCCTTCTCCTGCTATAATATAGTCCACATTTTTGTCGCCGGCCAGCAAGCCGCCATTCTCAAAGCTTACTTCGGGTCCCCCTGCAACTGTAATTATACCAGGCAAAGCTTTTTTCAGATCATCGCAAAGCTTTGAAACCGTTTCAATGTTCCAGATATAGCATGAAAAACCCACAACATCAGGATTTTTTAATACTATCGCCGAGTAAATGCGGTTGACCGGTTCATTTATAGTAAATTCAAGAGTCTCAACATCAGCTGTTTCGCAGCATGCGGCTTTCAAATACAAAATCGCCGGGTTTGTGTGAACAAACTGGGAATTTATCGCTACAAGCAATACTTTCATCGAAATTCTCCTTCAGCCCGATTAGTATGTTTTTCCCGATAAACAGCGTGGATATAAATTCTTTGCATTTTAAACGCCAAATATAATATATCACAAATTACTGAAACGGCAGTATGAAATTTCAGCATGCGGAATAACACAGCGATTAAGCTTGCCGAGTCATGGTAACCTTTTATTGGTTGGCTGTGTCTATAATCCTGGTAAGCAATAAAGTCAGAAGTGCGTTGGGAGCGTGATGATAAATCTATTATCAGTGAAAGTGTGAAGAAAATGCAGATTATCTATGCATGAGCCTCAACCTTGCCTTTAAGCTTGTAAACAAAAGCAAGTATTTCCGCGACGGCCTGGTAAAGCTCAGGAGGTATCTGTTGTCCTATTTCCACGCTTTTGTATAATGCCTGTGCAACAGCTTTATTTTCAACAATTTCCACACCGTTTTCCCTGGCCACTTCTTTTATCCGCTGTGCAATGTAATCCTGCCCCTTCGCGATAACAACAGGTGCGGGCGCCTTGTTTGAATCATAACTGACTGCCACGGCATAATGGGTTGGGTTGGTAATTACCACATCTGCTTTAGGGACTTCGCTAAGCATTCTGCGGGTGGACATTTCCCGCATCTTGCTTCGTATCCTTTGCTTTGTTTCGGGGTTTCCCTCGGTTTCTTTATATTCTTCCTTTACTTCCTGCTTTGTCATTCTTAAGTCCCTCTCATACTGCCACCATTGATACCCGAAATCCAGAATTGCTATGGCAACCAGGCACATGCATATCTTGATTGCAACATTTATCGAAGTGGACGCGAGGTATCCCGATATGGACAATATGTCCAAATCCATAAGCTTTGCTATGCTGTTTGCTTCGGATTCAATACTTTTCCACGCCACAACACCAATTGTTATTATTTTAAGAATGGCCTTGATAAGCTCTGTCAAACCTCTCAGTGAGAAGATTCTTTTTATCCCGTTAAGAGGATTGAGCCTGTTCAACTTGGGTTTCAACGGTTCAATCGTAAACAGCGAACCAACCTGGGCATAGCAGGAACCAACCCCTATAACCAGGGCGACTGCCAGCAACGGGCCGACGATTTTCAAAAGCTGTATCAGTATAATTCCGACAAGGCCAAGTATTTCATTGATTGAACCAGCATCAAAGTCAATTGCCGTGGAAGTCATGCATAAATTGAAGAGAGCCGCAATCTGGTTGTAGATATATCCTCCGAGGGCTTTAATAGTCAGAAAAACAAACAACAGTATCAAAGCCGAAGAAATTTCCCTGCTGAAAAGAACCTGCCCTTTTTCGCGGGCGTCCTGCCTTCTTTTCGGGGTCGCTTTCTCGGTTTTCTGACTATCTGCAAAAAGCTGCAGATTTACCCTGATAGGATGTTGACTTACATTATACTTTGTCAGGTCTGTACCCGGTGAATTGAATATAATCTTATCCACCCCTTATAACACTCAGGAAATTTATAATTTCATCATGCATGCCGCCCATCAGAACATGAACTATGCTTCTGAAAGCAGTTATGGTAACAGCCATAACAACAAGCCCCACCAGTATTTTTAAAGGAAGCCCGACAATGAACACATGAACCTGTGGAACGGCCTTAGCTATAATTCCAAGCGCAACATCGGTTATCAGGATAGCTGCCGTTACCGGTGCGGCAATCTTAAAACTTACTGTCAGTATGGATGAAAAAATGTCTACAACAAAATCCACCATTGGCTGTGCGATAACAATTTTGCTTCCTAACGGGAACAGCGTGAAACTGTCGCACAAAGTATAAATCAGAAGATGATGCCCGTCTATTGCAAGCATAACGAGTGTTGCAACAATAAAATAAAAATTTGCGGTAACCGGTATTTGAATATTTGTTACCGGGTCAAATACATTCACCATCCCAAAACCAATATGCATGTCAATCATTTGTCCTGCAATATATATGGATGTTGTAATTAGGTATGAAATATACCCCAATGTCAGCCCTATAACGAATTCTTTCACCGCCAGCAGGATCAAGGATAAAATACTGGAATACTCCCGCATATCGGGCACAGGTATCGTATAGGAAATAATAATTGCAAGCAAAAAAGAAAAACCTACCTTGAAATAGACCGGTATGTTCCTCCTGCCAAAAATGGGCGATATTACAAACAAGCCAGTAACACGAATAAATATTAGTAAAAAGATATCCCATAAGTTAAGCAATACATTCAAATCCATACTGGTCTCCCTGTAAACATAAGCCCATGTTCTGAAATTAATCCATTGAAACTAGTAATAAATAAATCTGAGAATGTTATCGTAAAGCCTTAATGTAAATTCTCTTAATGTCGTCATAAGCCAGGAACCAAATATAAACAATGAAAGAAAAACAGCAAGAATCTTCGGAACAAATGACAAAGTCTGCTCCTGTATCTGGGTAGTGGCCTGGAATATACTAACTGCCAATCCTACAATCAATGCTACGCCCAATAGCGGTGCAGACAGCTTTATTATTACCAGTACCGCATCTCTTGCAATATCCAACACCAACTGTTCCATTACCAACCTCCGTTCCAGTAAGCTAGAGGACGGTTCATCTGCTTCCTCTAGCCGAATGATTTAACAATCGTTCCCACTACCAGGTTCCAGCCATCCACCAGTAAAAACAGCAGTATTTTAAAAGGCATGGAAATCATAACCGGTGGAAGCATCATCATACCCATTGACATCAGGGTGCTGGCAACAACCATATCTATTACAAGGAAAGGTATGTACAGCATGAAGCCTATTTTAAATGCTATGGTCAGTTCACTAATCATAAACGCGGGAATTATAACCTGCATAGGTAAATCATTAATATTATCCGGTGCTTCTATTCCTGCAATATTGGCAAACAACGCCAAATCTTTCTCACGTACTTTTGCTTTATTCAGAATGAAATCCTTCATTATATTTGATGCATTGTCAATTGCCTGTTCCAGGGTAATTTCATTTTCAGAGAACGGCCTTAATGCCTGATCATTCAGATCACCCAGTACGGGTGACATAATAAAAAATGTCAGGAACAAAGCCAAACCTATAAGTACCTGGTTTGGCGGCATTTGCTGTGTTCCCATGGCATTCCTTAAAAATGAAAGTACAACAATAATTCTTGTAAACGACGTCATCATTATTATGATTGACGGAAGTATGGAAAGAACCGTTAAGTAGAGCAACAGTCTTATACTGTTTGTAACATCCTCCGGGCTGCCGGAAGCGTTTACGGTGATACCTTCGTTTGATATCGTTATACCCTGCGCATATGAATTATTGGCAAAGCCCACAGTAAGAAGCAGAATCACCACCAATATTGACAGTGTCAGCTTTATCTTTTTTCCAAACATATACCTTTAAACTTCCTTGTCGTAGCTTTTATCCTGCATTTGCTTCAATCTGTTAACGTTTTCCTTAAGAACTTCATTTTTAATTAACGAATCAGTGCTTTCACTTTCTTTTCTGCCAACCGGCGATTTTTTTCTTCCTTTGTTCAAATACTTGTCAAAAATCTCGTTGAAATTGAAGACCGTTTCGCCGGGCTTATTTTCATTTTCCGGCTCTCCGGATTCTTCCTTGTCAATGTCCACTTTTGCCACCATTTGAAAGTCCTTTTTGCCCGATAAAAACAAATAATGATCCGAGCCAATCCTTATAAGAATCAAATGCTTGTCCAGACCCAGACTCACACGCTCTATTATTTTTATATGCCTGGAATTATTGGCAGCAGAAAACTTTTTGCCTACAAAGCGGGAAGCAATATAGGCAAGATAAAGTACACAGCAGAAGATAAGGAAAATACCCAACAACTCAAGTACCGGATTAGTCTTACCCGGGTTTTCCAATAAATCCGCTGATAATAAACAAACCATAGGCCAATACGACAAACCTGTCATTTTGCTATCCAACCACTTTTTTAACAGCTTCCAAAACCCTGTCGGCCTGAAAAGGTTTAACGATAAAATCCCGGGCGCCTGCCTGGATCGATTCTATAACCATTGCTTGCTGGCCCATGGCGGAACACATGATTATTTTTGCATCAGAACTCATCGCCCTGATTTGCTTAACTGCTTGAATTCCATCCATTTCAGGCATTGTAATATCCATTATGATCAAGTCGGGCTTAAGCTCTTTAAATTTCTCCACCGCCCTGAGACCATTCTCGGCTTCTCCAACAACATTATAGCCATTCTTTACAAGAATATCCTTAATCATCATTCTCATAAATGCCGCATCGTCTACGATTAGTATGTTCGCCATATCCTGAATCCTCTCCTTGTAATACATATAAACAGTCAATTTAATAAAGAAAATTCAATATATAATAATTTTATAGTATAACTTATGTAATCAAAGCCTTTTTGACGGATGGATTATATCGGTAATCCGTACGCCGAAACTTTCGTCAATTACAACTACTTCTCCCTTTGCTATGTTTTTGCCGTTGACCAGTATATCAACCGGTTCACCCGACAATTTTTCCAGTTCTATTATCGAACCCTGGCCAAATTCCAGTATTTCTTTTATTTTCTTGGTAGTTCTCCCCAACTCAACCGTAATCTGAAGAGGTACATCCATTAACAGGTTAATGTTCTGGGAACCCAATACCTGTGCACCGGCATCAAAGGATTGAAATTCAACCGGCCTTACATTAACGGGTGGTTCATGGTGCGCAGGCTGTCTCACTGGTGGTGGTGAATAATCATACTGCGGCGGAGTATAGGTTTGCTGATGAACCTCAGCCTGCCTGATGCTGTGTTGAGGAGCAGGTTCAGCCGCGGTTTGTTCACGCACCACAGGTTTTTCCTCACTGGGACCAATCTGCGTATCAATCAGGCTGGCAACCATTTCCCTGGCAAATTCGGTAGGAAGCAACTGCATCATTGAGCTGTCAATCAGGTCACCTACCTTAAGCGTGAAACCTACAACAACAACCTCCTGTTTCCTGTCAAACCGTATCCTGTCAATATCGTCGGCAAAGTGGACCAGCATTGATTCAGGCGGTGAGATTTCCACTCTCTTGCGGAACATCGAGGACAATGAAGTGGCAGCCGAGCCTATCATCTGGTTCATGGCTTCACTTATTGCACTCAGGTGCAGTTCCGATATTTCCACGGTATCATCCACCTGGCCGTTACCACCCATCATAAGATCGGTTATAATTCTTACATCATGTTCTTTTATAATAAGCAGGTTATCTCCTCTTATCCCGTCCGTGTATTTTATTTTGACTGCAACATAAGGCTCGGGATATTGCTTTGAAAGTTCTTCCCAAGTCTTTACAGATACTTTGGGAGTTGTTATTGTAACCTTCTGACCCAGCAACATGTACAGGGTTGTAGCGGAGGTACCCATACTTATATTTCCGATTTCACCCAAAGTATCAGCTTCCTCAGTTGTCAGAACAAAGTCTCCGGTGCTGCCGGAATTATTACTTTCGGTGTTAACTGTATCATCATCCATGTTCAATGTGCCGTTTAATAAAGCATCAATTTCAGCCTGGGAAAGCATATCTCCCATTTATTCGTCCTCCCTTCTGATAACCTCGGTTACTTTGATTGCAGCTTTCTTATTCCTGACACCGGGTTTACCGTTAAACTTATGCAAAGAACCTACCATAACCTGAATATCTCCATCGACTGATGTATCCAGCTGCAAAACATCGCCCACCTGCAATTCCAAAAATTCCGATACCGTAAGCGTAGCCCTTCCAAGTATGGCTATTAAAGGAACTTCGGTTTCGGTAACCTTTTTTTCGATGGATACCTTGGTTTCTTCATCGGTTTCCTTTTCTATCATAGAAAACCATAGTTTTGTACTGAGCTTGTCCATTACAGGCTCCATAACCATATGCGGCAGGCAAAGATTCATTAATCCCTCAACTTCTCCTACTTTTGCATGGAACGTTGCAAGTGCAACCATTTCGGTAGGGTTTATTATCTGAACAAACTGTGCGTTTGTTTCAATTGTATTCAGTGTAGGTTTTACATCCACAACATTTTCCCATGGCTCACGCATATATGAAAGCATCTGGGATATTATTCTCATTAATATTGCAATTTCTATCTCGGTAAAACCGCGGACTTTCTCAATTTTACCGCCTCCTTTGCCGCCAAGCATCCTTTCTATCAATGCATAGGCCAGCGAAGGAGATAAATCCAAAATAATACTGCCTGGTAGCGGATTAAAATTTACAATAGCCAATACTGCCGGGTTCGCTATGGAATTTGTGAATTCAGAAAACTGAACTGCTTCCATGGATATTACATCTATCTGAACCAATGTCCTTAAATAACCCGAAAGAAAGTTGGTTATAAGCCTTGCATAATTCTCCTGGATAATATGCAGTGTACGCAAATGATCCTTGGCGAACTTACTAGGCCTTTTAAAGTCATGTACTTTGACTTTCTTTTCGCTCTTGTTGCTCTTAAGTTCACTGGCATTTATTTCTCCCGCACTTAATTGGGCCAATAAATCATCTATTTCGGTTTGGGACAATATGTCTCCCAAATTACTACCCCCTTTTTGAGGCTGTTAAAAGCCTGTTATTGTGGAAGCATGTTTAATGTAACCTTGTACACTATTTTTTGTTTCACCTGTTTGTTTTCATTCAATATATTGTTGAAAATCTCCAAGAGGTCATCTCTTGCTTTATAGCGGGTTTCAATATTCTTTGCATCGGAATAGGACATATCGGCGAAATAATCACCCACTGCCTGCTCCAGCTCACTTGTATACAATGAAATCAGGTTGTTTATCTTTTCCTCGTTTTTTCGTTTTTCACCTGTATCGCATTTTATTGAAACCGAAACCAATACGATTGAATCGGGATGATCGGGTTCATATTTCAAAGCAAATATCTTTTCTTGCCCGTCAAACAACTTATACTCAACCAGTTCACTGTCAGGAACAACCCGTTCGCTGATTGTGTTATCGGCTTGAACAGCTTTATTATTCCGGCTCGGGTATGAAATAAACAAAAATACTATAAGAACCGCCAACGCTAAAGAAAGCACTGCAACTATTGATAATAATATCGTATATATGCCCTTCTTTTCCAATCAGTACACCCCTTAAAAAATTACTTATTATCAGGAATCAGTAATTTTCTTTTATATTCTATCACTTTTTCGACAACTTCTTCAACCTTTTCAGCAACAACATATTTCTTGCCGTTTGTGAGAGTAATCACGGTATCAGGCGTTGCCTCAACAGTTTCTATCCACTCGCAGTTAATCACGAATGATTTGTTATTCAAACGTGTTACTTTAATCATATTACCACCTGCCCCGTGTCAGATCAGCCAGGATTTGATGGAAACCGGCAATAATCGTGACCGGTTTCCATCATCCTCTATAAAACTACCTCTTCATATTTGCCAATTCCTGAAGGATTTCATCCGAAGCTGTTATAACCCTGCTGTTGGCCTGGAAACCGCGCTGTGTTATTATCATTTCGGTAAACTGCTGCGCGAGATCCACATTTGACATCTCCAATGTACCGGGGTTCAGGCTTCCCGCACCTTCGGTACCGGGTTTGTATGCTCTTGTAAAATCACCTGAGTTGCTCGTGGGAATAAACAGGTTGTTTCCTACCTTCTGCAAACCCGCAGGATTATCAAAAAGTGCAAGAGCTACCATGCCAAGGGGTTTCTGTCTTCCATTGCTGTATACACCGTTGATGACCCCGTCGGAACCTATACTGAAGTATTCAAGTGTTCCTGGAGGATAACCGTCCACCTGGGTAGGTTTAACCGAACTGTCGGTGGCATACATTGTAAGTTTTTCAAAATTCAGTTCAAATCTAAAACTACCGGCACCTACATTTTCACCCGGGGTAAGTTCCACTTCGACAGCAAGAAAACAATTATCATCCGGATCGGATATTATGTCTCCTTTGCTGTTGAACTTTATAAAACCGACATCTCCGGTACTCTTTCCGTCATCGCCGAATCCAGCTTCATTGTCTGTTGCAATCCTGTAATACCATGTTGTTGTCGGTCCATCATCTCCACTTCCGCCCGGTTCTACTTTGTATTTCCAGAAGCTGATGTTCAGCTTATACTCATTTCCCAGATCGTCATATACCGTCAATGGCACTATAAAATGAGCTTTAGTATCTTCACCGTTTTTATCCGGAATGCCATCATCATTATTATCAGGTATCTCGGTAGCATCCGAAGCAGCAATAGGCTTGTTTTTTGCATTAAGATTTCCTGCCAGCACTGCTTTGGTTGTAGCCTGGGCCTCAAGTATGCGCTTGTTCAGATTGTGTTCATCTTCATAGAGATTCAGTGGTTCCAGCTCTTCCTGGGTTTCAAATATATAATTTCCTTCATCATCCACACTGTATATTTGCCATCCGAGTACATTCAAGCCCTGTGCCGTAACGAGGTTTCCCAGCCTGTCAATGGTAAAATTACCTGCACGGGTGTACATGTTTGTCCCTTCTCTTCCGTTGCGGACTATAAAGAAACCCTCACCCTCAATTGAAAGGTCGGTAGGATTATCGGTACGCTGCAGACTTCCACGTGTCATAATCGTATCGATTGAATTGACATTCATCCCGAGACCAATCTGCATGGGATTGGTTCCGCCTCTTCCGGTATTCACATCGGGAGATCCTGCTCCGGACACAGTCTGCGCAAACACTTCGGCAAACGTGGCACGGCTGGCTTTAAAACCAACGGTATTTACATTGGCTATATTATTTCCAATTACGTCCATCTTTGTCTGATGTGATCTCAAGCCTGAAACGCTTGAAAACATTGAACGCATCATATTAATCCCCTCCTAAGGTTTCCGTTTCTTCGATCATTCCAAAACGGTCAGCCTCCCGAGCGGGTCCGGCTGCTTAAAACCCTTATTCTATATATCGGTTGTTTTGTTGTTAAATGTTAATTGTAAACACATCCATCAATCGGTAAAAACAGCTCCGTCAATGTTGGTAAATACATTTTCCTTCATTTCGCTGCTGTTTAAGGCAGTTATTACCGTTCTGTTCCTGACATTTACCACAAAAGCCATTTTATCCATTATGACCAGGGTATCCCTGACACCTTTTGCTTCGGCTTTGTCCACGGCTTTCATAAGTTTTTCACGCTGCGCTTCGGTCAGGTTAACATTTCTCATCTGCATACGCATTTGCGCATGCTTCGAGATTTTTATGTCACCCTTCAGCTGTTCGTTCAGAATGTCCTGGAAACTTCCCGTACCCTGTATGTTCTGCCTTTTCTGAACGTCACCCGCCGGTGTTAATGAAGGTATACCCTGAACAGGCCTGTTGTTGTAAATCACGAAGCATCACCACCAGTTTCTTCGGTTTCATCTGTCTCACCTGTTTCACCTGTATCGCCGGTCTCACCGGTTTCCCCTGCTTCTTCAGGAATTTCATTTTCTTCACTGCTGCCGTCGGTTTCAGGTGTTTCGGTTGACAGTTTCGAGTCCAGTGACCTTAAAGTCTCAAGAATCTGCCTTAACAGCTGCTGTTCTGTTGAAACCAGATCCACCTTTTGTGTTGATACGATATTGTCAACGGGAACCTGTACGTTATCCAGTATCACATGGTAGCAATCCAGATCTTCATCGTATACACCGTCTCTCAGTGTACCTTCAAGCTTTACTCTTTGCCCTGTCTGCATATCCTTAGCGGTAAATGTTACAAGCCTGCCTTTCATTCCCTCAATGTACTCTTCAGCACTTTCAAAAGCCCCTGTATCAATTTCCCTGACACTGAGAATCACCTCATCGAGAGTTACATTAATACCATCCTGTCCCTTCTCGATTTTTGCAATTATACCTTCCAGTGTATATGGCTCATCGTCTTCATACATGGTTATACTTACGGCGCTGAGCATACCAATGAGGCTGTTGTATTTTTCCAGTTCTGCCTGCTTATAATTACCAGGTGTTTCGGATACATATGTTATATTCTCCAAAGGCACTTCGGTATCGTCCACAACAAGATAAATTTTACCCGACTGGGAGAGTACCGATGAAACCTGTCCGTCCACATAACGGACTTCGCCCGTATCTGAATCAGTCACTACGGCAGAAATATATTTACCCAATAATGAAAAACCCATGGAATATGAGAATGAATGATTCAGGTTTTGCATCTGTTCCAGTGCGCTGAATTGGGCAATCTGGGCTATGAAGTCCTGATCATCCATCGGTTCCAGCGGATTTTGATACTGGAGCTGAGTTATAAGGAGCTTGAGGAAATCATCCTTTCCCAACTCATTTGATACATTCCGTGCGGATTTATTGGAATTTTGGGTATTTATCAACTCTTCAATTGTCATCCGCCCTACCGAACTTACTGTAGACATATTATCTCTCCTTATGCTATGAGATTAATCTCAGATCCCGTATACCCGTGCAAATCACCTGAAAGACCGGTATATCCATAGGTGCTGCTTACATTGGCCGCTTCGGGGAGCTCTTCGTAATATATCCCCGTAAGGTTGCTCGGTGAATTCCAGCTTCTATAACTGCCTCCGTCGTCGCTGTTATGCTGTCCTACTGCAACTGAAAGGCTTTGAACGTCAACTCCGCTTTTTTCCAATGCATCCCTGAGATATTGCATATTGCTTTCAAGAATTGACTTGACATGTTCATTCTCGGCCAGGAATTTTGCGATAATTTCGCCTCGTTCGTGTATGACCTGCAATTGGATTTTTCCAAGGCTTTCGGGCTTTAGCTGGATAATCATTTCCGACCGTTCGGAAGTAGCCATTACCTGGACTTTTTCTGCAACCTGGTGCAATATTTCTGCTTTATCTATGTTGCCTGAACTTACCGGCCCATGGTAAACCGGTTCATTCGCCCGGGTGTTTTCAGCAGCATTATTCTGCAATACATGGTTAATGTCTTCCCGCGGGTTTGCTGCATTGATGTTTTGCCTGCCATGTATATTAACCGCATCATCGGCAGGTACCTTTTGCCGGCCTTTAAAACCGTCCTTCATTTCACTGCTGTCGTCATGGTCCTGGCGACTGTCATCTTCTCCCTGCACTTCTTCACGGCGCAGAAGCTGGATATCGCTTTCATCCGTAATCCCGGTTTCGTTTCCAACCTCGGGATTAATGTCCTCCATGATGCTTTCAGCAGTGAGCTCTGCTTTTAAGCTTTCAGCCTCATTGAGCATCCCGCTGAGAAGCTCTTTAAAATGGTCGGTTATGACTGTAACGTCAACATCCGAACCGGCAAACAGCAATTCATCGGTAAGCATCTGCATCATTTTCCCTGCCATGTCCTCCGCAAGCTTGCCGACACCCTCACCGGCATAATTTGCTGCTTCAAGCAGCATGCCAATTGATTGATTAACAATGGACCTGATTTTTTCAGGAATGGAAATCCCTGCACTGTACTCATCCGGTATTTCAATATTCTCAAAGAATATGTTCAATTTCTGAAGAAGTGCCATTATTTCATCAATCATGTATAACAAGTTTTCAGGCTTTTTCAGGCCGGATGAATCAGAACCTGGAATTTCCCGGTTTTCTTCAGGATCACCTTTTTGAATTGCATTAATCCTGTCACCGTTCAGTTCTTTTTTTACACCGCGCTGATAGCCCGAAGAACTTTCAGCTACCTGTTTTTCCCTGTTGGCATGCATTGGTTCCCTGGAGCCCATGCTTTTGTTTAAAAAACTGTAAAAATCCTCTCCCGCGGCTGTTCTTTCATTGGTTGCCTTTACTTCCTTCTGTCCGGTACCTGGAGATAAAAGAACATTATTTACCGTCATCACCATCTTCACTTCCACCTCCTTTCGGTATTCGACATTGTATATTCTTCATTAAACGCTGTGAAGCGTGAATGAAGCCTTTAATTTGAAATCTTCCTGTCGGCAATATTCTTCATAATATCAGCTGCAAACCCAGGATCCATGTTTTCAATAATCTCTGCCTTTACATCGTTTTTCATTGCTTCAATCAGGTTTACAACAAGCTCCATATCTTTTTTGCCAAGCTCGGTCAAAATGGCTGCAGCATTGGCAGGTTCCATCTCGGTATATGGTGTCGCAAGACTCTTGTAACTCTCTTTTACGGCTTGGTTTTTCACAACCTCGGCGTAAAGTTCCTGTGCATTTTCAGGATTCACTTTTTCAAAATATCTTGCAAAGGCCTCCGGATTCCCCATTGCTATGAGCCTGTCCAGCTCTTTTTTGTCCCTGTCAAGCTGCTCCATCTGTTCCAGGATTTTTTGGGACGTCTCTTCATTTTTCGCTAGTATCGCCTGTGCATTTTCTTCCATTGACGCCCATTCGCCTTTTTCCCTTTCCAGCTCGGAAATACGGTTATTGGCAATTTCCAGCTGCTCACTCAGCTCCCTGTTGGCATTACGCAGTTCGTTATACTTTGCAATAAGCTCCTGCTGGGTGAGGTGTATTGGATCGTACGGATCTTCGGTTTCCGGAAGCGGGGGCAGTGCAAGTTTTATAACGGGGATTCTTTCAATGCTTGGCCTGAAATATTCTCCAATACCTCCAATATTATTCTTCAAAAGATAATAAAAAGCACCCCCAAAAACAATCAGTACGATAAGTATTGACAACAAAACCGTCAACAGTCCGTCCAAAATAACTGATTTAGTTCCCTTCTTATCGCCTTTTTTTAATCGCGGTGCTATTGTCCTAACATCCTGAGCCATTGTTGATCTCCTATGATAAGTTTTGTGGTGTTACAGTTTCTTTAAAGCTTACAATTTCGTCAACTACCAATTGCTGCTTTTTCTCCTGCTCCTTTCTGAACTCAACCAATTGCCTTTCTTTAAGCTTTTCAAGTATCTTTTTCTCTTTCATTGTTTCTGTCAGTCTTTTTCTAATTTTATCGACATTTATTTTTTCCTCATTAACCCTGTCGTTCTGTATTCTCTCTTTTTTTTGAACAACCCTGATATATTCCAGCCGCTGCTTCAGATTCAGCAATGTTGTTTCAGACGTTCCTTCTTTTCTGAATTCCTCCTGCTGGTTGCCCAGTTCCTCTCTTATTTCTGACAGTACCGAAAGCTGGTATTGATATTTCTGAACCGCAATACCCAGTTCATTTTTAATGTTTTTTTCCATCAGCTCTTTTACGTTCAGAAAAGGTTGAAGCCTGTATTTGAACCGGGCCATTACCCATTACCCTCCACAGCTTTTTTCATCAATTTCATGGTTTCTTCAAAATCGAACTTTTCGGTTACCCCTTGTTTCAGAAAAGCATTAATACCGCCAATAAGCGAAATGGCCTTGTCTATTTCGGCATTGCTTCCCTTTACATAAGCGCCCACATTGATAAGATCTTCGGCTTCCCTGTATACGGCAAGATTTTTCCGAATCTCACCTGCCAGTTTTTTGTGCTCGTCGGTAACAATATCACTCATAACACGGCTGATACTTTCCAGTACATCTATGGCGGGGTAGTGATTCTTATGTGCCATGCTTCTTGACAAAACGACGTGCCCGTCAAGGATACTTCTTGCCGTATCGGTCACGGGTTCGGTCATATCATCGCCGTCAACAAGTACTGTATACAAACCGGTTATTGAGCCCTTATCCGAAGTACCTGAACGTTCAAGCAGTTTTGGCATTGTAGAAAAAACCGAAGGGGTATATCCTCTCGAGACGGGAGGTTCACCAATGGAAAGACCTATTTCACGCTGGGCCATTGAAAACCGGGTTAAAGAGTCCATAAGCAAAAGAACATCATAACCGCAGTCACGGAAATATTCAGCAATTGCAGTTGCTACAAAAGCACCTTTTTTTCTGATAAGTGCAGGTTGATCCGATGTCGCCACGACAACCACCGAACGCTTCAAGCCTTCGTCGGTAAGGTCTCTTTCAAGGAAATCCCTGACCTCCCTGCCACGTTCTCCAATTAATGCAATAACAATAATGTCGGCCTTGGTATTCCGGGCGATCATACCGATCAGCGTGCTTTTACCAACGCCGCTGCCTGCAAAAATTCCCAACCGTTGGCCCTTACCCAGCGTTAACATGCTGTCTATGCATTTTACCCCGAGTGGCAGAACCTGGTGTATCCTTGGCCGCTTTAACGGATGAGGGGGAATGTTTTCAACCGGGTAGAAACCGTCAGTTTGTATATTGCCTTTACCATCGATAGGGTTTCCGAGACCGTCCAGAACCCTTCCAAGAAGCCCCTGCCCAACGCGGACCCTTAATTCGGAACCGGTTGCAATTACCTGGTTCCCCGGACCGATTCCTGTCATTTCACCAAGAGGCATTAATAGGACATGATTATCACGGAATCCCACAACTTCAGCAAGAACTTCCTGATCGCTCCTGGGATTCACAATACGGCACAATTCGCCAACCCTTGTTTCAGGGCCTGCCGATTCAATTGTCAAACCTACTACCTTGGTAACCTGGCCTTTCATGCAAACAAAACATCTGCCTGATATTGCCTGCTTGTATTTATCCAGATTTATTGGCGCTATCATATGTATCCTCTGTAATCAGCTATTGATTTTCTTCTTTTGCAATTATTGATTCATCTCTGGCAAATTGCCCGAGCAGTTCTCTTAATGTGTTTTCCACTGCTTCAAGCTGGATTTCTATACTGCTGTCCACCGTTCCCAGTCCGGTGTCTATGAAACATTCACCTTTTTTCAGGGAATTATCCTTTATTATCTCAATTCCTCTTATTCCCTTTATTCCTTCCAGAACCCTCTGCTTGTTTTCAACAACAAAGTCATAATCATCTGCACTTACACAAATTAATATTTTATCGGTGGTTGAAGTAGCAGATAAAGCATTTCTGATCAATCCCAGTATAACATCACTGTTTTGGGTAAGTTCGGTGCCGATGACTTTTTTGGCAATCTGGATTATTAGCTCAATGATTTCACCTTCCAGGCCCGAAATTGTATTATCATGAATCTCCTTGGCTTTCTGCTTTATTTCTTCGGCCTCGCTTATCAATTTCTGATAATGCTGTCTGGCAAGAGATTCACCGTATTTATAACCCTCTTCTCTTGCCTTTTGCCCTTCTTCTTCAATCCGTGCGGCAACTTTTTCATTGGCCGAACTAATAATCAATTCAGCCTGCAGCCTGGCTTCTTCAATTATTTTCCCGGCCTCCTTCCTCGCATTTTCCAGGATCGCTTCGGGTGAAGGCCCCTTGTCAGCAGCCGCAGGTGTTTCTGTTACTTTTTCTTCAGGCACCGTCTCCTTTTGTTTCGGCTTTACCTGGTAAGGTATTCCCATATTTATCTGATAACTTTTTAATACATTGCCATAACCGTTATACAATTATTTCGTCTCCTCCACCTCTGGAAATGATGATTTCGCCGGCATCTTCAAGTTTTCTTATCACATTGACAATCTTCTGTTGTGCTTCCTCAACATCTTTAAGCCTTACAGGTCCCATGAATTCTATGTCTTCCTTAATCATTTCAACCAGACGCTTGGACATGTTGTTGAAGATAATATTCTGAACTTCCTCGGTTGCACCCTTTAATGCAACAGCCAGCTGATAGTTGTCAACTTCACGCAGGAAGCGCTGTATCGAGCGATTGTCAAGCTGCAAGATATCTTCGAATACGAACATTCTTTTCCGTATTTCCTCTGCCAGATCCGAGTCTTCTATTTCCAATGTCTCCATAATATACTTCTCGGTGCTGCGGTCCACAGAATTCAATATGTCCACTATTGCCTGCAAACCGCCCGTCGCGGTGTAATCTTCTATTACAAGCGATGACAGTTTCTTTTCAAGTATCCTTTCCACTTCCTTTATTATCTCGGGAGAAGTTCTGTCCATCTGGGCTATACGCTTTGCAACATCAGCCTGCTTTTCCTGGGGAAGCGACGAAAGGACAACTGCAGCCTGTTGTGGTTTCAGGTATGCCAGTATCAGCGCAATTGTCTGTGGATGCTCACTTTGAATGAAGTTAAGAATCTGAGACGGATCGGCCTTTCTTACAAAATCAAAAGGTCTTACCTGCAGGGATACAGTGAGCTTGTTAATTATCTCCATTGCTTTTTCAGTACCGAGAGCTTTTTCCAGAATATCCTTGGCGTACCCGATACCACCCTCGGAAATATACTCCTGGGCCAGGCAAATCTGGTAGAACTCCTCGAGTACTTTTTCCCTGTCCTGATGTGAAACACTTCGTATATTTGCAATTTCCAGTGTTAACTGTTCAATTTCATCCTCTTTAAGGTGTTTGAATATTTTTGAAGATAATTCCGGACCAAGGGTTATTAAAAGCATAGCAGCTTTTTCTCTGCCGGTATAATCCTTCGTATTGGTTCCAACCGCCATTTGATCCACTCCTTAATCCTAATCTTCAGAAAGCCAGTTTCTAAGCAGCTGTGCAACTGCATCAGGCTTAGTTTCCACAAATCTCGTTATCTGCCGCTTGAACTCATCTTTTTCTTCAAGATCGATGTCAGGTAATTTCTGCGTTGAATCGGGTACGGTAAACTGAGTTCCGGCCAATGCAGCTTCGCCAAGAGCTTCGGGAATCATTTCCTCCTCGGCTTTCTTCTTTCTTGGAATCATCAGAATGGCCATTATTGCAAGAAGTATTGCCATTAATATGTAAAGACCATATTTTTCTACGAAATTTTCAAATTCTGAGGGTTCAATATCAGACACTACTTCAGAAGCAAGCTTTTGTATGCTTACCGAAATATTGGATGTTGGTATTCCCATTGCATAACCGGCATCCTGCTTAATCTGTTCAATATATTCGCTGGTAAGAGCATCTGCAGTTTCCACCCTGTGTCCGTACCAAAGTGTTATTGAAGCTTTTGTTTCTTCAGGGACAAGCTTTCCTAATGCTTTTCTGCTTTCAATCTGCTTTTCATTGAAAATACGTTCCTCAATATTGTGCTCCTTTTTATATGAAGAAACACCTCCCGAACCCACCTGGTATGTTGCCGTTCCCGGATTTGAATCCAGACCGGGTGCTTCTCCGGCCTGGCTTCCTTCCATCTTCTCTTCCAATGTTTCCTGTGTTTTAATAAAACCTTCGCCTTCGGTATCGGGAGCAATATATTGAATTTCGGTGCTGTTTAATGTATCAAAATCAAGTTTTGCGCTTACGGTAACACTCATTGTATCGAAGTATGCATTTTGAGCTATACCGATTTTAAAATGCTTGTATACCTTTTGCTCCAGTTCAAGTTCCCTGTTGCGCCTCATTTCCTCCTGGGTGTTTGCATCATAGGACAAATCACTTTGAGAAATATTCAACGGATTTAAATTTTCATCCACAATAGTTATGTTTTCCTGTGGAATACCTATTGAAGCAGCCACAACGCGGGCTGCAGCATCCACCTGTTCAGGAGTCAGTGGTGCTTTCGTTTTTAACGCAACAAAAGCCGAGCCTTTATCTGCAGACTCGCCCTTATAAGCCCAATATGTTTTTTCAGGTTTCGTAAATTGGACCGATGCATCAATTACATTTTCAAATTTCTTCAGCTTGTAAACAAGATTGTTTTGTTCGAACTGTCTCCAAAGTTTTTCCTTGTCCTCTTCGGTAACCGTAAGGGACAGCTTTGACCAGCTTTGATCGAAAATTACATCGGGACTTATAACTCCAACCTCGCTGGCAAGATCGAACTCGATATCCTGTTTCTTCTTACTGTCAACATATATCTGGTTGCTGCCTTTTTTATATTTGATTCCATTTGAATCAAGGTATTCCACTATTGCCTTGACATCATATTCATTTCCACTTTCAAGAAGTGGTACATATGTGGTTTTCAAAACGAAAAACAATGTGACGGCTATTGCTGCTACTATTACTCCTGCTGTTATGAACAAACGGGTTTTTTGGCCTTTCTCCATGTCATTCTAATACCCTTTAATCTTGCTCCACAGATTGACTAAACCTTCAGGCATTTTCTTTCCCTCCAGAACGGCTTCTTCTTTTGTTTATACAAATACTGCAGCTATTTTTAAACCTGCATTCTCATTATTTCGTTGTATGCATCTATCACCTTATCTCTTATTTCTATAATCAGCTGCAGTGCTATGGAAGCCTTTTCGGCCGCAATTATAACAGAGTGGATATTATCTGTCTTGCCCGAAATAAAATCAGCAGTAACAGCATCAGCTGCCTTTTCAAGCTCGCTTACTCTATAAATTTCATTCATCAGGACATCCTTAAAGCTGACATTCCCATTTTCCGAAACCTTATTCAAAGAACTCTGTAACGAAATATTATCTATAACTGACGATATTCCCGCAACACTCATTTTCTATCTCCCCTTGCATTATCTCTTAAATATAAACAGCTATTTATCTGCCTATTTCCAATGCTTTCAATGCCATGGATTTTGTTGTGTCAATGGATGTGACGTTTGCTTCATAGGCTCTTGAAGCAGAAATCAAATTAACCATTTCTGTTACAACATCAACATTTGGCATTTGAACCATTCCGTTTTCATCTGCATCGGGATGTCCGGGATCATATACGCTCTTAAAAGGCGTCTGGTCTTCAACTATGGCAGTTACCCGAACGCCGCCGCTGCTCCTGCTGCCTATCAATTTCTTGCTGGCATTTGAGAGATATGTAGAAAATGGAGTATTCCCATTCATGGCTTCAAAAATAACGGTTTTCCTTCTATATGGGGTTCCATCCTCGGTACGCGTAGTATTAACATTTGCTATGTTTTCTGAAATAACATCCATCCTCAGCCTCTGTGCGGTTAATGCAGACGCACTGGCATGCAATGCACTGAAAAAACCCATTCTATATTAGCCCCCTTTTATAATCGTTCTAATTTTATTTAACTGACTACTCATACGATTTATAAGAGTGTAATATCTTATCGTATTTTCAGCCCTTATAGCCATTTCTCTTTCAATGTCCACATTATTGCCGTCAAGGCGGTAGCTGTAATTCCGGTTATCGTAAACTACCCTGATGTCTTCGTCGTTTGATAATCTTGATTTTAATTTCGAGATGCGACTGTTTTTTAATTCAGAATTGAAATAATCCTCAAATTGAACATCTTTTCTTTTATATCCGGGTGTATCAACATTAGCAATATTCTCCGAGATGATTTCATTGCGCTTCCAAGCAACATCCAACGCTTTCTCTATCTGGTCACTGGAAAAAAGTAATTTGCTTACCATATTTATCACCCCGTAATATTTTCTTTTATGTTAAAATATGTGAATTGATTAATTATATACTATCGCTATAATAACACACCAAAATTCGAAATACAACAAACATATGTTAAGAATATTATCGAATTTTGAAATATTTTTAATATTTATACGGAATACTGTATAATAAATCGGCAAATTAAAAAAAAAAATTGAAGATTTTGTTATAAGTAAGCCAATTGCACCATAACTTACTACTCATATAAATTAAGCTTTCAGCCATAATAGGTAGTGAGGAGGTGAAAAAAAGATGGCAAGAAGCAATACCAACAGCAGAACTTCTTTTGAAAACATGAAATTTGAAATTGCCAACCAGTTAGGTATTAACCTTAAACAAGGTTACAACGGTGACTTAACTTCAAGAGAAGCAGGTACAATCGGTGGTAATATAGTTAAAAAAGTTTTCGAAAGCTATACAGGCAACCAGTATCCTCAGTATGACGTAACTAACAAGCAATAATGAGTGGTTATAACAAGCGATTGAATGCAAATTATATACACCCCTGTCATTGACCAGGTGTTTCCCACTATCAGGGCAAACTACGGACTTACACCAACCGGACACGTCCATAACGGACGAACCCAGAAAGCAGCAGGAACTTAAAAAGGTTCCTGCTGTTTCTTTTCTTCACGGGTATTTTTGCTCTTTTCTTCTTCTTCCTTCTTATTCATCATGAAAGGGGCTATTTTATCCAACATGCTTGATATGAAGTCCATCACCCGATCAATGGTGGTATTATGTTCCACAGGCAAAAGTTTTATAGCATTGTTTTTACCTACAACCAAAAACGCCACCGGGTGTATTTTGACACCTGCGCCGCTGCCTCCTGCAAAGGGGAAACCACTCTTGTCCGAATCAGACCTGGACTCCCTCTGGCCCTGGTAGTCTCCGCCGCCGGCCGCGAACCCGAAAGTAACGCGGGAAACGGGTATAATAACAGTATCATCAGCAGTTTGAACTGCATCACCAACAATAGTATTGACATCCACCATATCTCGAATGCTTTCCATGGCGGTTTTCATCAATTCATCGATAGGATGTGCTTCCATCCTTTCACCTCCTTAATTATCGATCCATGTTTATCCTTTACAATATTAGATAAAACTATTCAGCTTTTATTTTTATTTTTTATCCTTGATTCAAAATAATATGTTATTATCAGCGCCAAAGCCTTTATTATAACAATGCGCAATATTACCTGAAATATCAGTTCATTTTTGTCATTTTGAAAATCGGGATAAAAATTATAATTTTGATGCTCGAATGTAAAGTTTGCAGAAAGGAAAACAATAAAGAACTGCCAGAGTATTATAAAAAGGCCGTGCAAAATTGCATTTACAGCCGCATCATCAAATGAAAAGGTTCCTGAAAGGGACAGTTTCTCTATATGAACTATTTTTCCGCGGTTTTTCTTCATTGCCGTTTCAACTATCCCAAGAAGCTTTTCCCGTTTTTTATCAACTCTGTCGGATTTTTTCGGTTTTTTTGTGCCGCTTTTTATTTCAACAATTTTAACATACTTAAAAATGATCCCTTTAATGGCATAAGTTATGTTTGAATTTTTGACCATAACTTCAATGGATATTCTTAAGCTCATAAAAAGAAGAAACAAAAAAACAGCAACACAGATCAAAACAACCTGCAGGTACATTTTTTTCACCCACAGGTTATTCTATCCATACAATTTCACCAGTATACTTTTACAGTACTCCCGCTATCTTCATGCAAACCAGTATTCTTTTTCGAGCCGGAATCCTTCCATACTGTTTTCCATATGTTTATTCTGCAATTTTTCGCCGGTAAATCCGGGCTTTTAATGCAACAGGTACCAACTCTAACCGGGTATTCTGATATTCAGCTCAAACTCCTCATCCCTGTTGCAGTAAAGATTCACACCATCTGTGGTGAGCCTGGCCACCTGTACACCCGCGCGAAGCCCCCTTTCAGGCGGTGCAGTCTCACTGTCGGGATGTGTAAAATAAAAAATATAAGCCTCTCCATTGCATACAACAATATCGGCATGATGTCCGGCCGCATTGTCCCAGTTTCTGCTGCCGGGTTCATCAAGGATGTCCTTTTTACGCGTCCACACGGTGAAATCGTCCGACGAATAAACTCCCAGGCCGTTCCAATGGTCGGTTATCAGCCATTTCACACCGCCAAACTCGAAAACATTAGGTCCTTCATGCGGTACATCGGTAACTTCAGGCCCCAACACCTTCCAATGATACAAGTCCTCGCTTATGGCGCTGTATGTATGGCTGTGATTTGCTTCATCCTTGTACCACATTTTAAATACGCCCTGTGATATTTCATACACGCATGCATCAATAACCCGGTCTGATGACAGGGGCAGAACCGATTCAAATTTCCAATCCCACATATTAACGGCGGAATAATGAATGATATGGCGCTCCCATTTCCAGTCGGTGGGCACACCACGTACATACGACACATACATGTGGTATTTGCCTCCGGCATAAATGACTTCAGGTGCCCAGAAAGTATTCGTTCCGGGTTCAAAATCAAGGTTTGGCAGCGTACCGCGGTAAAGCCAGCGAATGCCGTCATTTGATGAAGCAACGCCTATTTTTGTTCCATGCACGGTGGAAACGCCTATATTGAATTCTGTTGCGCGCCTCTGCGTATAAAGCATCCAGAAGCATTTTTCCTCCCTGTTATAAATAACAACCGGATCGGTCGGACTGTCATATATCGGATCCCGGTATAAAGGAGCAGGCGGTACCCTCAGTTTATCCATGGGATTTTCTCCTTTCTTTATGCAAATGATCTTCATCTAATCTATGCATGGGACTAGCCATGCTGCCATCCTAATCCACCGGCACCTCATTCATAACAACTTGTATCTCATTCATGCTTAATTGAGGCAAATCATTGATTGAACTGAATCCGAACACCCTCAGAAATTCCTCCGTCGTACCATACAGTTTTGGCCTTCCCGGACCTTCCTGCCTTCCAGCCTCACATATCAGGTTTTTCTCCAGCAGGGTCGCAATCACGTTGTCCGAATTAACACCGCGAATATGTTCTATATGCGCCCTGGTTATCGGCTGATGATATGCAATTATTGCAAGAACTTCGTAAGCGGCCTGGGACAGCCCCTGTTTTTTTCTGCCTGTTCCCAGGTATGATATGTACTCCTCATACTCGGGTTTTGTGCACAGCTGGTATTTTGTACCCAATTGCCTCAGCATGATCCCCCGGTTTGAATTTTTGTACTTCATTTCCATGCCTGAAAGAATGCTTGCCGTTGTCTTCCTGTCCTGGCCGATGATTTCGGCCAGTTTCTCGAGGGAAACGGAATCCCCTGCTGCGAAAAGCACTGCTTCAAGTGCTCCTTCAATCTCCCTTAAATCATCCATATTATGTACTATCCCTTCCTTGTGCTTTCGGCTCTATGTAGATTTCTCCAAATTCTTCCTTCTGTTCGATGGAAGCCTTACCCAGTTTGGCAATTTCCAGCGCTGCAAGAAAACCGGTCGCCACTTCAATCCGGGACATTTTCTTTAAATTATATATTTGTGAAAAACAAAGCCTCACGCCCCGCTTCAATTTAGCCAGCAGCTCCTTGATCTTAAGCCTTAGCGAAACCTTTTCCTGCCTCAGTATTCGGTTCATTTTCTGAGTAACATCATTTTGCCTGTCATAATAGTTTTGCATGCATTTCTGATACCATTCCTTCAGCAGGGCCGACGATACATCCAGGATTACTTCATAAGCCGATTCAGGAAAAGCTTCGGGAAGTTTATAAAAAACCCTGCTCCATGTTTTTTCCCGTTCTTTCAGGATATCCGCAAACTCTTTCACTTTTTTGTATTCCACCAGCTTCATGATTAATTCTTCACGGGGATCGGCCTCTTCCTGTTCTTCTTCCTTCCTTGACGGCAGGAGGAGCTTGGATTTTATATGCAGAAGAGTGGATGCCATGATAAGAAACTCGCTGGCTATTTCAAGATCCATTTCCTGCATGGCAAAAAGATATTCCATGTACTGATCGGTTATTTCAACGATTGGAATATCATATATATCAATCTGGTTTTTCTCAATTAAATAGAAAAGCAGATCAAAAGGTCCTTCAAAATTATTCAGCTTTATTGTATATACATCATGCAGCGGACTTGCAAGCTCACTTCCCATATCGGATACCTCACAAAAAAATTCCGACTATCAATTCTGCGCACCAAATCATGCTTTTTGCTATCGGCTGTGTAAAAAAAGCAAGAACATTGCTCAATGCCGAAGGGAAAACCAAAACAACCAGCAGGAAAATCATACCTATATATCTTTCGTACTGCATATATCGAAAATACTTGTCTGCAGGCAAAACCCCCGAAAGGATCTTTGAACCGTCCAACGGCGGGACAGGAAGCAGGTTGAAAATTGCCAGGTTAAGGTTCACTGAGAAAAACAATCTTAAAAATGCAATGAAGTATAATAAAAAAGTATCCCCTGCGACTAGTTTTCTATATCCCGCAACGTAGGTTATTTCAAACAGAAAAACACCGATAAACGCCATTGCCAGGTTCGAGAGGGGACCTGCAATGCTTACAAGCACCGTACCCCTCTTTCTGTCTTTAAAATATACGGGATTTATCGGGACAGGTTTTGCCCAGCCGATTTTGGCTATAACCATCATCAGTGTGCCAATGGGATCAAGATGCCTGAAAGGATTCAAACTAAGCCGTCCCTGCATCTTTGCCGTCGGATCTCCGAGCTTGTATGCTATGTAACCATGAGAAAACTCATGTACGGTTAACGAAATAAGCAAAACCGGCACCATTAACAGAATATCTTCCAAACTAAGTCCTAAAAACATGGCATGCTCCTCCGGGCAAGTCAGAAAATTCTTGTAACCAGTTCAATCACAGGATCAATAAAAACAAGGATCCCGGTTACGAAAGCAGTAGCCGCCGATATTAACACCGCACCTGCCAGCAAATCCTTGACTTTCTTGGCTTCAACCGAATATTCCCTGGTTATCATGTCGACCAGGATTTCACCGGCGGTATTTACCATTTCACATACAAGTACGAAACCTATTGCAAAAAACAGTACCACCCATTTCTGCAAGGGCAGTTCAAAAAAAACTCCGGAAACAATAACCAAAAGCGTTGCCACGCAATGTATTCTGAAATTTCTTTCGCTTACAAATGCATCTTTTATACCCTGACCGGCATACTTAAAACTCTCTTTCAACAATCTGTTTTTCATACCTTTCTCCATTTCGAATTTACCGGGGCAGGCCCATTAATGAAAGGACTTCCTCCTGTCTTTTCCTCATTTTTTCTTCCCTTTCAGGTATATCATGGTCATATCCCAATAAATGAAGCAATCCGTGAACAGCCAAAAATGCCAGTTCCCTTTCAACTGTATGGCCATATGCCTGTGCCTGCTCAATTGCCCTTGGAACTGATATGACGATATCTCCGAGAAATATTTTCCCCTGGTCGATATCCATTTCTCCAGGCTCTGAAATAAACCTGCCATCTTCCATATCCAGCATCGGAAATGAAAGAACGTCTGTAATACTATCTTTTTCCCTGTACTGTGAATTTATTCTGCGAATCTCATCATTCTCAACAAGGAGAATGGAGATAAGAACGGGGAATTGTATTTTCTCGTTCATAAGCGCGGTCTTCATTGCTTCGGTGAGCAGTACCTTAATCTCCTTAATCGGAAGATACCTCTTCTTCAGTTTGTTCTGAATCATTACCTTCATTTTCCTTCTCCTCTTTATCCAGAAAAGCGCTGTATCTGTCCAGTTCACTTAAGTTTGTTTTCTTCTCAAGATCGGGGTATTCGGTCCTTTCATGGAAAAACCCGCTTAATACGGTCATGAACGCATTTGCTATTTCATTCATGTCCTTAAGGGTCAAATCACAGTTATCCAGCTGCCCGTCATCAAGTTTATCCTTAATTATCTTTCTGATCAAGCCCTCTATCTTACCTTTTGTTTTGTCTGGCAACGAGCGGACCGCAGCTTCCACCGAATCTGCAAGAAGAACGACCGCAGCCTCTCTTGACTGGGGCTTCGGACCTTCATACCGGAAATTGCTTTCCTTTACATCAATCCCCTTTTCAGACTGCTTTGCTTTATGGTAAAAGTAGGCAACCAATGTTGTACCATGGTGCTGTACAATTATGTCACGGACGGCCCTGGGAAGTTTATGCTTTATTGCAAGCTGTTCACCGTCTTTTGTATGGGACGTTATTACAAGTGTGCTTAAGTTCGGGGTTATCCTGTCGTGCGGGTTTTCCGACATTTGATTTTCCTTGAAAAAGTTCGGCCGCTTTAGCTTGCCTACATCATGGAAATATGCTCCAACCCTTGCCAGCAACGCATTTCCGCCTATCTGCCTTACTGCAGCCTCGGCCAGGTTCCCCACCATCAGGCTGTGGTGATAAGTTCCGGGGGCTTCCATAAGCAGCCGTTTTAACAGGGGATGATTCGGATCTGCCAGTTCCAGGAGCTTTAAAGGTGTTATCAGGTTAAAAATACCTTCAAGGAACGGCAGAATACCAATAGCCAGTATTATTGAAAGAATACCGTTTACAAAAGCAATTCCGCCCTCATAAAGGATCGAAGTCCAATCTTTCTTTTCTATTGTGCCTATACACGCCACCACCAGGATGTTGACCACTCCGATGACAATTCCCGACAGCGATATCTTTCTTCTTTGGTTTGCATTAGCGGATACGAAGGCTGCTATCGTGCCGCTTATAACATACATGATTATAAAAGTCAGGTTATCCCTGAAAATCAGCGATACCGACAAAGTAATAACCAGGTTTACAACGACTGCGATTTGCACGTTAAGGAATATCACTATCAGTACCGGGGCAATAAATCCCAGGGTAATGTAAGAAGGATACTCGGGAATGAACTCTTTTGACATGAATGCCAGGATTACCGTCAGAACAATAACGGTTGCCATAAGCAGCAGTTCATTCCTGTTTTCAAACGTTTTTCTGGCAAAATGCTTCATAAATAATGCCAGGATTGACCATAGAGTCAACAGAAGAACAAACACCGAAACAAGGAAAAGGTAATCGGGGCCGTTCTGCTCGTCAAGAAGCCCCAGCCTTCTCATGACATCAAGCTTGTCTGCGGTGATAATATCCTCCTTGCGGATAAACCTTTCGTTCTTATATATCATTACCGGATTTTCAAGCTTATATGTTTCAATGAAGTCGTTTTTCTGCTTTTCTGTTTCCTGTTCGTCCACCATGCTGTTTGGAATAAGTATACCCGAGAGAATATGCTTTGCAACCTGCCGCATTTCATCGGATGGAATTTTCTCTTCAATTTTCAGAAGAAAATTTTGAAGTACTTCGGACAGGTTGTCCCCGGTTATCACAGTGGCAGGTAATTGCTGCTCTATCTGGTTGATCATCAATTCCTTAAGCTGCCTGATATCTGCCTGTGTATCCCTTCTGAACAGGTAACTCTGGAGCTCTGCGGGCATTTTTGACAGGATTGGATTCTCCATGCCCACATTTTCCTGTTCCAGCATTTCAGCAAGGCTTATATCCTTTCCGGCTTCCATCACCGGGATAATCTTTTCCCTCAGGCTTTCCAGCGTGTCAAAAAAATTGTATATATTGCTCTGCATTTGAAGGTTTGCAGTTTCCACTTTCTTAATAACAGGAGGAATTTCCTTCACACGCTCCAGGGCAAGCTCCTCGGTTTTCATTGTATTTTCAATATCCCTGGGGGCGCGGATATCGAACCCCGACGCCATACCCAGGGTAAGCTTGTATTTCCTTGGCGCCGCGCCATTGGAAACAATGATAAAAACAATAAGCAAAGAGACAACACCGATGAGTACACGCTGAAAAGTATTGTTCCTTATAACTTGTCCGATTTTTTGGATGCTTTTACCCTTTTCTTTTTTTTCAGCCACATTGTTCCCTGCCTTTCACAAATAAATCAACAGGTTTTCGGTTCAGCTTTTCTTTGCCTTCATCTTGATACGGTTTTCATACTGCTCATAAGCGTTGATTATGCGTTGAACCAGTTCATGACGGACGACATCACGGCCGCTTAGATAGACAAACTCTATGCCTTCCACTTCCTTGAGTATTTTTTGCACTTCTATAAGTCCGGACTTCTTCTCGCCCGGAAGATCTATCTGGGTGATATCTCCCGTGACAACAGCCTTGGAACCCATACCGATCCTGGTCAAAAACATTTTCATCTGCTCGGGCGTTGTGTTTTGAGCTTCGTCAAGAATAATGAAAGAATCATCAAGGGTGCGGCCGCGCATGTAAGCTAAAGGTGCCACCTCGATAATTCCCTTTTCCAGGTTTGTCATATACGCTTCGGGTCCCATTATCTGGTACAATGCATCATATAAAGGCCTTAGGTACGGATCAACCTTGTTTTGCAAATCACCCGGCAAAAAACCAAGTCTTTCACCCGCTTCCACTGCAGGCCGGGTCAGGATTATTCTGCTTACAGCCTTTTCACGAAAGGCTTTAACAGCCATCGCCACCGCCAGAAATGTTTTCCCGGTGCCCGCAGGCCCAATACCGAATACTACGGTATTCTTCTTTATAGCCTCTATATACCTTTTCTGTCCATAGGTCTTAGATTTAATCGGTTTGCCCCTTGATGTAACGCAGACAAGGTCCAACGGCAAACCGTCGGTTTCTTCCATGCTTTCTCCGTTAACCGATATAAGGTATTTTACATTCTGGGTTGTAATTGTCTCTCCCTGCTTGATAAGTTCCAGCAATTTGTATATTACTTCCAGGGCCTGGTCAACCTTGGATTCAAAACCCGATATTTTTACTTCGTTTTCCCTGTTGGTGATTTTTACGTCCAGTGCGTCTTCTATTATCCGTATATTATTGTCGTATTGCCCGAACAAGTTCATTTCGGTTTCTATATCAGGTATATCAATATTTTTTTCTATGACCGCTTCCATTAATTCCCTCCAATTTCCTGCTGTATTGCTATATCTTCTGTACATTCAACAATAACATGCAGGTATTCCCTGCCTTCATTGGTTATAACCTGCATCTGCTGATCAACTATTTCAGCTTCTTTCGGCACCATTTCCAAAATTTTGTCCATTGCCATCTTATGCGCCAGTTCTCTTGCCTGCTCCCGGTCCAGAACCTGTTCCTCCTCTTCCAGCTCATAATGTTTTTCAATGACTAGACCTAATGGAAGCTTGAAACGGTTCCCTATCACAGGGGCTTTATCCAGAATGACTGTTTCATATAACCCGAACGGATTATTTCCTGACGGCAGCCTGATTTTAAAATCAAGGAAATAAACACTGTATTTATTCCATTCAAGCCCAGTTCTTTTCCTGTTTATCTTTTTTGCAGGTACCTCCTTTTCCGCCTCATACCAGGTACGTGCCATGACCTCTCCCATTGCATGCACCTGCTTTGATCCGAATTCAGGGTGTATGCTTTCCAATACACCTGAAATAAGTACCTGACCCTTTTTAACAGTATCCCCTTCTTTCACCATTGCCAAACCGTTTTTAGCCAGGATTGAAACTATTATTCCGTCCCTTTTTGCAACCACGTTACATGGCTGGTCTGCAGGTATCACAGCCGGGGGCTCTATTCCTTCCCTTACCGAAACAATAAGTTTTGTCCCCTTTATCTCAACACTTGTCCATGCCAGTTCCCTGTTTTTCAGCATTAAGGTGTCTGCCACATATTTAGGGTTTACAGACCTTTTTGTTGCCCCCCTGAAAATACCCATTTCATTCAGCTGTTCCATCAATACGTTCGTATTAACATTGTAATTGCCGGTAACCTCAATGGACCAGATAATCGATGTCATCAGGTAAATCAGTATAGCGAAAGCAAACAGGCCTATAACAAAGCCCCTTCTTTTTTTATATTTCCATATCTGGTACGGGAGCCCCTTTTTCTCTTTAATCCGTACCCTGCATCTCGATTTTCTTGCCGCAGGACGGGCATTCTTAAAGCCGCGGATGCTCATTTTCATAAGGACTTCGGTAGGACCAAGCCTCTCAATATCCCATAGCAGGATTTGCCTTCTGGTGCAGATATTAATGAACCTTTCCACCGACAGTCCGCTTACAATAATAATAACATACCCTTTTAAATAATGCCATAATCGAATAAGGAACATATGACCTCCAAATATTCTTATGTTACTGTTCAGAGTTATCAGTTTGCAATTCCCGTTTGCGGGTCCTGCTTGAAACCTAAACGACGTAGTCTATGTTGTCAATATCACCGGTTATAATAATGTCCTCATTCGTAATCTCACGTATCTTCATGTTCTTTCCTGAAATTGTAATTATCCCGTAATTGGAGTTTATTCTTACAATCTCATTTGTAAACTCGATAATCCCGCGGTAATTCTCTATAAAAACTTCCTTTCTTCCTACGGTTGTAATTTTGGGACGGTCGGACACAACTTCTTCAGGTATTTCCAGCATTTTTGCAACTTTTTCCTTCACAGTGGCGGATTCTTTCTTTCTTTTTACAGGCTTTTTGCTTCTCCGCTTTTTCATTTACCTTCACCCCGTGCAATCTTAATCAGGTCAAACACATCTCCGAATTCGTAACCTTTCTTCCTCGTATCCGTAATAATACGATCAAGGGCCCGGGCATTATCACTGGAGACTGCATGCAACAATAAAATCGCTCCATTGTGAAGGTTCGGCATCACATTGTTGTAGGCGTACTCCCACCCCTTCTGCCTGTTTCTGTCCCAATCCCGATATGCAAAGCTCCAGAACACATTTATATAGCCCATTTCAGATGTGATTTTGAGAGAGCGCTCGTTGTATTCACCCATGGGGGGTCTCAGAAACACCATATGCTTTTTGAATTTCTCATAAAAAACCCTGTCCAGCTCCGACACTTCTTCCCTCATTTTTTCATCGCTCAATTTTGGAAGGCTGAAATGTCCCACGGTATGGTTCCCCACTGCATGCCCTTCCTCCACCATTCTTCGTACCAGGTCTTCATGCTGGTTCAGGTATGGCCCTGTAATAAAGAAAATTGCATTGACATTATGTTTTTTCAGGCAATCAAGTATGCCTGCAGTATACCCTGCTTCATATCCTTCGTCAAAAGTAAGATATATTACCGGTTTGCTTGTATCTGCAATATATATGCCGTTATATTTTTTTAATAGCTCAGGTGCTCCCGGATCGGCCTTTGGGGTTTCATTATTTTTTGCCCGGACGATTCCCCAGCCCCTAATCCGGTTCATGTCGCCGTCATTTGCAGCCTCATGGATATGGGAAGCAGGCAGATCATTATCCGTCAAAGATGTGATTTCATTATCAAAATCAAGATCATTAAAGCTGAGCTCAAAAAGTGTTTTATTTTTGTTTTCCCGTGTAAAAACATTCCGGGCGGCATAGGAAACTGCCGATGCAAATATTAACAGCACAAAAAGAATAATAACAACTGTTCTTTTCATAGCTTTTTACCCAATAAAAAAAGAGCTGTTCTTAAGATACCTGTTAATCCTTAAGAACCTGAACGGACTTGTGATATGAACAACAATCCTTTCAATAGCTCCTTAAAATTCCTATTACTATATATATAATTTTTTTATAAAATAATTACAGGCTTATTTATTATTCAACCGGGGTTAACATATCATAACGCAAAACCGTTCCGTCGTTGCGTACTGCAGGTATGATTATATTATCCTCCTTTTTAATGTCAACTTTAATATTCCAGTAGGTAAGCATATCAACAACACCGGCCATGACTGTAAGGGAATTTTCCAGCTTCTGCGGATCCGCAATGGCTTTGATAACATACGGGGGCAATAGTTTCCTGCCGTTTACCACCATATAGCTTCCTGCGCGTCTAACCTCGCTTGTAGCTATGATTCTTTCCTCATTAACGGCCAGCGCCTGCACATCAGCCGCCCTTAATTCATTTAAAACGGTAAGTATGCTGTAGTCATCAATAGGAGTGTTATCAACACTCTCAAGGGTAACAATTATACCCTTGCCTTTTACCGTTTTAAGCCCGGCAAGAATTTCCAGCTGTTCGTTTTCCTTTTTGAGCTCCTGTATTGTCTCATTATCGCTGTTGGTGCCGGTACGCAGATTTTCAAGATCTCTCTGAAGCTCGTCTATTCTCTTCTGAAGCTGTTTGTTGTTCTCCTGCTCGCGCAAAAGATCGGTAATCAGATCATTAACACGCTGTTGTTCATAAACTGCAAGCGAATTGTTAATCTTAACACTTCTATACTGCATGGCAATAATTATACCCAATACGAGGCAAACCACAGTTAAAGCCGCTTCTCTGAAAAACTTCATTTTTCCACTACCTCCAGCCCGGATATCATGTTTCCGATATTACCGTAAGTTTTATATCTGGGTATTACAATCTCGGATTCTTTTCGTATATCAACCTGTATATCATATATCTTTAAAATAATAACTGCTTCGCACTCTTCAAGAGCATTATACAGCTCATCGGGATCTCCTATGGCCTTGATCACATACGGAACCGGATACCTGGTCCGGTTTATCAATATTGTGGGCCCTGCACAAAAATGCTTGCTGGTGGCAATAATACGCTCGTCATTTATTGCTATGGCCTGTGCTCCTGCTGCTCTTAACGCATTCAGTATCTGTACAATATCCATGTCATGGATGATCAACTGGCTCGGATCCATTTCGTTTCTGAGGGGAGCATCGTTCAGCGTAATGACAACACCGCTGCCTTTTACATCTGTAAGACCGTTGATTACGGACAGCTCATGCCTTTTATTCAAAAGCTCATTCAGTACAGGGTTTCCGTCATTGCTGATCCGCCTCATTATTTCATCTTTTTCTTTTTCCAGCTTCTGCAGTTCTTCCAGTAACTTAATGCCCTCATTTTTAGCCTGTTCAAGCTCCTGGGACAGCGCCTGCACCGATGTTTGACCCAGTACGCTCTGCTGCTGGGCAAGCAAGACCGTTCTGAACTGCATTGTTATTATCATACCGAAAAGGAGGAATACCACAAAAAGAACTCCCTTCGCATTACGCATGTTTCAACCTCCCTTTCACGAAAATGATAAATGAAATTTATCCTGATTCCGTTACCAGGATCAAGAAATTTTATTTAAGACCGTATTACCAATAAAGTCATGATTATATTGTAAAGATTTTTAAAACAATATACAATACTTTTCCTGAGGTATATGAAAGGCACGACCCGGAAAGGGCTAAAAATCCGAAAACAAGACTAGAAATTATACAATTCAAACAAGTTATAATTTTCAACTATATCAATTACTTCCTGGATGGTATTTAAATTAAATTTTGTAACAATGCTGCCAATTTTAGGAACAACTCCGGTTTCCTCCTGGAGTTTATCCAGCAATGAAATATCCTGGCGCAAAGCCTTTAACAACTCCATCTCATCCTTTGAGAGGTGGGAAATGGCATGCAGAGTATACATTAAACTAAGTCTTTCGTTCTTATATTCCAATGAAACGTCTTCAATGCTTTTCATGACTCTTTCCTCTCTCTGAATATTACATTACTGATTGTTGCCATAAAAAATCAGTTTTAAACGTGCTGAACACTTTCTTCTATGGCTTTGCCCTTTGTACAAAATGTACAAATATATTATATAAAACGATACTGTTTATAAGCAATGTAATATATAGAGAGAAAATTCTTAATTAATGGTGGAAATTGCACAAAAATTTATTCTCAGGGTTTAATGCCCTGATTAAGCCATTCCAGGAATTGTTCCTCTGTTATTATAGGCACTCCCAACTCTTTTGCTTTTTTATTCTTGGTTGATGCAGAGTTCTTATCATTATTTATTAGATAATCGGTTTTTGACGTAACAGAATCGGTTACTTTTCCTCCCCTCTCCTCGATAACGTTTTTCAGCTCGGCACGGTTTTTAAAATGATTTACCGCTCCTGTAATAACAAAAGTGATATTTTCAAAAACAGGGGCTTCATTCTGGACACTTCCCTTTTCAAGCTCAATCTCGTCAAGCAGGTCATTTATCCTTTTCCTGTTCTTTTCAACCCGGAAAAAGGCAACATATTCCCTGGCCATGACGTCTCCTATACCGGCTATGTTAACAAGCTGATCATAGGTTGCATTTTCAATCATATTCCAGTCATGGTTAAAATAACTGCAAATACGTTTTGCATTTGAAAGGCCGATATTTGGTATTCCCATACTGTAAAGGAGACGGACGGTATTTGTTCTGCGTGCCCTGTTAACAGAGCTGATTAAATTGTTATAAGATTTTTCTCCGAATCCTTCCAATTCGACTATTTCATCTTTGAACCTTTCCAGCCTGAAAATATCCGCATAGTCTCTAATAAAGCCTTTATCCACGAATTTTTCTATGGTTGCTTCGGATAGACCGTCTATGTTCATCGCATCCCGGCTGACAAAATGTGTAAGTGATTTTATTTGTTTTGCCAGGCATTCACTGTTGATGCAGTAAAGGAACTTTATCCCGTTCTCCTGGCGGATTGTGGTCCGACCTCCGCATACAGGACAACTTTCAGGAATTTTCACATTTCCGCTTTGTGTCAGGTTATATGCAATCTGCGGGATTATCATATTGGCCTTGTATACACCTATGGTATCACCGATTCCAAGCCTCAGCGATTCCATAACGCTGACATTATGTACACTTGCCCTTTTTACGGTAGTACCCTCAAGTTCAATGGGTTCAAAAACTGCAATCGGATTTATCAAACCCGTCCTTGAAGCACTCCATTCTATATCAAGAAGTTTCGTTTCCCTTATCTCATCCTGCCACTTAAAGGCTATGGAATCCCGCGGGAACTTTGCGGTAGTGCCCAGGGACCGGCCATATTCAATATCATCATAAGCCAATACAAGGCCGTCGGCAGGAAAATCGTTACTGGCAATTTGCTCTGTAAACCAGTTAACTGTCTGCTCCAGGTTTGACGCATCAACTTCCCTGAAATCCACCACGTCAAAGCCCTGGCTTTTCAGCCACTTCATCTGTTCACTTCTGAACTTGTCCAGACCGGGATCATCAATTTTTACAATGCCAAATGCGAAAAAGTAAACATTCCTTTCTGCGGTAATCCTGTTATTGAGCTGCCTTACCGAACCGCTGCACAAATTTCTCGGATTCTTATATTTTGCGTCTACATCTTCGATTTCCCTGTTTATTTTCTCAAAATCCGAATACCTGATAACGGCTTCACCTCTGAGTACAAGACTACCTTTATATGAAATCCTGACGGGCAGGTTCCTGAAAACTTTCGCATTATTGGTGACCACTTCACCTACTTCGCCATTGCCGCGTGTTACGGCTTTAACAAGAGCTCCGCCGGCATATGTAAGCACAATGGTCAAGCCGTCCATCTTCCACGACAAAATTCCCTTTTTGCCGTCAAGCCATTCCAACAGGGTATTAATATCTTTCGTCTTGTCCAGGGAGAGCATGGGCTGCTCATGGGCCTCTTTAGGCAAACTGCCAAGCAGCTCATACCCGACTTTTATTGTAGGACTGTATGAAAGTACAATACCCGTTTCCTTTTCAAGTTCAACCAGTTCATCGTACAGTTTGTCATATTCAAAGTTGGACATTATCTCGCGGTTTTCCTGGTAATATGCTTTCGAGGCTTCATTCAGCCTGCTTACCAACTCTTTTATTCTTGTGAGTTTATCATCCATACTAATCCCCTTGCTGGTCCAACAGTATTTTATAAACTCCGTCTTCCTCGAATGCGCCCATAGTCTCCAGAATACGCATTGTTCCGTTAAAAATGCCCAGAACCATATTTCTCCTGAATTCATCGCTTCTGAGCCGCTGCTCGTCATCTTTGTTTGTAATATAGGCGGTTTCCACGAGCAACGCCGGCATATTGGACAAACGCAGTACACCATAGTCCTGGACCGCGATGCCGTTAAATTTCGTATCAGTTACCGCATCAATTTCTTCGCCCATAATTTCAGCAAACTGTTTGCTGGTAAACTCGCCATGTGTTTTACCCCAATGGTAAATTTCAGTCCCGTTATATATATCAAAATTTTTGACCTTTGTATCAAAAGCATTCACATGTATGCTTACAAAAAATGTAGCATTGGCTTCATTCGCAATTCTCGGCCTTGCCCATACGTCTTCTTTCCAGTAGCTATGGAGCTCCACGTCTTCTTCCCTGGTCATTATAACCTTGACCCCGGCTTCTTCAAGCTTATCTCTTAACCTAAGACTCATATCAAGGACAATATCCTTTTCGTAAAACGTTGTATCATACGGTGAAACCGTTCCCGGGTCACGCCCTCCATGACCGGGATCTATGCATACCAGTACTTCCCGCAGCACTTTTCCGGGAGGCAGTGGTGTTGGAGCCGGTGTGGGCGACGGAGTCGGTGTCGGCGTGGAAGTGGGTACCGGTGTTGGAGCCGGTGTGGGCGAAGGTGTCGGGGCTATTGCATTCATAACCGCCCTTACCACCCGGAATTCACCGCCTGCAATTACATAGGCGGCAATAAGACCCAATAAAGCAACAAGCAGTATGGCAAAAAACCTTGCAGTGTTTTTAACGCGAAATCTTTTATGTTTTAAATTTATATTCATAAACCGGGTATACGGCTCCTTCCTTCAGAATCTAATACCATGCCTGAAATCCTGTTATAAACCACATAATACGATACCATTATTACCTGAAAAAAAACAATACCAATAAGCTATTGTACTATAATATAATACAAAATGGTACTATAAAATTTAAAATCCTGAAAGTCCCAATACATGGTTCATTTATAATTGTCAGTCTACTGTAAATACCTGTCAATATCGTCAAAACCTATATTTTTATGGAGCGCTAGATTTATTCCGTTTGCAACCACCTTTGAAACACGTTCGATCACTTCGTCCATCTCTTTTGGAGTAACAACAAGATTTCCTCCGTACGGCTCGAGGACTTCACGTATTAAATCATATTTATCATTCTCATCCAGTTCCTTAAGCATTTTATAAAAATCCGATCCTTTGTCGGAATGGGCCATCAGGTTATCTATGACAAGCTCAATGGTATCATTGGCCATGGTAGCGGCATCCACAACTGTTGGAACTCCTATTGCAATAACAGGTACACCAAGGGTTTTTTCGGTTAATTCCCCTCTTTTGTTGCCCACACCAGAACCCGGTGCTATTCCTGTATCAGCAATTTGTATTGTAGTATTTATACGGTTCATTTTTCTCGATGCGAGCGAGTCTATGGCAATTACAAGGGCAGGCTTAACCTCATCGACTACTCCTTTAACAATATCGCTGGTTTCAATGCCTGTTAAACCCAGAACTCCCGGTGCAATTGCACATACCGGCCTTACTCCGTCATCCACCTGCTCCGGAAGGTATTCATGCAAGTGCCTTGTAACCATTAAATAAGATGAAACCTTCGGGCCCAGAGCATCGGGTGTTATGTTCCAGTTTCCCAGCCCTACTACAAGAACGGTGTCATTGTCTTTCAGTTTCAGCAGCTGCTGAAGCTCAAAAGCAACAGCGCGGCAGGTCATTTCGTACAGATCCCTGTCGTTCTCTTTTAGTCTTGGAACATCCAAAGTTATATAGTTGCCCATCGGTTTTCCGATATTCTTTTCTCCTTCCGGGGATGTAATTTTGACCCTTGTAACATGAATGTCCTTGTTTCCGTCCTCGGTCACTTCCACTCCCTCGGCATACGGGTAGGTTGTTGCAGTACCCGAGCGCCGGATATTTTCCTGGTTTTTTTCATGGACCTCCAAAGCGAGGTCGGTACGAACTCCTCTGAATTGGTTTCTCATTAATTCATCCATAGTTTCTGCTTTTACCTCCATAAATACATATTCTTTTAATGTTAAGGTTCATGCTAAAAGCTCATTTTTAATTCACACCAAAGCATTCATATTCTCTGCAATTTAGTATTTACTATTCAAGCTCAGCATCGCTTAAGTTTTCAAAGCGAAATGGTATATAGTGGTTTTTTGTGCCCGCTATAAATAAACACTTTCCCGTATTAAAAAATTCTTGCCAAAAGCAAATCTTCATGCTATCATAACAACGTGCCGCATTATGACCACATGAATATACCTGTGTTTTTATTAAAGATTGTGCTATAATATTTATTTGCGGTCGTAAAATTAGTGCAATTACATCATAAATTTGCTGTAATGCCAGGGCGATAGCCCATTTTTGATCCTCGTTATATTTTGAGTTGTTGCTGGGAGGTGAAACAATGCCAAATACAAAGTCCGCTATTAAGAGAATGAGGAAGATTAAAGTAAGAACTGCACATAACAAGGCAAAACGTTCCGAATTGAAAACCGTTATCCGCCGTTATAAAGAAGCGGTTGCTGCCAACAGTAATAACAAGGAGGAACTTTTGAAACTGGCTATCAAGAAATTGGATAAAGCGGCTTCAAAAAATCTGATTCATAAGAATAAAGCCTCCAGGAAAAAGTCACAGCTTATGAAAGCTCTTAATGCAGCACAGGCTGCAAATAATTAAGCATGTATGCACTGTACATGCCTATGTCATGCGAATATTGCAAGTAAGCTTTAAGGGCAGGTTTTTACCTGCCCATGTGACTTTTTATCATCATTTCATGTTTTTGATATGTATATCTTTCATTTCAACCCCTGCATGCCTCATTACAATATCGGAGATCTGTGCCGTTTCGCTTTGTGACAGGCTGTCTGCCTTAACAACGAGATCAACCGTTCCCGTGGAACCTAAAATGACAACCACGTCTTCAATGCCTCTTTGCTTGATTAGCGACTCGATCGTGGCTTCTATTTCGGATCTCCTTAATAAATCAAGGTATTCCTGCTGAGCTTTGGCCGCTGCCTCATCTCCGGCGGTCGCATTGCCTGTCAGTTCCTTTAATTCTTCCTTCTGCCTGCTTCTTATTGCTTCTTTTTCAAGCCTTGCCTGTGTAAAATAGTCGTTTTCGGTATTGGCAACAAGGTCTCCGCCGTCCGGACCTGCACCGTCGGTTGAGTTAACCTTATCCCCGGTTATATTGTCCACATATACAGCTTCTCCAAGACGCTCCTCACCGTCATTTTTTGATGAAAAACCTTTATTACCGTACATGAATTGAAGAACTCCGGCCGTTATTATTACAAGAACCAAAGCAACCACCAGTATTTGCTTTTTATTCATATTAACACCACCTTAATATTTATATTATTATTTTCGTTTTAAAACCTGGATTCTGTGCCTGGGTATCCCCAACAGAGCTTCAACTGCATTTATAATATCCTGGCGGACGCTGCTGCTTCCGGCTCCATCAGCGACTACCACAACTCCCTTTACCTCAGGCTTGATTTTCTGGATTACGACGGGTACACGTCCTGTACCACTGTCAATAAAGACCAGTTCCTTTTGCAGTTTCTTTTCGTCCGATTTGCTGAAACCCTCGGCACCGTCCTGTTGTTCCCTCAGTACGCTCTCTTCAGTTTGGTTATAGGCATGCACCACCTCTCCATCCGAATTCCACGTCACCATTACCTTTACATTTCCTGCCCCCTGTATCTCGGACAGGATTTGCTCAAGCCTTTTTTCAAACTCCTGAAGCTCATCCTGAGCCTTATTGGATGATAAAGCAATTGTCTCCACAACCTCGGCATTTTTTTCTGTTTTTTTGTCTTCCTTAAAAAGAGAACTTGCTACTATGATTATTATTACGCCAAGGATCAGGATTATGACTAAATTTTCAATTCCCCGTCTACCTTTTTTGTTCTGAAAAAAGTTTTTAAGACTTTCATACCAATTTGACATAATATCCCCTCAATCCCTTTCGCCAATATGAATTATTATTTTATCCTCTTCAAGCGACAGAGCCTGCTTCAGTTCCCTGCGGATTTCCTCAAGCAGACCTTGCCTGTTTTGAACGTCATACTCCGGTTCAAGCAAAAGGTTTAAATAGAGCTTGCGGATTTCTCCGAATTCCTTGGAAGAAACATTTTCATTAAGCACAACGTCCACCTCTGCTTTTCTTACTTGTTTATTGCTTTCCAGCCTGTTTTTTATGTCCGATATAAGCATGCTCCGGTATAATTCCAGCACCTGCCTGTTCTGCTCCTCCCTGAGGGAATCTGCTGAGTATTTAAATCGGCTGTTTAAAAGATAAACCTCATCCTGCCAGCCTGCGTATGATACCGGTACGCCCTTGTTTATAAGCGAGAGGACTGGGTTTATCATCGCAAACATAATAACAAACCCGGCTACCAGCTGAGTGAAATTCCTGATTTTACTCTCGGGCATTAACAAGTCAAGAATGATCATAAGGATGGCAATTGCTGCAATATTCAGCACCCAGTTCTTAATTTCATCCATAACAGCCCAATCTCCCCGCCTTTATTGCATCATTCCGCTTATTCCGCCGGCTCCGAGCAAAGCTCCGATTGACAGCAGAAACATAAATATTGATCCTCCGACCACGCCGAGAACAACATTCATGCAATCGGACACGTCGGTAATGCAGTCGAAAAAACTCTCCTCTGCGAACGGTTCAATAATCGCGGCAGTAAATTTGTACATCAGAATGATGACTAACATTTTAACAATTGGAATGCAGCAGGTTACCAGAGTGACTATCATTGTGACAACAACTGCGGTATTTTTCACAACAAGCGCACAGCTTATGATGGTATCGGCTGCATCGGCCATATATTTGCCTGCTATGGGAATAAAGGTGTTTATGGCGGTTTTCGCCGTTTTCATGGCAGCTCCGTCTATTATTGCACCGGTTACTCCCTGTATGGCAACCAGCGAGCCGAAAATCCACAGAATACCTTTAAGTCCCCACATTACAATCTGCCTCAGCAAGGCAGCCATGCCTGTTATTTTTATCTTCTCGGACAGGCCGTTGACAATAAATAAAATGCCAGACATCAGGCACAGCGGTAATAATACGTTTCTGAACAATTTAACCGCTGCCTGAATTGCCAGCAGCAAAATTGGCTGCAAAGTGCTTCCGGATACAATATTGCCGCCGGATATCAGTAAAGCAAGCATTGACGGGATTGCAAAACCTGTTATGCTGTCAATTGAATCCAGGACTTCCCCCGCATAACCCAGCACGCTTTGAAAACCTAATGCAAGCATTGTGATTACAGCAGCATAGCATGCGAAATATGCCAGTTCGCCAACTGCACTTTCTTTAAAAGATCCCTGCAGGTTTTTAATGAATGCCGACAAAAATATTATTAGTATAAGCTTTATTACAAGGCTGAAGTTATCCTTCAATTCGGCAATGAAAAAATTTAACAGCTTTTGAGGCAATTTTTCCATACCTTCCTGGACTTTGCCCGAAACAAGCTCCTGCATCAACTGTCTCGTCGAATAATACGGAAAAAGCTCCTTTGCTTCTTCAGACATACTTTCTTCAAGATTTTTCTGCAGGTTTCTTATTTCTCCGCTTTCCAGCTGAGTCCTGAGAATATCTTCCATCACTGAAGCTTCCTCGGCTCTTGATATGACTGGAAAAGCGAAAACCAGCAGAAAAAATCCGATGCAAAATATATACCTGATTGCTTTTATGTTTGAAAACCAGAAACCTTTCATGTCCGGTACTCCTCCGGCATCTTGCTACAGAAGCCCGAGAATAATGTTCATCACAGATGTGACAACCGGCATTGCGGTTATTATTATCAGAATCTTGCCCGCAAGCTCTATTTTGGTTGCGATGGCGTTCTGTGATGCGTCTCTGCAGCTTTCTGCCGCAAATTCGGTAATGTATGCCATTCCGATTATCTTAAATATTGTTGTAATATAAACACCGTTAATGTTGGCCCTTTCTACATATATCCCTATCAGATCCAGCACAGTCCTTATCCGTGATGCAAGAAAAACCATTACGAGCGCACCGAAAACAAGGGATATCTGAAGCCCTGTTTCAGGCCTGTGGTTTTTTATGATTAATATCAATATGGCCGATGTAATTCCCAGTACACCGATTCTTATCAACTCCATTGCTGATTACTCCTCCCGGGTCAAAAATCAAAAAGAGCCTTGACCGTGTCAAAAAGATTTGCTATCTCTCTTACAACCATAAGAAGCACCACCACCAGTCCTGCAAGGGTGGTCATCATGGCCTGCTCTTCCCTGCCCGATTTGGTAAGAAGAGAATTCAACACCGCCACCAGTATTCCAACCGCTGCTATTTTGAAAATCAAATCTATATTCATACTCATCCCCTCATATCAATACAAGTACAATTGCAAGCCCGCCAAGTATACCCAGGTTCCTGTACAGTTTTTCCTTTCGCGCCCTGTCCTCTTCAGCTTTTTTTTCCTGTATGGCGAATTTTTCCCTCATCATTTGAATAAATGATCTCTGGCTCGCCCTGTCGGTTTTCCCTAAAACCTCTCCCACCTGCGACAGCAATGCCCATTCTTCATGCTCTATGGGCCAGCGGCTCTTAAATTCCTCAATACCTTTCTGCCACGCCGAATCAATTCCCTTTTCTTCATCCCTGCTTATTTCATATACACGCCCCGAGAATTCGGACAACGGCGTATCCCTGTTGCGGGAATACTGCAGCAAGGCTTGTCCCAGCGGGCGGCCCATAAAGTGGATTTCATTTCCCATATCCATTAAAAATGATTGTATTTCCCTGATGTACTCTATCCTCTCGGTGAGTCTTCGGGAATAAGTAAAGCCTACCATCGTTGAGCTCCCCAGAATTAAAAGGCTGCCTACGATTTTTGCAATCAACGCCAAGGACATTTCCTTCACCATCCATAACCATTATTTGATAACGGGATTCGTTATGTTCGGATATGACAATGAAGCGTTCAAAGCAATCGAACAATTCCCTGAAACCATGCCTTTCCCTGAGCCCGTTCAGGTCATATCCGTGGGCGGTGGCCAACAGGCGAATACCCGCATTCATTACCTGGAGAACGGTTGAAACATCGTCGGGGTTTCCCAGTTCATCCAGCGCAATAACACCCGGGCTCATGCTTCTAAGAAGTATTTCCATTCCGTCTTTTTTGCTGATTCCATTGATAACATCAGTACGGCATCCCAAATCGTTCTGCGGTATTCCTCTGAAACACGCGGCTATTTCACCGCGCTCGTCTATCACACCCACCTTCAGCCCGTCGAAAGTATTCTCCACGCCGGTGCTTACAATGCGTATAATATCCCGAAGAAGGGTTGTTTTGCCCATTCCCGGAGGTGAAATGATTAATGTATTAAAAATATCTCTCCTGTTTTTGAATATATTTCTGACGATTCTTTCTCCGAAACCGATAATTTCCCTCGCGATACGAACATTCAGGGAAGATATGTCACGGATATTTATAATCCTGCCGTTCTCGACAACAGGGGTGCCCACCAGGCCTATACGATGCCCGCCACGTATTGTAATAAAGCCTTTGTTTATGTCGTCCTGGTAGGCGTAATAAGAATTCTCGCATATTCTGAAAACCACATCGGAAAGCTCGTCCACCGTAACAGTAAAACCGTTTTTTGCATTATCCGATACAAAACCGTTCTCACCGAGAAACAAATCCCTTCCAAAGCAGGACAGCATTACGGGCTTGCCTGCCCTAAGACGTATCTCTTCAATTTGCTCAAGAATGGACTTGTCCAGATTTGAAACTGCCGATCTTACATTATCCGGCAGAAACGGAACGATATCGGAAATAATGCGGTTTATTGCCATGTTTCTCAACTGCATGATGTACCTCCTTGATTCTTTTGTAATAACCATTGCCGCAACAAGGTTGTCCTGTTTTGATTAAATTCTATGCATATGGATTTTCAAATATTACTCATGTTGATTGATTTATGACAATAAAAAAACCACCCCGGATATTTCCGGGATGGTGCTGTGTTTATGGGTTTCAGCATTAAACTCTTTCCATGTATTCGCCTGTGCGGGTGTCAATTCGAATTATATCTCCCTGGTTTACAAACAGGGGTACTTTAATCTGAGCTCCAGTTTCAACTGTTGCAGGTTTGGTGGCTCCTGTAGCGGTATCACCCTTGAAACCGGGCTCGGTATGTGTAACCTCCAGCTCAACAAATATCGGCGGTTCCACACCAATTACCTGTTCCTTGTAAAACAACACTTTACATGTGGTATTTTCCTTTACAAATTTCAGCGCATCACCAATGCTTTCAGCATTCAGCGGGGTTTGTTCAAAGGTCTGTTCATCCATGAAATAATATAAATCCCCGTCATTATATAAGTATTGCATATCTCTCCTGACGATCTGTGCGCGCTCAAACTTGTCGGTAGGGCTGAACGAACGTTCAATTGTAGCACCGGTTATAACATTCTTTAATTTAGTGCGTACAAATGCTGCGCCCTTACCGGGTTTAACATGCTGAAATTCAATTACCTGGTAAACCTGTTCATCCATTTCAAATGTAACACCGTTTTTAAATTCTCCTGCACTTATCATAATTTATCATCCTCTCAATTCATATATAAAAACACCATAAAGCATGGTTAATCAATAATGTATTCATCGTGTCCTGTTATATTTTGCGCCACAAAAGGCAAAGCAACCGCAAACAATAACTTCCATTGATATAATAAATGAAAATAATGTCTTTGGCAAGGACAAACACACATTTTCCAAAAAATCAGAGTTTTTCCCATTTATTATAACTTGTAATGTACCGGTTATTACAGAACGATCAAGTCTTTTGTTGATTTTGTAAGGATCTTTAAACCATCATCGGTCAGCAGAACCGTATCTTCTATCCGGACTCCTCCCAAACCTTCGATATATATTCCGGGTTCTATTGTAAACACCATGCCGCTTTTTAAAATATCATCGCTCTTTGGAGATACCGTGGGTTTTTCATGGATCTCCACCCCCACTCCATGCCCCAGACCATGTCCGAAGCATTTATCATAGCCGGCACTGTATATAATGCTTCTTGCTGCATTATCAAGCTCCCTGCCGGTTATGCCGGCAGCAGCTTTATCTATTGCTTCCAGCTGGGCCTTGAGTACAATATTGTAAATATTTAGCAAATCTTCAGACGGCTTGCCGATAAAAACCGTCCTGGTGATGTCCGAGCAATACCCTTCACAAATTGCACCGAAATCCATAACAACGGCATCTCCGGCTTTAAGTTCACGCATGCCTGCAACACCATGCGGCAATGCCGATCGCGGGCCCGATGCAACTATTGTCTCAAAGGATGTTCCCTGCGCACCCAGCTTTTTCATTTTATATTCCATCTCACAGGCTATGTCGGTTTCTTTCACCCCGGGCTTCAGAAAAGGCAGTATATACTCAAAGACCTTGTCTGCAATATCAACGGCCTTCTGAATTATTGCCACTTCACCTTCATCCTTTACCATGCGCACATCGTTCAGTTTCTTTTGCAAATCACGGAAGGACCCAACACCGGTCAGGCTTTCCTGCAAACCCTTATATCCCGAAAATGTAATATCATCGCCCTCTATTCCAAGACTGTGAATTTTGTCATTCATGCATATAGCAATTAATGTATCATCTGCACTTTTTTCATACTCAATCACTTCTATACCCGGGAACACCTGCTCCCTGGCCTGGATGGTATAGCGGAAATCCACTATGAGATATGCTTTTTCCCCGGTTACAAGGCATTTCGAGGTACTGCCGGTGAAGTTCGTGAAATAGAAAGTATTTTGCCTGCTTGTTACGAGGAAACCGTCAAGCCCCTCGTCCTCCATTATTTTTCTTACCTGGTTAAGTCTTTGAGCCATAATTCAACCCCTTTTCAGTAAATGAAGTGCAGCTATATAGCTGTCAAATCCGAAACCTGTGATTTGTCCGGCGCATACCGGTGCAATAACCGATTTTGTGCGGAATTCTTCCCTTGTATATATATTGGACATATGAACCTCTATGGTTTTAATACCCGTTCCTTTAATTGCATCACGGATTGCATAGCTGTAATGGGTGAAAGCACCGGCATTGATTATGATACCGTCTGTTTTATCCTCCATGGCCTTATGAATCACATCAATGATTTCACCCTCATGATTTGATTGGAAAAACTCCACTTCGATATTTAATTCCCTGGCTTCCTTTTCAATATATTTTTCCAGGTCCTGGAGGGTTTCGGTCCCATATATGGCTGGTTCCCTCTTTCCCAACAAATTCATGTTCGGTCCGTTGATTACCATTACTTTCATTTTAATCCCTCCGATATCAGAATATATGAATGTTTATATCAAATACGCAGCAAAATTCAAACCGCTGCCGGGGTTTAACAGGTTTCTCCCCTGTCTGCCTTAAAAGCTTTTATACCGGTATTGCAGGCATAAGCCAGTCACGCGCGGTTATATATGTATATTATATTATTCGAAAAATGTTGGCAACAATATTCTGAAAGCGTATAAAGTTATCCGTATGAATAGTTATTGTTCAGAGGTACCGGTTTTCAATATCCATCTGCGGGTCCTGCTTCGGTTTTTCAGTCTGCCTGCTGTTATACAAACCCCTGACCGGCAACGAAGCGAAATATCGGATGGTAATGCAATTTTAATGAACAACTTGAAAATAAAACCCGGTCCAGAAGACCGGGTAACAATTTATAATAATTATTTCCTTGTCAGATATTCATCTATCGCAGCTGCGGCCTTCTTACCGGCACCCATCGCCAAAATTACAGTTGCTGCACCGGTAACGGCATCACCCCCTGCATAAACACCGGGGATGCTGGTGGCACCCGTTTCTTCGTCCACTACAATACCACCCCATTTTTGGGTCTCGAGCCCGGGAGTTGTGGCTTTTATCAGAGGGTTCGGGCTTTGTCCTATTGCAATAATCACGGTCTGCACATCAATAACATGCTCTGAGCCTTTCTTCGGTACAGGCCTTCTTCTTCCCGAAGCATCAGGTTCTCCAAGCTCCATTTCGATACACTCCATGCCATTTACCCAGCCGTCATCGGTTCCTAGGATACGGACGGGATTTGTAAGCATTTTAAAGATAATGCCTTCTTCCTTTGCATGGTGTACTTCTTCCAGCCTTGCAGGCATTTCAGCCTCGGATCTCCTGTAAACAATGTATACGTTTTCAGCCCCCAGTCTTTTAGCGCTTCTTGCAGCATCCATCGCTACATTCCCGCCGCCGACAACCGCAACATTTTTCCCTACTTTGACAGGGGTATCAACCTCCGGATACAAGTATGCTTTCATTAAGTTAATTCTCGTCAGGAACTCGTTTGCAGAATACACCCCGTTAAGGTTTTCACCCGGAATTCCCATGAAATTCGGCAACCCTGCGCCGCTCCCGATAAATATGGCTTCATACCCATCTTCTTTTAGTTCGTCAATGGTTATTGATTTGCCGACAACCATGTTTGTTTTTATTTCAACACCCAGTTTTCTAACGTAATCGATTTCTCTTTGAACCAGGTCTTTCGGAAGCCTGAACTCGGGTATTCCATACATCAGAACACCGCCGGGCGTATGGAAGGCTTCAAATATGGTAACCGAATATCCCATTTTGGCAAGATCTGCCGCACAGGTCAGTCCTGCAGGGCCTGAGCCTATTACTGCAACCTTCCTGTTCTTTTTCTGTATATCAGGGGTTTCAGGGCTGACATGAGCCATGTACCAGTCGGCCGCGAACCTTTCAAGGCGGCCGATTGCAACCGGCTCGCCCTTTTTTCCTCTCACGCACAGGTTCTCACATTGTGTTTCCTGCGGGCAAACCCTTCCGCAAATTGCGGGGAGGTTATTGGTCTCCTTTATTTTCAGATAGGCTTCTTCAAACCTGCCTTCAGCAATCAGTGAAATAAATTCTGGTATTTTCACATTTACGGGGCATCCCGAAACACATGGCCTGTGCTTGCAGGACAGGCATCTTTTTGCTTCTTCAACAGCCATTTCCCCGGTATATCCTAATGCCACTTCCTTGAAATTCTTATTTCTCACATTGGGATCCTGTTCAGGCATCTCTACTTTCTTCAACGACATGTTAGGCATTTCCTATTCCCCCCAGTTTGCATTCATGTAATTCCAGGCTTTGTCTTTCCTCTTTCTTATACATTGCCTGCCTTCTTATTGCTTCATCAAAATCCACCATGTGACCGTCAAAGTCAGGCCCGTCGACACAGGCAAACTTTGTCTCTCCGCCTACGGTCAGCCGGCACCCGCCGCACATTCCCGTCCCGTCTATCATGACCGGATTCATGCTTACAATTGTTTTTATGCCATAGGGTTTAGTAAGATTGGATACGGCTTTCATCATAACCAGGGGACCAATGGCCACCACCAGGTCATACTTGTTTCCTTCTTCTATAAGCTTTTTAAGGACGTCTGTGACAAAACCCTTGTTGCCATTGGAACCGTCATCGGTTGTAATAAAAAGCCTGTTGCTTGCCTGTTTCATTTCTTCTTCAAGAATAATCAAATCCTTGTTTCTGAAACCGGTTATCGCATCCACATTAACTCCCATCGAATGAAGCTTTTTTGCCTGGGGATAGGCTATGGCTGTTCCAAGGCCTCCGCCTATAACTGCCGCACTCTTCACATTTTCAAAATGGGAAGCTACACCCAGCGGTCCTACAAAATCAAGTATAAAGTCACCTTTATCAAGTGTTCCGAGGAGCCTTGTGGTTTTACCCACTTCCTGAAAAATAATTGTAACCGTTCCTTCGTTCCTGTCGAAATCAGCTATAGTCAACGGGATTCTTTCCCCGCCTTCTCTGACCCTTAATATTATAAACTGGCCGGGCTCTGCTTTTCTCGCGACAACAGGTGCGTCAATAACCATAAGTTTCACGTCCGGGTTTAATACTCTTTTTTCCAGTATTTCAAACATTGACAATCATCCCCCAATATTAATATACAAAAACAACCCCTATTTCACATTAGTTTGCAGCAAGCTTTCAAATGAAAACCGTCTTGAACCATAATAAAAATATAATAATCTAAATGGTTTATTCATGCAACTGACAAACTGATCCTGCATTACAAAAAAATACTTCCGAATCAGTAAGGATTTTGTGCAATCAGCATGGCATGCAGGCCTAATCAGTATATTCACTCTTGATTTCTTCATATATCTGTTTCAGAATGACGGCATCTTCGGCCATCCTGTCCCTTGACTCGCATATTATTACAGGTTCGGCTTTTCTTTCTATAAGAACTCTTGCCAAATGCTCGAAATCAGGGCCATATTCGGTGTCCTGCAGTGTATGGTGTTTTTTCTCGCCTGCCTGTGTGAACTCTATCCTGCTGAAATGTATATGGAGCTTCCTGGCTCTTTCCATGCCAAGGGCATTCCCGATCCTTTCAAAAATCTCATTGTAGTCTTCTGCACTTTTAAGTGCGCCAAGAGTCCTGGCATAAACATGCCCGAAGTCAATGCACGGAATCATACGTTCGTCAAGCCGGCACATTGCAATAACTTCATCAACAGAACCAAGATTATTGATTTTACCCAACACTTCAGGACATAATGTTATATCCGAAAAACCCGATTCATCGGCCTGCTTTATAGCTTCAGCCAGTACGGGAAGGGCCAGCATCATTGCCTTTTCCCTTGACAGCTTACCTACCGACCCCGGATGAATTACTATACGGTCTGCACCCATCCATTTTGCCACCTGGCAGGTGTTTAAAATATATTGGATCGAGTTTTTTCTTTTTTCTTCTTCACCGCTCGATAAGTTTATATAATACGGGGCGTGTATGCTCAGCCGCACTCCCGCCTTTTTCGCTTCAATACCTATTTTCCCGGCTGTTTCCTTTTTTATGTTCGTACCCTTGTTGCATTGGTACTCATATGCATTAAGCCCCATGTTTTTAAGCCATTCGGGCATCTGGTGAGAATACTTGTTTCCGTCATCGTAAAATTTTTCGGAATTTCCCGAGGGTCCAAACCATATCATGCCAAATCTCCAATCATTTGATCCTAATGCCGAAAATTCTCCTTGCGTAGGAACCCACCACTATCATGTCGTTGAAAATGGCGGGCGACCCTTCCACATTTCTCTCAACTGAAAGCGTATCAAGGGTTTCTCCTGTTTTCGGATCCATCAAATACATTCTTCCGCCCGAATCACAGTAAATCATGTAGCTTGTCCCTTCATCCGACTCGAATACCACCGGGGTTGACCATCCGTAGCTCATAGCTTTTGCCCACACTTCCTCACCGGTATTTTTGTCAAGGGCCACAAGCCTTCCCCCCCATTCCGATCCGGTCTTGGTAATGCTGAATATAACCAGGTTTTCGATATCCCCGGTGCCGACAACCGGTGTTGAAAATACTCCGCCGTTCAATTCCAGTTCGGGGCTGTTTAAGCATTTATACGATCTTGACCATACCTGTTCCCCGGTTAACGCATTAATTTTTCGCACTGTAGAATTACCGGTATTGCCCTGCCTGTCCACCTGGTTTCCCGTGTACAGGAAAACGCCGTCGGAGGTTTCTTCAATCACGACGGTGGCATCGGTATCGTCGCCAAGGTTGAAGGCCCATTTCGGCTTAAGGGTGTTAATATCCACGCACTGGAGCATTCCCCCGTTATCGGCAAAATATATAAGGTCACGGTAAGCAGCAGGAGAATTCTCAATGCCGAGCCTTCCTGTATATATGTTGTTGTAACGGTATTTTATCACCTCGGGATTAATTGATAACCGGCCGTTTTCGGCATCAAAACTTGTGTTCAGCTTAATCTTATACAAAAGCCCGTTTTCTCCGCCCTGTATAAAGGTATCGGTCTCGGCATGGACCAGTCCGCTCGAATCAAAGGCTCCCCATGTTCTTGAAATGACAGGATCGCTACCTGGTATAGAGAAAATCTCGCTATTGTCAATCAGGCTGAAAATCCTGTATTTCCAGGGGCCTGTCTTACCGTTTTTGAGCGAATTGACTCCCATTCCTGTATATAAAATTGGATAGCCGCGTGGATCAACAGTGGGTGTGCCTTTAATAGGAAAACCAATGTCAATGGATGGTCTTGTTGGTTTCCCTGTTTCAAGATCAAGGAAGTATATGATTCCTCCAAGAGTTCCCTGGATAACCTCTACAAAGTCCTTTTCCTTATATTCGGGATACAGGCTCATTATTTTGCGCACATTTTCAGGCCAACGAACTATCAGAGGCTGACCTGTCCAGCCAACACCCGGCCATTGAGGATCTATCAGCGGAATTTCATCGGAGGTCCATACAATTTCAAGCTTCTTCTCAACCACTTTACGCGTTCCGTACGCAGCACTGTTTCTGTAATTATTGCCGCGGAAGGTTGTAATACCTTCGATTTTGCTATAGGTTTCGGGTGCACCGAATACAATCTGATCAGAGCCTTGGTAATTGGATATTGCAGTTGTTCCCGAAAAAACCTGGTATTTTATCTTATCCCCGCTTGTATTTCCTGCCTGGCCGCTTACCGGTGACGGAGTCGGCGCAGAAGTGGGAGTCGGCGTTGGTTCAGGAGTTGGTGTCGGGCTTGGGGTAGGCGTAAGCGTCGGTGTTGGTGTCAATGTTGGTTCAGAGGTAGGTGTGGCAAATGGGGTAATATTATTCGATTTGCCGCCAAATTCTATATTATATTGCCTGTAGACAATGATTAATATAACCAGCAATATTACCGGTACAATCAACATGAAAACTTTTCCTTTTCTGCTCTTCATTACACTGTCCTCCATAAAGAATATTTGCCTCAGTTACCCGTCAATTTACTCGAGGTAACTATATAATCATATATTTTTTTTGACAATTGTGCAATAACATCAGACGCAACTGTTTGATCAACATTCTCGCTCATTACCGCAAGTACATAGGGTTCACCGGCAAAAATAATTCCCACATCATTATATACGCCGTCAAAATTACCTATTTTATGTGCTACTTTCACATCCCCGGGAAGCAGTTTTTTGATCCTGTCGTTCCACAAGGTATTTTGCAAATCTTCTATTAAAATACCTGCTATTTCAGGCTGTTGCTGATAAAAGCGGTATAATTCCCTCGCATACACAGCCAGATCATACGGGCATGAACGATGATCACTGCCGTAGTATACCGTTCCTCCAATATCCTGCATGTATTTTCTTATATTATCAATTCCAAGCAGACGGATAATCATATTTATACCGCAATTGTCGCTATATACAATGGAAAGCCTTGCGGTTTCCCTAACGGTATATTCGGTACCAAAGGGAGAATTCTGTATAATACCGGCTCCGGGTTCAAAATCCTCCTCAAGAAAAACAAGCTTGTCATTAAAATCCACTTCGCCTGCGGCTATTTTTTTGTACAGCAGAAGGTTCATCGGGAGCTTTGTGGTGCTGGCTGCTATATATCTTTCCTTATCGTTGATGCCGAATTCGTCACCCGTTGCAAGATTTATAAAATACAAACCATACCTTCCCTCCTGCCGGGCAATATATTCCTCAAGGTATCCTTTCAATTCACCGATGGATTGAGGAACAGGTTCATGTGCATGGCTTGGTGGTTTTGTCGGTAGTATTGTCTGAGTTGGAGTATGTGTTACAGTTGGTCCAGGCGTCGTTGAAAGTGCAGGTGTAAGGGAAAGCATTGGCGGTTGTGCCGCCGTTATGTCCGGTGATACCGTTGAATGCGGCAAATCGTCGCACGATGTACCTGTTTTGTCTGACAGGTTCGTGTTTCTCAATAAGTAACCCGTATAAATCAACAATATGGTCAATATGAACACCGCCAGGATATTCGCGCTTTTCCTTTTACGTTTGAAAGCTCTTATCATGTGTAAAACCACCCTTCCATAGCAACCCGGTAACTTGACGGAATCCTGATAACCCCCTTGCCGCTGGAAACAGGCATCAATGCTGATAAGGATTTATAGTATTAACCATACCATATATAATATAACATATAAGTATATATTGATTCATTTTTCAGGCAGGTATTAATAATTGTCAAAATCCTGAAAAATATATATTTCCAACTTATTATTACCACTTTTATTATTTTAGACCATATTTTAGTTGAAATATTATTATTTTTGAGTAATAATATAACTAATAATATTTTTATATATTTTTTTACAAATTGACTGTTGATAACAGAAAATATCTAATCTGATTGCATCTTTTATGAAAAATATTTCATAAAAGGATGATTAAAATGTTTAATTTTGTAATCTGTGAAGATAATTATAATACAGGCGTCTTTCTTAAAAAAATAATAATCGAATATGCCAATGAAAAAAAGCTGGATTATAATATAAGGTTATACAACAACAACTTCGAGGATGTCATCGAATTTGCCAAATCCAATATTGGCCATATTAATGTATTCTTCCTGGATATAGTTCTGAATGAAGAAAACTCAACCGGTCTCAGCCTGGCAAAGCAAATCCGTAAAATTGATGTAATGGCTTATTTTATCATTATAACATCCCATCCTGAGTTAAGCCTCAAGGTTCTTAATTATAAAATAAAAGCATTGGATTGCATATTTAAACAGGAAGAGGATATCGGGAAACATATTCATGAATGCCTTGATACCATTATTTCAGAGTCCTCAAGAATTGATACCCTGTCATTACGGAGCCAGATTACCATAAAAAGCGTTAACAGCATTCATACAGTTAACCTGGGTGATATCCTGTATTTCGAGACCAGACCTGGATGCAGGCTTATTTATTGTATTCTGAATGATCAAACCTGCATTGCATTTCGCCATACAATGAAAGAACTTGTAAAAGATCTGGACAGCCGCTTTTTTCAATGCCACCGTTCGTTTATTGTCAACACCAAATTCATAAAGAAATTTGTAAGAAACGGGCAAAGCTATTCGGTTATCATGGAAGACGGAAAAAGCTGCGATGTGTCAAGGTCAAAATGGAAGGAGCTGTTATCCCATGCTAGAACCTGACATTCTGGTAACGGTTTTTACAGGTTCCCTGGTTCATGTAATGACGGTAGTATACCTTAACCTTAAAAATGTCAGGCAGCCCGGGCAGGTTTATCTCAAGCTGTTTGCCGCATCCTTTATTATTTATTATTCATCCGGCCTGCTTATACAGAAGCCTTACATATATTTCCCTTTAACCTTGTTCCTGCTGCCCCTGTGCACCTTTTACATTTACAGGATTGGTTTTGCCGAAACATTCGCATTATCTGCTGTAAGCGATATTATTCTCTTCTTTGGGGAGCTGACAGTCAATACAATCATAAATCAAGTTCCTGCAGCAGGATATCCTGCCTCTTACAAAATGAACTATACCCTGGCAAAGAATGTGATCACCCTGCTTATTACCGCCATGGTTATATCAATTGCCCGATTAATCAGGAGGAAACATTATAATAAAAAGATACTGAAAAATATCATTTACTATACTATGTTTTTTTCCGCCGGCAATGCTGTTATAAATGTTTTTTTCCATTTATCGGAAACATCTTTTGAAAAAACCTACCAGGCCAATTTCTGCTATAAGACAAGTGTTTACATACTGCTGATTTACATCCTGACACTTAGCGGCAAGGTACGTTATGAACACAGAAGCAGGAATTTTATGCAGCTGAATAAATATATCCGGGCGATGGAGGCAATGTATGATGATCTGGCATGCCAGAGGCATGATTTTTCGAACATTCTCCTGTCAATCAACGGGTACATTGATGACAACCGCATAAGCGAATTACGGGAATACATCAATAATTATGTAGCGAGGGACCTTTGCAAAAATGCATGCAATAGCTTTGCGGCATACCTTAAATACATACAGAATCCTGCATTGAAAGGTGTTATATTTTCAAAGCTGAACCAGGCCGCCACGAAAAACATAAAACTGTTTGTCAACATATTCAATGAAATAGAGATCTGCAATATAGACCCGACTGATCTTGCAAGAATAATAGGAATTCTGCTTGACAACGCCATTGAAGCCTGCGAAAAATCGCCCCGGACCGAACTTCACCTGGGAATGGAATCGGATAACACGCATACTTCAATACTAATCGGAAACACCTGTTATCAAATGCCCGACCTGGAGCTGGTTTGTGAGCGTGGATATTCAACCAAGGGCAGTAACAGGGGCATTGGTTTGTATAATCTGAAGAGAATATTAGCCCTTTACCCTCATGCACATTTGATGACATCGGTAAGTGGCAATATGTTTTTCCAGGAGTTGATAATCATGAAATAAATCAAGCAAAAAAGCCGCCGGTTAAGGCAGCTCAATTACCTTGTTCTCTTTTGATTCCCTGTAAAGAACAAAACGGTTTCCGATAACCTGTACAATTTCTGCCCCCAGCTCGTCAGCCAGCAACTCACATACCTCCCTGGCACTGTACTCGGAGTTTTTCAGCACCGTACCCTTTACAAGCTCCCTTGCCTCGAGGGCTTCATCAAACTGGTTAATCACATTATCAGAAATTCCGCCTTTCCCGATCTGGAATATGGCGGGAATTACGTTTGCGAGACTTCTTAAATAGCTTCTCTGCTTGCCTGTCAACATTCTATCAGCTCCCGGTATATTATTTCACTGCGATAAACATATGCCAATTTATATATTATCCCTTCTTACGGCACATAATCAAACTCCATGTCATCCCCGATGCGTACGGTATCCCCTTCTTTTACTCCTTTATCCTCCAATGCCTGGATAACTCCCTTACGTCTCAGGGCACGCTGGAAATACTGCAGCGATTCCCTGTCGTCAAAGTTGATCCCCCGGAGCAAATCCCTTATCCAGGGGCCATCAACTACAAAAACACCATTCTCAATCTTAACTGTAAATTCATCTTCCTCTGCCCTGTAGACGGTCTCCGGTACTTCAGGCTTGTAAACCTCGGGTTCTGGTAAGGTTATAACCATTTCGTAAACATAATTGACCAGTTCCTTTACACCATGACCGGTGGCGGCACTAATGGGAAACACCTTGAATCCGAGATTTTCCATGTCACTGATAAATTCCTTGACCGCTTTTTCATCTGCCACATCAATCTTGTTTGCAGCTATAACCTGGGGCCTTTTCGCCAGTTCCTCGTTATATTCCTTCAGCTCCCTGTTGATTACATGGAAATCGTCCTTTGGATTACGTCCGTCCAACGCTGCAACGTCAATTACATGTATCAGCATTCGGGTTCTTTCAACATGCTTTAAAAAATCGTGGCCCAGGCCGACACCCTGATGGGCGCCTTCAATCAGGCCTGGAATATCGGCCATTACAAAGCTTTCACCCTCACCCATTGTTACAACACCAAGGTTTGGTGCCAATGTTGTAAAGTGGTAATTCGCAATTTTTGGCCGTGCCGACGATACCTGGGACAGAAGAGTGGATTTTCCCACGTTGGGAAAACCAATCAGCCCCACATCGGCCAATAGCTTCAACTCAAGGGTTATCCATTTTTCCTCTCCCGGAGTGCCGTTTTTCGCAAAATTCGGTGCCTGCCTTGTGGGAGTTGCAAAATGAACATTTCCTTTCCCACCTATACCGCCTTTTGCAATAATTTCGGCCTGCCCGTCTTCGGTAAGATCTGCGATAATAAGGCCGGTTTCCCTGTCTTTTATAATTGTCCCGCACGGGACTTTGATAACAAGATCCTCGCCCCGTTTCCCAGTGCAATTCCTGCCGCCGCCATCCTGCCCGCGCTCAGCTTTATAATGCCTTCGGTACCTGAAGTCCGCAAGGGAGCGCAGGTGTTTGTCAGCCTTAAAAATGATG
>Ga0134105_1000212_pt1 | contig 71112 bp, 56 predicted proteins | sample 16_3_2metaG_FD_94457 | JGI IMG/M metagenome (GOLD analysis project Ga0134105, IMG submission 94457) | Switchgrass degrading microbial communities from high solid loading bioreactors in New Hampshire, USA - 16_60_3.3_214_A3 metaG | ecosystem: Engineered > Bioreactor > Semi-continuous > Anaerobic... | reverse complement strand
TTGGTTCTATAAAAATGTTAGTGTCCGAAAGTTAAAACTTTCGGTACACTAACATTTTTTTGTAAATAAATAGGATGAAGAGTTATGCACAAGTCAGTGTTAATTATAATTAATTGAAAATTGGCCAATCTCCCTGGAAGCTAATGATATATCTTTATATTGTAAATGCAAGGATGTTTTGGTAAAATAAAAGTAAACATACCGTATAATACTAGATATTACAAATAAAATTTAACTTAATTAAAAATATGAAACAAATACCAAAAAAATCTGTTATATAAATTAAGATATATTTTTTAATATTCAATGAACATATTGTGAATGTATAATGTTAAATATATTGATGGAGGTTATGATATGAAAACATTATTATACATTTTACTGATGTTTGTCTTAAGCGTATCTCCTAACTCCACAACAAATACTGTGAAAATCAACAATATTAATGTACCGGTATATGTTAATGATGAAAGGTTTAATATTGAAGTATCAGCTAATGAAGAAAACGTATATTATGGATATTATCTGGATTCTTTCGTACCAATAAATGATATTTTAGAGAGGTTCGGGTATATAATTAAGTGGGAAGAGCCTGAAACAATGTATATCACAGGAAAGGGTAATCTATATGTTAAAGCAACAATTAAAGGTTCTACATTAGATTATGAAAAGTATTCCGATAATTCCTTCAAAAAATCATACTATTACAACTATACAAAAAATAAGAAATACAACGATAAAGTATACGTACCTTTAAATGATCTGGCTAAAATGATTGATTTAAAAGTATTGCAAAAAAATAATGCAATATATATCTACAGCTCTGATTATTACTATGAGAACTGTACAATTAATAGAAATATGGGGCACATTGTTGAAATTGATGTATATGTAAATGATGAAAAAATTGATACTGCAGTATATAAAAATCTTAATGATTCCGATATAGATGGACCGAATAATCTATCAGACTATGTATCATTAACAGCTGTTTTTGAAAAATTAAACGCTGAGGTTAGATGGCAAGGTTCTGATACGGTTTATATAACAAGTGAAAAAGTAGGAAATTATAAAATTGTAATCGGAGAAAAGATTTGTAAATATAAAGACGCTTCATTTGCGGATGAAGCTTTAGAGATAACATATAATAATGAAAAAACTTATATTGTAGACGGACAAATATATATTCCTTTTTCAGCTATAAGATATATTATAGACGGAAGTTTAAAGCAGGATGATTATAATAGCATGTATTTATATTCTGCTGATTTTATCAGAACAGATATTCCTGCAACTTTGGAAGAGTGTTATGCGGCTCTCGATAAAGAATTGAGCCAGGAAGTAAAAGACGAAATAAAAAATTCCAAGCCTGAGGATCTTGTATTGTATCATTTTTCTTTGGGATTATGGATTCGGAATAATTGGATATATCCATCTGCAGACAGAATCAGTAAAGTATTTTTAGATAAAGGGATTAACCATCTGGATGATATGTCAGGGTACATTATTGAGGGCTATTATAGATATCTGAACGGTCTTCCATGCGATATAGATTCGCTAATAGGTGAATAGCAAGAAAGGAGTTGCAAAAGGTAATTTTATACTATATCTCATAATAATTGTACCTTTGCCTTACAGTGTGATATACTATTAAAAAAACAGGACGGAGAAATTCCGTCCTTGTCTGTAAATAAAAGAAAATGTGTTATGAGCATTTTATCATCTGAAAAATTGCTAAAGTTATATCGGAATAGCGTTTAAATGGTATTTTACTTGGTATAAATAAAGGCAATAGGATAGAGGTAGTTGGTAAAACTGAACAAAGCTGATTGATAAGTACAGGCAAAGCAGCACAGAGCATAATAGATTTGATCAGTAATAAGTAATATTTCTGGGAGTGAATTGATATGAAAGTTGAAATAATGGATACAACCCTTAGAGATGGCGAACAGACTCCGGGAGTTGTCTTTTCTATCAGGGAAAAATTCAATATAGCAAAAATTTTGCTGGATGAGGTGAAGGTTGACAGGGTTGAAGTGGCATCAGCAGGAGTTTCAAAAGGCGAGAAAGATTCTGTCAGAATGATAACCGAATGGTGTAGGGAAAGAGGATATATTGACAGAGTAGAAGTTTTGGGATTTGTTGACGGAACTAAATCTGTAGATTGGTTGACAGATACGGGCGCCTCTGTGTTAAATCTTTTATGCAAAGGTTCTTTGGCACATGTTACAAAGCAACTGAGGAAGACACCTGAAGAACATATAAAAGATATCAGATCCGTATTAAAATACGCTTTCAGCAAAGGCTTAAAGGTGAACTTGTATCTTGAAGACTGGTCAAATGGAATGAAGGATTCGGAAGACTATGTTTATATGATTATCGACTCGCTGAAAGATGAAAATATTGAAAGATTCATGCTGCCTGATACATTAGGTGTCTTAAGCCCAAATAAGACATTTGAGTATTGCAGCAAAATGAGACAAAAATATCCGGATATACATTTCGATTTTCATGCTCATAATGATTATGATTTTGCAGTTGCCAATACTTTTATGGCAGTACAAGCCGGTTTTACCGGTGTTCACGCTACTGTAAACGGACTTGGTGAAAGAACCGGAAACCCGTCACTGGCGAGTGTTGTTGCTGTTCTGAATGATCATTACGGTAAAGGCAGCGTATCAGTAGATGAGTCAAGCCTTAATAAAATAAGCAGAATAGTAGAAGCTTTTTCAGGTATAAGAGTGCCCGGCAACAAGCCTGTAATCGGTGAAAATGTATTTACACAGGTCTGTGGTGTCCATGCGGACGGTGACAAGAAAGGCAATCTCTATTGCAATGATCTTATACCCGAAAGGTTTGGACGTATGCGCAAATACGCTCTCGGCAAAACTTCAGGCAAAGCCAGCATAGAAAAGAATCTTGAAGAACTTGGTATAGTTCTTGACAAAGAAGCTATAGAAAAAGTAACAAGAAGAATAGTGGAGCTGGGTGACAAAAAGAGAAATGTTACAACAGATGAGCTTCCGTATATTATATCTGATGTGCTTGGCAGCAAGTTTATTGAAGAAAGAATCAAAGTTAAAAATTACTATATATGCCATGCGCAGAATCTAAGCCCTGTTGCCACATTAAGTGTGGAAATTGACGGAGGCATATATGAAGAGACCGCCGCTGGAGAAGGTCAATATGATGCCTTTATGAAAGCACTGACAAAAATATATGATAAACTGGGAAAAAAACTGCCGACTCTTGTGGATTATATTGTTACAATTCCTCCGGGAGGTCAGACTAACGCTCTTGTTGAAACGGTAATTACATGGAGAAACGGTAGGGAATTTAAAACAAGAGGCCTTGATTCGGATCAGACCGCATCTGCTATTAAAGCAACCGTAAAGATGCTTAATATTATAGAAAATGATTATGCGGGTTAAAACTCTGACATGTTATAATGATGTAAAAACGCATAATTGAAGTAAAATTACATTTGTGATACAATACTCCGTACTCAATTATTCTATATTAAAAATATATTTGGTATTAAGTCTTTGTCAGAAATGATGATTAATTTTTAATACAATATAGGTAGTTTGTATTAAACGATATATATATTATAATGTTACCTTTAATGCGTATTTAGTTTAATCACTATGCATATTCTGATAGCAAGATAGTGATAGGGGGATTGCTATGAAACTCAATGACTGGCTTAACGACAATATACCGGAAGTGTCGAAGTCAATAGAGGAAATAAATAAAAAATATTTCTTTACCGAAAAGACAATAGGCTTTGCAGGAAAGGAAAGCATAAACAGGATACTAAACTGGTTGCGTTCAGCCCTCTTTCCGGGTGTATATGAGAAGTATCCTATAGATGAAACCCGTGCTAATATAATAATAGGCAATAACATTAGATATGCGGCGATGGAACTTAGTGATTTGATAGAAAAAGCCCTTGTTAATGTATGCAACAGAGAAGACAAAGAAACAGCTGAGTGCAGGAGTTGCAGAGAAAGAGCGGATGATATAACGGTAGAACTTATAAAGAAACTGCCGTCTATCAGAGAAAAATTGCAAACGGATATACAGGCCGCATTTGACGGAGACCCAGCTGCGATGACTACCGAGGAAATACTGCTTGGTTATCCTTCAATAAATGCTATTAGCGTTCACAGGATAGCCCATGAATTATACAAGCTAAAAGTGCCTGTTATACCCAGGATAATGAACGAGTATGCCCATCAGATTACAGGAATAGATATACATCCGGGCGCTGAAATAGGGGACCACTTTTTTATTGACCACGGAACCGGAGTTGTAATAGGTGAAACCTGCAGAATAGGAAATAATGTTAAGATATATCAGGGTGTAACACTTGGGGCAAAAAGTTTTTCAGTAGATGAAAACGGAAATCCAATAAAAGGTATAAAAAGGCATCCGGACATCGAAGACAATGTTGTCATTTACGCCGGAGCTACTATACTGGGAGGAGATACGGTAATAGGCCATGATTCTGTCATAGGAGGTAATGTATGGCTTACAAGTTCCGTACCGCCTTACTCAAGAGTTTATAATTCACAGCCATCGCCGATTATTAAGCAAAATAGATTTGAATTATAAAAATACGCAGATTAATGTTAAATTTAAAACTCACCCAATACCTTTGTTTTTTGCTAAAAAGGTAAAATAAGCTTTGGGTGGGTTTTTCGTTCATTTATGGGGTGATCTCTATACGGTGAACCGTGCATATTCATCCAGAACTTTTGAAAAAATTTTCAGGAAAGTTTTGATTTCCAAGTCTTGAAACATTAAATAAAAAGCATCATGTACATTTCTTTTAAAAAAGGTGTTGATTTTCAGATTATCTCTTTCAAAAAGCAAAGGGCAGATATATTTTGCTCTGGGATCTTCTATAATTGTTAATTTATTGTCAATATTAATATGGGGAACAAGAGGATAAATCCGGCAGGATAAAGGCCTTAAATTTCTGCTGCATATACCTTTGCATATGGCAAAGTACACACTTGTACCGTAAAAGGTTTTTTCGTTTATAGTCAGATTTGAACCCTTGTCTGCCAAATATTCCTTTTCTCCCGGGTAGAGCAGCATACCGAATTCGTCATCGCCTTTGCAGCATTTACTGTTGCAAATCAGACCGCAATCCGCTTTTAACGGTGTAGAATTATTTAACATCCTGTACACCATATTATATAGAGCTTTTTTATACATATCATCACCAAAGAGTATTATATATTGAATTATTATTCGTAACAAGAAATAATTAATTTTATTGACACATCCATATATATAATTTAAAAGGCATGAATTTTAAAGAGAGGTAACAGGAATATTGCCTAAGTTTATATTAGTAAATATTATAAATATATTTTACGAATTGATAACAATCAACAAAATTATCTAACATATTATAACTATAAATAAATGTATATGGATTTATATGCTTTAAAAATTACTACTAAAAGTTTAATCGAAGGGTGCAGAAAAAAAGATATAATAAAGTGAAGGTGGAATTTATATATGAGAATACTTGTTGATGCGGACGCATGTCCGGTTAAAAATATAATCATTAGAATAGCCAGGCAAAATAACATACCTGTATTTATGTTTATAGATACAAGTCATGTTTTAAATGACGGCTATTCTGAAATAATCACTGTAGACAAGGCCAAGGATTCAGTTGACATAGCTATTGCAAACAAAGTGCGCAGAGGCGATATAGTAGTGACACAGGATTATGGCGTGGCGGTAATGGTACTGGGTAAAGGAGCAAGAGCTATAAGCCCGAATGGCCTTGTATTCACTGATAATAACATTGATATGCTTCTTTTTGAAAGACATTTGGGTCATATGACCAGAAAAGCCGGAGGAAGAACCAAAGGCCCATCAAAAAGGACTAAGGTAGATAATGCGAAATTTGAGCGAGCTTTTGAAACCCTTATCATGAACTAAACTGCCGGTTTAATATAAAATCTCCATAAATTATTTACTGATAAAATGATTTAATATGAGTAAGCCAATAACAAGTAAGATCTGTGGTTTTGATTATTTAGAAGCTTCAATAAACTTAGCAAGCTCGTTCTGATAACTTCCGTCTTTCATCTGTTTGCCGGTTATCGTCAAAGCTGCTAAAGGTTCACGTCCGTAGTATTCCTTAATATCATTGCAAACTTTGTTTTTGCCTTCTCCGCTTTGCGTGCAGAAAACCATGATATTTTTAATTTTACCGGCATTTTTGCTTATGTATGTTCGCACAGCATTGGAAATCCGACCTGCCCATACAGGGGTACCGATTATTATAATATCATAATCGGATGGATCAAACTTTGGTTCAATAATTTCCGTTAGGCTTCCTTTTAGAGCTGAATACCCTGCTGAGATGTAGCCGAGAATACCTTTTCTGTTTTTCGTATCAATTATCTCTTCTATATCGCAATTTAGCAATTGTCTTATTTTGTTTGAAACAGTTTTAGTTATCCCTGTCCTTGAATAGTAAGCAACAAGAATTTTCTTTGTATCCATAATATCCACCTCTGTTAATTATGATTAATATATTGTAATTCAGGTATATTTTATACAATTATATTCATTTTGAGTATGATTTACCAGAAAATAATTATAGGTTTGTTTAGATTTTATTTGTTTGCTTTGGCAACAACATATGTTTATAATTGTAATATGGTCAAAACAATTTATTCAAAGGAAAAAGCGGAATTATAAGAAAAATGGCATTTAGCTTTGAATGGATTGATATATTTAATTTAAAATTATAATCCCTTAAATTGAAATTAACAAAAATTAGAATTGATACCAATGGAAAGTACGATAGTCAATACAGAGATTCGTTCAAACATAAATAAAATAAAAGAACAAATAGTAACCAAGTATGCTTCTGTAAAAATCGTACTCTTCGGCTTTCGGGCTAAAGGGACTGCCAGAAAAGGAAATGGTATTGATTTATGCATTGTAATTAATGCAGACAACAAGAGAGAACTTTTAACTGATATGTATAATTAGTATAGAAAGCAGCAAACAGTTTGACTTTTTTTATATATACAGAAGAATGGAATGAGTGTATAGATGACACTACAAGCTTTGCATATTTAAATAAATAAGAAAGGTATTGTTATATATGGTTGATAGCTTGAGATACAAGGATTGGCTTGAAAAAGCTGCTACAGATTGGAGGTATACATAATGAACTTCAGCCTTGAAGGAAAAGTGGCCGTTGTGACCGGGTGCAACACCGGGCTCGGACAGGCCATGGCTATTGGCCTTGCAAAGGCCGGAGCAGACATAGCGGGCGTAAACAGGTCTGATGCTTCAGATACGGCAAAGGCTGTTACCCGGGAAGGACGACAGTTTTTTGACGTAAAAGCGGACCTGTTACGCAGCGGGGGAACGGCAAATATTATTGACCTTGTGGTTTTGCATTATGGTAAAATAGACATACTGGTCAATAATGCAGGCATCATACGCAGAGAAGATGCTGCTGTCATGTCGGAACAAGATTGGGACGATGTAATGAATACCAACCTTAAGACACTGTTCTTTTTAAGCCAGGCTGCTGCCAGACAATTCATGAAACAGGGAAGCGGAGGTAAGATTATAAATATTGCTTCAATGCTTTCGTTTCAAGGCGGCATTCGCGTGGCTTCATATACAGCCAGCAAACATGGCGTGGCTGGCATAACAAAAGCTTTGGCAAATGAATGGGCACGATACGGTATAAACGTTAATGCAATTGCGCCGGGTTATATGATAACAAATAACACCGAAGCAATAAGAGCGGATGAAAAGAGGTATAATGAAATACTTGCCCGAATACCCGCAGGAAGATGGGGAACGCCAGAGGACCTGCAGGGAGCGGTTGTATTTCTGGCATCAGATGCGTCAAACTACGTAAACGGTCATGTGCTGGCAGTAGACGGTGGCTGGCTGGCACGTTAAGATAAGAAGTGGTTTCATATATATTTCCAAAGACGTATGAAACTTTCTTTTTTTTTCTTTGATATTGACATAACAAAATATTAAGTCTATAATTTAAATAGAATATATGAACATATATTCATATGAACATATATTAAATCTTAATTGATGAAACTTATAATCATTAGGATGAAGTAACAAACAATACATCCATAATACAAGAAAGGAAAGATGTTTGGATGAGCAGTAAAAACGATCCCATCATAAAATGTGACTGCAATGTTATACATCAGGAGGTTATAGATAAGGTTAGCAAAAAGATGCCCGATGAAGAAAAGCTATATGACCTTGCAGAGCTTTTTAAGGTATTTGGAGACACTACAAGGATAAAAATAATATGGGCTTTGTTTGAATCGGAGATGTGTGTATGCGATATTGCATCACTTCTTAACATGTCGCAGTCATCTATATCGCATCAGTTAAGGGTTTTAAAACAAGCAAGGCTTGTAAGGTACAGAAAAGAAGGGAAGATAGTGTATTATTCACTGGATGATGAACATATAAAGCATATATTTGACCAGGGTATGTTACATATATGCGAATGAAGTTTTGTGCAGAAAGAAGAGATTATATGAAACGTATTATAAAGAAAGAATATCAGCTTAAAGGTCTTAATTGTGCAGATTGCGCCAATAAAATTGAGTGTGAGGTACAAGAGCTTAACGGTATATCGTCAGCATCAGTTAACTTTCTGACAGGAACGCTCTCGGTTCAGATATCGGATGAATATAATGAGGAAGATATTTTAAGCAGAATTAAAAACATTATAAAAAAGCATGAACCTGGTGTAATAGTCAAGGATACAAGTAATGCAAAGAATTTTGATTCTAAGGATATGGATATTGATAATGAAGATTTTGCTTCTGAAAAAGCTGATATTAAAGAAGATGATTATACTGAAGATTCAATAAGCAAAAGGTTGGTACAACTTGCTGGAGGTATTATTTTGTATCTGGCCGCGATATTGATTCCGCTTTCATTCCAGATAAAGATTGTCTTATTTGTGGCTGCTTACTTAATAATCGGTGGAGAAATTGTATTTAATGCTGCAAGAAATGTATTGAAAGGACAGGTTTTTGATGAGAACTTCCTTATGAGCATAGCTACCGTAGGTGCATTCGCGATTGGGGAGTATCCTGAAGCGGTTGGAGTTATGGTTTTCTATCAGATTGGAGAATTTTTCCAGGATATGGCTGTGAACCGATCCAGAAAGTCTATTGCGAAGCTAATGGATATACGGCCTGATTATGCGAATCTTAAAAGCGGAAATGAAGTAAAAAAGGTTGATCCTGAAAAGGTGAAAATAGGCGATATTATAATTATAAAACCGGGTGAAAGAGTTCCTCTTGACGGTGTAGTAACAGAAGGAGAATCGATGCTGGACACATCAGCTTTAACCGGGGAATCTGTTCCTATGGAGATACATCAGGGAGATGAAATACTTTCAGGCTCAATAAACAAAAACGGTCTTTTGAGCGTAAAGGTAACTAAGGAGTTTAAGGAGTCAACAGTATCCAGAATACTTGAATTGGTTCAAAATGCTTCAGGAAGAAAAGCGCGCGCTGAGAATTTTATAACTAAGTTTGCACGGTACTATACTCCGGCAGTGGTTATCACTGCAGTTGTTCTTGCTATACTGCCGCCTGTCATTCTGAAAGGCGCTGCTTTTTCAGATTGGTTTTACAGGGCTCTAATCTTTCTGGTTGTTTCCTGTCCATGTGCTCTTGTGATATCAATACCCCTTAGCTTTTTCGGAGGTATAGGGGCTGCATCAAAAAAAGGAATACTGGTAAAGGGAAGCAATTATCTCGAAGTTTTGAACAATGTAGACGCAATTGTTTTTGATAAAACGGGAACTCTTACAAAGGGTATTTTCAAAGTGACAAAGGTGGTCAGCTGCTCTGATATAGGAGAGAATGAACTTCTTGAATATGCAGCATTGGCTGAAAGCGGTTCCAATCATCCTATTGCTGTTTCTTTGATGAAAGCTTATCAAAAGGATGTTGACAGCGGCAGAATTCATGGCTATGAAGAAATTGCAGGACATGGTGTAAAGGCATATATTGACGGAATTGCTGTAATTGCAGGCAATAAAAAGATGATGGAATCCGAAGGTATTGAATATAAAGAGGAAGAAGCAATCGGCACTATTCTTTACATTTCTATAAACGGAAAATATGCAGGATATATAGTGATATCTGATGAAATCAAGGAAGATGCAGCTCTAGCAGTAAGTGAGCTTAGAAAAGCAGGAATTAATAAGATTATCATGTTGACAGGAGATAATAAATATACTGCACAACGCATAGGAGCAATTCTGAATATAGATGAAGTTGATGCAGAGCTTTTGCCTCATCAAAAAGTAGAAAGGTTTGAACTACTAATTAGTCAGAAAAGCACCGGCGGTAAGGTGATGTTTGTAGGTGACGGCCTTAATGATGCACCGGTTTTAGCTCGTGCTGATGTAGGCGTTGCTATGGGAGGTATTGGTTCAGATGCTGCAATAGAAGCTGCTGATATAGTGCTTATGACTGATGAAGTATCAAAGCTTACTGATGCAATAAGCATTGCGAAAAAGACAAGAAGAATAGTTGCTCAGAACATCACTCTGGCACTTATAATAAAGTTTGCTGTACTTGGCTTTGGAGCGGCAGGTTTTGCAACAATGTGGGAAGCTGTTTTTGCAGATGTGGGAGTAGCTCTGCTGGCTGTAATAAATGCGATGCGACTGATTGTAAATAAATAAAGGAAAAGTGACTTAAAGGGACGTTTTAACTGTATGACACGGACAGTTAAAACGTCCCTTTTATCATAAATTTTCTTATTGCATATTTTTTAACAAAGTGCTAAAATCTATACTTAGTGTGATACTTCTTTTTGTTATCAAACATCGTATTTTTCTCAAAAAAAACTGAATATTGTTAATTTTTACTGCCACCTTGACAGCAAAAATTGCAGGTCTTGACAGAGTAAGTATCTTAAGTAATTTGTCAATCTAATAATGTTTAATCCGACTTGATTGTTAAACTGTGGAGAGGGGTGCCGTATATGTGTAAAAACATTTATGCCGATGAGAAGTTTAAGATTCTTGATGATTTTATCGATGGCATGGATGAAAAAGAGGGTTCTCTGATAGCTATACTTCATAAAGCTCAGGATTTATTTGGATATCTTCCTAAAGAAGTACAGCTGCATATATCAAGAAAACTTTCTATTCCTGCAGCAAAAGTGAATGGAGTTGTTACTTTCTATTCTTACTTCAGCGAAGTACCAAGAGGAAAACATGTAATTAATATTTGTATGGGTACTGCATGCTTTGTAAGAGGAGCTGCAGAATTACTTAGAAAAACGGAAGAAGCATTGGGAATTAAAGCAGGACAGACTACTGAAGACGGCAATATCAGTGTTGATGCACTAAGATGCGTTGGGGCATGTGGACTGGCTCCTGTAGTAGTTGTGGACGGAAAGGTTCATGGAAGAGTGGAACCTGAACAAATGGATGAAATACTTAAAAGCTGCAGGTAAAACAAATATAATAAAAAGTCAATGAGCAGTAAGTAGAGGAGAGGTTGCATATGGATAAAATAAGAACCTTTAATGATCTGTTAGCAATGAGGGAAAAGTATAAGTCGGATATAGACTTAAGAACTACGCTCAAGACAAAAGTTTCTGCAAAAGAAACGGACAAAAAGGACAGCGCAGGCGTAATGCATATACTTGTTTGCGGTGGTACAGGTTGCAAGTCGTCCGACAGTGAAGATATAATAAAGAATCTGAAAATGCAGATTGAAAAGGCTAATCTGGCTGATAGAGTAAAAGTTGATCCAACAGGATGTTTTGGATTTTGTGAAAAAGGTCCAATAGTAAAGATTTATCCGGACGATGTTTTTTATGTAGAAGTTAAACCCGAGGATGCCGAGGAGATAATACAGGAACACGTTATTAACGGAAGAATAGTAGAGAGGCTGTTATATACTGAGCCTAATACAAATGAGAAGAAACATCATCATGAAGATATCTCCTTTTATGGTAAACAGAAGCGTGTTGCTTTAAGAAACTGCGGATTGATAAATCCGGAAGATATTAGAGAGTATATAGCAGTAGACGGATATAAAGCATTAGGTACCGTACTTACGAGCAAAACAAGAGATGAAGTCATTGATATTGTCAAAAAAAGCGGATTAAGAGGAAGGGGAGGCGGAGGTTTCCCTACAGGACTGAAGTGGGAATTTGCTAAAAAATATGAAAATGATCAGAAATATATAATATGTAATGCTGATGAAGGTGACCCCGGTGCTTTCATGGACAGAAGCATACTTGAAGGTGACCCTCACAGTGTTATTGAAGCAATGGCTATTGCAGGTTATGCGGTAGGTGCGTCTCTGGGATATATCTATATAAGGGCGGAATATCCACTGGCTATTCACAGGCTTGAAATAGCTATCAATCAGGCTCGTGAAATAGGCGTACTCGGTAAAAATATATTCGGAACGGATTTTTCATTTGATGTGCATATTAAATATGGCGCAGGCGCGTTTGTATGCGGAGAGGAAACAGCGCTTATAAACTCTATTGAAGGAAATAGGGGAGAACCGAGAAACAAACCACCGTTCCCTGCGGAAAAAGGATTGTGGAACAAACCTACTACGGTAAACAATGTTGAGACTTTTGCCAATATTCCGCCTATTATTTTAAACGGCGCTGAATGGTTTGCATCTACGGGTACTGAAAAGAGTAAAGGAACAAAAGTTTTCGCACTGGCAGGAAAAGTTAATAACGTTGGACTTGTAGAAGTACCTATGGGAGTAACCCTTAGAGAAATAATTTATGATATCGGCGGAGGAATAAAGAACGGAAAGAAGTTTAAAGCTGTGCAGACTGGTGGCCCGTCCGGCGGATGTATACCTGAAAAGTTCCTTGACACACCGATAGATTATGACAGCCTGACGGCTATCGGGTCCATGATGGGATCAGGCGGAATGATAGTTATGGATGAAGACAACTGTATGGTTGATGTTGCTAAGTTCTATCTTGAATTTACACAGGATGAATCCTGCGGAAAATGTACACCATGCAGAGTCGGAAACAAGAGAATTCATGAGATACTCGTTAAAATTACCGAAGGCAGAGGAACAGAAAAGGATCTTGAAAACCTGAAAGATTTGTGCCAGGTAATCAAGGATACGGCTTTGTGCGGACTTGGACAGACTGCACCGAATCCTGTATTGAGTACAATGAAATATTTCTGGGATGAATATGTAGCTCATGTAAAGGAAAAAAGGTGTCCTGCAGGCGTATGTACTTCACTTCTCAGATATAAGATACTTGAAGACAAATGTATAGGTTGTACTGCTTGCGCAAGAGCATGTCCTGTAAACTGTATATCAGGTCAGGTAAAGAAACCTCACGTTATAAACAGCGAAAAATGTATAAAATGCGGAGCATGTATGAAGACATGCAAGTTTAAGGCTGTAGTGCGGGTATAATTGGTATTGCAACAGGTGGTTCTCTTTGCTCTGTAAAACTAACCAAGAATTAGCATTATAGAGTCGAACCACGGACTATGCCAGGACCATAAACCAACGAAGTCTTATAATCTGATAATTAAAAAACGGTAAGAATCAGAAAGGAGCAGCTCATATGAAAAAAGTTAAACTTAAGATTAATGATATAGAGCTTGAAGTCCCTGAAGGTTATACAATACTTGAAGCAGCTGCAGAAGCCAATATAAAAATACCTTCCCTTTGCCATATGAATCTTCATGACCTGAAAGCATTAAATCGTACAGCTTCCTGCAGAGTATGTATGGTTGAGGTCGACGGAAGAAGAAATCTGGCACCGGCATGTGCAACATATGTAAGTGAAGGTATGAATGTAAAAACAAATACACCGAGAGTTGTAAAGGCCAGAAGAACCATAGTTGAATTGCTTTTATCCGATCATCCTGCAGATTGCCTTACTTGCGAAAAGAACCAAAAATGCGATTTGCAGAAGATAGCTGCTGATCTTGGCATCAGGGGCGAACTTCGTTATCAGGGAGAAATTTCAACATATAAACAGGATTTCTCAAGTAAAGCTATACACAGAAATCTTGATAAATGTATTTTATGCAGGCGTTGTGAAACAATGTGCAATGAAGTGCAAACTTGCGGAATACTTTCGGCGGTTGACAGGGGATTTGAGGCAGTTGTCTCTCCTGCATTCGGTCTTCCTATGTCGGAAACAATGTGTACTTTCTGCGGACAGTGTGTTGCAGTTTGCCCTACTGCCGCATTAACAGAAAACAGTAATATCAGCGATGTTTGGGATGCACTCAATGATGAAGACAAGTTCGTTATTGTGCAAACCGCACCTGCTGTTAGGGTAGCATTAGGTGAAGAATTCGGGATGGAACCAGGTACCATAGTGACCGGAAAAATGGTTACCGCTCTCAGAAATCTCGGATTCGACAGAGTATTTGACACTGATTTTGCGGCTGACCTTACTATTATAGAGGAAGCTTCAGAGTTTATACACAGGCTGGAACACGGAGGAAGGCTTCCGATTCTGACAAGCTGCTGTCCTGCATGGGTTAAGTTCTTTGAACATCAGTTCCAGGATTTACTTGACGTACCGTCCACATGTAAGTCTCCTCATGAGATGTTCGGAGTTATAGCAAAGACATATTATGCAAAGAAATTTGATATAGACCCGTCTAAGATAGTTGTTGTATCTGTTATGCCATGTCTCGCAAAGAAATATGAAGCTGCCAGACCGGAATTACAGAATAATGAACAAAGGAACGTGGATTATGTAATTACAACAAGAGAGCTTGCACTTATGATTAAAGAAGCCGGACTTAATTTCGCTAAGTTGGAAGACGGGGAATTTGACGATCCTCTTGGTGAATCAACAGGTGCAGGCGTAATATTCGGAACTACAGGCGGTGTAATTGAAGCTGCCCTTAGAACCGCTTATGAATGGATGACAGGAAAAGAACTGGAAAATGTAGAATTTACTCAATTAAGAGGTTTTGACGGAGTAAGGGAAGCAACCGTTCAGATAAACGGCATGGAAGTAAAAATAGGAGTAGCACATGGCCTTGGAAATGCAAGAAAGCTTCTTAATGAGATAAAGGAAGGCCGCACAAAATATCATGCCATAGAAATTATGGCTTGCCCCGGAGGATGTGTCGGCGGCGGAGGACAGCCTTATCATCATGGTAATGATGAAATCATTAGAAAAAGGGCTGAAGCTATATACAATGAAGACCGCAGCAAGATAAAAAGAAAATCCCATGAAAATGAAAATGTAATGAAGCTTTACAAAGAATTCCTTGGCGAATTTTATGGAGACAAGGCTCACGAACTATTACACACTACGTATACCGCAAGAGAGAGGATATAACTTGACAAACATGTGATGAATATGTTATATTAACTTCGTCATTGGAATCAAGAAGATTTCATTTCTAGAGATTAAAGTGAGTAATAGAGTATCTAGTCCCACGAAGGGCAGCAGTAAACATGTGCCCTTCGTGGGCTATTTATTTTAAGGAGTTGATATATATGCATATGGCAGATGCTTTAATTTCACCTGCTGTAGGTATTACTATGTATGCGGCGGCAGCCGGTGCGGGTGCTTTTTCAGTTAAAAAGCTCCGGAATGAAATTGATGACAGAAAGATACCTTTGATGGGTGTAATGGGTGCTTTTGTATTTGCGGCACAGATGATAAATTTTACAATCCCGGGAACCGGTTCAAGCGGACATCTTGGAGGAGGGATACTGCTCTCGATAATTCTGGGTCCTTATGCCGGATTTATAACCATGATGTCAATATTGCTTATACAGGCTTTATTTTTTGCTGACGGAGGTTTGCTGGCATTAGGATGTAATATAATCAATATGGGGTTATTTACATGTTTCATTGCGTACCCATTTATATATAAAAAAATTATGAAAAAAGGGTTTTCGGCTAAACGCATCTATACAGCTTCAATACTGGCTTCTGTAGCAGGTTTGCAGATTGGGTCGCTTGGAGTTGTCATAGAAACTATGATATCCGGTAAAACTAATCTGCCTTTTAAGACTTTCCTGTTCTATATGCAGCCAATACATCTGGCTATAGGTATAGTAGAAGGTCTGATTACTGCTGCAATTGCGGGCTATGTATGGAAGGTGCGGCCCGATATTATTGAGAATGGTGATACTGATAAGGCGACTGGAAAAGTATCTTTTAAGAAAATGATTGCAGTTATAGCAATAGCAGCTATAATTACAGGGGGAGCATTATCATGGTTTGCCTCCTCAAATCCGGACGGCCTGGAATGGTCGATTTTAAAAACGGCAGGTACAGATGAGCTTGAGCCAACAGATACTCTGCATGCCAAAGCCTTAGAAATACAGAATAATACCGCTCTTTTCCCTGATTATGACTTCAGACAGAAAGAACAACAGGATGATATCAAAGGCAGCGATAAAACAAATGTAAACAATGCGGATCAGGAGAAATTTGTTGTAAACGGAGGAACTAGTGTTTCAGGTTTGGTCGGAGGGGCAATGACCCTATTGTTTGTTGGAGTTGCAGGAGCTATTATAAGAGCTTTTAAGAAGAAAAAAGGCATAATCAAAAATAAAGCCTGTGAATCATAAAATTATATAGGATAAGGAGTACTATGCCTGATATAGCACAATCATTGCTTAATATACATTTATTTGACGAACTGGCACGCAGGAAAAATTCAATAAACAGCTTGCATCCATTGGTAAAGCTCATTGTTACCGGTGCATTTCTGGTATTTGTTGTTTCATTTGGGAAGCATGATGTTACACGTCTGCTTCCATTTGCTGTGTATCCTGTTTTTATATTATCATTGGCTGATATTCCATTAAAACCTTTATTTTCAAAGATGTTAGTTGCTGTTCCTTTCATATTTGGTATTGGAATATTTAATCTAATATTTGATACGGATATAATTATGTATATTTACAAAGTGCCAATTACTTCGGGAGGAGCTGCTTTTATTGCACTTTTTGTAAAGTGTGTGCTTACTGTTTTGGCAGCTTTGCTGCTGATTGCTACAACGGGAATGGATAATATCATCCGCTCCTTCAGGATTTTGCATATACCAAAGATTTTTGTTATACAGATTATGTTGATGTACAGATATATTTCCGTGTTGCTCGAAGAAGCTTCAAGGATATGGAATGCATATAGAATGAGGGCACCCGGCCAAAAGGGTATAAAATTTTCGCTATGGGGGCCTTTGGCAGGGCAAATGCTGATCAGAACTTATGAAAGGGCACAAAGAGTATATCAGGCGATGCTTCTGAGAGGATTTAACGGTGAATATACAGGCAATGCTATAAAAAAAGCAGGAGTTTTAGACTGTTTATACTGCGCGGCATGGATTTTATTCTTTGCAATAGCGAGATATTATGATATACCGTCAGCAATAGGAAAATTAGTAACTCAGCCTTTTGATTTATTTTAAGGCTTAAATTAATTTGTGCAGATTAATTTTAATCAAAATATTAAAAATGTATTTGAACTTAACTTAACTGATTGCTAGCATTAAATAAAACATACTATATTTTATGAAGAGCAGAAATCATTCCTGACTTCGTAAGGAGAGAAAATGAGTCATCATATAATTGATTTCAAAGATTTATATTATCAATATCCTGATGGGAAAACCGCTGTGGCTGGTGTGACTATGAGAATACATCATGGTGAAGCAGTGGGTATAGCCGGGGCTAACGGAGCAGGCAAATCGTCCCTGTTAATGCTTCTTGCAGGTATGCTGTTGCCGTCAAAGGGCGAAGTCCGCATAGGAGAAACCCCTGTTACAAAAAAGACGCTTGGGTATATAAGGCAGAGGATTGGCTTTGTATTTCAAAATCCGGATGATCAGCTGTTTTCAACATCAGTTTATGAGGATGTTGCTTTTGGCCCTAGAAATTATGGTATTGACGAGAATGAAGTGAACCAGAGGGTAATAAAAGCTCTTGATATAGTGGGAGCAGGGCATTTGAAAGACAGAGCTCCATATAAACTGTCAGGTGGTGAAAAGCGTATTGCTGCAATTGCGGCAGTGCTGTCAATGGAACCTGACATATTGGTCATGGACGAGCCTACGGCGGCCCTTGATCCAAAGGCAAGACGCAGGCTAATAAATCTTGTGAAAGGTTTTACCCACACCAGAATAATAGCATCTCATGATCTGGATATGCTGCTCGAGTCATGCGAACGCACAATAGTGCTGCGTGAGGGTAAAGTGGCAGCTGACGGGCCGACGATGCAAGTGCTGTCAGATGCGGAGCTAATGGAAGCATGCGGATTAGAAGTGCCTCTGATGCTTCAGGGGTGTCCGGTGTGCGGGAGGAATAAAAAGCAGGAGAGAAGCTGATCTCTCTCCTGAAATTTAAAGCTTGAGGTGACAGAACTAAAGCAAGTTTCTTATTTTTCAAATACCATTTATAATTTCATTGGAGCAAAATGTCTTTACCTTAACTACTCCTTCCACTTGGCTAACGCATCGGCAAGAGCCGTGTTTATACTTTGATTAAGTTTATTCTGCTGACGCAGGAATCTTTCGATATCTTTCTTATCAATAAATTCATCTTTACGCTTTTTGTATTCCTCTAATTTTTCTTTGTATCCGCATGAGCATATGAAGGTTTTGTTTTCGCCTTCTCCGCGGATTTCCATCTTTTTGTGGCATTCCGGACATCTTGCATTTGAAACCTGTGATATATATTTTCTATAACCGCATTCACGGTCGGAGCATATAAGCATTTTCCCCTTCTTGCCATTAACATCAAGCATATATTTGCCGCACTCAGGGCATTTTTCTTTTGTAAGGTTATCGTGCCTGAAAGACTGAGAACTTGCAATAACATTTCCCACAAGTTTAGAGGCATAATTCTTCATTTCGCTTATAAACTTAACAGGGTCAGCTTTTCCCTTGCTAATGAGTGAAAGCTGCTGCTCCCATTTGGCTGTCAGCTCCGGCTGCTTTAAATCCGGAGGGACTATATTTACTAACTGAATACCTTTTGATGTAGGTACGATTTCTTTGCCATTTCGTTCAATGTAAAAAGCATCAAATAATCTTTCTATTATATCAGCCCGTGTAGCCGGCGTACCAAGGCCGCTTGTGCTTTCAAGAGTTTCTCTTAAGGCTTTGTTTTCAACGAATTTACCCGGATGCTCCATGGCAGATAAAAGGGTTGCTTCCGTATATCTTGCCGGCGGTTTGGTCTTTCCGTTCGTTAGCTTTACTGATAATACTTTTATAACCTGTCCTTTTGCTATATCAGGGAGTGATTGATCCTCATCCTGCTCATCTTCATCATCGCTGTGCTCTATGTCACCATAAATTGCTTTCCATCCGGAAGATTTAACTATTTTTCCTTTCGCATAAAATAATTCCCCTGCAATGTCGACTCTAACAGTGGTCTGCTCATATTCAAAGGGCTGGCTCAATACGGCGATGAATCTTTTTATAATGAGATCATATATGTTGCGTTCTTCAGAGTTTAAAGAAGCAAGGTTTACAAATTGTTCCGTCGGGATTATTGCGTGATGATCGGTAACTTTGCTGTTGTCAACAAACCTTTTTGAAGGCGTTATTTTTGTTTTGAGCAGATTACGGGCAAAAGCCGCATAAGGACCGACAGCTATACTTTTCAAACGTTCAGGGAGAGTAGGGACTATATCTTCGGAGATATACCTGGAATCTGTTCTTGGATAAGTAACCAACTTGTGTTCTTCATATAGCTTTTGCATTATATTTAAAGTTTTTTTTGCAGAATAACCGTATTTGCGGTTTGCATCTCTCTGAAGTTCAGTCAGGTCATAGGCAAGGGGAGGAAGCTCTTTCTTTGCATCTTTGACTACATCTATTACTTTTCCTGATTGACCTGCAATCTTTGCAGCAACATTGTCAGCTTTGTTTTTATCGAATGTTCTGGTTTGATTTGAGTCTTTATTCAGCCATTTCAGAGTAAATTCGTCTGCCTTTGCGTTAATGGTCCAGTAATCCTTGGGCGTGAATTTCTTTATTTCATTTTCACGTTCAACTATCATTGCAAGTGTAGGAGTCTGCACTCTCCCCGCTGAAAGCTGCGCATTATATTTGCAGGTCAGTGCCCTTGTGACATTCAAACCTACAAGCCAGTCTGCCTCAGCGCGGCATTGCGCCGACATGTACAGGTTTTCATACTTACTGCCGGGCTTAAGGTTTGCAAAGCCCTCCCTTACAGCTTTTTCTGTCTGTGATGAAATCCATAGACGTTTTACAGTTTTTTTAAAACCGGCTTTCTCTATTATCCATCGGGCGACTAGCTCCCCTTCACGCCCTGCATCAGTGGCGATTACGAGTTCGCCTACATCCTCACGCTTCATTAAATCTTTTATAATTTTAAATTGCTTTGAGGTCTGTTTTATCACCACTAGTTTCATTTTTGCGGGCAGCATGGGCAGGTCCTCAAGTCTCCATGACTTATATTTAACATCATAGGCATCAGGGTCGGCAAGGGTTACAAGATGGCCAAGTGCCCATGTAACTATGTATTTCGGCCCTTCTATGTACCCGTTTGATTTATGCGTGCTTCCAAGCACTTTTGCAAGGTCTCTTCCGACAGAGGGTTTTTCGGCAAGTACAAGTATTTTTCCCATATATCAATTATTCTCCTTATAAATCTTTATTGTATATTATGCATTTAAAAACATACTATATTGCATTATTATATTTGCGAGATATTATTTTTCGCTAAATTAAGAAGCTGATAATATACATTAGCTGCAAAGATATTCAGACTTATTGTATATTAAATGCCAAAGAACTGCAAATATTATAAAGTCTCTCCACAAGGTTTCTTCCACAAACACCCAGCACAATGGATTAATTTAGTAATTATTTATGCCGATATCAGATATAAATATAGGTTGTTTTAAATACCCGGAGAGAAATTTAACAGAATGAGATATGATGAATTTAAAAGATAAAAGATTATTGAAAGTAAATAAAAGTAATTATATAATAATTTTACCCTAACGTTGTATTATCTTATATTATTGTCATTTTTAAGGAGTAGAGCAAAATTTGTTAAATACCGATTTACAAATATACAACAGAAAAACCGGGTTATACGAAACTGAAAAAATTGCCGGAAGCAGGGCCCTAAAGTATATATATGGTTCAGGGCTGGGCAGAATAGGCCTTGAGCTGCTGATAAAAAGAAAAATTTATTCATATCTGACAGGTGTGGTATGTGACACCGGGCTAAGCAGAAGAATGATCGAAAAATTTATCTTGGATTACGATATAAATATGGATGAGTGTTGTGAGCAAATCAGCCATTTCAGTTCATTCAACAGTTTTTTTGCAAGAAAGTTAAAACCTCAGGCACGGGTATTCAGTAATAATGCAAATGAACTCTCATCTCCTGGAGACGGCAGATTAAGAGCATGGATAAATATTGACATAAATAAGCTTGTACAAATTAAAAATATGACATATTCACTTAAAGAATTAATAAATAATGAAGATTTGGCACTTGAATATAACAAGGGCACTTGTATTATATTAAGGCTTGCACCGGTTGATTACCATAGATTTCATTTCGTTGACAGCGGTATATGTTCGGAAACAAAAAAGATAAAAGGTAAATACTATTCCGTAAATCCTCTTGCTCTTAATGCTATAACGAAAATATTATGTCAAAATAAAAGGGAATACAGCATATTTAATTCTGACAATTTCGGTGAAATACTATATGTTGAGATTGGAGCCACATCAGTAGGTTCGATCGTCCAGACGTATGAACCTGAATCAAGGGTATCAAAAGGTCAGGAAAAAGGTTTTTTCAAATTCGGCGGTTCTACCATTGTGTTATTTCTGAAAAAGGGATCTGTAACTATTGATAAAGAAATACTGGTACAAACTGAAAAAGGATATGAAACAAAGGTGTATGCAGGAGAAACCATAGGAAAAACAAGCAAACAATAAATGAAATATATAATATTAATGCCTTTTTATTGATGTTGAACAGGATATTTTATTATGATATTATTAAATTGTGGCATTTTTCGATAGTTACAGTCAAAATGGTATCTAAAGCGTATTAATTTAACAGGTTTATATGCAAATCTGATAAGGCAAGTTAAAAACAGTCTTCGAAGTATAGCAGCCAAGAGACATGGTTTGGATTATTTTAAATAAATATGTAAAAAAGATGGTTTAAAATCGTTTATTGAAGTTTAAATAAGTATTTTACTGACTGTTATGCCTCGCATGCTAAGAAAGATTTAGTTGCTAAACGGTTGTTTTAGCAAAAATAAGCAATAGGAGGATAGTAAATGGATATTTCGGTAAAGTTAAATGCTTCAGTTGTATCATATAAAGGTGTTGTTAACATAAATAATCAGAACGGTTTTTATATGAACGGAAAATATATGAGAAATCCGCAAAAAGACAATGTATCGATTTCCATGGAGAATACCTCGGATCAATACTTGTTTGCTGTATATAATGATTTGGATTATCTGGCAAAATCCAATTTTTCAGGTTTATCATTTACCAATGAATTCGAGAAATATCATAACATGATTAAAAGCAGCAGATTAAATATTCAGGGTAAAGTTGCAAAATTGGAAGAAATGTTGGATGAATATGACAGCCTTCTGCGTAGCAGTACTCTTGGAGAGAATATAGAAAGCAGGAATATGTCATTTTCCGGTTTAATAATTCATGACAGAACTGCAGCTGTTTTGAATACACAGGCTGATGGTGCATATCTTGTACGTGAAGGATCTATGAGACGCTTGAGCAGTGTCCGAACATCATCAGGAAGAAAACTTCATTTAGACACAGATTTTACCCATGAAGGAATTCCGGAAATTGAAAAATCCGATACATATAGATTTAACAGCGGATTAGATATAAGGAAAACAGAAATAATTAAATTAATGGAAGGTGACATATTTGTTCTCTGCAGCAGGGAACTGGCAGAAGCTCTTGGTGAAGATGCAATACAGGAACAGATATTTAGAAATGATGATCCTTTAATGATAGCAAATGCTTTGGTGAACGAAGCTGTCAGTAAAAGGGCAGATAATGATATAACCGCTCTTGTCATCCGGGTAATGGAAATTATAGAAGAATATGAAGATGGAGAAGAAGATGAAGATGATAATGAATACCGCCATAATAAATTGATCAGGTCAAGCGATAAAAGGCATGAATTTTTAAGAACATTTATAGCGGCAGCGTTGACATGTTTAATATTAGCAGGAGTCATTTACACGATATTGGTAATTTTAAATACTACTGGTGAGATTGATGATAGTAAAATGAATACTCTTGCATCCAGTAATTCATCTTTAGTTTCCGGAAATTCAAACAGCCCGAGCCCATCAAAGCACACAACTACAGTATCAAGCACTGCAACTGAATCTACGCAGACAGTACAGGCTGGCTCAAATGAAGAAAAAAATGACGACAAGCATAAAAATGGTACTGATAATAACGATCAGAATACCGATACAGATGATGAGGAAACAACAGGGACTAATGCTCCTTCAAGTACTGTATCTGGGACAAGCACTGAAGCAAGAGTTTATATTGTTAAAGAGGGGGATACCCTTTCAAGAATAAGCTATAAATATTACAAATCAGTAGATCCTAAAAAGATTAATATGATTAAAGAAGCCAATAATTTAACCAGTGACACTCTGCAAATAGGCCAGAGGTTAATCATACCATAATATGCGCGAAAATTATACATGTCAAATGAAAAGACTTGCAAAAGAAAGCAAGTCTTTTAGTTTTGATATAAAAGCATATAAAAAAACAATTGAATATAAAATAATTATGTGAAATAATTATTGGTGGATTTATGTTAATTATTTATAGTGAGTCAGATCCAAGTATTTATAATAAGACAATAAAATAATTAATCTGGGGGGGGGAACCTGAATGAAAAGAAGTAAGAAGCTTATATCATTATGTATTGCCGCGATGCTATTTGCAGGATTATCAGGTTGCGGTAAAGACAGCAGCATAATAGAAGAGAATTATCTTAAGATTGATGAAAACAGTATTGACCTTAAGGGAAGGACAATCACGGTTTCTATACCGGGAAATGCACCTTTGGAAGACAGTTCATCAATTGGAGATTCATATGCAAAACATCTTAATGATTTAATGCTTAAGCGTCAGAAAGAAGCGGAGAAAAAATACAATTGCAAAATTGAATGGAAACCGAATAATGTAATGGTGCAGACATTATCAAGCCTGAAAGCAGGCACAAATACTGATGACATAATATACGTAAGTTCGGCATTTGGATCACTGGAAATGGCCCATAAAGGACTGATAGAACCCCTTGATGATTACATAGATTATAGCAACGGAGTATATTCTGATATAGCACAATCAAAAACGATATGGAACGGTAAGCATTATGGGATAGTGGCAGATTATGCTGTGCTTGCACCGTATTTTACTTATAATAAGGATCTAATATTAAGTGAGGGATTATCAGACCCATATGAGATGATGCTTTCGGATCAATGGACATGGGACAGCTTCCTGGAAATCGCAAAAAAAACAACCAAAGATACGAACGGAGACGGCGAACCTGATGTATGGGGAATTGAAGGTACTTTCAGCCAGCTGTTTGAGAATTTTATATTTACAAACGGCGGGGATTATGTAGTACAGGAAGAGGGACAATATAAACTTGCCTTTGACACAGAACCGGTTAAAAACTCTATGCAATTTGTCATAAATATGTATAGAACAGATAAAGTTGTGTATGATAGTTCTTTGCAAAGCAATTTAAAAAAGAATATTTTCAGTGAGGGTAGTGCTGCTTTTACTACCGGTACTTCAACAGGAAATGAAGATTTTGAGGTTGGCAAGGTGTGCCTGCCCAAAGGCCCCAATGCGGAAGATTATATCGCATATTCAGCTGCAGGTGATATGTATTCAATACCATCAAATGTAAAAGATAAAAAATCTGTTGCAGCGGTAATGTCAACTTTATTTTCATACTATGACAGCGAAAAGGAAGATTATATAAAACCTGAAGAAGGTTACAGGAATTCAATACCTGAAGGCTTGATAAAAGTGATGAAAAATAAACCCAGGTATTCATGGTTTGTAAGCAGTAAGAGCTATACAAATGCACTGTTAAGTGTTTATCAGGATATAATGAGAAAAGGAATGAGCATTGAGGAAGCATTTGAACTTAATAAGGGAGCCTTTACAAATGGAATAATGATGCTTAACCAGCCTAATGGACAATAAAATTCATTTATCAATAAATTTGGAAAACATATATTGACTTTCCGAGATTTTACATATGAAGATGAACGAGAAGATGAACTAAATTCTCTAGTTCACATCTTCATATGTAAAATCTTTTTTTGTAAATTTTACGTGAATTAAAATATAAAATTATGGTAAATATAATATTTAATAACATTAAAAGGAATCTTATGCTGATATTTTATGTATAATAGTGGTATAATATGTATATTGTAGAAAGTGGGATGATTCTTCATCTTATGACGAAGTATGCTCCCTGCATTTACTGCAGAGGGTTTTATAGACTTGATAAGAAAAAATGCGTAAAAATAGTTGCTTTGTTAATGTCAGCAATGCTTGTTGCAAGTTTTGCAGGGTGCAAGGAGGTATATTTTCCAACGGAGCAGATTATATAGCTGATGACGGAAACCAGTTTAAACTGGTTCTGGATTCCGATGAAGCAAAAGAAGCTATGCAATTTGTAACAGACCAAAATAATATTGATAAAGTTGTATACGAAATAGATACGGATACTTCCGACTCTGATAATACTCAAAGCAGCAGCGGGAAGACTGGCAGTTTGTTTCTACGGAACAAGGCAGCGTTTTCTGTGAACGATCCGGGAAGTTCAGATAACTTTGAAAAAGGCAGAGTTTATTATCCCAAAGGGCCAAATGCAGATGATTATATTGTGCATCAAACTGCCGGAAACTTTTATGGAATACCAAAGGGTACTGAAGATGAAAAGGCTGTTGCTGTTGCAATGGCAAATTTATTCTCATATTTTGATACTACAAAAAATATATCACTTATGATGAACTTGGTATTACTGACAGGTATTCTGATAAACTTAAAGATATACTGCAAAATAATATAAAATATACATGGTTTGTGTATGACAGCAATTTCGTGTCTTCTTTGGACAGGATATATAACTATATACTATAGGATAACAAATTTGTGGATGAAGCTATAAATTCTGAGAGCAAAAGATTAATTATCAGATCGATCAAATGATTCAGACAGTGCCTTAATAATTGTAGTTGACATATGTTACAATAATATAAAAATCATCCAATACGACAATTTTTTATATTTAAAACAATACAGTATATAACAATTAATTATGGTATACTATGAATATAATGGATAATATTTATGTTTTATACTTTTAAAGGGGGTATGGCCATGATAAAAACAAAATGTGTGAGATTATTAGTATTGTTTTTAGCATTAATACTGGTTGTAACTCTTTCAGGATGTAAAGAAAATAAAACGGAAACTGCAAATACTTCTGTTAAAGTCAGTGAAGACAATATTGACCTGCAGGGAAGGGTTATAAAAGTAGATACAGTAAATGAATACTATGTTCCTAAAGAGGATGATTCTGAATTAAAAAATGAAATTCAAAAAAAATTAAACAGAGTAATGCTTGCACGACAAAAAGAAGTAGAAAGTAAATTTAATTGCAAAATTGAATGGAGAGTTATGCAGAAAAGCGATATGGCACAGCTTTACAATAAAATAAAAAATGGCGAATATGACGGAGATATAGTTTACCTGAATATTCAACTTGGTGCGGTAGGTATGTTAAATGAGAATCTCATTGCACCATTGGATGAGTATATTGATTTTAGCTCAGGTGTATATTCAAACGGGCAGGAAGTAAGCGTATGGAAAGGAAAACATTATGGGATTAATTTCGCTTCTTTGCAGCTTGGCCAATTCTTATTCTACAATAAAACGATGCTTGCAGATGAGGGGCTGCCTGATCCTTATGAACTAATGAAAACCGGCCAATGGACCTGGGAAGCCTTTCTTGATATAGTTAAAGGAACCACAAAGGATACTAATGGTGATAATGTTATTGATTGCTGGGGAATTGAAGGCAATTATACAACTCTTTATAATAACTTCCTTTGCACAAACAACGGGGATTATATAGCGGAAGAAGGAAATCAGTATAAACTGGTTCTTGATTCACCTGAATCATTAGAAGCATTGAACTTCGTAACTGACCTTTATAAGAGAGATAAAGTAGTATATGATAGGGTACTGAATAGAGCGCTTAATAACATGAATACAGATGGATTTAATGAAAGTGGTGGACAAGCAGAAAGCAGTGGACGAACAGCGTCTTTGTTTAGCCAAGGCAAAGCTGCATTTTCCACAAGTGGAAGCCAGCAAAATGATAATTTTGAAATAGGAACGGTTTGCTATCCTAAAGGGCCTAAAGCATCTGATTATATTACATTCCAGACAGCAGGTGACTTTTACGCTATACCTGCCAGCGTAGAGGATGTAAAATCCGTAGCTGTAGTAATGGCAAATCTGTTCTCATATTTTGATGATACAAAGGAGGAGTATATTACTTATGATGATTTAGGTATTTCTGAAACTATACCGGATGAACTTAGAGATATACTTCAGAATAATATAAAGTATTCATGGTTTATTTATAATAATAATTACTTGCATTATCTGAACGACGTTTATGAAAATATACTTGTTAAGAACAATTCAGTAGATGAGGCCATAAATATTGAAAAGGCATCTATCACTGAGATGCTTGACACGTTTAATCAGGTGGCAGTTCAGTAGTTTTGCTATGATATAAGCATGATACAGACAGCTAGAATAGCTAAAATATTGACAAAAAAATCGCCTTATTGGGGCGATTTTTTTGTATTCTCTATGTTAATTTGCTATGTTATAATTAAATCCATGTTGATGGTTTTGCAAATTATAAATTAACTTGTTGTTCTAGTTGGTTTTGTTCCAGGAAACCGAGTTGCGATGCCAAGACCCTGTAAATTCAGCTGCTTCGAATTCAAACTCGCAGAATAATTTTGAATTTATATACATAATTATTCTGCTCAAACAGTGAATTCGCTTAATTTAGGCTCGGATTAACAGATGATATGAGTCTCTCCACAAGGTTTCTTCCACAAAACAACTAGCACAGTGGATTAGATTATTCATCCCTTAGTGAATAAATAACATAATTGTATCATTTAAATATGCAGCAACATTAAAGAAAGGTGGGATTCAGGTTGAATTATAAAAGCGACATTGAGATAGCACAAAGCACTGAAATGGAGCATATCGGAGTAATTGCGGAAAAATTGGGTATCGGCGATGAATACCTTGAAATGTATGGAAAGTATAAAGCTAAGGTGAACTATAATCTGTTGAAAAAATTAGAAAAAAAAGAGCCGGGCAAACTGATTCTTGTAACCGCCATCACTCCTACTCCAGCAGGTGAGGGTAAGACTACTACGACAGTAGGGCTTGGCGATGCCTTAAGCAGACTTGGCAAGAAGGTGGTAATTGCTTTGCGGGAACCTTCTTTAGGACCGGTATTCGGTGTTAAGGGAGGAGCGGCCGGAGGCGGTTATGCTCAGGTAGTTCCAATGGAAGATATAAATCTACATTTCACAGGTGACATACATGCAATAGGAGCAGCAAATAACTTGCTTGCTGCAATGTTGGACAACCATATTTACCAGGGTAATTCACTGGGTATTGATACAAGGAAGATTACCTGGAGACGATGTGTTGACATGAACGACAGGCAGCTTAGGGCTATTGTTGACGGTTTGAACGGAAGAGTAAACGGAGTGCCAAGAGAAGACGGTTTTGATATAACAGTTGCTTCTGAGATAATGGCAATACTGTGCCTTTCAAGAGATCTCGATCATCTTAAAGAAAAGTTGAAAAACATAGTAGTTGGATATACATTTGATGATAAGCCTGTTACGGCAGGTGATCTTAAAGCCGAAGGGGCAATGGCTGCACTTTTGAAAGATGCTTTGAAACCAAATCTTGTCCAGACACTTGAACATACACCTGCATTTGTGCATGGTGGTCCCTTTGCCAATATAGCTCATGGATGCAATAGCATAATGGCCACAAGCATGGCTTTGAAGCTTGGTGACTATGTAGTCACGGAGGCAGGTTTTGGAGCTGATCTCGGAGCAGAGAAATTTTTGGATATAAAGTGCCGTATAGGCGGATTTAAACCAGCAGCTGCAGTAATAGTGGCTACTATAAGAGCTTTAAAGCATCACGGAGGAGCCTCCAAAGAAGAACTGACGGTAGAAAACCTTGAAGCCCTTGAAAAAGGTATACCAAACCTTTTGAAGCATATAGAAAATATAACTGTGAAGTTTGGGTTGCCTGCAGTTGTGGCAATTAACAGGTTCCCTGATGATACGGAAGCAGAAATTAATCTGGTAAGAGAAAAGTGCAGGGAATATGGTGCAAACGTAGCGCTGTCAGAAGTATGGGCAAAGGGCGGCAAAGGTGGAGAAGAGCTGGCCAGGGAAGTAATACGGCTTACCGAGGAAGGTGAAAATAACTTCCGCTTCATATATGGTGATGATTGCAGCATAACAGAAAAGATAGAAGCTATAGTAAAAGAAATATATGGTGGAGAGGGTGCAGACTTTTTGCCTGCCGCTCTCAAAGAGATAGACAAACTTGAAAAGCTGGGATTTGGCAAATTGCCTGTTTGTATGGCAAAGACTCAATATTCTTTTTCAGATGATCCTAAAAAGCTTGGCCGGCCGAAGGGCTTCAGGGTAACGGTCAGAAATGTGAAAGTGTCTGCAGGGGCAGGTTTTATTGTTGCTTTAACCGGAGAAATTATGACGATGCCGGGATTGCCTAAAGTACCGGCTGCAGAGAAGATTGATGTGGATTCTGAGGGGAGAATATCGGGGTTGTTTTAAACTTTTGCCGCTTTTGAACGATCAAAATCGGCGGAAAAGTCACTTTTCAAAATGGGACATTTCTCAGCGAGGATGACCAGCGTTAGCAAAAAAATGTTCCACTTGCTTTTATATTTAAGGTCAATAACTGGTTTCTGACAGGTCGCTCGGAGGTACTTTAGAAAATAACCAAATAGTTATGTAAAAGGAGTGAAATACATGATAGATAAGAGCTGTAAAGAGTTTACACAGATGCTTGCGTCTGCTGCTCCTGTGCCGGGCGGCGGAGGAGCTTCTGCTTTGGCTGGAGCTTTAGGAACGGCACTTGGCAGCATGGTTGCAAACCTTACGTTAGGAAAACAGAAATATCAGGATGTGCAGGATGAGATAAAAGTAATACTCGATAAAGCCGAAAAACTACAGAAGGAATTGCTTGATCTTGTACAGGCTGATGCGGAAGCATTTGAACCTTTATCAAAAGCATATGGACTGCCAAAAGAAACGAAAGAACAGATGAAGTACAGGGATGAAGTAATGGCACAGGCATTAATAAAAGCTTGCAGTGTTCCGGTAATAATAATGGAAAAGTCGCTGGAAGCAATTAAACTCCATGAAGAGCTTTCCAGAATAGGATCAAGGATGGTAATAAGCGATGTGGGAGTAGGAGTTTTACTCTGCAAATCATCTTTATTAGGCGCAGCTTTAAATGTGTTCATTAATACAAAACTGATGAAGAACAGGGAGTATGCGGAAGAGATTAACCGTCAGACGGAAAAAATGATTGAGGAAGGAACGATATTGGCAGATAAGGTTTATGAGGATGTAGTGAAAGAGATAAGATAAAAGTATACTGTCTTTAAATCCATTTCAATCGAACTATATTTAAGAAAGAGTACCAACTCATGCGATGTAGAGTTTATTTTGAAAGTTAGTTTTATTCTGTGTTTTTTTGTTTTGCCGCTTTTGAACGATCAAAATCGGCGAAAAAATCGCCGCTCATTTGCCGCGGAGGCTTTCGGGGCAGTGAAAACCTTCGAATACACTAAGCGATAGAAAAACATTCCTTTGGCGGTCGGCGCAAAATCACCATCCGTGGCTCCGTTGCGCCTAAAAATGACATCGTGTCATTTTTCCCGCGTCATTTGTTTTTCTATCGAGTGTATTGACGAAGCTTTTCAAAGGCTCATACTGCAGCCTTTAGAGTGAAAAGTGAAATTATATATAAAAATGATGATTAGTAATTAAATAACACAACACACAATATATTATATATTGTGTGTCTATAATAAAAAGGAGTTTTGTGTATGTCTATAGTTCTAAAAGGCATTGATGTGGTAAATGCTATGAAGATAAAGATGATTGAAGAGGTTGAGGAGCTAAAGAAATCAGGAATAAACCCTACTCTTGGAATTGTGAGAATCGGCTCACGGCAGGATGATCTTGCGTATGAGAGAGGAGCAATAAAGAGGTGTGAAGGGATAGGAATAAGAAGCAGGGTGTTTGAATATCCTGAAGATATTTCACAGAAAGATTTTGTCAAAGAATTGGATAAACTGAACAAAGATGCGGAAATCCACGGAATTTTGCTTTTCAGGCCTCTTCCGAAGCAAATAAATGAAGATGAGATTAAATATATAATAGCACCAGAAAAGGATATAGACTGCTTTAATCCGGTAAATGTTGCAAAAGTTTTTGCAGGAGACAAGAGCGGATTTGCTCCGTGTACACCGGAAGCGGTTATAGAAATACTTGAGCATAATAATATTTCCCTTGAGGGTAAAAATGTAGTTGTAATAGGAAGGAGCATGGTAGTTGGGAAACCGCTGGCGATGCTGCTTCTTGCCAGGAATGCAACAGTTACAGTGTGCCATACAAGGACGCGTAATCTACAGCAAGTTTGCAGAAATGCAGAAATAGTTATAGCAGCGGCGGGGAAGGCAAAAATGGTCACCGCTGAATATATTTCCGAAGGCTCCATAGTAATAGACGTAGGTATAAATGTGGATGCTTCGGGAAATTTATGCGGTGATGTTGATTTTGATGCTGTTGAAAAAGCCGCTGCGTACATAACTCCTGTGCCCGGAGGAGTAGGTACAGTGACTACATCCGTATTAGCACAGCATGTGATAAAAGCAGCTAAAATACAGCATAGCTAATTATACAGGTAGATATGTTTTCTTTGATGCAAAATCAAAAACGAAAATATTGCTATTACCGTAAAAATTTCATGGACATATGTTTACAATTATAATTTTGTGGTATATTATTAACATTAATATCATATAAGATTGTTTCATGCAGATTCAGAAATTACGCAGTAAAATTTTGCTGTTCGAATTTCTGAATAATCCACATTTTCATCTTATTTTATAATATAAATGGAGGTATTATTATGGCTGCTAATAATGAATGGGTATGCAATGTATGCGGATATGTCTATAACGAGGCTGAGGGAGATCCGGATAACGGAATAGCACCGGGAACACCTTTTGAAGATCTTCCTGAGGACTGGGTTTGTCCTGTATGCGGTGCTGGAAAAGATGAATTTGAAAAGCAATAAGAATATTCAATATTTTAAATATTATAATTGAGTTTAGTCTTATAATGCTGTAATATTAAGTCGAGGAGCAAATCTTCGACTTTTTATTATTCACTAAACAATACAAAGTACCAAGGAGAGTTTTAGTACATGCCAAAAAACAAAGCAGAAGTTAATATATATGGAACCAGCTATACAATTGTAGGAGCTGAATCCGAGGAATATATTCGCAAAGTAGCAGCATATATAGATAAAAAGATAAAAGAAGTTTCCAGGTCAAAAAATATGCTAAATAAAAGTATGGCAGTGACACTGGCGGCGGTAAACATTGTTGATGAGTTGTTTAAGAATATAGATGAAACCAAACAGCTGAAAGTACAATTGGATCATTTAAGTAAAGATATACAGAGACAAAAAGACGAAGCAAAGAAAAAAGAAAATGATCTGCTTGGCGAGATCAACAGGCTGAAGGATGAATGCAAAAATTTAAAAGTCCGGCATCAGGCGGCAGAACAATTGGCGGAAAAATCCGCCCAAAGAGAAAAAAATCTTATAAATCAGATGGAACAGCAAAAAGCAGAGTATGAAAAAAGAATAGAGAAAATCCTGGAAGAAAACAGAATAATGAAAGAACAGACAGAAGAGCTGAATTTTCAAGTAAAGGAAATGAACAGTCAAATAACAGCATTGAAAGAGAATGAGGAAATATTAAAACAGGACAAAACTGCCAATGAAAATAATTTGCTCAGGGAGATAGAACGTATGAAATCTCAAGCTTTGCAAAGAGAATCGGAACTCCTGGGACAAATAGACAAGTTAAAAAAAGAGTATACAGAAATGGAAGAGATGATGTATGAGGAATATGAACGCTTAAGAAAAGAAAAGAATTAGCGTACAAATAAAGCAGAGCTCGAATGCTCTGCTTTTATAATACTTTTTGCAATTGAGAGGCTTCATATTTACGGATTGTTTTTTCTCTTCCCTCACCATAAAACAGTATGTTCAGCATTTCGCCTTCAGCTTTCAGGAATCTGCCTTTAAGTTTGGTTCCCAATACATTTACAGGAGCTTTCTTTACCAGCTCTTTGAGATTGGATGAATTACAATGCGGGCACTGCTCACTGAAATTGAATATTCTCTTGCAATCAATGCAGTAAGCTATTTTGTTCATTGATATCCCCCTTATTTAATATATTAAAATAATGCTATCTGAGATGATAGTATTATCATTTATATTCAAACGCACTAAAAACTAGTATATTATCCAAAGGATATCAAAAAAATAACTTTTCTGCAAGAGAATCTGCAATATTAAATATTAAATATTTAATTTGTTACAATAAGCAACAAAATATGCATATATTGTACATTAATTGCTCTGTATTGATTTATAAAAACAGGTAAGTAAAGCAATTTGCATTAAAATGTGAAATATTTATTCTTAGTTAAAATTACTAATATTTAATAAGCAATGTTATTGAAGGAATTATGGCGCCAATTAATGACAAAATTATAACAGCAACAGAACCGGTCTTGTTTTTTTCCTTTTTCCATAAATACAATCCATAAGTAAAAGTGTAATAATTGCATGCTATCATGAAGAGCATAACTAAATATTTCATAAAACATATCTCCTGTTTTGAAATATTTTTATAATAATCAAAATTCCATATATTTACAATTAATTTAAAATCCTCTGAATTTTGAATTTTCAGAACTGAACATCAAACCTGTGCGTCTCACATTTGCTATGACATCTACATTAATTTCTGCGTCTTTATAGTGCTCCAGCCAGTTATACTGTTCGAATTCCTGTATTGTAAAAAAACTCCTGGATATTTTGTGCCCAAATCCGAATATATCTGCATTAAACTCATTCTGAGTTTTAGTAATGACATCGGTTATGCCTTTTTTTATAACATCTTCTAATTGCTTATTAAGTTCATCAATTAATGGATGTTTTTCATATTCTACTTTACTTTGTATGGCTCCAAGGTCAGCTTCGACTGTTATGGTTACATCAATTACCGGTTTACCGTTTTTAATACTGGCTTTTACCTTAGTATCACGACCCAGCCGTATATCCAGCGGAATTACATCTCCCGGGACCATTTTATCTTCGACTGTTATAATTCCTTTTTTATATTGATTTATAACCATTAAAAAGTACCTTGTCTCATATCCGTTTAAGTATCCGACCATTTTATCTCCTTTAAATATAGCAGTGCCCTGTAATTCTATTTTAATACCCCCTTTCTTTGGCATATTTCCTGCTATGTAACCTGGTTGTGTTATTAATAAATTTGAATCGTACATTTGTTCTTCTGGAATATTCTTCAGGGAGTTAACGCCGGCATAGATAGAATATGCCTGTCCGTAAGGAGATAGCGTACTTGAATAAAATTTATAAAAAGGTGCATGTGGGAAAAAGCCCGTATTTGATGATTGCCCGTAAAGAAGATCTATCGCTTTGGATATACTTTCGCCGATATTGGTTTTACTTTCTTTGATGTAATCTTCTGCTTTACCTCTGCATACTATTACCTGCATAGTTCTGCGGGTTTCTCTGTACCTGGCAAAAGTCTCAAGATAGTTTCCTATACCCTCACGTGCAAGCTCTTCTGAGAACACTGCGGATTTTACATGAACAAGAGATATCCTTCTTGTGGTAGTAGAATTTATCATGTCTATTCCTTCAAGTATTGAGGGTGCTTCGACAGTTTCAATTATTGTATTGCCGACTTGTCCTGATACGGCATCTTCTGAATCTTCACCGCCTTTTTTTTCCATAGTGCCGCCGCCTCCTCCTTTGTAAGTAGGAAACTGTACAGTAACTCTGACTTTATTGCTTATTCCTTTGTCTATTCCGATTACCAGTGTATATACCTGATCATCTATTTCAATACTGTCGTAGGTACATCCTGAAAAAATAACAATAAAAAGTATGATAGGCATAAGAAAACTAAGATTTTTCAAGGTTCCTATCTCCTTCCTTATTTGAATTACTATTTTTGAAATCTCCTTTTTTCTTAAAAATAACTGCTGCAATAAGCACAAGTATCGGAACAGTAAAGATGAAAAAAGAACTGTACTCTCGAATTACATTAATATTAAAGTATATTATCTGTGATAGGTTTTCAGGCATAATTGCAATCACGAATGTAATAAATATAAAGGGAAGTATAAGCGGTCTGTAATATTTGATATCGAATGTATTGCTAAAAACATATACAGTTATAAAGAAAGCAAAGGTTACATTAATTACAGAAGCAAATACCCATCCAAACATAAATATGGATTCAAATCTTTGAAAAAAACGGTTAAAGTATATAACCCTTGAAAGCTGGAAGAAAGATGATAAATTTTCGTTTCCCTGGACATACTCAAAAATCATTAATACACAAAGTATAGTTATAGAAGTAATCATACAGCCGATTATAAGGCTCCAATAACCTGCTTTCTTAATGTTCTTAATACCTCCTTTAATACTGTTGGCAATAAAAGCTAAGAATATTATTTCACCATATGCAGAACTTCTCAATATTCCATGAAATAATGTGGGTTTTAATCCATATCCTCCTATAGGAAACAGATCATCTAAACTGTAGTTTGGGGCAACAAGAAGTATTATAGCTGCAATAACTGTTATAACCACATAAAATGCAAATGTACTTACTCTTGTTATTGCTTCAAGGCCTAAATATGACAGCAGTGCGGTAGTTATAAGAAAAGTTATAAGTATAAAGCTGGGAGGTGTATAGGGAAGATAGAAAGCTTTTACCATCTCAAGAAACTCCCGAAGGTTTGAACTGGTATAAAATACAAAATATCCACAGAACAATAATGAGATTATAGATCCTAATACTTTACCTGCTACTTTTTTAAAAATTTGTACGAGGTTATTCCCGGGAAATCTTTTAATAAGCAGATATACGAATGTGAATCCGACGGAAGCAGTAATCCCTGATATTAAGGTAGTATACCATGCAGCTGTTCCTGTAAGCCCAATTAGGGTGCTCATACTGGTAAAAAAGATTTTTGTAATTATAAGAAGAGTTAAAAGGCAAAAGGTTTCACGAAAACCGAAATTAGCCTTTTTGTTCATCGTTATCCTCCTCATCTTTGGCAATAATGTTATTTTTTGTACTGTATGGATTTTCAACGGACCATTTTTTTGATATGGGTGGTTGTCTTCTTTCATCCATTGGATTTATAATATCAGGGCGCAATTCCTGCATCCATAAAGGCCATCTTATATATAAATCCCGACTCCTGCGTGTTTTTGGTATTATCGGCGACAAGAAAGGCACACCGAAGGAATTCGTATTGCAGAGAAGAGCTACAAAAATCAGCATAGTCAGAGAAATTCCATAAAATCCCAGCAATGCCCCCGTTATTATAAATATAAAACGCAAAAGCCTAATGCCAAAAGCAAGACTGAAATTTGGCACGGCAAAATTTCCGAGGCCTGTTATGGCAACTATAATTATAAGTACAGGGCTTACAATATTTGCCTGAACAGCGGCCTGACCTAAAATAAGAGCACCGATGATTCCAAGAGTATTGCCAATTATACCGGGTACCCTGATTCCGGCTTCGCGAATAAGTTCAAATGACAATTCCATTAATATAATTTCTACTATGGTAGGAAAAGGTACATTTTCCTTGGCTTTTGCGATTGCTATAAGAAGATCTGTAGGCAGCATTTCCTGATGAAAGTTGGTAATTGCTACATATAGCCCTGGCAATAAAGTTGCAAGAAATATTGCAAACACTCTGATTAACCTTAGAAAAGTAGCATATTGCCATTTAAGTGCTGAATCTTCGGGGGAGTGAATTAGTGAAGGCAGAGTGGCAGGTACTATAATTACAAAGGGTGTGCCGTCAAGAAATATGGCAATCCTGCCTTCTACAATATGCGATGAAGTTCTGTCAGGCCTTTCTGTATTTATTACAGAAGGCACAAGAGCATATGACTTGTCTTCGATGAGCTGTTCAAGCATGCCGCTGTTGCACAGAAAATCAGTATCTATGCCATCAAGCCTTCTTTTGACCTCATCAACAAGAGCAGGATTTACCAAACCTTTTATGTACATAATTGCGCACAGAGTCTTGCTTCTCCTGCCCAATTTAAAGAATTCAGTTGTAAGATTCGGGCTTTTGATAATTTTACGAACAAGAGTTATATTAGTACGAATGCTTTCATTAAAAGCTTCCTGTGGACCTTTTACAAGCCCTTCGGTTTGTGGTGTTTCGACGCCCCTTTTGTCAAAACCTTTTGTTTCATTTGTTACATAGTAATTGCATCCATCGATATAAAGAATAGTGTTTCCGCTTAGTATTTCATATATTGCTTCCTGAGGTTCTTTAACTTCTTTTGCCTGATTTGTTTCCAAAACGCTTTTTAAAACCTCATCCAGTTGGCAGCCGCCAGAATCACTTTTTATTTTATCCGTAGTCAGCAAAGGCCTGAGTATAAAGTTATTTATGATTATATTGTTTACCATTCCGTCAATATAGGCAATAAATGCCCTATGATTGCCCGCTATAATAAATTCTCTTAATACCAGGTCTTTGTTCTTGGGTGAATTGAATATTTTTTTTATATAATTAATGTTCTCATCTATATTTGTAGATATAGTACCATCATCTGCTTCCGGCTTATCATTGCTTTGTTTTTTCTGAATTTCAGCCACAGGTATAGCCTTTTTTGGAAATTTAATTTCAGAACTGTCTTTTGGCTTACTCTGTGTTTTTTCATCAGTAGAATCTGTCTCTTTATCCTTGTAATAATACTCTTCAATTTCTTCTTTTGAAGGTAAATAAAACTCTTTGGGAGATTTATTTTCTTTATAAGTAATAAATTTTAGCAAATTAAGTAAAGCCTTTTTCATAATCAACACCTTTTAAACTGTTATTATATATATATTTTGTATAAATTCGATTAATTAAAACCATAGTTTTATGGTAATTTAAGGGATGTAAAAAGTTGGGCAGGCAGATATTTAAAAGGTGACAAAAAAATAGCTGCCAATAGGCAGCAAGAAAGGTTTAAGGGTTTGAAATGCATAAAAATTTATATCAACAATTCCCATTCCATCTCAAATGAGGGGGGATACAGGGAATGGGAATTGGTGCTTTCATCAACAGCAATCAAATCAATTTTTTGTTTGATTATATTTTGCAACAGTAATCTTAAAATAACCTTAAAAAATATAAAAATTTTAAATGTAAAATTTAATAAAATTAAGTTGAAATTAAGGTACATGCATAAAATATAAGTTATAATTAGTATTGTACTAGCAAATAGAGGTGATGTTTGTTATGAGACTTTTATTAATAGAGGATGAAGTGAAGCTTTCTGAAGCCCTTGTATATATACTTAAAAAGAACAAATATGCGGTTGATGCAGCGTATGACGGAATTACAGGTCTTGAAATGGCAGAAAGCGGAATATATGATCTTATCATTTTGGATAGAATGCTTCCGGGAATGGAAGGCCTTGAGGTGCTCAGGCATCTGAGGAGTAAATCAATAAGCACTCCTGTGCTGCTGCTCACGGCTAAAGATGCTGTAAGTGACAAAATAGAAGGATTGAATACAGGAGCCGATGACTATGTTGTCAAACCGTTTTCGACAGAAGAATTGCTGGCAAGGATAAGAGCATTATGCAGAAGACAGTTTCATCCAATACAAAATGAAATTATGAAGATCGGCAAAATGGCATTTGACCCTCTCAAGGGAGAAATAGAATGCGGTGAAGAAACGGTAAAACTTACATTGAAGGAATCTCAGCTTCTTGAGTTGTTAATACGCAACAAAAACCAGGTAGTTACACGTGAACAGATACTGGACAGGGTATGGGGAATTGACTCAGATGTAGAATTTAACAATGTGGAAGTCTATTTATCATATTTGAGGAAGAAACTTGCAGGTATAGATTGTGGTATAATAATTGATACAATAAGGGGAGTTGGTTATTGCCTCAAGGAAGCGACCTGATTAATGTTATAAATGTTCCGAGGCAGCAACCTTGAAGGAGGCAGAAAATAGTGTTTCGTAAACTTAGGATACGATTGACACTGATAAATCTTGCATTGACAACCGTTATCCTTATTATTGTTTTCGCCGGTATGTATATTTTTATGCAGGCAGATACGGCCCAGCGTTCAGAGGAAATAATGCAATTTGTAGCAAAGACTGAACGAACAACTTCTGCTTTTGATTCGGAAGAGACTCAAAGGATGCTGTCAAACTGTTTTTTTATTAAAATAGATGCAAGTGCAAGTGGTTTTACTGGTGAAATATCAAGCAGCGATATTTCAAGCAATATGCTGATGACACTGGAAGATGCTACAAATCTGGTAAATAGGGCTATAAGAAAAAATAAGGATACAGGAAAAGCTACAGGAGATTTCAGGTATAAAGGGATCGATTTACGCTTTCTTATAGCAGAGAAGCCATATGGATTTATTTTTGTATTTCTTCCGAAAGATACTGAAAGCAATGTAATGGAGAGCCTTTTTATTTCAACAGTTAAAATAGGGATTGTAGGCCTTATTCTGATATTTTTTGTAAGTTTGTATCTTTCAAAAAAATCACTTGTTCCTGTAAAAAAAGCATGGGAAAAGGAAAAATCCTTTGTTGCTGATGCTTCACACGAACTTCGCACACCCCTTGCGGTTATAAATACGAATCTTGAACTCGTAATGGGAAATCCGGAAGAGACGGTAGAAAGTCAGTACAAATGGCTGGCAAACATCCATTCGGAAATAAAAAGAATGTCAAATCTGGTAAAAGACTTGCTGTTTTTAGCAAGAGCGGATTCAAATGAGAATAAGGTAAATAAATCATGGTTTAATTTTAGTAAAAGCCTCGTAGAATCAAAAGACCTTTTTGAACCTTTGGCTGCAGATAACGGAATTAAGCTTCTGTCAGACATTCAACCTGATGTCAATTTTTACGGAAATGAAGGCCAGATAAAACAATTAGTGGCGATTTTTATTGATAATGCAATAAAACATACTCCGGCAGAAGGATATATACAATTGAAAATGAAAGCAACCGATTCCAATATAGAGCTTCAGATTGAAGATACCGGAGAAGGTATACCGAAAGAACATTTAAGCAGGATATTTGAACGCTTTTACAGAGTGGATAAAGCAAGATCAAGAAGCAGCGGAGGCTCGGGGCTTGGTCTGTCTATAGCGGATACTATTGTTAAGGATCATAAGGGTTATATTAATGTAACAAGTGCTGTAGGTGAAGGTACAACATTTAAGATTATATTTCCCAGGAAGGGGCAGCTGGCAGTTGCCAATAAGTAAAACAATAAATCGGTAAGAGAAAAGAAGTAAGAACAAAAAATCATTAAACTTGACATTTAAACAAGATATGCAATAATATTCAAAAAGCATACAATAAAGAAAAATATGGTTTATACACTTTGACCGAAAAATATACTATATAGAATGATGTAACTGGAGGATATGATATGAAGTTTGAAAGTATTGCTTGCGAAGTGAAAGAAGCGTCGCTTAAATTAGCAGCGATCGACGCTGATACTAAAAACAAAGCTCTCACTCATATAGCTCAGGCACTCAAAAACAGATCAAAGGAAATAATGGATGCAAACAAAGAAGATATTGAACGAAGTCAGAAGGAGAATTTAGCAGCACCTTTATTGAAAAGGCTGAAATTTGATGAAGCAAAGCTGGATGATGTTATCAGCGGAATAAATGCCCTTATAAATATGGAGGACCCTGTAGGCAAAGTGCTTTTTACTACTGAATTGGATGAAGGGCTTGATTTATATAAGGTTACCTGCCCTATAGGGGTAATTGGAGTGATTTTTGAGTCAAGACCTGATGCTTTGGTACAGATTTCGATGCTGTGCCTGAAAAGTGGTAATGGAGTACTTCTGAAGGGTGGTTCGGAAGCAATAAATACAAACAGAGTTTTAACTGAAATAATTACTCAGGCTTCTGAAGAAGCAGGAATACCTTCAGGATGGATAAAGCTTCTTGAAACGAGAGCAGATGTTACCGAAATGCTGAAAATGGATGAGTATATAGATTTGCTTATTCCAAGAGGTTCTAATGACTTTGTAAGGTATATAATGGAAAATACCAAGATACCTGTTATGGGCCATGCAGACGGAATATGCCATTGTTATGTTGATGATGCGGCAGACATAGATATGGCGGTAAAAATAGTAAATGATTCAAAGACTCAATATGTATCTGTTTGCAATGCAACTGAAACTTTGCTTGTGCACAGGAAAATAGCAAAAGATTTTCTGCCTGCACTTAAAAAAGAATTGGATAAAAAGCAGGTAGTACTGATGGGCTGCAATGAAACAAAGGCGATAATACCTGTGCTTGATGCGACGGACGAAGACTGGAAAACTGAATATCTTGAATATAAATTGTCGATAAAAATAGTAGGAAGTATAGATGAAGCAATAGAGCATATAAACAAATATGGCTCGGGGCATACGGATGCGATAATAACTTCCAACGGCAAAAATGCGGCACATTTTATGGATATGGTTGATTCGGGAAATGTATTCTGGAATTGCTCAACTCGCTTTAGCGATGGTTATCGTTACGGTTTTGGAGCAGAGGTGGGCATAAGCACAGGAAAGCTTCATGCAAGAGGCCCTGTAGGGCTTGACGGGCTACTGAGCTACAAATATAAACTCATCGGAAACGGCCATATAGTCGAAGATTATGCAAACAAGACAAAGACTTTCAAGCACAGAAAGGTAAATAAGGAGTTTCCGTTATAGGTGCTCAATCGCCGCCGAGCTTCAGATGATTTATTGTTTTATAAAGCATGTTATACTAGATGTTTTTGAAGTTTTGCCGCTTTTGAGCGACCAAAATCGGCGGAAAAGTCGCTTTTCAAAATGGGACATTTCTCAGGGAGGATGACCCGCGTTAGCAGAGAAGTGTCGCATTACCTTATCGCCGTGATGGCTGTTACAGTGTTTAATATTAATTGATTGCTGGATTTATTCTGTATTTTTAGGGTTTTGCCGCTTTTGAGCGACCAAAATCGGCGGAAAAGTCGCCGCTCAATCGCCGCGGAGGCTTTCGGGTCTGTGAAAACCTTCGAATACACTTGGCGATAGAAAAACATTCCTTTGGCGGTCGGCGCAAAGTCATCATCCGTGGCTCCGTTGCGCCTAAAAATGACGTTGTGTCATTTTTTCCGCGTCGTCTGTTTTTCTATCGAGTGTATTGACGAAGCTTTTCAAAGGCTCATACTGCAGCCGTTGGAGCAATAAAAATTAATTAAAAAGAACAATTATATTTACTAATTATTCACTTATGAAATCTTGTTAGTGCATTAGACTATTTAGATCATAAGGTTACAAAGATGAGAACTTAACAGTTAACCATTAACCAGTATGTATAATAATAAACTAGCGAAGTCAGGCTCTTATTTGGAGGAAAAAATGTATAAAAGTGTTACCATGTTCTTTTACAGCGGTACAGGGAATACCTACCGTGTAGCTAACTGGATAGGGGAGTATGCATTAACCAAAGGTATTAATCCCGAGCTGGTTCCTATGAACAAAGATCATAGGAATATTATCGATGAATCAGGCGATGACAATATAATAGGGTTGCTTTTTCCAACTCATGCATTTACAGCTCCGTTGGGTGCCATAAAATTTGCATTGACGATGCCTCCGGGTAAGGGAAGGCATTGTTTTGTTCTTGCAACACGCGGTGGAGGAGGTATTACGGCAGGTACTCCCGGTTGTGAAGGAAGCGGTACCTGGCTTATAGCAGCAATATTGAAATCCAAGGGATATGTAGTTAAAGGCGTATGCGCTGTTGATATGCCTTCAAATTGGAATGTGGTACATTCTTCATACAGCAGCAAAAAGATAGAAAGGATTTTGGCAAATGCCCATGATAAATCATGGGAACTTGCTGAAGGTATATTTAAAGGCGATAAGGTATATAAGGGCATAATACCTGCAATAATCGGTATTCTGTTTTTGCCTTTATCTGTTTTATATCTACTTATAGGAAGACAATATCTTTCAAAAATCTTTTTTACAAACAATAAATGCAACGGCTGTGGTTTATGTGCCAAAAACTGTCCCAATAAAGCGATAAAAATGATAGGAAATAAAAAAGCAAGGCCTTACTGGTCTTTTTCCTGTGAGAGCTGCATGAGATGTATGGCATTTTGCCCTCATAAAGCCATCGAAGCAAGCCATCTTGTACTTATACTTATGCTTGCAGTTTTTTATATACCTTTTTCCAAACGTGTTTGGATTTATATTGAATATGCATTCAGCAGTGTGTGGATATCAGCCTTTGCAGGATTTGTTTTAGCAGCTGCCGCTTGTATAGTAATGTTATATCTATTGCATATTATAACGAATATAATTTCACGATGGAAAATACCAAATATGATATTGTGTATAACAACTTTTACAAGATTTTTCAAAAGGTATACCGAACCAGGAACTGAGGTGCCTGATATGGTAAAGGCAACTTCTCAGAAGCTGTAGCAGAGTAGGTTTAATAGGATTATTGAAATTAATATGTTATCTGCGAAAGAAACGCAGCATAACAAGCTTTGATATTATGAATTAACTAGTTGTGCTAGCTGGTTTTTGGATTAAAACTTGTGGCGAAACCTTAGAACCTGTTAATCCGAGCTTAAGTTAAGCGAATTCACTGTTTGAACATATATAAATTCAAAATTATACTGCGAGTTAGAATTCGTGGCAGCTGAATTTACAGGTCCTTGATATCGCAACTTGGTTTCCTGGAATAAATAAACTAGCACGATGTATTAAATTAAGATTTGGTAATTATAAAGGCTAGCAAAAAGTGCAGTTAATGCAAGTTACACACGCATTAACTGCACTACTTTTTTATTCTAAATATAAACTATATCAAAAGTTTCTTTTAGCCATTCAATACAAAATGTTATCCATTTTGAGATATGCCGTGATGTACCGGATGTACCGGGTTCGCCTGTTTCTTCCGTTGCAAGGGATAAACCATGAGGACCGTTAGGAAATACGTGCATTTCAAAAGGCACGCTATTTTCTCTCAGCTTTTGAGCGAACATCAGGGTATTTTCCACCGGAACTGCATTATCGGTATATGTATGCCAGATAAATGTCGGAGGAACGTCAGGGGTTACATAATTTTCAGGGGACATGTAACGCATAAGCTCATCATCCGCGTCTTCACCAAGAAGATTCAGGTAAGAACGCTTATGGGCATATTCTCCCGAAGTTATAACAGGATAGCCGAGTATTAATGCATCCGGTCTCAGCAATTCCTGATTTATTCCTGCTACGCCTTCGAAATGCTCGCTTCTGCCGTAAAACACTCCAATACTTGCAGCAAGGTGTCCCCCTGCCGAAAATCCGCATACCGCTACTTTCGATGGGTCTACCTTCCATTCCTTCGCATTTTCCCGTATTATTGTCATAGCTCGCGCCACATCCCTTATGGGCTGTGGGTGTTTTCTCGGCGCCACACTGTAATACAGTACAAAGGTGTGGAATCCTGCAGCGGCAAATTGCATAGCTATAGGCTCAGCTTCCCTGTCAGAGGTCTTTGCATATGCTCCTCCGGGACAGATGAGCACTGCGCCGCGCACTTTATCCCTGCCCAGAATATATGTATCCATATACGGCCTGAAGCCGTCTTCGCCTTCACTGTGATAAGTATATCCTTCCCAGATATCTATAGTTTTGTTTATCATAAAATCCTTCCTTTCCGTCAAAGAAACGGCGGTATGCAGGAATTGCTTCTGCTTGCCCGCTTTTATACATAATAATTATTATATAATATGCGTTAAAAGTAAATATCAAATTGGTTATTTGGAATGAGTTGATAGATGCAACCAAAAATAGTAATTTTATATTAAGAAATTATAGAAAAATATTGAACCGATGATCAGAATTGGATATCTAATTATATGAAAATACTTCATAAACAATTTAAAAACAGGCCGGTCTGTGTAAAAGACAAGTTAAGATTGATAATCTGATAACATAACTTTAATAAAAATATCAGCAATAAATTATTAAATTTATTATAAAGAGGTGGAAAATCATGAGTATACATAATAAGGTTGCAAAGTTAAAAAGTTTAATATAAAAGCTATTATCAGTATATTTTTAGTATCGTTAATGCTTATGACCGGATTTATATCACCACTGGCAATAAATGCTGAGGAGACAAGTTCGGCGTCATCTGCTGATAGAACTGGCAGGATAGCTCCTGAACATTCAACCTTTTATAATTCTGATGATGCAGGATTGCAAAATGTATATGATAGACAGCTTTGCACTAATGTAAATCAGATAGTAACATGCAATGGCATAAGTATGACAGTGACTGAAGCAGCGTATGATGACTCACGCTTGGTTATAGGTTACTGGATTGAAGCTGAAAATGAAAAAAATTACCAGCCTCACTTTGGGATGGATATGTTTGATATAATTGATTTTGGTTTAATTCCCGGAGCACCTTTTAAAGAACCGGATCCTAAAGATTTTTATAATCTCAGAATAAACGGAGAAGGGTATTATGTACCATCCTATGGATATACCAATAATACAGATAACGATAAACCAAGAAAAGAAGTTTTTTGGGCTGAATTTGCCATTGGCTCGGAATATCCCTCTTCGACCGGTTTCAGCAATATAGCTGAAAGCTTGCCGGACAAATGTAATATACATTTTCGTGTAAATGAAATGAGAAGAACTGACGAATTCGGCAGACGTGAGGAAGTAGAAGGTTTATGGGAATTTAATTTTGAAGTAAGCAAAATTCCTTCTGCGACAAAAGTTTTTGAAACAGAAAAACCATCATTCGTCAATAATAATAACACAACTCTAACTGTAACAAGGGCCTCTGTATCCCCCATGACATGCAGCGTTTATCTGGAATCTGATAAATCTGTTAAAAACTCTGGTACTGATAGTAATATTACAGATTCCAAGTTTGTTCTGACGGAAAATGACAATAGTTTCAGAAATGGTTTTACGGATGATAAGGGTAATCCGTTGAAGTGCCGTGAATTCCTGAGCAATGATCATGAAAAAGACGGTGAATATAAAACTTATTACAGGATTAAGTTTGACCCGCCTGAAGATATTCCAGATTATTTGATGCTTAAGGAGACAAACGGAAAAGAAATTAACCTGAAGATACCGCTAATAGGTACAGAGCCGCCGGCTGATGCTTCTATATCTAATAATTCAGATGATGTGGGAATACAGAATGTTTTTGAGATAATAAAATTTTTATTGACGTTAGTAAAGAGAATAATACTGTGATAACTTTGATTACATTATCGAAATTAAGTATATGAATATGACGCAGATGAATATTTACTGAGAGATAATTTTACAGTCCTTGATTATACTGTATGAGCTATAGAATATACCGCTGAAAGGGGGCAGCCGGTTGGATATTGCAGGTGAGGTTAAAAAAGCAAAAAAGGGAAATAAGGATTCATTTATTAACCTGATAAATTACTGTGAAGCATCATTGTACCGTATATCAAGTGCAATTTTGAAGAAGGATGAAGAATGCGTTGATGCCATACAGGAAGCAATATTAAAGGCTTACTATTCTATACACAAACTAAAAGAACCCTCTTATTTTAAGACATGGATAACCAGGATATTAATTAACGAATGTTATAAAATCCTGAACAACAAGAAAAAGTAATTCCAATGGATCAGATAGTTGTTGATAAAAAAATCAATAACATGGAAACAGATAAAATTGACTTGTGGAAAGCGATTAACTCACTTGAGGACGAGTTGAGGATAGTTGTTGTACTTTACTACTTCGAGGACCATACGATTAAGGAAATAGCTGAAATACTCAGGAAACCTGAAGGTACTGTAAAATCCAGGCTGCACACTTCAAGGGCCAGACTGGCAAAAATAATTGATGACGGGAAAAGAGGTGTATGGAATGAATGAAAGCTTATTTGACGATATATTTAAACAAAAAGCTAAGGAAACAAACGTTGAAATTCCCCCGTCTGTCAGGGAAGGAATAAAACAGGTGATATCGCAAATTCCTGAACACAGGCGTAAATATAATAAGTTTGGAGTATTGGCAGCAGTATCAGTTTTTGCATTAGTAATTTTACTGGGCGTATCGATTTTTTCTCCTGCTGTATCAAGTGCATTGGATAACGTGCCTGTTTTAGGCAATATGATACGATATACCAGGGAAATCGGAGGCAGCAATGAGTTTAGCTTTGATGTAAATCAGACTGTTGTTGACAAAGGGATAGGCATGACTTTGAATCAAATATCATATAAAGGTTCAGAACTCCGATTAATTTATACAATAGCAGCTGAAGGAAATGATGTTTACCAGCCTAGAATTGACGGGCTATGCATAAACGGCGAAAAGGTATTTATAAATGATGAACTTACTCAGACAAATAAAATTGATGGGAATAAACGTACTTACACAAAAAAATTATATTTAAGCAAAAAGCTGGGTGATGAATTCAACTTAATTATTAGCATAAACAATATGGAAGCAAACGGAGATCCGGATAATACAATCAGAGGCACATGGTTATTTAATATTAATGTTGGTAAAAATGCTAAAGCAGGCAAAGCATATAAATCCGGAGAAGAAAAATCCGCTGATAATTCAGATAAAAAAGGAGAAAAGGTTGTACTGTCTTCAGCAGATGTAAATGGTGAAAAAAATGCTGAAAAAATTGAAGATTATAAACAGAAGAATTTAAGTAATACATATGCTGTAAACAGCTATACAGAAAATAATTCTCTTGCTGGGACGGGATCGGTAAACGCAGCTGTGAATAATGAAAAATCAGGAAGTGAAAATATCGATGCTTCTGTTGCAGAATCAGTATTTGCTTTATCAACAGATAAAGGTGTAAATAATGTATACAAGCAAAACCTTCATACAAGTGTAAATAAAACTGTAGAAAGCACGGATATAAAAATGACTGTTAATGAAGCAGTTTATGACGGATACAGATTATGTATAAGCTATACTATAGATTCTTATGATAATGTATGCTATATACCTGATTTAATTATGACGGGGAGCACGAAAATTAACGGCAAGGGAGATTATAAACCAAGTACACTGGGACCGGTTGATTATGAAAACAAAAGCAATGTTGGTATTATTACTTACTACATAGACAGAAGCGAAATTGGTTTGAAGGAACTTGATGCAGAAGAAATAAAGGTTAGTCTAAATATTAAGAAAATGAAACCAGCTGAACAATTTTTTGAACTTGCTGGCATAGAAGGAAACTGGCAATTTGATATTGACGTCAGGAAGATTTCGGCTTCAGAAAGTGTATTTGATGAACAGAAACCGTCTCTGAAAGCCGGAAGAAGAGATATAATTGTAACCAATGTTGTCCTTTCACCATTGGAGACTATAATTACAGTGCAAACAGTACAGCCATATGTTGAAGGCGAAAAAATGGAAAAAGATAATATGGGTTATGAGTTCCGTGATGATAAAGGAAATGTAATTAAACTTCGATCATCTACCTCCAATAATGCTGTTGAAGACGGTATGTTTATAAGAACTTACACCTATGTACTGGAGCCTGTAAATGACACAGCAAATTATATATTGTTTAAGAAAGTTGATGGAACAAATGATATAAAGATTCCTTTAGCTAAATGAGAATAAAGGTTATATATTACAGAAATTAATGTTACACAATAATTACCAGGTGAACCAGAAAGCTTTCATGTCAGGCTTTCTGGTTTTTAATAGTATGGAGATATTTTTAATGGAATAATGGTAATACATATACATATAATTGATTATTGCAGAAGACAGAATAAAGTTGACAATTCCTGAGGATATATGTAATTATTTGATTAAGTAAATAATTGTATTACACATCATATTGGAGGTATGATAATGAAAAGCTACAGGAAGGAATTATGGTTTGAAACAAAGAAACGACGTGAATTTATAAATATTACACCGCAGGTGGAGCAATGCCTTAAAGAAAGCGGTATAAAGGAAGGATTGCTTTTATGTAATGCTATGCATATAACTGCAAGTGTGTTTATAAATGATGATGAAATCGGTCTTCATAAAGATTTTGAGAACTTTCTTGAAAAGGTAGCTCCGGAAAAGCCTTATGACCAATATTACCACAACGGATATGAAGATAATGCCGATGCTCATATTAAAAGAACAATAATGGGCAGAGAAGTGGTTGTGGCTGTTACGGATGGCAAACTTGATTTTGGGCCGTGGGAGCAGATATTTTACGGAGAGTTTGACGGAAAGAGGCGTAAAAGGGTATTAGTCAAAATAATCGGAGAGTAAGCAAGGGGGAGATAAAGGTTACGGCTCTTGTAATATGAAAACTTAATCGCAAAACCGTAACCTTTATTGATGTTTCAGTATATACCTTTTTCATTCAGATGTGGTTTATATTCCATGTCAGATTTCAGAATATGTCCTGTTATCCAGTCCGCAGTGAAATTTAATAATTCGAAAAGCGCTTCATTCTGATTGCTGTCGATATCAATTTTTTCAATCTTATTTAATTTTTTTACAAAAAACATGTGCTCTATTTTATGATTATCGAGCCCGCTAAATCCGTATTGTTCCATAAGTTTCTCTTCAGTATTGAAGTGGTAAACCGCATAGCTCTTCAATTCATCAAACAAATTATTTATTTCATCGTAATGATCATAGCCGTCCTTTAATGAAGCTAATTCATAAATATTGGAAGCGATATCAAAAAGTTTCTTGTGCTGATTGTCTAATTCTGCTATGTTAACACTGTACTTCTCACTCCATTTAAACATATTTTCTACCACTCCTTTACAATCATTTTACACAGTATGACAATTTCTTATATAATTACCCTTTAAATACAATAATTAAACAAATTTTATGTATATTAATAATATATGATGTAAAATTATTTTACAATAGATTTTGAATATATAAATATTAATAGAATTTTGGTGAAACATGACTGATTCTTAAATAGGCTGATACTTTTTATATATAAAAACTTTATAGTAAAATAATTATAGCTTATAATAATAAACAGATTAATGCGATTAAATCTTTGAATAAATGATAAAGTCATAAAAGAAGGATAATGGGAGAGTGTTATGGATAGCGTTATATATGTAACAGGTCATAAAAATCCGGATAGCGATTCGATTTGTGCTGCAATAGCATATGCGGAGTATAAAAGAAAGCTTGGTTTTAATGCAGTTCCTGCCAGGCTTGGAGATCTGAACAGGGAGACTCAGTTTATACTTCAGTATTTTGAAGTAGAACCTCCGGAATACCTTAATACGGTTAAAACACAGGTGTCTGATTTGAATTTGGATATAGTAAATCCTATCACTTCGGACATATCAATAAAAACGGCATGGAATATAATGAAAAAAAATAATATCAGGACTTTGCCGGTACTTGATGATAATGAAAAATTAATCGGTATTGTAACTTTATCTGATATTACAAATAAATATATGGATGCTCTTGATAACAATATTATCGCTTCAAGCGGAGCTTCATTGATGAATTTGGTTGAAACTTTAAATGCTACGCTGATGTGCGGAAGCAAAGATGATTTCAAAACAACCGGCAAGGTTGTAATAGCGGCGGTAGATACGGAAGAAATGGTGAACTATATTGAAAAAGGTGATATTGTAATAGCTGGAACCAGGCTGCAAAATGTAAAAAAAGCAATTGAGCTTGATGCTAATTGTATAATACTTACGAACGGGACTCAAATAGATGAGACATTGCTTGAATTTGCCCGTAATAAAAAATGCGTAGTTATGGTTACCCAGGCGGACACTTTTACAGCAGCAAGGCTAATTAATCAGAGTGTTCCGGTAGGATATATAATGACAAAAGATAACATTATAAAATTTAATATAAATGATTTTGCCGATGAGATAAAAGATAAGATGCTTGCCACCAGATACAGAAGCTACCCTGTAGTTGATGACAATGACAGAATTAAAGGGTTTGTGTCGAGATATCATTTGATTTCCCATCGCAAGAAAAAGGTAATTTTGGTTGATCATAATGAGAAAAGCCAGACTGTAAACGGAATTGAACAGGCTGAAATAATGGAAATAATTGACCATCATAGATTGGGTGATATTCAGACAGCAAATCCTATTTTCTTTAAGAATGAGCCTGTGGGCAGTACATCTACAATAATTGCAAATATGTATTTCGATGCAGGAATGAGGCCAACTAAAAAAATTGCAGGAATACTTTGTGCTGCTATAATATCAGACACTATTAATTTTAAATCGCCTACAAGTACATACGTGGACAAGTTAACTGCTGAAAAACTTGCAGATATAGCAGGAATTGATATTGAGGAATTTTCACTGAATATGTTTGCTGCAGGATCAATACTGCATGAAAAATCCCCTGAAGAAATATTCCTTGAAGATTTTAAGGAGTTTAAATTCGGTAAGTATGTTGTGGGCATATCACAAGCATATACATTGGATTTTGACAGTCTTAATGAAATTAAGGATTCGATAGTGGAATATATGAATAGTTTCTGCAAGGTAAACAGATATAATCTTGTTATACTTATAGTTACTGATATTTTAAAGCAGGGGTCGGAGATTATATTTGCGGGTGAATCCAAAGAACTTATAGCAAAAGCTTTTAATGTTGATATCAGCAAGAGTTATACGTTTTTGCCGGGAGTTGTCTCAAGAAAGAAACAAATCATACCGAAATTATCCATGGCGACAACGGAACTTTAAATTAACTTGTTGTAATTGTTGGTTTTGTTTAAGTTTCTTCCTTAAGTTTTTGTTTTTGAAAAATTTAGATTACCGAGGAGAGTGGATTATGGATACGATTATGGATACATTGCATATTGACAAATACTACACAACTTATGAGTGTATGCTCGATGCTTTTGACAGTTGCGCCAGAAAACTTGCATATAACGCGTCAAATATAGACGAATATAATGAATGGAAGAAAAAACTGAGGGATGAGCTAAATAATATAACCGGTATCAGTAAAATGAAGAAATGTGAATTGATGCCGCAGGTTCTGGAGAACCGTCAAATGGATGGCTATGTTAGAAAAAAAGTGATAATTCAAACTGAAAATAAAGTTTGGATGCCTTTTTATATTTTAGTGCCGGATGATTTGAAAGAAGGAGAAAAAAGGCCTTCTATCATAGCTGCACATGGACATGGATGCGGAGGTAAATTTGCACCGGCAGGAGTGACTGAGATACCTGTAATTCAAAGGAATGTTGAGCATGAAAATTCTGATTACGGATTGCAGTTAGCTAAAAAAGGTTTCATCGTATTCTGCCCAGATGCGAGAGGCTCAGGTGAAAGAAGAGAACGCAGGGAACAGGGTGATGATAAAAACAAATTCATTGGAAGCTCCTGCAATGACCTGAATTTTGCAGCCATAAGCATGGGAAGGTCTCTTACAGGAATGTGGGTATGGGACTTGATGAGACTTATTGATTTTATAAGTACACTTGATTATTGTGATACTGACAGAATAGGCTGCTGCGGATTTTCAGGCGGCGGGCTTCAGAGTATATGGCTGGCGGCGATGGATGACAGGATAAAATGTGCGGTTGTCAGTGGTTATTTCCATGGATACAGGGATTCTGTGATGAGGACAAACAGATGCGGATGCAATTTTGTGCCTCATTTATGGGAAACGGCGGATATGGGTGATTTGGGAGCATTGGTTGCGCCAAGGCCTCTGCTGATAGAATCCGGTGACCGTGATTCCCTAAACGGCCCGAGAGGAATCACAGATGTTAAGGAACAATATGAGATAACGTTGGAAGCATATAAATTGCATGGTGCTGCAGATAAACTGGAGCATCATGTATATGAAGGCGGGCATAAGTGGTATGGTGTACATGCTGTTCCTTTCTTTAAAAAGTGGTTGTAATGCGGAGAAAATTTGACTATTTAAAAGAAATGATACATGAGATGACTCTCATGTATCATTTTTGTTAAAGGTCAAGATTTTTGTGTACATACATTCAAGATATGCAAGAAAGACTTAAAGAGTGTTTTGTTAAGCCAAATATAGTTTTTGTATATAGCATTTGATTAACGTGAATTTAAAGTTTCAGTAATCTTTTCGAAGCTTACTCCGTATTTTTCAGCGACTTCTTTTGCATAACTATTGCTGAGAGGCGGAGCAGCAACTACTTTGTAGGTACGTTTATACTTGCTGCCGGATAATCCGCTGCTTGTGTCGGTTCCGTCAGAAATGCCGGCTACCATGCTTATCAGCTTGCTGTCGCCTTCAACTTCATCATTTATTTTGTCGACATCATGAGCAAGATCGAGCAGATGAGTTGCATATATAGCTCTGCAACCGAGGTATCTCATGGATTTTACAATTTCTTCTGCAAGGTATAGGGATTCCATCGGAGTGGTGCTTGATAAGGATTCATTTAGCAATATAAGGCTGTATCGCGTAGCATGCCTGAAGGTTTCAGTAAACTGCTTGCATTCTTCTGCAAGGCGGCTGGTTTGGAAACCTGTTACTTCTTCTTTGGGGAAGTGGGTATAAATCCAGTCCACGGGGCTTATACGGGCGCTTGAGCCCGGCACATACAAACCGGTTTGCGCGAGAACCTGTATGATACCTGCTGACCTAGTAAATGTGGTTTTTCCACCTTGATTAGGTCCTGTCAGGATAAATATCCTGCCGTTGTCATCCATATCGATATCGTTAGGTACAACTGATTCTGCCAAATCCATTTGCCATTCATTCTTCAGCATTTTTAAAGCAAAGGAAACATCCGTAGCATCTTTTACTTTGAAAATTCTTTTTTGCTTTTCTTCTATAACAGGCCTGCACATTTTCAGACCGTGAGATTTCAGAGTTTTTATAAATCTGGCTGCTCCCATGTAAAAATTAAATTGTGATTGCATATCAATTATAAATTCTGTATGCACATTATTAAAAAGCTTTATGCATGTGGATAAATTCTGCATAACTTCCTTTACTAAGTCTTTCAGATCATTATATAGTGCGGCTTCTATGCCATCATGCTTACTGTCCGGAGTAAATATGTACATTGTAGAAATACCATGGGAATCCTGCTTAAAAATTTTTGATAAAAGAGACTTACCTTTATATGAATCATTATTAACAGAAAGAAGTACTGCTTCTGTCGGACGCATATATCTGTCGAAATTTATACCGATTGATATGCTTGAGACTCCTGTTACGAATTTTTCTCTTAACAATTTGGTTTCATTTATTAGATCTTCAAAATCAGGATCACTGTATATTTCACGTATGGTTTGAAAGAACCTCTTTAAACCTTCCGAACGTACCAGATATCCATGATGTTCAATAAAATCCTGATACTTTTTTATACACTCTATATAGTTCTCAATACCGTCGATTTTATTGACTATATCTATAAATGAGCCTATATTTTTAATCTTTGTTTCTTTCAGGGAACGATAACTGTAAATAGAATCTGTACTTTCGGTAATAACTTCTTCAATTTCAGGGATATTTAAAAAGTCTTCCAGTATGTCCAATCTGTAATTTATTACTTCCGGTATGTCGCACATTTCAGAAAGTATGTCGACGGTGTGATTATAGTTTGCCGAATAGATATCATTGGCTATCAATTCAATATTCAGATCTTTTATGAAATCATGAGGCAGATCGGTATTATTATGTGTTTTGTACCAGCTTTCTTTTGTTTTGAGATCAGGCCATAAAAGATCAACAGGTTTTCCAATCATTTGACTACCTCCCCGAATAATTGGATTAGCTTTCTTACAGTTGCACTTTTAGCATAGTTCTATTGAAAGGTTATGGATATTGAATATAGAATTTGAACTGTTAACAATTTATTCACATTTTAATATTAACAGGATTTAGTGCAAAGTTCAATATAAATTAACTTGTTGTGCTGGTTGATTTTGTTCAGGGAAACCGAGTTACGATGCCAAAACTTTGTAAATTCAGCTGCTACGAATTCAAACTAGCAGAATAATTTTGAATTTATATAGCCGTATTGTTATAAATTTTTGTTCATTGACAATACTTTTATGTCTGATAAAATTATATTGAAAGTTAAACGTTTCGCGATTGAGGGTAGAATAATGGCGGTAACTATTAAAGATGTAGCTAAATATACAGGCCTTTCAATAGCAACCATTTCAAAGTATATAAATGGCGGCAATGTTCTTGAAAAAAACCGTATATTGATAGACGATGCCATCGAAAAGCTTGGCTTTAAGGTAAATACCATTGCAAGAGGTTTGAAAACCAACAAATCAATGACCATAGGTATACTTATACCCACTTTGGAAAATATATTCTGTACAAGTATAATTTCTGATATTGAAAATATATTGATACAGAACGGATATAGCACGATTATCTGCGATTACAGAGAAGACGGCAAAATGGAAATGGAAAAGTTGGATTTCCTCATTGGCAAGATGGTAGACGGAATTATTTCCATGCCGCTTTCAATAACAGCGGAAAAGCTTAATAATATAATAGACAGGGAAATACCCATAGTGCTAATTGACAGACCGGTTAGAGGGGCAAATTGCGATACTGTGCTGGTAGATAATCTGAATGCGTCATATAACGCTGTAGAGCAGCTAATAATTCACGGACACAAAAGAATAGGAATAATATGCGGCCCGAGAGATATATACACTGCAAATGAGCGTTTGAAGGGATATTTAAGGGTTCACGAGGATTATGACATGCAAGTGGACAGTGATCTTATCAAATATGGGGATTATAAGATGGAAAGCGGTTATAATATGCTGATTGATTTAATTAATTCGGATAATCCCCCTACCGCTGTATTTGTAACAAATTATGAAATGACATTGGGAGCTGTTATGGCAATAAACGAAAAAAATATTAAAATACCTGAAGAATTATCGTTCATTGGTTTTGACAACCTTCAGATGGCAAAAATAGTGAAACCTTCTTTGTCAATAGTTGTACAGCCTATGAAGCTTATAGCTGAAACTGCGGCTGATATACTCCTGCAAAGGCTGAAGGGAAATGGAGAAAAAACTACCGTGATGCACAGACTAAAAACAGAGCTCATACATGGAGATTCTATATGCAGAGTGAAAGGATAATGTATAAAAATGAGCTAAACGTTTAGATCATTTTATGTAAACTATTTCTGATAAGTATAATAATTATTAAAGCGAGGTGTCGGTTATGCTGAAAGAAAAAGCGAGAGCTGCGGTGTGGACAGGGAAACGAAAAATAGAGGTTATGGAATTGCCTGTACCAAGTGCTAAGGAGGACGGAGCCGTATTAAAAATAGATGCTGCCGGTGTATGCGGAACTGACGGCCATTTATATCCACAGGAACCTTCTTACCCTGCAATACTTGGGCATGAAATTACAGGCACTGTAGTTGAACTCGGTTCAAAGGCCAATAAAAGCCTGAATGTATATGGAGGGCCTTTGAAAGTAGGAGACAGGGTGGCTCTTTATCCATGGATAACCTGCGGAAAATGCGCCGGATGTATGACTTACGGCTCAGGAACATGCACGGTATGTGATGATTCATTTGTATATGGGATTCCATATGACAAGCTGGGCTTGAACGGAGTAGAAGGTATAAGCTCGGATGTTGGCATATATCCGCATTTTAAAGGTGGTTTCGGAGAATATTTGTATGTTTTTCCTGAAACATATATGTGGAAACTTCCTGAAGATATGCCTTCGGAAGTGGCAGCATTACTTGATCCTCTTGCGGTAGCCGTAAGAGCTATTGAACTGGCTTGCATGTGTCCGGGTGTTGTTGAAGAAGCTTTTAATACAAATTCTACTGTTGTCATTATAGGGGCAGGACCGGTGGGAGTATTGGCTGCTTTAACAGCAAGGATAATGGGAGTTGAAAAAGTCATTGTTATAGGCGGAAGAGAAAAAAGGCTGTCTATAGCTTCAGAGCTTTCTGATGCAGATTATATAATAGATATAAGAAAGATGAATTCAGACGACAGGATAAAAAAAGTAATTGATATTACCGGAGGCAGGGGAGCTGACGTAGTTATTCAGTGCGCAAATACTCCTGATGCTTTTATAGAAGGGCTGGAGATGTTAAGACGCATGGGTACGCTTATAGAAGTAGGCAATATGGTGAACACCGGTTCCTATGTTCAGCTTGATCCGGCAAGACATGTCTGCGGTAAACATGCGAGAATAATAGGGATGAGCGCAAATCACCCCGGTGCTTTTGACAAGGCATTTCATTTGCTGAAAAGGCATAAAAAAATTGATTTTATGAAACTGTTTACTCATACCTGCAACCTGGATACTTTAGGGAAAACCCTTGACAGCATGAAAAATGAGGATTACCTTAAAGGGTTGCTTCTGCTGAAATAGATGAAAAATTCAGTATTAAAACAGGATTAAGGATAAAAAATAGAAATAAAAAGGTTTCTTCCACTAAACAACCAGTACGATGGTATAAATTAAGGAAAAACTAAAATATGGAAATTATCATATATCAAGGAACCTACTTGGTACCCCATAATCTTTGCTTGTATGATTCAAATTCAAATAGGAGGAAAACATGGAGAAACTACTGCTTGGAATAGATATAGGAACTTCTGCGTGCAAGGTGGCTGTATTTGATCTTGACGGAAGGGTTATCGCACAATCTGCAAAGGCATATCAGGTGTACTATCCTGCTCCGGATTATGTGGAACAGAATCCTGAAGAGTGGTGGAATGCCGTTTGCGATGCAATTCAGGAGGTACTTCTGTTAGGACGGATTAACCCAAAGCAGATTACCGGTATAGGTATAGACGGGCAGAGCTGGTCCGCAATACCGGTAGACAAAAACGGTAATGTGCTTGCTAATACTCCGATATGGATGGATACCAGATCTTCGGATATTGCAAAGAAAGTAGCAGAAAGAGTAGGCTTTGAAAAAATATTCAACATTAGCGGTAATTCCTTTGAACCTACATATAGCACGCCGAAAATGTTATGGTTTAAAGAGAATTGTTCTGACATATACAAAAACACTTATAAGTTCCTGCAAAGCAACAGTTTTATAGCATATAAACTTACAGGGAATTATGCACAAGACCTTTCACAAGGTTATGGCATACATTCTTTTAACATGAAGACAGGAAAATGGGATGATGAGTTTTGCGATGAGTTAGGCATAGACAGAGAAAAACTGCCTGATATATATAAATGCCACGAAGTGATAGGATATGTAACAAAAAAAGCTGCTGAAATTACAGGCCTTGCAGCGGGTATTCCTGTTGTGGCGGGAGGACTTGACGCAAGCTGTGGGACCCTTGGAGCAGGTGTGATTGATGTAGGTCAGACGCAGGAACAGGGTGGTCAGGCAGGAGGCATGAGTATATGCCTTGATAAACCGGCAGCTCACCCCAAACTTATACTGAGCTTTCATGTTGTGCCAGATTTATGGCTGCTACAGGGAGGCACTGTCGGTGGAGGCGGAAGCATCAAGTGGTTCAGACAGGAGCTTGGTGCATATGAAGTGGAACAGGAAAATAAAACAGGTATAAGCTCCCTGAAAATAATGGACGATGAAGCATCGGAGATAAAGCCGGGTTCAGACGGTTTAATATTCCTGCCTTATATGGCAGGAGAAAGGTCTCCTTTATGGGATAAATATGCAAAGGGGGTATTTTTCGGACTTGGATATAACAAGACAAGAGCTCATATGATTAGGGCTGTTTTGGAGGGTACGGCATATGCTTTGCTTCATAACCTCAAAACAGCCGAAGAAGCAGGAGTTAAGGTAAATACCCTAAATGCCATGGGTGGTGCTGCAAACAGCAGGTTATGGACGCAAATCAAAGCTGATGTAACCGGCAAGATAATAAAAGTACCGTCATCGGATACAGCAACAACTCTTGGCGCAGCTATTCTGGCAGGAGTAGGAACCGGACAGTATTCCGGCTTCAAAGAAGCAGTAGAAAGAACTGTGAATATAACCAGAACGCATGAACCTGATATGAAAAGTCATGAAATTTACATGAAGTATTATGATATATACCTTGAAATATATGATAAATTGAAAGATACTATGAAGAAGGTAAGCAGTATAAATAATGAAAATTAGCAAAAAAGTGAGCATTGATATGCGAACTTTAAATAAATAAAATCACAACAATAAACTTAAGAATAGAGGGGTGTAGCCAATGAAAGCGGCTGTTTTGCATGCAAAAGATGATTTGAGGTATGAGGAATATCCAACACCTCAGCCTAAAGAAGGAGAAGTCCTGATTAAGGTAAAAGCTACAGGAATCTGTGGTTCTGATATACCAAGGGTGTTGGGTGACGGTGCCCATTATTATCCTATTGTTTTAGGACATGAATTTTCAGGTGAGGTTGTCGAAACAGGCAAAGGAGTAACATCTGTAAAACCGGGTGACAGAGTAGCAGGAGTACCGCTTCTGCCATGTATGAAATGTGATGACTGTCAGAAGGGCAGCTATTCACAGTGCAAATTCTATAGTTTTATAGGTTCCAGAGTACAGGGGAGCTTTGCTGAATATGTAGTTGCTCCGGAAAGAAATGTTGTTAAATTTGATGACAGCGTTTCGTTTGAACAGGGAGCGTTTTTTGAACCGTCTACTGTAGCATTCCATGGCTTAAACCGTGTAGAGTACAGAGGCGGGGAAGATGTAGCAATTCTTGGCGGAGGAACCATTGGACTGTTTACTGCTCAATGGGCGAGAATTTTTGGAGCAAAGAGAGTCTTTGTATTTGACATCGACAATGATAGACTGGCTCTTGCCAAAAAGCTGGGAGCAGATGTAACCATAAATACGCTGGATCCTGATTTTAAGGAAGTTGTGAATGAATTAACAAACAATAAAGGTTTTGGCTATGTATACGAGACAGCAGGCGTAAATGTAACCATGCAGCTTGCGTTTGAAATTGCAGGAAACAGGTCGAATGTATGCTTTATTGGAACTCCTACCAAAGACCTTACATTTACTCCTCCTTTATTGGAAAAAATGCTGAGAAAAGAATTTATACTAACCGGATCATGGATGTCGTACAGTGCACCGTTCCCAGGCAAAGAGTGGTCCCTGACCGCACATTATTTTGCAACCGGTGCTTTAAAGTTCGATGAAAGTCTTATATTTAAAAAGCTTCCTTTGAGCGATATCAAAAAAGCCTTTGACATGTATAAGACTCCCGGAATGGTAAAGGGAAAAATACTTCTGATGAATGAATAAAGAGAGGTAACGAAAATGAACAACCATCCTTTAAAAAAGATTGTTGAATTACAGAAAAAAGGTATTGCAGCAGGTATATACTCAGCGTGCAGTGCCAATGAACTTGTTATTGAAGCTGCCATGGACAGAGCAAAAACAGATAATGATTATGTACTTATAGAAGCTACTGCAAATCAGGTAAATCAATATGGCGGATATACAGGAATGAAACCTGAGGATTTTAAAAACTTTGTTTACAGTATTGCTGAAAAATGTGATTTCCCCAAAGACAAGATAATTCTTGGAGGAGACCACCTCGGACCTTTGACATGGAAGGATATGCCTGCTGACAAGGCTATGGATGAAGCAAAGGAATTGGTTAAACAGTTCGTTCTTGCAGGTTTCACAAAAATTCACATTGATACAAGTATGCATCTTGGTGATGATGATAAAAATGTTAAATTGGATACGGGGATTATAGCTGAGAGAGGAGCAGTACTTGCAGAGGTTGCCGAAAATGCTTATAAAGAACTTAAGGCTTCCAATCCTGATTCTTTGCAGCCGGTATATGTAGTGGGAAGTGAAGTGCCTATTCCGGGCGGAAGCCAGGAGGAAGAAGAAGGCATACAGGTAACTAAAGTATCAGACTTTGAAGAAACTGTGGAAGTATTTAAAAATGCATTTTTGAAAAGAGGACTTAAAAATACCTGGGAAAATGTTATAGCAGTAGTAGTACAGCCAGGTGTTGAATTCGGTGATGAGACTATACATGAATACAACCGTGAAGCTGCAAAAGAACTAACCAGTACATTAAAGAAATATCCTACACTGGTTTTTGAAGGACATTCAACCGACTATCAAACACCACAAGCTTTTAAAGAAATGGTTGAAGACGGAATAGCAATACTCAAGGTCGGTCCGGCATTAACTTTTGCGCTGAGGGAGGCACTTATTGCTCTTAATATAATAGAAAATGAATTATTTAAAGATTCGAAAGATATTGAGTTATCAAGATTTGCAGATGTACTTGAAGAAGAAATGCTGAAGAATCCGGCAAACTGGCAAAAGCACTATCACGGCAGCGAAAGTAAATTAAGGCTTGCAAGAAGGTACAGCTTCTCTGACAGGTGCAGATATTATCTGCCTAATGAAGAAGTAAAGAAGTCAATAGACAGATTGTTTATAAATTTACAGTCGACAACTATACCGTTGACACTAATAAGCCAGTATATGCCTATTCAGTATACCAAGGTCAGGAGCGGGCTTTTGAAAAATGATCCGGTAAGCCTGGCAAAAGACAGGGTTATAAATTGCATAGATGAATATTTGTATGGGACGAAAGCGTAAGGAGATAAATTGACACTCAATCGGCGTGGTGTCTATGTGAATACTTTTATTTTATTGAAGTTGTTTTATACTGTGACTTTGAGTGCTTTGCCGCTTTTGAGCGATCGAAATCGGCGGAAAAGTGACGCACATTTGCCGCGGGGCTATATTAGAGCATTTTGATTTTTATTTATAGCTGATTTTTGCTGTGTCTTCGAGGGTTTTTTCCGCTTTTGAGCGACCAAAAGCGGAGCAAAAGTCGCCGCTCAATCGCCGCGGAGGCTTTCGGGTCAGTGAAAATCTTCGAATACACTAAACGATAGAAAAACATTCCTTTGGCGGTCGGCGCAAATGAACCATCCGTGGTTCAGTTGCGCCTAAAAATGACGTCCTGTCATTTTCCCCGCGTCGTCTGTTTTTCTATCGAGTGTATTTGCGAAGCTTTTCAAAGCTCATACTGCAATATTAGATGAATAGTCATCCAGAAACCGTTTTTTGACAGGACGCTTGGAGGCGCTGATGAGTATAGCAATAATAAAGCCCTACAAAATAAATATAAACTAGCGCCTTGTAACAGAATTTGTTTATAGAAGTAGAGCATAATAATTTGAGGAAATGTATTTAAACAGTAAACAAAATTGATTTAATATAAAAATATAAAGGTTAATAAAAAGGAGGATATACAATGGGAGATAATGAAAAATTTAGAATTGCAGAAGACAGCATAGACCCAAGTAAAGTGCCTTATAGAACATTGTATACAGGTGCTAAAATACCGGCTGTCGGACTTGGAACCTTCGGTTCGGATCATGTTCCGGCAAAGGAAGTGGCTGAAGCGGTAAAGGGTGCCATTTCCATAGGCTACAGGCATATTGATTGCGCATCGGTCTATGGAAATGAAGATGTTATCGGAGAAGTTCTTAAAGAAGTATTGGATTCCGGATTAGTGAAAAGAGAAGAATTATGGATTACATCAAAGTTATGGAATGACATGCATGGGGACGGAGATGTACTTATTTCCTGTGCAAAAACACTTAAAGATTTAAAGCTTGACTATCTGGATTTGTATCTAATTCACTGGCCTTTCCCGAATTACCATCCTCCAAAATGTGATGTGACTTCGAGAGCGCCGGATGCAAAACCATATATTCATGAAAACTACATGAAGACATGGAGACAGATGGAAAGACTGGTTGATATGGGGCTTGTAAGGCATATAGGCACATCAAATATGACGATACCGAAGATGGAGCTTGTATTAAGAGATGCAAGGATTAAGCCGGCTTGCAATGAGATGGAACTTCATCCGCATTTCCAGCAGCCTGAATTCTTTAAATACATTGTAGATAACGGTATTGTACCAATTGGATACTGCCCTATAGGTTCACCAAATCGTCCTGAGCGCGACAGAACTCCGGAAGACACAGTTGATATAGAAGATCCGGTAATAGTTAAAATTGCTGAAAACCATGGGATACATCCGGCAGTAGTTTGTATTAAATGGGCTGTACAACGCGGACAGGTACCGATTCCCTTCTCTACAAAGAAGAAAAATTACTACAGCAACCTACTGGCTGCTGTTACTGATCCTCTTACTGATGAGGAAATGAAGATGATAGAGGGAATTGACAAAAATTGCCGTCTCATTAAGGGACATGTATTCTTATGGAAGGAAAATCAAAGCTGGGAAGATCTCTGGGATGTGGATGGAAAGATAACACCTCCGTAAGATTAAAATGATCGATACTTATAAAATATAAGAGTGGAGAATATTCCACTCTTATATTTATATGTTTTGTATACTCTTGACATCTTTTGGCGTGTATGAATATAATATAATAACTAAATTAACAATAATATTATCTGTATAATGCGATGAAGAAGAAAAGTAAGCAATTTATTCCATTAAAGAGAGCCGGGTCTGGTGTAAGCCGGTATGGAGATTTGCTGAATCAGGCTTCCGAGCATCAGACTGAAGAAAGGCGTATTTAATAAAGCGCCAAGTAAGTCTGACGGGTATCTTCCGTTAAAAAGATGTGGCATGTGTATGATTAATGCATATGCTGATAAAGTGGGCATGGCCAAATTAGGTGGTACCGCGGAAGTTTACCTTTCGTCCTAAATTTAAGGACGGAGGGTTTTGTTTTATATTCATTAAGCAATGAAGGTTATATAGGAGACTAAATTAGATTATCATATAAATAAATATTGTTTGAACATGAAAGGAGATAATTATGTCTGGAGTAGTTAGAACAAGATATGCCCCGAGTCCTACCGGATATATGCATATCGGCAATTTAAGGACGGCTCTGTATGAATACCTTATAGCAAAGAAGAATAACGGAAAATTTATTTTAAGAATAGAAGATACTGACCAGGAAAGATACGTGGAAGGTGCAGTTGAAGTTATTTATAAAACGCTGAAAACAGCAGGAATAAAACATGATGAGGGGCCCGATATCGGAGGAGACTACGGACCTTATATACAAAGCGAAAGAAAACATATTTATTTGGAGTACGCGAAGAAATTAGTAGATAACGGTAATGCTTATTATTGTTTTTGTACTAAAGAAAGGCTTGCAGAGTTAAAAGAAAAGCAGGAATCTGAAGGCAAGGCATTTAAGTATGACCGTTGCTGCCTTAATCTTACTCCTGATGAAATTGAAACCAGGTTGAAAAACGATGAACCATATGTAATCAGGCAAAAGATGCCTGACACAGGAACAACTACATTTACAGATGCTGTTTATGGAGAAATTACAGTTGATAACAGTGAGCTGGATGATCAGATATTGATAAAGTCCGATGGCCTTCCTACATACAATTTTGCAAATGTAATAGATGACCATCTTATGGGTATAACTCATGTTGTAAGGGGTAACGAGTATCTTTCATCCACTCCTAAATACAATCTTCTTTATCAGGCATTTGGGTGGGAAATTCCTGTGTATATACATTTACCTCTTATACTTAAAGCTTCAGGAGAAAAATTGAGCAAAAGGGCTGGAGATCCATCGTTTGAAGACCTTTTATCCATGGGATATCTGCCTGAGGCAATCATTAACTATGTGGTGCTCCTTGGCTGGAGCCCGGGTACCAATCAGGAAATATTCAGTCTGAAAGAGCTGGAGCAGATTTTTGATATAAAAGGAATAAATAAATCACCATCCATTTTTGATATGAATAAATTAAACTGGTTCAATGGCGAATATATAAGGAAAATGAATCCGGATGATTTTCATGAATTAGTAAAGCCTTATTATGAAGGAGTAATAACCAATAGTTCCATAGATTTAAAAAAGATTAGTGCATTAATGCAGGTGAGAACAGAGGTATTGTCTGCAATTCCTCAAAATATTGATTTCTTTGAAAAATTGCCCAAATATGATAAAGAGATTTACGTACACAAGAAAATGAAGACTAACGAAGAAATTTCGCTTAACAGTTTAAAAGCTTCAGTTCCTGTTTTGAAAAGCATAGAGAACTGGGATAATGACACGATATATAATGCGCTTGTAGAATTGGCACAACAGCTTGGACTAAAAAACAGTCAGGTACTCTGGCCTGTAAGGGTGGCATTGACTGGTAAACAGGCTTCACCGGGAGGCGCCAGCGAAGTTGCAGAGATTTTAGGAAAAGATGAAACTCTTGCAAGGATTAATATAGGCATTGAAATGCTAAGCCAAAATTAATGTTGTATCGATGATTTAATAAGAAATATGAAAATACATGATATTAATTCAGAGTAGTTGAACGAGCGTATCCAGTATATTTAGCTAATAGGTTCAATGCAAAGCGGATTTTATATAAAGAAAAAATGAATGGAGGAGCATGGTAATGAGTGAAATAGAAAAACCGATCAATCCTGATGAGGAATCAAACAATGATAATATAAAAAAACCGGCAAATTTTATAGAAGAAGCCATAATAAATGATTTGGCTGAAGGACGCTACACAAAGGTTCACACACGTTTTCCGCCTGAACCGAACGGATATCTCCACATAGGACATGCAAAAGCAATATGCATTGACTTTCTTACGGCGCAAAAGTTCGGGGGAGTAACAAACCTGCGTTTTGATGATACCAATCCGGTAAAAGAAGATGTAGAATATGTGGATTCAATTCAGGAGGATATACGCTGGCTTGGCTTTGATTGGGACGACCGTTTGTATTTTGCTTCGGATTATTTTGAAAAAATATATGAGTATGCCGAAGAACTCATAAAAAAGGGAAAAGCTTATGTTGATGATTTGAGCATTGATGAAATCAGGGAATACAGAGGTACTTTAACAGAACCGGGTAAAGAGAGCCCATATCGTAACCGTACAATAGAAGAAAACCTGGATTTATTCCGCAGAATGAGAGCGGGAGAATTCCCTGACGGTTCAAAGGTTCTTCGTGCAAAAATCGACATGGCTTCTCCGAACCTGAATATGCGAGACCCTGTATTATACAGGATACGCAGAGTAAGCCATCACAAGACGGGCGACAAATGGTGTATTTATCCGATGTATGACTTTCAGCATCCGTTATCTGATGCTATAGAAGGAATAACCCATTCCTTATGCTCATTGGAATATGAAGATCATCGCCCTTTGTATGAATGGGTTATAGAAAACACCAGCGTACCGTCTAAGCCAAGGCAAATTGAGTTTGCAAGGCTTAACTTAAGCTATACTGTTATGAGCAAAAGAAAACTTCTTGAGTTGGTTAAAAATAATTATGTGTCCGGATGGGATGACCCCAGAATGCCTACATTATCCGGGCTAAGGAGACGCGGATATACTCCGGAAGCGATACGCGACTTTTGCTCTCGTATTGGTGTAGCTAAGGCTGACAGCATGATAGACATTGCTCTTCTTGAACATTGCGTGCGTGAAGATTTAAATAAAAGGGCACAGCGTATAATGGCTGTCCTGCGTCCGCTTAAAGTAATTATTGACAATTATCCTGAAGGTCAGGTTGAAGAGTTTGATGCAGAAAACAATCCGGAAGATCCCGGCGCAGGAACCAGAAAAGTGCCTTTCAGCAAGGTTATATACATTGAGCGGGATGACTTTATGGAAAATCCTCCGAAGAAATATTTCCGCCTGTTCCCCGGTGGTGAAGTCAGGCTTAAGCATGCGTATTTCATAAAATGCGAAAGAGTTGTTAAAGATGAGCAGACAGGTGAAATAATAGAACTGCATTGCACATATGACCCTGAAACGCGTGGAGGAAATGCGCCTGACGGAAGAAAGGTCAAAGGCACAATACATTGGGTATCAGCTGCCCATGCAGTGGACGCTGAAGTCAGACTTTATGATACGCTGTTCAATGTGCCGGATCCGGACAGTGTAGAGGGTGATTATAAGGAGTATTTAAATCCAAATTCACTGGAAGTACTTAAATCGTGCAAAATTGAACCAAGCGTTAAAGGAGCAGAAAAGGGAACACGCTATCAATTCCTGAGAATGGGATATTTCTGTATCGATACTGTGGATACAACTGATGAAAAACTTGTATTTAACCGTATCGTTGCCCTTAAAGATACCTGGGCAAAGATAGTTGGAAAGCAGGGGAACTAAGGATAGGAGATGCTTTTCGCTTAGACCGGCAAAAATCGGAGGAAAAGTCACATTTCAAAATGGGACATTTTTCAGAGAGGATGGCCAGCGTAAGCAGAAAAGTATCGCATTACCTTATGACTGCCGCGGAGGCTGCTCGGGTTTGTGAAAAGCTTCGATACACTTAACGATAGAAAAACATTCCTTTGGCGGTAGGAACAAAGGAGACGTCCGTGGCTCCGTTGTTCTTAAAAATGACATCGTGTCATTTTTACCGCGTCGCCTGTTTTTCTATCGAGTTGTATTTTGACATAATTAAATTTAAACATGAATTATATAAACCAAATGTAAACCACTTTCATAATATGTATTAATAATTATATTATGAAGGTGGTTTTATGTCTTTATTTCAAAATCCTGTACAGATTATAATACAGAGGAGAGTATCTCCTAATGGTAAAATAACTGTCAGTTATCCGGTAATAATCGGAATGATGAATCAGCAAGTGCAGCAGATCCTGAATTACAGAATAACAGCGCTAATTAACAATTTGGTTAACAGTCAGATAAATGAATATCTACAATCTGGTTACACGATTGACGATATAACGGCAGATGTTTTCACAGAGATAAAAAACAATCAGAGAGGAATTTTGAGTATTGCAGTACATGCATACTTTTTCCCTTATCCGGCAGCGCATGGGATAACAATAATACATTCAGCTACTTATGATACAAATACAGGACGTCAGTATATGCTTTCTGAATTATTCAAGCCGGGAAGTGACTATGTGAAGGTGCTTTCAGATAAAATCGGAGAACAGATAAAGCAGAGAGAGATACCGTTGATTAATGAGTATAAGGGTATAAAACCTGAACAGTATTTTTACATAGCAGATAAAACTATAGTGATTTATTTCCAACTCTATGATTTAACGCCATATGTATATGGATTTCCTATGTTTCCCATATCATTATATGATATTCAGGAACTTATACCTGAGGACGGAATTCTGTCCAGTTTGATTATCAATCAGTAAATTAAATGTTATTTCATACTGAATAATTATATTGCTATTTACTAATGCAAAATCATATCCGGTATTGTATAAAGCAGCCTTCTGATGATTATTCGATGCTATTTATTTAGTTTATTTGTCCTTTAAAATAATAAATGCATCATTGTATATAATAGAAGTATGGATTTTCAATTTAGCTATTGATATAATAACATAAGTCCACTTAAGCGGAAATTAATAATAAATATTAATTGTTATATTAATATTCAGTAAATTGAATGGCCGGGATATTTCAGACATAGAAGGCTTCTGATGTTCAAGTAATGTCCCGCTTATAATATTAAAAAATTGGAGGTATACCATGGATAAAGAAATTAAATACGATATAGTTGTAGCCCAGGATGGAAGCGGCAGGTTTACAACTATAAGCGAAGCTCTTGATTCTGTTAATGTATTTAACCAGAAAAGAGTGTATATATTTGTAAAGAAGGGCGTATATAAAGAAAAGCCCGTTGTTAAAAGTTATCAGACCAATGTTGCATTAATAGGTGAAGACAGGGATTCTACTATAATTACATATGATATAGGTGCAGGAACTTTAAGACCTGACGGGAAAAAAACAGGTACTTTTGGCACACCGACTTTTACTGTGCTTGCCGATGATTTCCGAGCGGAGAATATAACATTTGAAAATTCAACAGGACGAGGAAACGGACAGGCAGTAGCGTTAGATGTGGCAGGAGACAGAGCGGTATTTGTAAACTGCAGAATGCTGGGATGGCAGGATACTTTACTGGCAGGAAAGGGAAGACAATATTACAAAAACTGCTATATTGACGGGCATGTCGACTATATTTTCGGAGGAGCAACAGCGGTATTTGATGAATGTACCATAGTAAATAAAGACAGAGGATATATTACAGCGGCATCGACACCAAAAGACCAGAAGTACGGTTATGTATTTTTAAATTGCGATATTAAAGGAGAAACGGATGATGACTCCGTATACCTGGGTAGACCATGGAGACATTATGCGCATACTGCGTTTATAAATTGTAAACTGGGAGCGCATATAAAAGCAGAGGGTTGGCATAACTGGAAAGATGAAAGCAGAGAAGCGACTTCAAGGTATGCTGAATACAACAGTACAGGCCCCGGAGCTGCACCTGATAAGAGAGTTGGATGGTCAAAACAGTTAACTGATGAAGAAGCAGCTGAATATACTGTAGAAAATATATTTGATGGGTGGATTCCCGAATGAAATTATTTTTCATATCTGACATACACGGTTCATCCCATTATATGAAGCTGGCAATGAGGCGTTTTGAGAAAGAGCAGGCGTCCCATATAATAATGCTTGGGGATGCCCTTTACCATGGACCGAGAAATCCTTTACCTGAAGGCTATGATTCAAAAGAAACCGCTCAATTGCTAAATGAATATGCGCCTGTAATGATAGCTGTAAAAGGCAACTGCGACAGTGAAGTTGATCAGATGCTTATTGAATACCCAATGTTAAATGAGCAGTCCTTTGTTTTATACAATGACAGGAGGATTTTTCTTAGTCATGGACATAAGCATAATCCGGATAATCTGCCAAGCCTAAATAAGGGAGATGCATTTGCGTTTGGACATATACACATTCCTGTAGCTGAAAGTAAAAACGGAATTTATATATTGAATCCGGGCTCCATATCACTGCCGAAGGAAGGAAATCCAAACACCTATGCAGTACTGGAAGATGAGCGGTTTATAATAAAAGATCTTGAAGGCAATACTTTTAAAGAATTGAGAATGATTAATTCATAGTTGATGAGAGTTCATAGTTTAGAATTGGTGGTTTGTAATTCAATTTAACCACATAACTCTGAACCCGGAACTCTCACTTCTCATCCCTGAACTGATAATTTTCAAAAAAAACACTTGATTAAGTCAAGTGTTTTTTTATAATATATTCGAACATCCTGCCAGGGACCAGTTCTTAATATTGTATATTAAGGTAGCAGGACACTTCTCTGCAAACGTGGGTCATCCTTGCTGAAAAATGTCCCAGTTGTTTAAGCAACTCATTCGCCTTACAAACAATGTTTATTCGCATCTGCGTTCATGGATGTGTAAGTCCCCGTCCGTAGGACCCTTACGTTCCGGGCAGAAATAAAGGCAACCGGAAAGGCTTCGTAAGTGGATAATTAGTAATTTATTTCATACAGCGTTACAATGTATAATTATTTAGTTATGTACAAGTATGGATACTGATAGAACTATATATAAATCTCTGAGGCTGCAGTATGAGCTTTTGAAAAGCTTCGTCAATACACTCGATAGAAAAACAGACGACGCGGGAAAAATGACACGATGTCATTTTTAGGCGCAACGGAACCACGGATGGTGACTTTGCGCCG
>Ga0134105_1000205_pt1 | contig 72472 bp, 81 predicted proteins | sample 16_3_2metaG_FD_94457 | JGI IMG/M metagenome (GOLD analysis project Ga0134105, IMG submission 94457) | Switchgrass degrading microbial communities from high solid loading bioreactors in New Hampshire, USA - 16_60_3.3_214_A3 metaG | ecosystem: Engineered > Bioreactor > Semi-continuous > Anaerobic... | reverse complement strand
ATACTGCATGTTATGGCATGAATATACACATAAAACTGGCAGATAATCGAATTTGATCATCTGCCAGTGTGCGCAATGTAATTTCATTTTACTAAGTTCAACCCCAACATTTGACGAAGAACCAAAAAAAACAGGAACCTATCATTCAGTTCCTGTTTTTATCTTATAATTTATATTATATCAGCATTATTACGACACTGATTCTTTTTTCACTCTGGATTTTTTGCTCGATGGTTTTTTCAGAGATTTTCTGTTTTCATTATATACTAATTCCGGCGCAATGCCTTTTTCCACCGTTTCCCTTGTTATTATGCATTTCTCTACATTTGTAGAGGAAGGTATATCATACATAACATCAAGCATTATTTCTTCAAGTATGGCTCTCAGACCTCTTGCTCCCGTATCACGCTTGATTGCCTTTTCAGCAATTGCTTCAAGGGCGTCATTTCCGATTTCAAGTATTACATCATCCATCTCAAAGAGCTTCTGGTATTGCTTGACCAGAGCATTTTTAGGTTCGGTAAGTATCTGTATAAGTGCATCCTTATCCAGTGAATGAAGAGTTACTATTATCGGAAGCCTTCCTACAAATTCAGGTATTAATCCATACTTCAGCAAATCCTGAGGCAAAATGTTTTTGAGTATTTCACCGATGTTGTTGTTATTTTTACTTACGACTTCAGCTCCAAAACCCATTGTTTTTTTGCCTGTTCTGTTCTGAATTATTTTATCTATTCCGTCAAAAGCTCCACCGCATATAAACAGGATATTGGTTGTATCTATCTGTATAAACTCCTGATGAGGATGCTTTCTGCCGCCCTGTGGAGGGACTGATGCAACCGTTCCCTCAATTATTTTGAGCAGAGCCTGCTGTACTCCTTCTCCGCTGACGTCACGTGTTATTGACGGATTTTCTGATTTTCTGGCTATCTTATCTATTTCATCTATATAAATTATGCCTTTTTCAGCTTTTTCTATATCATAATCTGCAGCCTGAATAAGCTTGAGCAATATGTTCTCCACATCTTCACCAACGTATCCCGCTTCAGTGAGCGATGTAGCATCTGCTATAGCAAAAGGCACATTTAGTATTCTCGCAAGAGTCTGGGCCAACAACGTTTTTCCTGATCCTGTGGGGCCGATCATTACTATGTTGCTTTTTTGCAGTTCCACATCTCCGGCCTTAATGTCCGAATTAACCCTCTTATAATGGTTATATACAGCTACTGCAAGGGACTTTTTTGCTGCTTCCTGACCGATAACGTATTGGTCCAATATTTCCTTTATATCTTTAGGCTTAGGTATTTCATTCAGTTCACCGTCAAATTTTGTTTCCTCAAACTCTTCTTCTATAATCTCAGAACATAATTCTATACATTCATCACAAATGTAAACGCCAGGACCTGCCACAAGTCTTTTGACCTGTTCCTGTGTCTTGCCGCAGAAAGAGCATTTGAGCTGTTTCTTGTCATCATATCTGGACATCATTCCACCTCATCTTTATTTTCTAGCCATTATTTCATCTATTAAGCCGTATGCTTTAGCCTCTTCTGCCGACATAAAGAAATCCCTATCAGCATCCTTTTCTATTTTTTCCAAAGGCTGGCCCGTACGTTCACTTAGTATGATATTAATTTTATTTTTTACCTTAATTATATGGTCAGCCCTGATTTTTATATCTGATGCCTGACCTCCTATTCCTCCGCTTATAAGCGGTTGATGGATCATTATTTCACTGTTGGGAAGCGCATACCTTTTACCTTTTGCGCCTGCTGCCAGCAGGAACGCACCCATACTTGCTGCCATACCCATACATATAGTTGATACATCAGGCTTTACATACTGCATGGTATCATATATTGCCATACCTGATGTAACTGATCCACCCGGACTATTTATATAAAGCTTTATATCACTTTCAGGGTCTTCCCCTTCCAGAAAAAGCATTTGCGCGATTACAAGACTGGCAGTGACATCATTAATCTCGTCACTTAATATGATTATTCTCTCTTTTAACAGCCTTGAATAAATATCATATGACCTTTCACCGCGGTTTGTTTGTTCTATAACCACTGGTACCAGACTCATAAGATTCACCCTCCTTATTTATTATTTTATAACACCATATAATTATTTTCACTTCATATATTGTTTCCCAAATTGCTCACCGAATAAACAAATTATGTTATGCTATTTTGGCTTCTTTTACGAGCAAGTCAACTGTATTTTTCATTACAATATTTCTTTTAATATATTCTATATATTCATCACTCATTTGTTTCCTGAAATCTTCTATATTTTGTTTGCTGCTTTCAGCCATTTTTGCTATTTCTTCATTAATTTGTTCTTCTGTAGCTTCTATATTTTCTACTTTGCTGATCTTTTCAAGCACAAGCTGTGTCCTTATTTCCTTTTCTGCTCTTTCTTCAAATTGTTTTCTGAAAGCTTCCATGTCCATTCCCATGAATTCCAGGTATTTGTTTATATCTAATCCCTGGTAACGCAGCCTCCATTCAAAATCTTCCACCAAACGGTCAATATGATTTTCTATCATTACCCTTGGCAGGTCGATTGTTGCATTAGTAACAACCTTATCGATTATGTTATCCTCTGTCTGCTGCTTAGCTCTGCGTTCAGCTTCTTCCTCAAGCTTTTTCTTTATGTCTTCTTTGTACTCAGCAAGAGTTTCGAATTCACTTACATCCTTTGCGAATTCATCATCTATTTCAGGAAGTTCCTTTACCTTGATTTCCTTTACCTTAACCTTGAAAAGAGCCGGTTTCCCTGCAAGCTCCTTGCTGTTGTAATCCTCAGGGAAAGTCACATTAACATCTACTTCTGAACCTTTTTCTGCTCCTATCAATTGATCTTCAAAACCCAGTATAAATTGTCCGGAGCCGATAGTAAGATTGTAATCTGTGCCTTTTCCGCCTTCAAAAGCGACACCGTCAATAAATCCTTCAAAGTCTATAACCGCAATGTCTCCTGACTGAACCGGCCTGTCTTCAACAGTTACCAGCCTTGAATTCTTCTCAGCAGTCTTTTTTATTTCATTTTCAACATCTTCATCAGTGACTGTTGTATCAATTTTTTCAACTTCAATGCCCTTATACTGTCCAAGTTCTACTTCCGGTTTAACAGTAACTTTTGCGGTAATAATCAGATTTTCTCCCGAACCTATCTGTTTTATGTCTATTTCAGGTCTTTCTACAGGCTCTATATTGCTTTGTTTTACAGCCTCATCGTATACTTCAGGGAATATAATGTTTATCGCATCTTCATAGAATACTTGCTCCCCATAATATCTTTCGATTATTTTTCTTGGAGCTTTTCCTTTTCTGAAACCGGGGATATTGAATCTCTTCCTGTTTCTTAAAAAGGATTTTTCCATACCCTCTTCAAATTTTGCTGCATCAACCTCTATCTCGAGTTGTACAACATTCTTCTCAATATTTTCTACTTTGACATTCATTTATAACTTGTCCTCCTATTCGGTATTTTTCTAAATTATATTTGGCGGCAAGATCAGCCTTATATTCAAATTTTTATATAAATACGATAAATACCTTACATTCCGAAGATTTAAATCCGATATTTTACAGAAAACGATTTCGAAATGCAACAGGTATTTCGTAATTTTTATAACATAAATTTGCAATTCAAAAAAGGCTTATTTTTTGCTATACAAGCCCATTACAATACAATATAATTCCTATTCTCCTGCAGCTTCTGTGATATGTATCTATATCTTTATATTGTAAACATTTGTAATCATAAATATAACCATTATATTATATCATATAAGATATCATAATTCCAACATAATATATAAAAAAGTCTGTCGCGTGATCCGTAAGTTAAGTATCCTTTATAATGCTAAATATCTCTTTGGAATTGTTAAGTTTTTATCATATGCAATTGCCTTATGACTGTAAATTACCGGCGAAAATTCGCTACCACCTGGTTTCTCCTACAATACAACCAGCACAATAAATTGTCATAGATTGAGTTGGAGCGGAACAAAGCCCAAATGATCAGCGGAAACAAGTATATATTGTGTATTTTCGATTAAACCTTCCACCGCCCTGCTCGTTTTTGCTCCGTGCAAATGACCATAAATACACATTTTAACACCATAATTCCGGATCATATCTACAAATCCGCTGGGTTTTCCATCTGAATTAAAGGGAGGATAATGCAATGCTACTATTACGTTCTCCCTCAAATTCTCCGGTACGGTTTTTAGTGACAACTCAAGGCGTATAAGCTCACGCTTATATATTTTTTCATCCTCGGATGAAAAATCATCTTCACCGGGGCATTTCCATCCTCTTGTTCCACAAAGTATACTATTTTCCATTATATAACTATTATTATGCATAAATTTTATCGTTGAAAAACCGTTACTGTCAAGAAATTTATCAAGTTTTCCCATTGTGGTCCACCAATAGTCGTGGTTTCCCTTTGATATTATTTTTTTTCCCGGTAATTTTTCAATAAATTCAAAATCCGCAACCGCCTGCTCAATATATGTAGCCCATGATATATCACCCGGTATAATAACCGTATCTCCATCTTTCACAGTGTTTTCCCATGACTGCTTAAGCCTGGACATATAGTCAGCCCATCTGCTTCCGAACACATCCATGGGCTTATCCACACTCAGCGCAAGATGAAGATCTGAAATAGCATAAATTGCCATATAAATACTCCTGAATTACTATTTTATTGATAAATTATATAATTCAAGCGCATTTGTCAAGGGGACTAACATATTATACAGTGCAGAAGCCTGAAATGCAATTTATTGGCGATATACCTTTTAATGCAAATATCAAGAGAAGATGTCCATAATAAGACAGATATCCTCTCTTGATGCGCTCTTCGATATTTGTATCCTGTAAACATTGTTCCAAAACATTTATAACATTTATATGAGACTGGTTAAACTATTAGATCAAAGCTTTTTGCTGTATCATTTATCACAATTGTTCAGTTTTCATTTAGGGGGGGTAAACTTAAATTAAAGTTAAACTCAATCCATTGACTGTTGGTCAAGTACTATTGAAACACCAAGATTTCCGTTTATTACTCGTATTTCATCCATCAGCATTTTATCATTGCTTTCAGGTTTATGCCTTATAGAATAAGTCAGTTCAAATATGGTTCCCATACCGGCTGTTTTAACGCCTATAAATTCATAATCCTCAAGATATTTTTTAAACACTTCATCAAATATACCTTCATAATTAAGATTTTCAGGTATGCTTATTTTCAAAAGCTTCTGAAGGCCTTTTTTTCTGCCATAATTCAAATAGGACATAATGAAAATTAAAAGGCATATAATTACCGTAAAAATGATGGCTGGTAGATAATATTGAGCTCCACATGCCAGCCCCACCCCCATGGCCATAAAGATAAAGGCTACATCCCTCGGGTCACGTATGGCTGTTCTGAAACGTATTATAGAAAGTGCCCCGGCAAGGCTGAAAGCTCTTGCAACATTTGTTCCTACAACCAGTATAATTATTGAGATTACCATACTTACAATTATAAGCGTATGAGTAAAGCTCGGTGAATAATATCTACCTTTATAAGTTTTAATGTAACATGCAGTTACCAATAATCCAAGCACAAAGCTTAATAACAACGTTACAATTACCTGCCAGACAGACACATTAACAGGCATTTCAACTAATTTTTTTATCTCATCTATTAACGGCTCCATAAACCTACCTCCTAAACGATTAATTTCTTTTGTTTATCAAACATACCGCTCTCAACGCAGGTGGAATACTTCGAAAATTTTTGCCTCCTGCATGAGAATTCATTTAGAATCCGTACAAGCCACAGAGGAACACTTGCGCCAACTTTAACTTCCATTAGCATTATACTGTCATCAACAAAATTAACTCCATAACTGCCGTGTTCAACTCTCAAATCATAGTTTCTGCCCCGTAAATTCCTGTCGAAGGTTACTCTTACTTCCGGATCTTCGATACCTTGAAAAGCTTGCCTGTCATAGCTTAGAACCATTTTGGGCTCCAAACTGTAAAATGTTTTCAAAAAATAAATTTCCTTCAGTATCTGTGGGTTTGAGTTCTTGAATTTTTCGAGATCGCCAGGTTTTACAGTTGGTTCAAGGAACCGGTAAGCATCTTTGAGCTTCATTAAAGTTCTTCTCTTATAAACAACTCCTTTAAACTTCTTTTTTATTTCAAGAAATATGTCATCCTGCAAACCAACGTTGCCATATACTCTTAGCCTGAGTTTTTGTCTGAATATATCCCTGTTGATATTCTGCTGATGAAAATAGAAATCATGAGTATCGTAATATATATTACTAATACTATAAAAACCTTCTTTGTCGCCAAACTCATCCATGCGCATATATGGCTTCAGTGCAGCAACCAGATCTTTCTGAGCACTTGACCTTATTATAAATTTCAGTTCGTTCCTGTTAAAAATCTCTTTTGCCATACATACACCTCCTGTCTTAATTTCTACATGGCATTCGTTTACCTCTGTGATTGATGAAGAATCAGCTTTACCTGAAAATATTGTTCATATATTGAACATTAAATTATAAATCAAACGTATTTTTTATTACATTGTAATTCTATATTAGCCAGCCGTTAAAAATCCCCGCAAATTTGCGGCAAATTTTAGGCAAGGATGAAACAGGAATTAAACAAAAAAGCGACCGTACAAACAAATACCTGAGATCAAGCATGTCACTCCGACACTTACTCTTGCACATCCTGAATCATTGTGATAAAATACACGAAAGTTTTTATATCAGAAAAAAATAACCTTAATTAATATATGCAATATCGTTCAGGAGGTAAATATAATGCCCAGCGTATTTGAAACATTAAAGGAAAGAGGTTTTATTGCACAGCTTACACACGAAGAATCCATTAAAAAACTGCTTGAAGAAGAAAAAGTAACCTTTTATATAGGTTTTGACCCTACCGCTGACAGCCTTCATGTAGGCCACTTCCTGCAGATGATGGTAATGGCTCACATGCAGAGAGCCGGTCATAAACCAATTGCTCTTATTGGCGGCGGTACTGCCATGATCGGTGACCCTTCAGGAAGAACAGACATGAGAAAAATGCTGACACGGGAAGAAATACAGCATAATGCTTCCAACTTCAAAAAGCAGCTTGCCAAACTTGTTGATTTTTCCAATGACAGAGCATTGATGCTTGACAACTCTGAGTGGCTTTTGAATTTAAACTATGTAGAGTTTTTAAGAGACATCGGAGTGCATTTTTCCGTAAACAGAATGCTAACAGCGGAATGTTTTAAATCAAGGCTTGAAAGAGGCCTGTCATTTATAGAATTCAACTATATGCTTATGCAAAGCTATGACTTCCTTAAACTCTATCAGGATTATGGCTGCAGGCTGCAGCTTGGCGGTGACGACCAATGGTCCAATATAATCGGCGGAGTTGAGTTAATCAGAAGGGTTGAAGGAAAAGAAGCATACGGTATGACCTTTACCCTGCTAACTACAAGCGAAGGAAAGAAAATGGGCAAAACTCAAAGCGGAGCTGTCTGGCTTGACGCTGAAAAAACAAGCCCCTATGATTTCTACCAGTACTGGAGAAATGTACATGACGCTGATGTAATAAAATGCCTTAAACTTCTTACATTCCTTCCTATGGATGAAATAGAAAAACTTGCACAGTTAAAGGATCAGGAAATAAACGAAGCAAAAAAAATACTGGCTTATGAGGTTACAAAGCTGGTTCACGGCGAAGAAGAGGCTAAAAAAGCGCAAAGTGCCGCACAGGCTCTCTTTGAAAAATCAGGTTCAACCGATACAATGCCTTCAACAGGCATCGCTGCGTCAGAATTCGGCGATGGAATGAACATACTCGACCTGTTGCTTAAAACCGGTCTTATCCCTTCAAAGGGAGAAGGCAGAAGGTTGATAGCACAGGGTGGAATATATGTAAATGACAGCCGTATCGACAGCATTGATGCTGTGATATCTCCGGAAGATTTTAAAAACAATGAGGTAATAATTCGTAAGGGCAAGAAAGTATACCATAAGGTAGAACTTTTATAATTTAAAATTATGCCGTTATTTATAAATTAACAGATGTTAGTTGTGGGTTTTCAATTAAAATATACAAATATAATAATCGAAGACTATAAACCAAATATCCAGACTTAGCAACATATAAAAGAGCCATTTCCGGCTCTTTTTTTATGCAGGATTGAAGATGGCCCATTCTATTTACCTATGCTGAAAGCACAGTAAAACATAATTAAACGTTAAAGCACAATCGATATTTATATTCTATTCTAATTTTATATTTAAATATCAATATTGAGAGATGTATATTTGACCATGATACTACATAGCCATATTATGCTCTATTTTTTCATATTTGCATGCATAATATATAGCCATACTTTAAATGTCTTATTGCAAACCTTTTATAAAATCTGCAATACGCAAAGTCAATTAAGTAATTTTACACAAATATTATTTTACATATTTTATCTTAAAGCATTATTGTATTATAATATAGTTAGCAGCAAATTTTACAATATCATCTGTCAGTTGTCCGTTTCAGTCTTTTAAAGTATATAAAACTCAAAATTTTGGAGGTATCCTTTATGAAGAAATTTTTAAAGCTGTTTTCTTTACTTATGGCAGCAGTTTTAATACTGAGTTTCTCCGGCTGCGGCAAGAATGAGACCAAGAAGGATAAAGAAGCTCTGTACAGCGAAAGTAATGTAGACCTCAAAGGCAGGACTGTTACCGTAGGAGTGCCTAATCAACGGTACATGCCTCAAGAAGATGACTCTCAATTCAGTCAATACATGAATGAATACACGAAGCATGTTAACAAGGTAAGGCTTGCCCGTGAGAAAGAAGCAGAAGAAAAATTCAACTGTAACATTGAATGGAAAGTAATTGAAGGTAATAAATTACTCTCCAGCTTAAAATCAGGGAACGATACTCCTGATATTCTGATGTTAAACGCAAATTCAGGTATTCTGGATTTGATAACGGAAAACCTGATACTTCCTTTAGATGACTACATAGACTTCGAATCCGGACTGTACTCAAACAGTGTACAAAAATCATCCCTTTGGAGAGGAAAACACTATGGCCTCTCAGGTGATTGGGTACATTCAGGCCAGATTATTACATATAATAAAACAATGATTCAAAAGGCAGGCTTTACTGACCCTTATGAACTTATGAAAACTGATCAGTGGACCTGGGAGTCATTTCTTGATATGTTAAAACAGCTTACGGTTCCGGATGAAAATAACCCATCTAACAGTACATGGGGTATGGTTGATTCAGATTTCCGCTCGGTATACATAAACTTCATATATTCAAACGGCGGAGACTATATAAGTGAGAATAACGGAAAATTCGAGCTTATGTTAGAATCACCCAATACTATGGAAGCTATCAGATTTGTAACCGATTTATATGAGAATTATAAGGTTGTGTATAATACTTTGGGAAGCGGAAATAACAGGCGTCAGGGTGCAGAAATTTTCAGATCAGGTAAAGCAGCCTTTTACGGCGGCTATTATAACGGAAGTTCAAGAAATAATAACCAGGGCAATAATCCTCAGTTTGAAACAGGTATAGTACCATATCCTAAAGGCAACAGTGCTTCCGGTTATACTTCATATTATAACGCAGGCAGCAATATTTATTGCATTCCCGCAACTACAAAGCAGCCTGAAGGCATTGCCAAGGTTTTGCATTGCCTGCTTTCAATATATGATTCAACAAAATCCGATTATATTAATTATGAAACCGAAGTCCTGGCAGAAGCGTCAGAAGAGCAGACAGAAATTAATAAAATCCTGTCAGAGAATCTTACATATACCTGGTTCCTTAGCGACGCAAAATATTCCACCCCGTTAAATGACATAATCACGGGAATAATTACAGATAAGAAGTCCATAGAAGAATCTATTAATTCACAGAAAGAGCTTCTTAATACCTTATTAAGTACGCTGAACCAAAAAATATCCCAACAGGAATGATACAGCAAACTGACAAATGTTAAAGCTGCCGATAGGACTAACAACTTAAATATTTATCATAAACTATAGTACATAAACAACCGTTGAGTTTGCTTAATGCCTCGCAGTAAAGACAATCTTACCTGCGGGGCGTTTATTTTTGGCAATATAATTAAATTAACTTGTTGTGCTGGTTGATTTTGTTCCAGGAAACCGAGTTGCGATGTCAAGACCCTGTAAATCCAGCAACTACAAATTCAAGCTCACATAATAATTATGAATTTATATATAGGCAATTATTTTGCTCAAACAGTGAATTTGCTTAACTTAGGCTCGGATTAACAGGTAATATGAAACTCTCCACAAGGTTTCTTCTACAAAACAACCAGCATAATAGATTAAGTTAATAACGGCGCAAGTATCAGATTAATATCATTTCTATAACCGGCGCAATTACCAGTATATCTTTTTCATATATCAGAACTGTGATGGCCCCCTTGACAGGAAGGAATATATACATAACATTCAAGTTATGCTAATATATAAGTATAAGCTTTCGAGTTACTGATAAAATCGGAGGATGCCCAATGAAAATCATAAAAAGAGTGATGTCTTTATTCATGTTAACCGCGTTAATTTCGAGCCTGGCCGGATGTAATAAAAGCAGTTCAGATTCACAGTCTTTAAAAGATAACTATGTAAATCTAAAGGGTAGAATAATCACTATAGGTGTTTGGTCTGAAGAGGCTATCCCCAATGAAGATACATCAAGTATCCTTGATCCTTATACCAAGCGGTATAATGAAGTAGTTTTAACCCGCTGGAAAGACGCTGAAAAGAAGTATAACTGCAAAATTCAGTGGAAAGTGCTGGATATCGCGAAACTTTCAGAAATAATAAGCGGCTTTAAAGCCGGTAAGAGCGAAACAGATATAATTTACCTTACATCAGGAATGGGCATCCTTGATATGATTCAGAATAAACTTCTTGAGCCCCTTGATCAATATATAGATTATGAAAAGGGAGTATATGCAAACGAAGCGCAAAAAGCTTCTCTCTGGAAAGGCCGCCACTACGGGCTTGTACAGACACCAGTAGATACAAGTCAGAATTTGCTGCTTTATAATAAAACACTTATTAATAAACTTGGGTTTCCTGATCCGTCAGAGCTTCAGGAGAAAAATCAATGGACATGGGACGAGTTCCTGAGCATCGCAAAAAAAGCTACTGCAGATACTAATAACGACGGTTCGACAGATCGCTGGGGCATAATAGATATGAATTATACTTCCCTGTACACAAATTTTATTTACTCAAACGGAGGAGGTTATATAGAAGAGTCAAATAGCAAATTTGCCCCTTATTTAAATACACCTGCTACAAAAGAAGCCATGGAGTTTGTGACAGACTTGTATAACAAATTAAAAGTAGTATATAAAGTTGACCCCTCATCAAGCAAATCAAGAGAAAATGCAATTGAGATATTTGACAGCGGCAAAGCTGCATTTTCATATAGCGGAAGCGTTACAAACAAGAACTTTGAAGTAGGAATGGTCATATGGCCTAAAGGGCCGAAAGCATCGGAGTATATAGCATTTAACACTCCGGGAAGGTTTTATGCGGTGCCTTCCTGTGTTGATGATCCCAAAGGTGCGGCGGAAGTACTGGAATATATCATGTCGGTATATGACTCAAGCAAAAAGGATTATATTGATTATGAAAAAGAAGTGGCTGCGCGTACTCCAAAAGACCAGATGCATTTATATCAGGTGATTACTTCAAATATTAAATATTCATGGTTTACTGCTGAACCTAAGTATACAGAACCCTTGTATTCAATTTTCAGCAGTTTGCTTAATGACGGCAAAACAGTTGATGAGGCTCTTAAGCAAGAGAAAAATGCGATTGATGAGTTGATTAATGAGTTGAATAAAATTGATTAAGGAGAAGGGTTATGAGGCTGGAAGAGGTTAAAAGCTTATGTGATAAAATAAAGGGCAATATTTCAAAGGTTATAGTGGGAAATGACGATACCATTGATATGATTTTAACTACCCTGCTTTGCTCCGGGCATATACTTTTGGAAGATGTACCCGGTGTCGGCAAAACCACCCTTGCCAAATGCCTTGCAAAATCGATATCATCAGATTTTAAGAGGATACAGTTTACTCCTGACCTGCTGCCATCAGATTTGACCGGTGTTAATTATTACAATCAGAAAACAGGGGATTTTGTATTCAGAGCGGGGCCTATATTTGCGAACATAATACTGGCAGATGAAATCAACCGTGCCACTCCAAGGACACAATCAAGCCTTCTCGAGTGCATGGAAGAAAAGCAGGTCACAATTGACGGCGTTACTCATTTATTATCACGCCCGTTCCTTGTTATTGCTACTCAAAATCCTATAGAAATCCATGGTACTTTCCCGCTTCCCGAAGCTCAAATGGACAGATTCTTTATGAGGCTTCGCATGGGGCACCCAAATACGGAGGAAAGCAGGAGAATTCTGGACAGGTTTCAGTCTGTGTCTTCTGCGCCGGAAATAGACTCTGTCGCCGACTCATCTGAAATAATTGAGGCTCAGGAAGTCTGCTTATCCGTTAAAATAGTCGATGATGTTAAGGATTATATCGTAACAATAACAGAAAATACCCGAAAACATGAAAAAGTGTCTCTGGGTGTGAGCCCGCGCGGCAGCATCGCTTTAATGAAAGCAGCGCAGGCATATGCTGTTTTGCAGAACAGGGATTATGTACTACCGGATGATGTGAAGAAAACAGCCGTACCTGTTCTGGCGCACAGGCTTGTATTAAAAGGGCATGCGGTAGCAGGAGGAACTGATGCTCAGGAAAACATAATCAATGAAATTTTGAAAGAAACACCTGTACCATTGGAAATATTTTAAGGAGTATATATGTTTCTGCAGAGTATATTGGAAATCGCATCCATTATCATAATCGTATATGCCATGGCTCTTATCCAGTCACATTTTTTTGCCTTCTTTTCAGGCAGAAATCTGGAGTATGAATGCCATTTCAGTACCGATGAAGCTTTTGAAGGTGAACAGATTTATATAATCGAAACTGTAACAAACCGCAAAAAACTTCCGGTTTTGTGGCTTAAAGCGGAATTGGATACTTCAAAGTGGCTGGATTTTGCGGAATCAGAATCAGTAGTGACGCATAATACTCGTTTTGTAACCAGTAATTTTATTTTAAAGGGCGGTCAGAGAATTACGAGGAAATGGCCGGTTTATTGCACGAAGCGCGGAAGCTACAGTATAGAGAATGTTGCGCTCGTATGGAGTGACATACTTGGTATGAAGTCCAACAGTCTTCATATTAATGTTAATGCAAATCTTATTGTATATCCTTCGATTATGGATCTTCAAAAAATCGGCTTGTCTCGAAAAACCCTTATGGGCGATATTACAGCTAACCGCTGGATTAACGAAGATCCTTTCATCACGTCAGGAGTACGCTCTTACAGTGAATTCGATCCTTTAAACAGAATACATTGGTTATCAACCGCCAAAACAGGAAAACTGATGTCGAGAAAAAATGAGTTTACCTCCGATAAGAAGCTGTTTATTATACTAAACATGCAATCAACTCCTGATGACATTGAAGAAGTGCTTGACAAGGAGATTGCCGAATTCAACATAAAAATAGCAGCTTCGCTTATTGATGAGGCGTTTTCAAAGTCCATACCTGTCCAGTTAGCAGTAAACGGTGTTATTGATAGAAATGACAATCTAAGGGGAATAGTATCGAATGACGGCATGGACAGGCAGCATAGTAAATCTTTACTGTATTATCTGGCACAGTTGGAACTAAAAGTATCTGAAAGATTCCTCACGTTTCTCGAAAGTTTAAATATTCAAAATGACTCTCATGCTCTGTTAATTACACCATACATTAATGATTCCCTGCTTGCATCTGCCATGTCCCTCAGTTCCAAAGGTATAAATACATCTGTAATTATAGGGGGGTACTGTGACAGCAAATATTTAAACGCAGGAATTGATATTTATTGCATTGATCCTTCACAAAAAATCTGATAATTATTGCTTTTAAATCATATCTATAATTTGCATTAAGGAGTATTGGAACATGCAGCGTGTAAAGGATTACAGATATTTTTTAATACTGATGTTCATATTTAGTTTTATATATCCTTTGGCAGCTATCATTGAATCACTTGCAGTTAAAAGCGGATGGCACTGGACTGCTATAATTGCAAATGCAGCCATGCTTTTTACAGGTTATATAATCTCTCTGACATCCTTTAATAAAAAAAGTATACTCAGTAATGTCAACAAACACAAAAGCTCATTATTGATAAACTTGGCATATATTTTTTCCTTTTGTATTCCTTTTGTATCTGCAGCTATTTTCTATCAAAAAAAATCACCTGTATTTTACGCTGTAATTTTTACAGTTTTTTATATATGCGGCTGCATAGTCTATTTTATGGACTTTTATGACTTGTTTAATGAATCTGTAATAATAGGCGGAACTGCATCAATTGCAGTTTCCCTTCTTTGCTCCATGTCCTTTGAAAAATCTCTTGGACTGAAAAATATTATATTAGTATTTGTTTATATATTCATACTTGTAATATTGGTCTTGCTTAATTTTAACAGCCTGGAAATGGCGTTTTCCCATCCTCAAAGCAGGAAAAATTTAACTTTTATCAACATCAGGCTGCATAACCTTTCCATAGTAATTGTTTTCTTTTTATTGATTTTTGCCCTGCTGAATATAGAAAAAATAATGTCATTTATACTCTATCTTCCCTTTATGCTGGCCGGCTATCTTTTTACTAAAATCCGGCTTTCCAGAGGTTATAATGTAAAGGATATAACATCCGGCAGAGAAAATTCAGAGTTGCTTAATTTCTATAACGATAACCCAGTTATAAGAATTATAATATCTGTAATATTTTTAGCATTTTTAGTTTTTATATTATATAAAGGCAGGCACGCCCTGGGCAAGCTTTATCAACGTTTACTGGATATTATAAGAAAAGTTATCTTTAAATTTTCCGTAAATAATCCTGTCGAAAATTCTACCGTTGAGTTTTTTGACAATGTAGAAATAACAGAAACCCAGTCATTCCTGGGCAGGAAATCTAAAGAGAAAAAATTGCCTTCAAGAAGCATAAAGAAACTGAAAAAGATAACTGATCCTTCGACCAGGATTAAATATATTTACGGGCTGTTACTGGACTATTTGATTTCTAACAGGGTCAGAATAAAAAAATCCGATACGGCTGATGAGATTTATATTAAAGCTGAAAGATACATGAATCTTGGCAGCAAATTTAAGAGAATTACCTCTTTATATAAAAAGACGCGTTACGGCACATATATCCCTGACAATAATGATATTAAATCAAGTGAGGATGATTTAAACGCTATATTAAAACAAAAAAGTAATTGAAAATTACAAAAATATATAAATATTTTCTATATCTATGTTTTCTTAAATAGTAATATAGGTAATGTAGATTTTACTGTACATTGGTTATTTGTAATTTTGTGTCCTGTACGGTGCTCCATCTTCTTTACACGTCATACATGTTCTGATAAAATATAAATAATATTTTAGAGAGTGTGAAGATATGGAGCTTTCACTATATAAAGATAACCTGGGATTTGATTTTGAAAAAAGCAAAAATTGTGCAGACATTTACAGTAAATCTATAGATGCGGGATGCATGATAATTGATACTACAGGAAAAGCTTTGTATAATGCTCCCTGCGGTAATGCAGAAAAATGCCATGTGTGTGATACTTTTCAGTCTGTCTTAAACAGGCAGGATACATGCCAGAATGTTCATCGTTATGGCAGTTATCAGGCCGAACGATTTGGCGGAAAGTATGTATTTTTTTGCCCTCTTGGCCTTACACACTGGGCGTCTCCCATTACTGTTGACGGGATAATGCGTGGAGCTTTAATAGGCGGGCCTGTTCTTATGGTTGAACCTGACGAGTTTTTGCTTGATGAAATAATAAGGAATAATAATATAGATGAAGCCCATATAAATACCCTTATGGAAATGATTAAAAAGCTTCCTGTAGTAAAACCTGATGTAGTGAACAGCTGGTCTGAAATGCTTCTGATAATTGCTGCTTATATATCTAACGACGGTTATTCATATTACCAGGAAGAGCAGGAATTGTTGGAACAACAGTCCAACATATCGGAATATATACATCATATAAAATCAATGGGCGGCAAAGAAACTGAAATGCCTCCCTACCCTATTGAAAAAGAACGTGAGCTCCTTTCGCTTATATCAATCGGTGATAAGGCAGGCTCACAAAAGGTACTAAATGAAATATTCGGTCATATATTTTTCTCCAGCGGGGGCAATTTTGAAGTCATAAAATCACGCGTGCTTGAGCTGGTAGTTTTGCTTTCGCGGGCCGCTTTAAGCGGGGGAGCCGATATTGAACAGATATTTGGTTTAAATTATAAATATCTTTCTGAAATACACAACTTTAAAACAGTTGATGAATTGACAATATGGTTGTCGAAAATTATGACAAGGTTTACAGATTGCGTTTTCAACCTGACAAATATAAAGCATATTGATGTTATTTACAGAGCTATAGAATATATTAAAAGAAACTATATGAAAAAAATAACACTTGAAGATGTTGCATCTCATGTGTTTTTGAGTCCTTCATATTTCAGTAAAGTTTTTAAGGATGAAATGAAATGTAATTTTAACACTTATCTGAATAAGGTTAGAATTGAAATGAGCAAAAAGCTTTTAGCCGATGAATCAATACCATTGGTGGATATATCAAATTTAGTGGGCTATGAAGACCAAAGCTACTTTACAAAAGTTTTTAAAAAGCTTACTAATATCAGTCCCGGCAAGTACAGGGAAATGAGAGGTCAGTACAAAGGTATATAGTATTTAAAATTATTATATACTTAATTTATATAAACATGATAAGTATCTTAAATTGAATAGCGCACAGCTTTTCAAAAAGTTATTTATCAAATATACAGTAAATTTTAGGAGGTAAAGTCATGAGCATATTAGAAGAAATTTCAGAAAAGCTCCAAAAAGGAAGAGCAAAAGAAGTTAAAGAATTAGTACAGAAAGCTATCGATGATGGCATGGACGCAAAAACAATACTTGATGACGGGCTTTTAGCCGGTATGAGTGTTATAGGTGAAAAGTTCAAAAATAATGAAGTGTATGTTCCTGATGTTCTAATAGCAGCTAGAGCAATGAATGCAGGTGCTGCACTGCTCAAACCATTGTTGGCATCAAGTGGTGTAAAAGCTACAGGTAAAGTAATACTTGGTACAGTAAAAGGTGACTTGCACGATATAGGCAAAAACCTTGTAAAAATGATGATGGAAGGTAAGGGACTTGAAGTTATAGATCTCGGAGTAGATGTTCCGGCAGAAAGGTTTGTTGAAGCAGTTAAAGAACATGATGCTCATATTGTTGCATGTTCAGCCCTTCTTACAACAACAATGGTAGAAATGCAGACAGTTATAGATGCACTTAAGAACGCAGGTTTGAGAGACAAAGTTAAAATCATGGTTGGCGGTGCTCCGGTTACAGAAAGCTTCTGCAAGAGCATAGGCGCTGATATATATACAGCCGATGCAGCTTCCGCAGCTGATGCAGCATATAATGTAGCTAAAGAAATCGCATAAATTCAAAATCAGAGTATATGATTTGATAGCAAAATCGGGATAAAACCATTATTTATTATGATTTTATCCCGATTTTTATATATATGGTTTCTTCCACAAAACAACTAGAACAATAAGTTAAAGCAGTAATTTTATATCTGATACTTAAATAATGAAAACCAATAACCTTCAATCCGTTTAAATAAACATTTTTTTAATAATATGCATCAGTTTTAAACTACTCGTTAAAAAAACTATATATGTTTTCTGCATCACTTTTACTTATGCCTTTAACCTCGGTTAATTGCCCAATATCTGCCTGCTTGATTTTTTCAATTGACCCAAAATGAGATAACAAGCTTTTCTTCTTTTTAGGCCCGATTCCTTTAATATCATCCAGGACAGACTTTCTATATCTCTTTTCCCTGAGTTTTTTGTTATATTCAACAGCAAACCTGTGTGCTTCATCCTGTATTAAAGTCACAAACCGGTGCACTATCGGGTATTTGGATAAGTCTATTTCTCTTTCATTTGATACCAGCCCTCGGGTTCGATGACTGTCATCCTTAACCATTCCAAAAACGGGTATATCCACATTGAGTTCCTGTAAGACTTCTTTTACAGCGTTCAAATGCCCAAGCCCTCCGTCTATCAGGATAAGATCAGGCAGCCTGGAGAATTTATCAGATCCCGGCCTGCTTTCCGCATCCGGATTATTCTCCCTTTCAAGCCTTTCCTTCTCAGCATGCCTGAAACGCCTGTATATCACTTCCTGCATGCTTGCATAGTCATTCTGCCTGTCAATGCTTTTAATCCTGAACCTCCTGTACTCACTTCTGGCCGGCATACCGTTCTCAAATACCACCATTGAAGCCACAACTTCAGATAAACCGGTATTTGATATATCATATGCCTCTATCCTCATCGGAAGTTCAGACAAGCCGGCAATATCAGCAAGGCCTTTTAAGCCTTCCTTTGAAGGTTCCAGTTGGTTTTTCAGCTTATCCTTATAGTTATTTAACGCTATTCGAGCATTTTGCTCAACCATAATAATCAAACGCTGCTTTTCGCCTTTTTTGGGCACTTTTACATAGACCTTTGCCTGCCTTTTATCTGTAAGCCATTGTTCTACAATTTCAATATCATCAATCTCATGCTGCAGCAATACATATTTAGGTATAAACTGAGCATCATTATAAAACTGCTTCACAAAAGAAGACATCAGTTCCTTATCTTCCGTATCAGCAACATTTTCTAATATAAAATGCTCCCTTCCTATGAGCTTGCCGTTCCGTACGAAGAATATCTGCATGCAGCAGTCTGATTCGTCCCTTGCAAAAGCAACAATATCCTCATCCTCATTGTTTAACGATAATACCTTCTGCTTTTCTGCTATAACTTTAAGCGCAGCAAGTTTGTCCCTTATTTTTGCGGCTTTTTCAAATTCCATGTTCTCCGAGGCCTGCATCATATCTTTTTCCAGTCTTTTGACTATCTCCTCATGCCTGCCGTCAAGGAACATACAAATATCTTTCATGAGACTTCTGTATTCTTCACTGTTTACATTACCAGTACAAGGTCCGAGGCATTGATAAATATAGTAATTCAAGCACGGTCTTTTTTTGCCGATATCACGGGGCAAAACCCTGTTGCACGTTTTGATCGGGAAAAGCTTCTTAATCAGGTTAAGAGTTTCCTTTACAGCACCTGTGCTGGTATATGGTCCAAAATACTTAGCACCGTCTTTTTCTATTCTTCTGGTCATGAATACCCTTGGGTATTCCTCATTCATTGTTACTTTGATATAAGGATATCCCTTATCATCTTTAAGAAGAATATTGTAGCGAGGCCTATACTTTTTTATGAGGTTACACTCCAGTATCAGAGCTTCAACTTCCGAATCCGTAACGATGTATTCAAAGCTATCCACATGTGAAACCATAGCTTTAACCTTGGCAGGAAGTTTATTAGTATTGTGAAAATACTGCCTGACACGGTTTTTCAAGACTACGGCCTTGCCTACATATATGATATTTCCTTCTTTGTCTTTCATAATATAAACGCCCGGTTTATCGGGCAGTTTTTTTAATTCAAGATTTAAATCAGCCATTTATGTATTGTTCGAGCTCCTGCACTGCCACTCCTTCATCTTCGCCATCAGCAATCAGGACAATTTCCGCACCGCTTCCAATTCCTAATGATAACAAGCCGAGAAGGCTTTTTGCATTTGCCCGCCTTTCACCCTTTTCTATCCATATACTTGATTTATAATTTGAAGCTTTTTGTATGAACATTGCTGCCTGCTTTGAATCAAGCCCTGTTTTATTCGTTATTACCAGTTCTTTTTTTATCATTTATTTTACCTCCGACTAAAATATGTGATTAAATACAATATTTATTCCTTTAATTATATCAAAATAGATACAGGCTTTAAACACTTTTTTATTTTATTGTATTGTATTCTCAAATATTTCTACTCTAATTTGCCCGCCTTGCATAAATGCACGCAGCATCAGAGGGTGTTTTCTGTTATTTATAAACTTAAAATCCGCTTCTCCATATGATACAGTAGCATCGCTTCCCCTTGGTATATAACCTATGTCTTTTGTATGAATATGCCTCTCGGTTATCTTTAAACCACATTTTTCTACTGCATTATATAATGTACTTGATAGCTGGCATACTCCTCCTCCGAAATCAAACCCTTTTTTATATTCGCCATTCTCAGCTTTTATTATAACAGGAGCCATTTCATATCCCCTGTCTTCACTTCTCCTGCCTACCACAGCATTAAACGAAAATTCCTCTTCTGGTTTTAGTTTTTTATAATCTATTTTTTCTATTGCTAGCCTTATATTGTTTAGCCTTGACTCATTCCAATCCAGTATAGGAGTAGAAAAATAACTGATTAAAGTTATATTGTCAATGAGATGCTTTGAAGTTATGGCAGGCTGAACCTCTTCCACAACTAACGCAATTTTTTCACCTTCACGTGCATTAAGCACTTTCTTAACCGTCTCCTTTACATTGACTTTCTTTCCGGGTTTACCCTCTGCTTCAACAAGCCAGGTTGTAGCATTTAATTTAGCATCCGTCGGAGGTGTATCTATTTTAGATGCATATTCCTTTACAACTTCCTCTATCTTTTTTTCATCTAATCCTCCAACACTTCTGCCTTCAAGCTGTACACCGACTTTTGCAGTTCTTTCTTTAGCTGTTGTTTTCAATAAGCCGGTAACGCTGATTTTATTCTTTCTTTCAGCAGCAACATTATTTTTAGTATTGTAAATAATATTCTCAATATTATCCAGGTTCTTTTTTGCGTTGCATGAACATGTTATAACCCATATTCCGGTAAATAAAACGATTAATAGTCCGATTTTTCTTATATATTTCATTTTCATCTCCTATCACCGTTGTTTAATTAATTCACTGCTTTGCATGTTTAATACAATGGCATCATCTTTTTCATCATAGATACAAGAATTAATCCAAAAATCAGGTTTATGACTGCCAGCACTATTGTTGCTATTATTACTGCATTGCCGGAGCCCTTAATCTCTTTGTTGGCAAGCACGCCAAATGATATGCCTGCTACTGCAAAAAGCGGCGATATAAATGCTGTAAGACCTGCAGTAATCCATCCCAAAACTATTAATATTTTTGGATTTATAGAATACGTTGCTGAACTGTGGCCGCTTCTTTTAATATTTCCTCTGCCATCCATTGTAAATCTATTTATATCACTTACATCATTTTCAGTTACTTTTTCGTTGTTTTGGTCCTTTCGGTAATTATTTTCATTCACATAATCACCTCCGCAAGTTTAGTATGGTTGATAAAAAAGCTTATATTCATGGCATATTGAGGCATAAAAAAACGAAAAACAAATAAGTACTAAAACCTTTTTGTTTTTCTTTTTTTGAAAATATCCCATTTTTTATAATATTTGATATTTTATTTTTTATTACCAGTCACTATAGCTACAGATGCACTTGCGCCAATTCTGTCTGCCCCGGCCTCAATCATAGCTTTTGCTGTGTCATAATCTCTGATTCCACCTGAAGCTTTAATCCGCATTGAATTACCGACAGTTTTGCGCATAAGTTTTATATCCTCAACCTTTGCTCCTCCTGTGCCAAACCCGGTTGAAGTTTTAACAAAATCGGCTCCAGCTGTCTTTGCTGCCATACAAGCCTTTACTTTTTCTTCATCAGTTAGCAGGCAGGTTTCAATAATAACCTTCACAATCGCTTTCGGTTTCACAGCATATACAACCGCTTTTATATCCTCTTCTACCGCTTTTATGTTTCCGGATTTTAATGCTCCTATATTAATGACCATATCAACTTCATCAGCACCGTTTTTAACTGCATCAGCCGCTTCAGCAGCTTTTAATGCTGTAGTTGCCGCACCCAGGGGAAATCCTATGACCGTGCAAACCTTTACCTTTGTGTCTTTGAGTTCCTTTGCCGCCAATCTCACATAACAAGGGTTGATGCAAACCGAAGCAAAAGAATATTCTTTTGCTTCACTGCATATTTTGATAATCTGATCCTCAGTAGCATCCGGTTTAAGTAATGTATGATCTATAATCGAAGCCAGTTCTTCATCAAAGCCAGCATTTTTTCTTATGTTCACCTTTTTTGCCTCCTATGCTTTTTTGTCTTCCTTTGCCACAGCACGTGCAAATTTTTCAAGCTTTTTGCTTACCCTGTAATGAACCGTACCTACGGGATATTTTCCGTTTTTCTGCTTTTGTCCAGCCTTTGTGTTTGTCAATATCTCTATACCTTCGTCCACTGTTTTAACAGGATATATATGGAACAAACCTTCCTTAACTGCCTGAACTACTTCATCGTCTAAAACAAGGTTTTTAACATTCTGATGTGGTATTATAACACCTTGTCTGCCATTTAATCCTCTTGCTTTGCACAATTCAAAAAAACCTTGAATTTTATATGTTGCTCCTCCTATCGGCTGTATCTCACCTTTCTGATTTACAGAACCCGTAACAGCAATACCTTGGTATATAGGCAATTCCGCAAGACTCGACAGAAGAGCATAAAGTTCCGCGCTGGACGCGCTGTCTCCGTCCACACCGCTATAAAGTTGTTCAAAGCAAAGATTTGCTGACAATGAAAGGGGTAAATCCTGGGCATATTTCTGACCTATGTACCCGCTTAATATTAAAACACCCTTGGAATGAGAAGTCCCGCTCATTTCAATTTCTCTCTCTATATTAACTATACCTGCTTTGCCCACATAGGTTGTAGCAGTTATTCTTGACGGCTTACCGAAAACATAATCCCCCATGTCTATTACAGACAATCCGTTTATCTGTCCTACTACCTCGCTGTCGGTATCAATCATTATTGTTCCTTCCTTCAGCATAGCAAGCAGTTTTTTATCATATTTGTCGCATCTTTTCTTCTTTTCTTTAATAGCTTTGGTTACATGCTCTGCCATTACTAAATCGCTGCCGTCAATTTGAGCCCATGTAGTGGCTTCACATAATATCTCAACTATATCATTAAAACGTGTAGACAGCTTAGTCTGATCTTCAACAAGGGTCGAACTGTAGTCAACAATTTTAGCAACTCCAGATTTATGAAAATGCATGGTTTTTTCATTCCGGCAAAATGAACTGATAAATTTAGCAAGCTTCATTATATTTTCTTTGCTTCTGTCCATTTCTTCATCAAAGTCTACTTTTATCTTAAACAGCTTTTTAAATTCTTCATCGTATTGGTACAGAAGGTTATAGATATATTCACTTCCCACCAGTATTACCTTAATGTCAACAGGTATAGGTTCGGGCTTGAGGGTAGAAACCACAGCAAGTCCCATTTGCTCCCTCATATTTTCAATTGTAATCTCCTTTGTCTTTAATACCCTTTTCAAAGCTTCCCATGACTGTGCATTTGACAATACATCCTTTGCCTGAAGTATAAGGTATCCTCCGTTCGCCCTGTGAATAAGTCCAGATTTTATCATGGTAAAATCAGTAGTCATTGAACCGAATTCATTTTCATATTCAAGTTTTCCCATTAAGTTATGGTATGTTGGATTGAAATCTATTATTACAGGAGCTCCCTTTAGATCACTGTTATCTACAAGCAGATTTACACGGTACCTTTCCTCATGAGGCTGGGTTTTACCTGTAAGCCAGGGTACAACTATCTGCGTCTGTTCTACTTCCTCATCATCAGGTTTAAATTCATTTATATTTTCAATGATATCTTCCTGTATTTTCTTCAAAAAATGTTGTATTTTAGGGAATTTTGAGTATTTTTCAAACAGAGGGTTCAGATAAGTATTGACCGTCTGAAGTACCGCTTTGCTTTCATATTGTGTAACTTCTTCTTCCTCCTGTTTTTCTACTATTCTGATGTTTCTTATAATTTCCGTCGTCGCCATTTGTATTAATTCAGATGCTTTGCTGATCTCATGTTTCAGATCATCATCCAACTCGTTATATTCCTGTACGCTTATTGCCTTTCCGTTAACTATAGGCAAAAAGTATATCCCTGAACTGGTTGTTTTTACTTGAAACTGGTGTTTCTGAGCTTCATGGTTAAGTTTATTTATTAACTCTTCTTTTTTATCCGAATATGTTTTGATAATAGCCAGTCTTTGTTTTTCATATTCCTCACTTCCAAGCGTTTTTGACACCAATTCCCCAACTGTTTTAGCGAAATTATCCATATCTTTCTGGAATACCTTTCCCATTCCCGCGGGCAAATTTACCGCCATCGGTTGTGTAGGCTTGTCAAAGTCATATATGTAACACCAATCATCTGGTACATTTTCTTTATCAGCCAGCTTCTTTATATAATTTTGGGCATAACTCGTTTTTCCTGAGCCTGTTGAACCGGACATATATATGTTGTAACCTCTCATTCTGACCTTAACTCCAAATTCCATCGCCCTTACGGCTCTTTCTTGTCCTATAATGTCCTTGAGAGATTCAAGTTCAGATGTATCCTCAAAATCAAATTCATCAGGATTACAATAATTATTAAGCTGTTCATATGACAGTTCTCTGTTTTTTGACATTTGACATTCCCCCGCAAAATATTAATGTATATTAATTATTGAACGCAGTACAAAAAGCTGATAATTCTCATTTTAAATCGCCCTTCTCAATCAATAATATCCGCCCACATGATTAATGCATCCTCACCGTTGTCTTCGTAATAATTATACCTTATGCCTTCTACTTTAAAGCCGTATTTAAGGTACAATGCCTGAGCAATTATATTGGATTTCCTTACTTCCAGGGTTATCCTTAAAATTTTCTCACTTTTTGCAAGCCTTATTATGCTTTCCAAAAGTGCCTTTCCCACTCCCTGAGACCTATATTCCGGATGTACTGCTATATTAGTTATATGCCCCTCATCAATAATTTTCCACATACCCGCATAGCCGACAACCTTTTCACCGATTTTTGCAGTTAAATACCTTGCATATTTGTTTTTGGTGATTTCCTCCATGAAAGAGTTTCTTGACCATGGTAAAGAAAAACTAAGATTTTCAATTTCCACTACTTCATCAATATGTGATACTTCCATAGGTATGATTTCTATATCACTCACGGTATCAATCCTCTAGATTTTTTGTTTTTGCTTTTCCAATTGCTGTTCAGCCTGAGATTTTCTTAAATAAAAAGGTGTAAGTTTAAAACTGTCTTCCACCTCTCCGCGTTTTACTTTTTCCAGCGCAAGCCTTGCCACGGAAGATGCCCTTTGAAGAGCTGCGCATGAATGTACAAACAAAGCTTTTCCCGCGAGTTTTTCACTAAGTATGTCTTTATGAATGAATGCCCCGTCTCCAAGAAATACAACCTTTTCATTCATATCATTTAAGACTGTTATCAGGTCTTCTACAGGAACTGCCAAATAATCGGTTATTCTTGACGGGAATATGCCGTCAAACCTGTATACTGCCGTATACACCTGCCTGTTTCGCGCATCCATCATGGGGCATATTAATGCATCAGCAGTCGGTACATTATATACAAATGCGTCAAGGGTAGGAACACTTACCACAGGTTTTTTAAATGAATATGCCATAGCTTTTATTGTGGCTACTCCTATCCTTAACCCCGTAAATGAACCCGGCCCGCTTGATGCGGCATATACATCTATGTCTTCCGGTTTTAAGTCAAGATTCTCCATTATGTTTATTATCATCGGCATCAGTTTCTGAGAATGAGTTTTTTTATGGTTTATTGAATATTCACCCATAAGTTTTTCATTGTCCATAATTGCAACTGACGCAGTCTCAGATGATGTGTCAACAGCAAGTATTTTCATATATTTCCACTTCCTTTGGTAACGGACTTTATGCTTCTGTCCATTTCTTCTTCATATGCTTTATATCTTTCCCCGTTAAATTCTATCTTTATCTTCCTGGCATCTGTTCCTATGCTTAGGTCTTTAGTTATTTCAATCCAAATATTTTCTTCAGGTATTGCATCTTTAACAAGCTCAGCCCATTCTATTACAACAACCCCATCTGAATACAGATACTCTTCAAAACCTATATCATATAGCTCATCTATATCTCCTATACGGTAAACATCAAAATGATACAAAGGTATCTCTCCGCTATATTCATTTACAATAGTAAATGTAGGGCTTGTTATATATGAATCTATTGAAAATGCTTTTGCTATACCTCCGACAAAGGCTGTTTTACCCGTTCCCAGATCGCCGGAAAGGCATACTATGTCTCCTTTTTTTAGTATTTTGCCAAGAATTAAACCTATATTAAAAGTCTGCTCTGCAGATAAAGACAATATCTCTTTCATATTCGTTCCTCTCAGGTACGTTTGTATACAACTGCACCATTTATAATAGTAGTTTCCACCTTTGTCCTATATTCAAACGGATGTCCGTCAAATATTACAATATCCGCATCTTTGCCTTCTTCAAGGCTCCCCACCCGGTCAGCTATACCTGTTATTTCAGCTGCATTTATCGTAATAGCTTTCAGTGCGTCAATTTCATCCATCCCCTCGCGAACAGCCATAGCAGCACATAGTAAAAGATATTGTATGGGAACGCAAGGATGATCAGTCATTAGTGCCAGCTTAACTCCTTTTGATGCAAGTATTCCGGGTGCCTTGAGGTTTTGATTTCTAAGCTCTATTTTTGATCTGTCGGTAAGTAGAGGTCCTAATACCACAGGTATATTTTCTTCAATTAATATATCGGCAATAAGATGTCCCTCAGTACAGTGTTCAATTGAAATTTTAATACCAAATTCCTTTGCAATCCTTATTGCAGTAAGTATGTCATCCGCTCTATGAGCATGAGCCTTTAACGGCATTTCACCCGTTAAAACCTTCACAAGTGATTCCATTTTCGCATCATACTCGGGTTTGTCTTTGTTTTCCTTGTCATTTTCATATTCGTCCAGCATTTCTTTGTATTGTTTGGCCTTCATGAAATTTTCCCTGAGAATGGCTGCCGTCGCCATGCGTGTCATAGGAGATTGCTTTTTTTCTCCGTATGACATTTTTGGATTTTCGCCAAAAGCTACCTTCATCGCGACAGAGTCCCTTAAGATCATGTCTTCTATACGCTTGCCGTATGTTTTCAATGCCGCAAACTGACCGCCAATTACATTGGAACTGCCGGGCCCGGCAACAACAGTAGTAACACCGTTTTCCCTCGCTTCCGTAAAGGATCTGTCATATGGATATATTCCGTCTATAGCCTTAAGATGGGGTGTCACCGGATCGCTCATTTCATTACCGTCTTCACCCTCTATTCCAACAGCGTCTTCCCACAAGCCTATGTGGCAATGTGCATCGATAAGGCCAGGAAGGACATATTTGCCTGCTGCGTCAATCACAACAGCATCATCTTTTATAAGATACTCTGCTTCGCTTATATTTTGTCCTACCTTTAGTATTTTACTTCCTTCACATATTACATATCCGTTTTCATATGCAGTGTCTGCCATAGTCATTATTTTGCCGTTTTTAATCAGTAACATACCGTCCTCCGGATTTTATATTTCATTCATTATTACCATATCACCATTTATTTAATATGAATATTTTACATTATACACCAAAATTCACGAAATTATATACTTTGGTTTGTATAAATACATAATTATTCTGCGAGTTTGGATTCATAGCATCTGTAATTACAGGGTCCTGGTATATCAACCCGGATTCCTGTAGCAAAACCATCCAACGCAGTAAATTAACTTATATAATAATAGCACATAAATAAATCTGTTTAAATAGTGCTGTCAAACACAAAAACGGTTCTCCTGTTTTGCTTTTTAATCAGGAGAACCGCCATACAGATGGATCATTCTATTTTACATTCTTTTTTACAACAAATAATTCCATGGAACCTATGAATCTGTCACTTATTCTATATTGCTTCACTTCTAAATTCAGGCTATCCAATATTGGTACCAATCCCTCATAGGAAAAATAAGTAAAATGATTTTTCTCATGCCACATGCAATGCTGCCATTTTTGCATTCTTGCATAAGCACTGTTATAATTTGGTGTAGATATCCAAAGTACACCTTCATCTTTCAGCATACCAACTGCTTTTTGAAGAGCTTTAACCGGTTTTGAGACATGCTCCAAAACATCTCCCATTATGATAACATCATACTTCTCATCTGACTCGTATTCCAAAAAATCACACCAGCGTATATCAACATCTAATGCCGCAGATACATTTTCACAATCTTCCCGGCAAACTTCCACAGCTGTTACCTCATATCCCCACTCTAAAGCTATTGCCAACATTTCTCCATTTCCAATTCCTATCTCCAGGTATTTATTACCCGGTGTTAATTCCTTTATTTTTTCAAATATAGGATTATATATTGACAAATGATATCTTGGGTCTATTCTTTTCTCATTATTGCTTCGGGTATAATGTCCGTTAATATATTTCATATCGGTTACAGGAAAATTATACGCATAAATGTTCGTGCAGTCTGAACACTTCATCCACAGCTTTACCGGAGCGAATCTATTATCTTCGCCAACAGTATTAGCCTGCAAAGCGCAGTATAATGGTTTCGAATTATTACTGCCACAAATAGGACACTTATCAAATGTCATATTATTTAATCTGGATTCATCATAGCGATAATTAATACCCAAAATTTCACCAAGATTATTGCAAATCATAAATGCTTTCATTGAATTTAGATAGCAAAACATTGGATCAGCTACCTTCTGGCTTTGTGCAACCGCAAATATCCCACAAGCCTTTACCTCATTTGTCAATTGGCCGTTTTCAAAAAAAGTAAGGATTTTTCTTGCTTCATCCATGCTTATATTATCATATTGTATTAACTTAAAAGCTAAAGAAGACCCAAATAGACTTTTTGCAATAACTTCCCAATTGTGATAAATCTCCCTTGAATAATATTTACTGTTTAAAATCGATTCTGTCAGTGATTCGAGGTTTTTGCTTTGATTCTGCAATAAGGGCACGATTTTTTTATATACGCAATTAATATCTTCCTTTACTTGTTCCCACCTATCCCTCTGCGTATTTAATTCAGCGATATGTGTATCTATTTTATTAAATTGCTCCACAATTTCATAATAACAGTTTTCTATTCCCATTTTATCCTCCATGTTATTTGATTTATGTTTACAGCAATAAAAATTTAACTTATGTATTTATAAAATTTAAATCGTTCACTATATTTGTGGTATCCTCAGTATGGGTAACACAATGCAATAATATGCCTATCCTGTTCATCATCTGTGTATATAATTAGTAGGGGTAAAACGCTCTCATTTACGCATAAATATAAACACATCAAAATCTGACATTATAGCTTCGTATTCAGTCAAAATTTAAGAAGAATTGAAAGAAGATTTTGATAGATTCAGTATATCATAGTATTTAAAAATTTAACATAAATTTATGATAAATAAAATAATAGTTCATTGTAATAATAAATGCGACAGTTAATTGAAAATAACAGCCATAGTAGAATTCATTTATAAGTTAAGCGACCAACTTCCAACATACAGCGTTCTCAACTATGGTTGTGTAATATAACCATATCTAAGTATAAATTAAACACAGAAAACAAAAAACGCCAGACTGTTTCCAATCTGACGCTTGTTTCTTTCTTGAATAAACCTTGCAAGTTTGAATATAACTTGGTACATATTGCTCAAATACATTAATACTAATTTTAATGCGATATATTATCTTTGCTATTCTCTTTGTATTTTTTCATCGCATATATATTAATCATAGGTAAATTAATAGGATGCATTCCTGATAATGAAGTTACTGAAGTAATATATGCTCTTGAGATTTGGGATAATGTTGCCGTTCCGTTCACTTCTAACATTTCTTTAAATTTATCTATTGAAAGATTTTCCTTAGAACCGATAAAACTGCCTCTTGTTTTTAAGTGTATTTTAAACGCTTCGTTCTCATCTATTTTACCTGTCAAATTTACAGTAAAATCTACGATACCAAAATAACCGTCCTCTGCTTCAACGCAATTTACTATTTCATAATCCATATCATAATTTACATTTATTACTTTTTTTTTCGTATTTAACAACTTGTTTTCTATAGTAAATTCAATAACTTTATTGTCCAAAAACTGAATATCCGCCATTATTTTATTTATTTTCATTATGCCGCAAACCCCTTTAATGATTCTATTTTCTCATTGCTTTTTTCATTTACCTCATTTGTAATCTGATTCTTGTCTAAATTATATTGAATTAATTCTTCTGTTTGATTTTCCTCAAATGTTAATTCAAATTTCCAGCCCAATTTTTTAGAGATTTTAAACAAAAACTCTATAGATGGATTATATTCACCGCTTTCCAATTTTGAAACCATAGCCTGTGTTATTCCCAATTTATCTGCTAAATCCTTTTGAGTCATATTATTGTCTAATCTATAGTTTATTATTTTGCAGGCAATATCAACGAGTATATCGGATAATTCAAATTCTTGTTTCGTTTCCTCATCAACATCATCAAAAATGTCCCACGGATTTTTTAAAATATCATTTATCAACATAATTCTCACTCCTCGTTATTAAGAATTTCGATTATTTCATTTTTTCTGACTCTGGCAATTCTTCTGCCGTTATCATAATCAGATTTATTTTTCTCTTCAAATACATTCAATAAAATAGCTTTACTGTTTCGATTTATTAAAATAAAGCAAAACAGAATTCTTATATTCTTTTCTCCAAATAATCTAATGCTGTACAAGTTATCTTCATCGACAATCTTTTCAAATAAATCGCTGTTGCCAAGACAACACCTTGTTTTCAGCCCTTCTAAAAATTTTAAACTCTTTCGGTATTTTTTCAAAAACACTTTTTTATATCCGCTGCTTTCAATTATATCTTTCAGTTCATTATTCAAAGTATGGTAAACCTTTATATATTCAGTCGGATACCTTGAACCAAAAGGATAGATAATATTATCAACTATTTTTTTATCGGTCACTATTAGTATCCCCTTCAAATGTATTATATAACTTATAAGTTATATTTGCAACTTGTTTTTTAATTTAATTTTCTATTAAGGAAATTTTATCATATATTTCCTAATATTTAAAGTAAATACTTTAATTAATTTTATGTTATATTGAAACCAAATAAGCTCTTTATTTTACACAAACAAAAAACGCCAGACTGTCTCCAATCTGACGCTTGTTTCTTTCTTGAATAAACCTTGCAAGTTTGAGCAAACTTGAGTGTAAGTAAACCAATTACCTCTTTGAGAACTGTGGTGCTCTTCTTGCCTTTTTGAGACCGTATTTCTTTCTTTCCTTCATTCTTGGGTCTCTTGTCAGGAATCCGGCTTTCTTAAGCTCAGGCCTTAACTCTTCGTCTGCTTTAAGGAGCGCTCTCGCAATACCATGTCTTATAGCTCCTGCCTGACCTGTAAATCCACCACCTGTAACTTTACATATAACATCAAATTTATTTATTGTATCAGTTAAAGTTAAAGGCTGCTTCACTATAACCTTCATGGTTTCCAAACCAAAATAATTATCTATATCTCTGCCGTTTATTGTTATATTTCCATTACCGGGAACCAACCAAACTCTGGCTACTGATTTTTTTCTTCTTCCGGTTCCGTAAAACTGTACTGTTGCCATAAATCCTTTATCCTCCCCTCATTAAATATCCAGTTCAAGTTTTTCAGGTTTTTGTGCCTGGTGCTGATGTTCACTGCCCCTGTACACTTTCAACTTTCTGAACATTGCTCTTCCAAGGCTGTTCTTTGGCAGCATACCTTTTACTGCAATTTCTACAGCTCTTTCAGGTTTTTCTGCCATAAACTGTTTATACTTTATTTCCTTCAAACCGCCCGGATATCGGGAATGATGCCTGTAGTATTTTTGTTCCAATTTCTTTCCCGTCAGAACAACTTTCTCCGCATTCAAGACAATTACATAGTCACCAGTATCTACATGAGGTGTATAATTTGGCTTATTTTTACCTCTTAATATCTTTGCAATTTCACTTGCAAGTCTTCCCAATGGTTTGCCTTCAGCATCTATGACATACCATTTTCTCTTCACATCTTCGGCTTTCGCCATGAAAGTTTTCATGGACTTCTTTCCTCCTTACCTTTTCACAATATTCTTTATATAGAAATTCAAGTTTCATATATAATCAACCGAATTTTCGACACTTAAACATTGTAATACAGAGAAAATGAACTGTCAAGTACATTTTCCTATAATTTTAATTTATCTCCTTATTACTCTTTATATTGGGTTAATAATAGCCATATCTCTCTCATAATCGTTCGTCATTTCATTTTTTATCAAATCGAGTTAATTCATCGTGTTGTTTGATCTTGTAAAGAAATTCAATTTACTATACCAAAACCCATTTGCAAACTCAGGCCATTTTCTGGGACATAGCTTTGCATCTTTTGCGTTTGACAAATGTTCCAGTAAATATAATTGACGACGCCATTACACTTATAAAAAATACGACAAAGCACAATATTATTGTGCGCACCAGTGCTACACCAAAACCTTTTCCTATTGCCAAAACCGCCTCTTCCCCTCCTGAACTATATGAACCCTGCAGCTCATATTTCCCAGGTTTGTCTATGGAAAACTTATATAAACTTATACCTGAATACCCAAATGCTGAATAATTATAATTTGTTGGCGAACTTAATTTTATAAATTCTCCGGTATTAATATCTTTGAGGCTGCACGTCAAACCGTTTGATGGTTCTTTGGCTGTATTATAATGCTTCCCGTTAACGACACTCCTGTATTCATAAAAAATAACATAATCACCGGGTTCTTTTAATTCAATGACCTCTGACCCAGGTATTACAACCCGCGTATCTATAGTATCAATAATTGAATGAATACCGTTTACCAATAAAAAAGCAAACAAAACAATACCGATTATAAGTATAAAAACTGATACACCATAAAATATTCTACTGGGTTTTATAATATTTGTTTCCATATTGACCTCCTGTTTAACATTAATAATTAATGATTTTATATCCTGTATCAGATAACGCACTCATTATATTAATCAAAGTAAGCTTAAAGTAAAGTATTTTCCATCATATATTATTCCATCTCTCTTTAATCAAAATTAAAGTAATTTAATTACTCTATTTTAGAATATACTATTTATAACTTTTCAGCAATGCTTCCCTTCACTGTCTTTATTGTTTTGTTAAGATTATCGGCATACTTCCAAGCTTATTTTCCTAACTTTGTACAAAAAGAAAAGAGCCTTTATATTGATACGCTCTTTTCTTTACCCTTACGGCAATTAAAACTTATTTCTCTTTATATAATGCGTGTGAAGCAATTCATGGCTTAAACTTCCGTTCGGTTCACCTAAGAATTCCTCATAAAGCTTCTTTATATATGGATTCTTATGGGATTTTCTAATCGGCATTTCTCTGTCTTCTTCATAAATTGCTTTAGCTCTCTTGGCCCTGATGTCAATTTCAGAAAGTTCATTTGCCGTTAATATCGGCTGTCCTCCACCGGTTACACATCCGCCCGGGCATGCCATAACTTCTATAAAGTCAAATTTCTTTTCACCTTTTTGTACCATTTCAAGCAGCTTTCTTGCGTTACCCAGCCCATGGGCTACAGCAGTAGTAATAATTCTTCCATCCGGAAGTCCTATTTCAGCTATCTTAATTCCTTCAGTCCCCCTGAGTTCTTCGAAATCAATTTTATCAAGCTCCTTTCCTGCTGCTATTTCAAAAACAGTTCTTAGCGCAGCTTCTGCCACTCCGCCTGTGGCTCCGAATATTACAGAAGCACCGGTTGATTCTCCTAAAGGATCATCAAAAACATCATCTTTAAGCTTTTTAAAATCTATGCCTGATTCTTTTATCATTTGGGCAAACTCCCTGGTAGTAAGCACATAGTCAACATTCTGCATACCGTTATTTGATAGTTCTTTTCTTTTATTCTCAAATTTCTTTGCCACACATGGCATTATCGATACAACGATTATACTGGCAGGATCTATATTCATCTTTTGAGCATAATAACTTTTTATTATGGCTCCCTCCATCTCATGAGGGGATTTACAGGTTGACAGGTTTTCTATCATCCGGGGATAAAAATGTTCTACAAATTTTACCCATCCTGGGCAGCAGGAAGTCATTAAGGGAAGCCTGTCACCTTTCTTAAGCCTGCTTAACAGTTCTGTTCCTTCTTCCATTATAGTAAGGTCAGCAGCAAAGTTCGTATCAAAAACCTTTTTAAATCCCATTCTTTTCAAAGCAGCTACCATTTTGCCCGTAACTCTGGAACCTTTTTCTATGCCAAATTCCTCACCAAGAGCCACCCTGACTGCAGGTGCCGTCTGAGCTATTACATACTTGCTATCATCTGCAAGCACTTTCCACACGTTATCTATATCGCTTTTCTCAGTGAGAGCACCTACAGGGCAAGCCATTACGCATTGTCCGCAGTTTACACACACCGTATCACCTATACCTTTTTCATACGGTGTTTCAACTGCCGTACCCAGGCCTCTTTTTGCAAATCCTATAGCATTTACAGTCTGAACATCCCTGCAGGTACTTATACATCTACCACATAAAATACATTTCTCAGCATCTCTTATTATTGAATGTGAAGATAAATCCAATGGTTTTGTAATTTTTTCCCCTTCATATTCTATATTTCTGATGTTGAGCTCCTTTGCAACACTCTGCAGTTCACAATTGTTATTTCTGTTGCTGATAGTACATTCTCTCTTGTGACTGGACAATAAAAGCTCAACCACTGTTCTTCTGGCTTCTCTTACTGCAGGAGTGGACGTTTTTACTTTCATACCGTTTTCTGCAGTCAGAGTACAGGAAGCAATAAGCCTTGAACCTACCTCCACGACACAAACTCTGCATGATGAACACTTATTAACATTTTTAAGATAGCAGAGACTTGGTATATTAATACCTATACTTCTCGCAGCCTCCAATACGGTTGTTCCTTTTGGAACCTCCACATCTATCCCGTCTATATTTAACACAACTGTGCTCATATTGTTACCTCCTATGCAGATATGCTGCCTTTTTCAATAGCTTTAAACGGACATTTGCTCACACAAGCCGAACACTTTATGCATCTGCCCTGATCTATGGTATATTTTCTCCGTATCATTCCGCTTATAGCATTAACAGGGCACTGCCGTACACAAAGGCTGCAGCCTTTGCATTTATCATGATTAATTGAATATTGAACCAACGCAGTACATGCGCCTGCCGGACATTTCTTATCTACTACATGAGCAATGTATTCATCTCTGAAATACTTTAATGTAGAAAGTACAGGATTTGGAGCTGTTTGTCCGAGTCCGCAAAGAGAAGCTGTTTTGATTTGCTTTGCCAATTTCTCCAGTCTTTCCAGGTCCTCCATAGTACCAATTCCGGCAGTTATTTTATCGAGAATTTCAAGCATTCTTTTCGTACCCACTCTGCAAGGAGTGCATTTACCGCACGATTCATCTTTTATAAAGTCAAGGTAGTATCTGGCAACGTCGACCATACAATTATCCTCATCAAGGACAATCATACCGCCTGATCCCATCATCGAGCCTAAGCCTACCAGATTGTCATAATCAATCCTGACATCAAGGTTATCTGCTGTAATACATCCCCCTGAAGGCCCTCCGGTCTGTACCGCCTTGAATTTCTTACCGTTTGGTATACCCCCTCCGATATCATAAATTATTTCTTTCAGGGTGATTCCCATTGGAACCTCTATAAGACCGGTATTTGTTATCTTTCCTCCCAATGCAAATACTTTTGTACCTTTGCTTTTTTCAGTCCCTATACAGGAAAACCATTCGGCACCGTTTAATATAATTTGCGGAATGTTTGCATAAGTCTCAACATTGTTAATTACAGTAGGTTTGTCCCATAATCCGCTTTCTGATGGATATGGCGGTTTTGCTGCCGGTGTTCCTCTTTTTCCCTCTATTGAGTGAATTAATGCGGTTTCTTCTCCACATACGAAAGCACCTGCACCCAGTCTGATTTGTATGTCAAAGTTAAATCCCAAACCCAATATATTGTTGCCCAATAAGCCGTATTCTCTGGCTTGGCCTATAGCTACCTTTAGTCTGTCAACGGCTAAAGGATATTCAGCTCTTACATATATAAATCCTGTATCGGCGCCTATGGCATAACCTCCTATACACATAGCCTCAAGTACAGAATGGGGATCCCCTTCCAGGATGGAACGATCCATAAACGCTCCCGGGTCACCTTCATCAGCATTACATATAATGTATTTCTGATCGCTAACCTCTTTTGCTGCCAGTTCCCATTTTAAACCGGTCGGAAATCCTCCTCCGCCTCTGCCTCTCAGTCCTGATTTTTTTATTATTTCTATCACCTGCTGCGGAGTTAATTGAGTCAACACTTTCTCAAGTGCTTTATAGCCATCTGCGGCAATATATTCATCGATATTTTCAGGATCAATAATGCCGCAATTTTTAAGTGCTATTCTGACCTGCTTTTTGAAGAACTCCACATTTTTAAGTGATCTTATACTATAATCATCAAGTGTTTTATAATAAGCATATTTTTCCGCTATTCTTCCGTTAACCAAATGTTCCTCAACTATTTCCGGTATGTTTTTAATATTCACCTTGTGGTAAAAAGTTCCTTCAGGATAAATAATAACTATAGGTCCAAGATCACAAAGGCCAAGGCAGCCTGTTCGTATTACTTCGATTTCATTTTCAATTCTATGTGCCTTTAACTCATTTTTAATAGAATTAGCTATATCCATAGCTCCTTCCAATGCACATCCTGTACCTCCGCAAACTAACACCTGAGCACGAAACAAGTTCATATTAATACCCCCTCTCAGCTGTTTTGCACCGTATAATCATTTAGCACTTTTCCGTTTATTACGTGCATAGTGTATTCATCGATTACCTTACCATCTTTTATATGTTCTCTGACCATTCTCCTGGCCATGGCAGCAGTCATTTTGACATAAGTAACCTTCTCTTCACCGGGCATAATTACATCTACCAATGGTTCCAGTTTGCACGTCCCAATGCATTCTGTCTGGGCCACAACAACATCATTTATACCCTGTTCTTTAAGTTCTTCCAATATAGCTGCCATTACAGACTTTGCTCCTGCTGCTATACCGCAGGTAGCCATACCTACCGTAATCCTTGGATACTTCCTGTCCTTTCCCAGATTCACTCTCTCATATTCCCTTTTTCTTATTTCATCTAATTGAGATATTGTTTTCATTCCGCTCCTAAACCTCCGTCTTCATATATTCATCAAGTATTCTTCTGACATCATCAAGAGTTACCCTGGCATATACCTTATCATCTATTGTCATTACAGGCGAAAGTCCGCAGGCACCCAGACAACGAGTAGCTTCAAGAGTAAACTTTCCGTCACTTGTAGTTTTACCCGGTTCAACATTCAGTTCCTGTGATAATCTATCCAATATGCGCTGCCCGCCTTTGACATAACACGCAGTACCAAGGCATACCCTTATAATATGTTTACCTTTTGGCTCAAGGGAAAAGAAATGATAAAAAGAAGCGACACCATATATCTCTGTCATAGGAATATTCAAGTCTTCGGATATGATGTGCAGAATATCTTCCGGCAAATATCCGTATGTATTTTGCACAGCATGTAAAATCGGTATCAGTCCGCCTTTGACTGATTTATGTTCTTTAAGGATAGCTTTTACCTTATCTCTTCTTTCATCAGACACATCGCATCCTGCGCAACATTGTGCTTCGCTGTATTCCATATTTTATTCCCCCTTACAATAAGTAATGGTTTAACTCATTGCATATATAAAAAGCTAATATTATAGTCCTTAAGAAAAATAATCAGGATTTTTTATTAAACTCACTGATATTATACATATGACATTTTATTAACAAATAATGATATTTTATTAACAACTAAAGTCATTAATTACCATATGTATGTTATAAATTATACTTATATAAGGGGATCAGTTGTTATGGCATTACCCTTCAATATACATATACTTATTTATACTGTTTAAGTTTTATTTCATCAAATTTAATCAGTATATAAGTTTGAATATTGACTAAGGTTCATTTAATGTAATATTGTATACTATGCGATGTCGCCATAGAATATATTTGCTGACAACCTGATGTGAGACAATAAAGTTTAGATAATAAGTAAGTTTAAAGATAAATTTACATGAATGTACTATATTATGATATGATGTCATAAATTGGAACAAAAGTCAATAGATAATAAAAAGAAGTGCAGTTCATGAAGTGCAGCAGGTTCCTCTAATAATAAACCTCCACTAAATACAAGCCATGTGCAGGTACGGTCTTTCCTGCTCTTTTCCTGTTTCCGGAAAGAATAATATCAGGAATATCATCAAATTTTATCTTACCCATACCTACCTCAATCAGAGTTCCTGCAATAATCCTTACCATATTGTAAAGAAAACCGTCTCCGGCTATCTCAAATTCAATTGTATTTCCATACCTTATTACTGAGACATATGTTATAGTTCTCTCAGTTGTTTTTGCAGAGCCTCCTGTTGCCATAAAGGCAGAGAAGTCATGTTTCCCTAAGAAAACATTAGCTGCCTTTTGCATTTCCTCAACATCAAGATTATGTGAAACATGATATGCCCTGTTTCTATATAACGCTGATCTGTGAGGAGTATTTAATATCAGATATCTATACTTTTTACCTTTCGCCATAAATCTGGCATGAAAATCGTCATCTACCTTCTCTGACTTTACTATTACTATATCATCGGGTAAAATCCTGTTCAGTGCGTATGAAAATCTATCAGGAGGTATAGATGACCTGGTGTGAAAATTCGCGACCTGGCCAAGAGCATGAACACCGTAATCAGTCCTGCTGGAGCCTATAAGATCACACTCTTCACCGGTTAAGGTTTTTATCGCGTCTTTAATTGTCTGCTGGACAGTTACAGCGTTTTTTTGCTCCTGCCAACCATGATAATTTGTACCGTCATATTCGATTGTGAGCTTCACATTATTCATCAGCCATTCACCATTCCTTACGCCATTTTATCCACCCAAAACAATGCGGCTGTAAAAACAATCATAATACCTGTTACTACCACATCCGCTTTACTAAACCGTAGCTGCTTCATTCTTGTCCTGCCTTCACCGCCCCTGTAACATCTGGCTTCCATAGCTGTTGCCAGTTCAGTAGCCCTTCTGAATGCGCTTACCAAAAGAGGTACAAGCACAGGAATAAAACTCTTTGCCCTTTGAATAATATTGCCGGTATCAAAATCTGCGCCTCTGGCTGACTGAGCTTTCATAATTTTATCAGTTTCATCCATAAGAGTAGGTATAAATCTTATCGCAATTGACATCATCATTGCTATTTCATGAGCAGGCACACCTATATGTTTTAATGGTTTCATAAGCTTCTCCAAACCGTCTGTAAGGGAAATAGGTGTAGTAGTGAAAGTAAGCAGAGTTCCTCCCATTACGAATAAAGTAAGCCTCAGAGCAATCTTTACAGCAGTTAGAATTCCCTGGTCAGTTATATGTATAAATTTATATTCAAATAGCATTGTTCCACTTTGCGTATAGAATATATTTAGTATGGATGTAAAAACCACTATAAATAATACCGGCTTCAGTCCTCTGATTGTATATAATAACGGTATTCCACAGCTTATGATTACCGCAAGTGTAAAAAATGCAAGCATGGCAAAAGCGCCATATGAATCTATCAAAAATACTATAATCATATACAGAACAGATAATATGATTTTTGTTCTCGGGTCGGATTTATGGAGAAATGAATTCCCCGGTATATACTGACCGATAGTTATATCTTTAAGCATCTTTGTTCTCCTTGATGTATCTGAGAATTTCCTTTTTAGCTTGTTCTACCGTATATATATTATCATTTATATATGGAATTTTCTTTTTAAGTTTTCTCATCAAATATGTAATCCGTGGTGCAGATAAGCCAATCTTCTCAAGTCTTTCAATATCTTTAAATACTTCACTGACCTTACCGTCCATTTCTATGCGTCCCTGATTCATAACTATAATTCTGTCAACTAACTTCGCCACTTCTTCCATATCATGTGAAATCATAATTATTGTCATATTTCTCTCTTTATGCAGATTCAATATTAAATTAAATATTTCGTCCCGGCCCGAAGGATCAAGGCCGGCTGCAGGCTCATCCATAATCAGCACTTTTGGCTGCATTACTATCACACCTGCTATAGCAACCCTTCTTTTTTGTCCTCCTGACAACTCAAAGGGAGATTTCTGAAGCATATCATCGTCTATACCCAGAACAGAAGCCGCCGAATGAATTCTTCTATCCATCTCCTCTTTGCTTAATCCCATCTTCTGAAGCCCGAAAGATATATCTTTATATACCGTTTCATCAAACAACTGATGCTCAGGATATTGGAATACCATTCCTACATTTCGTCTAAGCTGTTTTAAATCCTTTGTGGTTATATCGATATTATCTATAATAACCCTGCCGGACGTAGGCTTTAATAGCCCATTGAAATGCTGAACAAGGGTAGATTTTCCCGAACCTGTATGTCCAATAATAGCCACAAATTCGCCGTCATCAATTTTTAAATTTATATTGTCAAGCGCTTTCTTTTCATATGGCGTTCCTTTCATATATATGTGTGTAAGGTTTTCCACAATAATTGGCATTTTTCAATTACTCCTTGTTCTGTTTCTTTCTATCACTTTCATTAATAGTTCCGAACATCCTTTTAAGAAATATAGTACCAAATTATAAGTATATCGTTATTATTTATATTGTTACAGTATGAGCCTTTGAAAAGCTTCGCCAATACACTCGATAGAAAAACAGACGACGCGGGAAAAATGACACGATGTCATTTTTAGGCACAATTGAACCACGGATGGTTCATTTGTGCCGACCGCCAAAGGAATGTTTTTCTATCGTTTAGTGTATTCGAAGGTTTTCACCGACCCGAAAGCCTCTGCGGCGGTCATAAGGTAATGCGACACTCCTCTGCTGACGTGGGTCATCCTCGCTGAGAAATGTCCCATTTTGAAAGGCGACTTTTGCTCCGCTTTTGGTCGCTCAAAAGCGGCAAAAAGCTTCGTAGGCTCTTATAACAAGTGCTATCAATTAAATCAAAGCATTCTAAATACAACAGCAAATGATAACAGAATGCTCCAAAAGCATTCCTCACTATCATAACAAAATACAAATCTAACTTTTCAAAATGCTCGAAATCACTTCTACAGCCTCATCAATATCCAACACATCTTCTTTTATATTTACACCGTCTTTTTTAAGTTCATAAATAAGCTCAGTTGCCTGTGGTACATCAAGCCCATAGCTTTTTATCTTTTCTACATTTGAAAAAACATCCTTCGGTTTGCCTTCTAATACAACCTTTCCTTTGTCCATCACAATAACTCTGTCTGCTATAACTGCCTCGTCCATATGATGGGTAATATGTATAACCGTTATACCATATTCTTTGTTCAGATCATGTACTACTTTCATTATTTCTTTTCTCCCGGCAGGGTCAAGCATAGCTGTAGCTTCATCAAGAATTATGCACTGAGGTTTCATTGCCAATATTCCTGCTATGGCAATTCTCTGTTTCTGTCCTCCGGAAAGCAGATGCGGTGCAAACTCCTTGTATTCATACATGCCGACAACCTTTAAAGCATTATCGACCCTGGTTCTGATTTCTTTCGGATCAATTCCTATATTTTCAGGTCCAAAAGCAACGTCTTCTTCAACAACTGTGCCCACTATCTGGTTATCAGGGTTCTGAAATATCATTCCTGCAAATTGCCTTATATCCCATAGATATTTTTCTTCCTTTGTATCCATCTCATTAACCTTAACACTGCCGTTAACAGGCACTAAAATTGCATTTATATGCCTTGCAAAAGTGGATTTGCCGCACCCGTTTCTTCCAAGTACCGCCACAAATTCACCTTTTTTTATATTAACATTAAGCCCGGACAGAGCTTTATGATAATTTTCAAAATAGCTTCTGTTATTTGCTTCGTATTCAGTATTTTTTCCCTGTTTGTCTGTTAGCTCGCTGTCGTTGTCAATACCATAGACAAAATCAACATCATCAAAAACTATTACATTATCATTCATAAATTAATAACTCACTCCTGACAATTCTCTTTATATAAGAGTGATATTTCATCATACTTTTTCAATACATACAAATAAACACAATATAAAATTAGGGATTAAGCTGAATATGTCCACTTAATCCCTCCTACTATAATCCTATAAAATTCGTTTATTATTTTACCAGCTCAAGAATAACCATTTCAGCTGCGTCGCCTCTTCTGGGCCCAAGCTTGTATATTCTTGTATATCCTCCATTTACACCTTTAAACTTAGGAGCTATATCGTTAAATAAAATATCAACCACATTCTTGTTTTTTCCTTCACTGTCTTTTACTTTATAAACCCAATTCATTATCTGTTTTCTGGCATGAAGTCTTGAAGGGGTATCTACAGTTACCATGTCAGTTTTTATTTCTCTTTCAACTACCTGATACTTGTTCCCGTTTTTAGACGTAACTGTTTTAGTAATTTTGTTCCCCTTACTATCAGTTTTTGCTGCACTTACTTTAGCTTGTTTTGAAGTAACATTGTCTACTTCCTTCACTGCTAATGTTATAAGTTTTTCAGCTATATTTTTAACTTCCTTAGCTCTCGCTTCAGTCGTTTGAATTTTACCATTCTCAAATAATGAAGTTACAAGACCTCTAAGCATAGCCTTTCTTTGGTCAGTAGCACGTCCCAACTTCCTCTGTAATGGCATTTCCTTACCTCCTTTGCAATTATTTACGCTTCTAATCACATATACAAATATACTATTTATAAATTAATCTTCACTAGGTGCAAGCGATAGACCTAATGCATGCAATTTCTGCAGTACCTCTTCCAGCGATTTCTTTCCAAGGTTTCTGACTTTCATCATGTCTTCTTCTGTCCTGTTTGTCAAATCTTCTACAGTGTTAATACCAGCTCTCTTTAAGCAGTTATAAGATCTAACAGAAAGGTCAAGCTCTTCAATTGTCATTTCAAGAACCTTTTCTTTCTTGGTTTCTTCCTTTTCAACCATTATCTCTGCATGTTTTGCATGATCTGACAGATCTATAAACAGGTTAAGATGCTCACTTAAGATCTTTGCACCCAAGCTTACAGCTTCATCGGGTTTAATTGTACCATTCGTCCATACTTCAAGGGTTAACTTATCATACTCAGTATACTGTCCTACACGAGTATTTTCCACTGTATAATTAACTTTTATAACAGGTGTATATATCGAATCAACAGGTATGATACCTATAGGCTGTCCGGGCTGTTTGTTTTTATCTGCCTGTACATAGCCTCTTCCCTTGTTAACCGTCATTTCCATATAGAATCTATGATCTCCGTTAAGGGTAGCAATATGATGGTCGGGATTTAATATTTCGATATCTGCATCTGTTTTGATATCTGCTCCCGTTACAGGACCTTCCCCGTCCGCATCAATATATATCGTCTTAGGAACTTCCTCACCATGATGTTTTATTGCCAGGCCTTTTATATTGAGAATTATCTCGGTTACATCTTCGACAACACCTGGAATTGTAGAGAATTCATGCAGTACCCCGTCAATTTTTATGGATGTTACAGCAGCACCGGGCAGAGATGATAACAATATTCTTCTCAATGAATTCCCCAGCGTAGTTCCATATCCTCTTTCAAGAGGCTCTACAATAAATTTCCCATAGGTATTATCTTCACTCATGGTTACGCATTCAATTTTTGGCTTTTCTATTTCTATCATAAAAACCCTCCCTGATTCTCTTTTTTCAAGGCTTTTGAAGGGCAACTGATTCAAAGCTTTTTATATAGCATCATCTTTAAATCATATACTAAAATCGTCAGTTGCTGTTCCAAGTTAATCATTAAATTAAATGATAAGTTTAATTCTAATACTACTTGGAATAAAGCTCTACGATAAGATGTTCTTTTATATTCAGATCTATATCTTCTCTTGTCGGAAGAGCCACAACTTTACCTATAAGGTTTTCTTCATCGAATTCAAGCCATTTAGGTACAACTTTTCCTCCAGCAACTTCCAATACTGACTTTAATTTTGGAGAGTTTTTGAATTTTTCAGTAACTGCTATTACGTCTCCGACCTTAACAAGGTATGAAGGTATATTTACCTTTTTCCCGTTAACAGTAAAGTGGCTATGTCTTACCAACTGCCTGGCTTCTTGTCTTGAAGTTGCAAGTCCCAGTCTGTATACTATGTTATCAAGCCTTGTCTCAAGTATTTGAAGCAAGTTTTCACCTGTTATTCCCTTGCGCTTTTCAGCCATATCGAAATATTTCCTGAACTGTCTTTCCAAAACTCCATAGATTCTTCTTGCCTTTTGTTTTTCCCTTAACTGCAATCCGTATTCTGTTATTTTCTTTTTCTGATGTCCGTGCTGTCCGGGAGCATATGCTCTTCTTGCAACGGAACATTTATCCGTATAGCATCTTTCACCTTTGAGAAAAAGTTTTTCGCCTTCTCTTCTGCAAAGCCTGCAAGATGCATCAGTATATCTAGCCATCTATTTTAACACCTCCAGATTTTACAATAAAAATATCCCATCCGCTATACTATTAACTTATAGCTTTCTCACTTATCATTATACTCTTCTTCTCTTAGGTGGTCTGCAACCGTTATGAGGAATCGGAGTAACATCTTTTATCAGACTAACTTCAAGTCCGGCAGCTTGCAATGCCCTTATCGCTGCTTCTCTGCCGGCGCCAGGGCCTTTTACATAAACTTCTACAGTCTTAAGTCCATGCTCCATTGCTGCCTTAGCTGCAGCTTCTGCTGCCATTTGAGCTGCAAACGGAGTATTTTTTCTTGATCCTCTAAATCCCAATCCTCCGGCACTTGCCCAGGATATAGCATTTCCTGCCGTATCAGTCATGGTTACTATTGTATTATTAAATGTTGAACGTATATGTGCAGCACCACGTTCAATATTTTTACGTTCTCTTCTTTTTCTTGCTACTCTTCTAGCACCTGTAGCCTTTGTTGCCATGTGCTCAACCAACCTCCTTTAATTATTTCTTTCTCTGCACTCCTACTGTTTTTGCAGGACCTTTTCTTGTTCTCGCATTGGTCTTTGTTCTCTGTCCTCTAACCGGCAAACCCTGTCTATGTCTACGACCACGATAAGAACCTATTTCGATTAATCTCTTAATGTTAAGCGCGATTTCTCTTCTTAAATCACCCTCAACCTTGTACTCTTTATCAATAATTTCTCTAAGCTTGTTTATTTCATCATCAGTCAAGTCCCTAACTCTGGTGTCCGGGTTAATTCCTGTCTTTGCCAGTATTTCGTTAGATTTTGATCTGCCTATACCAAATATATATGTTAGTCCAATTTCTACCCTTTTTTCCCTAGGTAGATCCACTCCGGCAATACGTGCCATCTTTTTCAACACCTCCATTAATTAACAGGAAACTTCAGAACGTAGTACGTCTTCAGTATTGTTTAAATAAATATAAATATGAATATATATATAATTAACACCTCGGGACATGAATCGCCGGTATTTCAGCGAGTCACGCAGCCGCCTCCCTGGTGGTTTTATAAAAGCAAGCAGGCAACACCTACTAAACAACTTCGCTGCCTGGATCAATATTTACATATAACCTATATGTTATCCTAACAAATAAAACTTTTTCATTTCATACCACATATAATACATGATTAATGCATATTACTTTAACTGAAATGTCAACAACTATTTATTATCTGCGATATTAGAATAATTGTCAACAACATGTTTTGCGAAAATTCATTTATTTAAATTAACCCTGTTTTTGCTTGTGTTTGGGATTTTCGCAAATTATCATTACTCTGCCTTTTCTCTTAATTTTTTTACATTTTTCACATATAAGTTTTACCGATGGTCTTACCTTCATGTTCAGCCCTCCCTTTCTATTTAGCTCTCCATGTTATTCTTCCTCTTGTAAGATCATATGGCGACAGTTCAACTGTAACCTTATCTCCGGGTAATATTTTAATAAAATTCATTCTTAATTTTCCAGAAATATGAGCCAATATTTTATGACCATTCGCCAATTCAACTTGAAACATGGCATTCGGCAATGCTTCAAGAACTTTGCCTTCAACTTCAATTACATCGTCCTTTGACAAACTACAGACCTCCTTAACAAAATTTTTATATTATTTTATATTAATTTTCCTTTTCATGTAACTTCAGAATTTTTTTGATTTCAGCATTCGTTACAACAATTCCTTTCCTTAATTTATCACCAAGCTCTGTGTCGCATTTTCCTGTTGCTTTTATGTGTTTCAACTTCTTTTTCTTCGGTTTTTCAACTTTTCTTAAGTCTCCGTCTGCAACGAGTACAAATGCTTCATCAACAATTCCTATAATTACAAGTAGTTTTCCTTTATCTCTTCCTGCTATAGAAACAACTATAGAACCTAAACCGTAAGTATCCAATTTTAATCCACCTCTGGCAGCAATCTGTCTATTCTACCATGTGATTATACTTTTAACTAAGTTTTGTTAAGATAATTGGTCCGTCTTTTGTTATTGCTACAGTATTTTCATAGTGAGCCGATAAACTTCCGTCCAAAGTAACAACCGTCCATTTGTTATCCAAAAGTCTAACTTCATAATCACCTTCATTGACCATAGGTTCTACTGCCAATACCATTCCTTCCACCAGTTTAACTCCTCTGGATCTGGTTCTGTAATTCGGTATCTGCGGAGGTTCATGCATTTCTTTACCTATGCCGTGTCCTACATAATCCCTTACAACGGAATATCCGTTAGACTCAACGCAATCCTGCACAGCTGCTGATATATCAACTATATGATTATCTATAACCATATGCTCAAGAGCCTCATAAAAACTTTGCCTTGTTACTTTTATAAGTCTTGCGGCTTTTTCCGTTATTTCACCAACAGGAAATGTTCTTGCAGCATCTGAATGATAACCGTCATAGTATACTCCGATGTCAACACTTATAATATCTCCATTTTTTAGTCTCCTTAAACCAGGTATCCCATGCACTACCTCTTCGTTAACAGATGCGCATATGCTGGCAGGATAATCTATAGCACCAGGCAATCCTGGATAGCCTTTAAATGAAGGTATTGCTCCATTCTTTCTAATATATTCTTCTGCTATTTTATCGAGTTCACCTGTCGTAACACCGTCTTTGATGTTACTCCCAATCACATCAAGTGTTCTGGCCAGTATTTCACCCGACTTTCTCATAATATCCAATTCTTTTTTTGACTTAATCGATATCATTAATTACACACCTAACACCTTTAATACTTCTTTCTTGGTATCATCAATCTTGTTTTCACCGTTTACTGTCACAAGTTTCCCTTGCTTCTTATAATAATCTATAAGAGGTTCAGTCTGCTCATGATAAGTCTTTAACCTCTGCTTAACTGTTTCTTCTTTATCATCAGCACGCTGAATAATATCTGCTCCGCAATTATCGCAAACCCCTTCCTTTTTAGGTGGGTTGTTTATTACATGGTAACTTGCGCCGCATGAGGTACAAGTCCTTCTTCCTGACATCCTGTCAACTATAATTTCATCCGAGACAGATATGTTCAGAACTTTATCCAATGGAGCGTTTAATTCATTCAATACCTTATCCAGGTATTCAGCCTGCGGTATTGTCCTTGGGAATCCATCTAGGATAAAACCATCTTTACAATCATCCTGTTTTAATCTGTCTTTAACTATTTCTATTGTTATTTCATCGGGTACTAATAAACCCTTATCCATATATTCTTTAGCTTTTTTTCCTAATTCCGTACCGTTTTTAATGTTATTTCTAAAAATATCTCCGGTTGATATATGAGGCACTTTAAACTCCTCAGCCAGAATTACTGCCTGAGTTCCTTTGCCAGCGCCAGGTGCTCCTAATAATATAAGTCTCATTATTACCTCCATTAATCATGGTTGGTATTTAAATTTGAATACTCAAATTTTAATACCAACCAGATTCAATACAATTGTCCCTTATTTGTCAAGTATATCAGTCTAGGAATCCTTTATAATGCCTCATGAGCATTTGTGATTCTATTTGTTTAATCGTTTCAAGAGCCACATTAACAAGGATTAGTAATCCAGGTCCTGCAAACCATACACCACTAACACCGGTAATTTTTCCAACAATACTAGGGAAAATTTGTATCAGTGCCAGAAAAACCGCTCCGAACCAAGTTAATCTGTAAAGTACTTTTGATATATAGTCGGAAGTTGGTTTGCCCGGCCTTATTCCAGGTATAAATCCGCCGTTTTTCTTCATATTATTGGCTATCTCTATAGGATTAAACTGTATCATTGTATAGAAAAATGTAAAGAATATAACAAGCAATGCACTAACAATCGCATAACTTAATTTATTCGGCCAATTTACAAAGAACCTTACTACCTTATTAGTGGAACTTGCTCCGATAAAACCTATAATTGTTGATGGAAACATCATTATGGATAATGCAAAAATTATCGGTATAACTCCTGCCAAGTTCAACTTTATCGGTATATGTGAGCTTTGTCCTCCGTACATTTTTCTACCGACTACTCTTTTTGCATATTGTACAGGTATTCTTCTTTCTGCTTCCTGTACCCATACAACAGCTGCTATTAAAGCAACAAATACTGCAAGTATCAATATAATTGATATTATTCCGATAATTCCTGCACCTAAATTCCCGCCTTTATAGTAACTATAAAGAGTTATCGCTCCGGAAGGTCCTCTCGAAACGATTCCGGCAAATATTATTAAAGATATACCATTACCGATTCCATACTCTGTTATTTGCTCTCCAAGCCACATTAGGAAAGCAGTTCCTGCGGTGAATGTAAGTGTAACTGTGAAGAATGAAAGTATCGGATTTTCAGCCTGAATGTTATTACCCAATCCAAAATACAATCCTACAGCTTGAAGGAATCCAAGCAATACTCCTACATACCTTGTATACTTTGCTATAATTTTTCTTCCTTCTTCGCCTTCTTTCTGAAGCATTTCCAGCTTCGGTATAGCAACACAAAGGAGCTGCATTATAATAGAAGCGTTAATATAGGGTGTTATACTCATTGCAAAAATCGTTGCATTTTGAAAAGCTCCACCTGTGATCATATCTATAACCCCAAACAAAGAACCTTTACCTACTAATTCCTCAAATGCTGACGGGTCAAGTCCGGGTACCGGAATAAATGATCCTATTCTATAAATAATAAGTAAAGCTATTGTAATTATTATTTTCTTCCTTAAGTCTGGGATTTTCCAGGCATTTCTCAGAGTTTGGAACATTCCACCCATTTTATACCACCTCTACCTTTCCCCCTGCAGCTTCTATCTTTTCTGAAGCCGTTTTAGTAAATCTTGCGGCTTTAACAGTTAATTTTTTATCAAGATTGCCATTTCCCAAAATTACAATTCCGTCGTTTATCTTTTTGATTATCCCTTTTTCTTTAAGGGTTTCAGCTGTTACTGTAGTTCCGTCTTCGAATACATTCAAATCTGAAAGTTTAACTTCGGTATATACTTTTGCAAATCTTTTATTATTAAAACCTCTTTTAGGAATTCTCATATAAAGAGGCATTTGTCCACCTTCAAAACCAGGCCTTACTCCGCCGCCTGCACGGGCATTCTGTCCCTTATGTCCTCTTCCGGCAGTTTTCCCGTTACCGGAACCATGTCCTCTTCCTTTTCTGAATGGCTTTTTATTGGCAGCAGCAGTAGAAGACGTCAACTCATAAAGTTTCATTAAAACACCTCCTTTATATTTCCTCAACTTTTACAAGATGAGACACTTTTTTTATCATACCCCTGATCTGAGGAGTGTCATTCTGTTCTACAAAGCTTCTTATCTTTTTCAATCCCAGTGCTTTTACGGTAGCTACCTGGTCTTGCTTTGCCTTGTTAGTACTCTTTACCAGTGTGATTTTTAATTTCGCCAAGAGTATTCCCTCCTAACCCAAGATTTCTTCCACAGCTTTTCCACGAAGCTTAGCTACTTCTTCAGCAGTCTTTAACTGTGCAAGACCGTTTATAGTCGCTTTTACCATATTAATAGGGTTATTGCTTCCAAGTGACTTTGTACGTATATCACGAATACCAGCAAGTTCAAGGACCGCTCTTACAGGGCCGCCTGCAATTACACCGGTACCTTCAGGTGCCGGTTTAATAAGTACCTTTCCTGCACCAAATTCACCAATAACTTCATGAGGTATAGTAGTTTCAACCAAAGGTACTTTTATAAGGTTCTTCTTTGCATCTTCTATACCTTTTCTTATAGCTTCAGGAATTTCAGCAGCTTTTCCCATACCGCATCCTACATGTCCTTTTTCATCGCCGACAACAACCAGTGCATTGAAGCGCATGTTTCTTCCGCCTTTTACAACTTTCGTTACACGGCCAATATTTACAAGTTTCTCTTTCAGCTCTCCTAATTGATTAGCATCTATACGTTGCAATTTCTTCCCCTCCTTCTCCTAAAACTCCAGGCCTTCGCCTCTTGCAGCCTCTGCAAGCTCTTTTACTCTTCCGTGGTATATATATCCGCCTCTGTCAAATACAACAGACTTTATACCCTTTTCAATTGCCTTTTTGGCAATTAATTTTCCTACTTCTTTTGCAGCTTCTTTATTTCCTGTGCTCTTTAATTTACCCTTTAAAGCTTCATCAAGTGTTGATGCTGATACAAGGGTTACACCGTTCGTATCATCTATGATCTGAGCATATATATGATTAAGACTTCTAAAAACGTTGAGTCTTGGTCTTTCAGCAGTTCCTGTGACTTTTTTACGTACTCTCTTATGTTTTCTCAGTCTTGCAATATTCTTGCTTTCTTTTTTTATCATTTAATTCACTCCCTCCTACTTCTTAGCTTTACCGCCTGTTTTTCCTTCTTTAAGCCTAATTACTTCATTTTCATATTTAATACCTTTACCTTTGTAAACTTCAGGTTCCCTCTTGCTTCTTATTTTGGCGGCAAATTCACCAACCGCTTGCTTGTCTATACCTTTAACAACGATTTTGTTTGGAGCTGGTACATCGATAGTTATTCCAGGTATTTCTTCTATTTCAACCGGATGTGAATATCCTAAAGTAAGAAGAAGCTTTTTACCTTGTTTCTGCGCTCTATATCCGACACCATTTACCTCAAGGTTCTTCTCATAGCCTTGTGTAACACCTATAACCATGTTATTGATAAGTGTTCTTGTAAGACCATGAAGCGCTTTGTGCATTTTGTCTTCTGTCGGTCTCTGTACTAATACATTGCCATCTTCTACTTTTATTATCATATCCTTATGGAATTCCTTTGTCAAAGTTCCTTTTGGACCTTTTACAGTTACTACATTACCTTTTTCTACCTTAACGTCTACACCCTTTGGTATAGCCACCGGTAACTTACCTATTCTTGACATTTCTTTGCCTCCTGTTCTTAACATTATGAGCAGCAATAAGCTTACCCTTTTCAGAAACTAGCAAATTTATATTAAGGCTAATTATAAACGCCATTACATATATAAATCGCAATTGAATTTTTGCTGTGTTTCCAAATTACCAGATAAACGCCAGAACTTCTCCTCCTACACCTTCAAGTCTGGCTTTTTTGTCAGTCATTATTCCTTTTGATGTTGATATTATAGCTATTCCAAGGCCGCCTAATACCTTAGGAATTTCATCTTTTGTGCTGTATACTCTTAAACCAGGTTTGCTTATTCTCTTTATGCCTGTTATGATACTCTTTTTATTTGACAGGTATTTTAAAGTAATTCTCAAAATACCCTGTTTACCGTCATCTATCTCTTCAACATTCTTTATATAACCTTCATCAAGCAAAATTTTTGCTATAGCTCTCTTCACATTGGATGCCGGAATATCAACATATTCATGTTTCGCAGAGCTTGCGTTCCTTATCCTGGTCAACATATCAGCGATAGCATCAGTTATTTGCATATGTTAAACCTCCCTCCAAATATTAATAACTACCAACTAGCTTTTTTCACACCCGGTATCTGTCCTTTATAGGCCAGTTCTCTGAAGCATAAACGGCAAATTCCGAACTTTCTCATGTATGCATGAGGTCTTCCGCAAAGCTTACATCTGTTATACGCTCTTGTTTTATACTTTGGTTTTCTTTGCTGCTTAACAATCATCGATTTTTTTGCCACACTTAATCCCTCCTTAACTCTGGCTAAAAGGCATTCCCAAAAGTTTCAGCAACTCCTTAGCCTCTTCATCAGTTTTGGCAGTGGTAACGAACGTTATATCCATACCTCTGATTTTATCGATCTTATCATATTCAATTTCAGGGAATATTAACTGCTCTTTTACACCCATAGAGAAGTTTCCTCTTCCGTCAAATGAATTTGCCGGAACGCCTCTGAAGTCCCTTACTCTTGGAAGAGCAACGCTAAACAGCTTGTCAACAAATTCATACATTCTATCTCCACGCAATGTAACCTTGCATCCTATATTCATACCCTGTCTTAGTTTAAATGCAGCAATTGACTTCTTCGCTTTTGTTACAAGCGGTTTTTGTCCTGAAATAAGCGCCATATCGTTTACCGCTGCATCTATTGCTTTAGGGTTTTCTTTTACGTCTCCTACTCCCATGTTCAATACTACTTTTTCAAGTTTTGGTACTTCCATAATACTTTTATAATTAAATTTCGCTTTTAAAGCTTGAACTACTTCATTTTTGTATTTTTCTTTTAATCTTGCCATTTATTCTTTAACCTCCTTTCAGAAGAACATTACTCACCTTTTGAAATTACATCTATTACTTCATTGCAACGTTTGCATATCCTTGCTTTTTCACCGTTTTCAAATATCTTCTTACCTACTTTTGTAGGCTTTCCGCACTTTTCGCATATAAGCATAACATTAGAACTGTGTATAGGCAATTCCTGGTGAATTATACCACCTTCCTGGTACATGTTTCTAGGCTTCTTATGCTTTGTAGACATATTTACGCCTTCCACCAGAACTTTTTGGTCAGCCGGTATAACCTGCAGGACTTTACCTTTTTTCCCTCTGTCTTTGCCTGACATTACGTATACCATATCACCTTTTTTTACGTGAACTTTATTAGCCATTTAGGATACCTCCTCCCTTATAAAACTTCTGGTGCAAGTGAAATTATTTTCATGAAATCTTTATCTCTTAATTCTCTTGCAACTGGACCAAATATTCGTGTACCCCTTGGGTTGTTATCTTCTCTGATTATAACTGCAGCGTTTTCGTCAAACTTTATATATGAACCGTCAGGTCTTCTGACCGGTTTCTTAGTACGTACTATAACACATTTTACTACATCGCCTTTTTTCACAACACCTCCGGGCGTTGCATTTTTAACAGAAGCAACAATGACATCTCCTATACTTGCATATCTTCTTCTGGAACCGCCAAGAACCTTTATGCAAAAAAGCTCTTTTGCTCCTGAGTTGTCAGCCACCTTTAATCTAGACTGTACCTGAATCATATTAAAACCTCCTTCCGGTATTTTACTGCGCTCTTTCTATTATTTCAACTACTCTCCAGCGCTTTTCTTTGCTAAGCGGACGAGTTTCCATTACTTTCACTTTATCTCCGACTTTGCACTCGTTATTTTCATCGTGAGCTTTTAATTTATAAGTTCTTTTTATTATCTTTTTATATAAAGGATGCTTTACACTTGTTTCTATTGAAACAACAACCGTCTTATCCATTTTATCACTGGTTACCTTCCCGATTCTGGTCTTTCTTAATGACGTTCTTTGAGCCAATTGAGTTTACCTCCTTTCAGGAATTTATTTTTTCTTTTCTTCCTGTATTTCCCTTTCACGCATAATAGTTTTTATACGAGCAATAGATTTCTTAACTTCTTTTAGCTTCATCGGATTTTCCAACTGATTTGTTGCTAATTGAAATCTTAATTTAAATAATTCTGATTTTAGCTCATGAAGCTCTTCTTGAAGTTCTATCTGTGACTTTTCTCTGATCTCACTGGCTTTCATTTGCTTCACCACCCATTTCTTCATCGCGAGTTACGAATTTGCATTTAATCGGAAGCTTATGCATAGCAAGCCTTAAAGCTTCTCTTGCTACTTCCTCCGATACTCCTGCGATTTCAAATAATACTCTTCCTGGTTTAACTACAGCTACCCAGTATTCCGGAGATCCTTTACCGCTACCCATACGAGTTTCAGCAGGTTTTCTCGTAACTGGCTTATCCGGGAATATCTTAATCCAAACCTTACCGCCCCTTTTAATATAACGGGTCATAGCAATTCTGGCAGCTTCAATCTGGTTGCTTGTGATCCATGCCGGTTCAAGAGCCTGAAGTCCGTATTCACCGTCAACTACCTTATTTCCTCTGGTAGCAATACCTTTCATTCTTCCTCTTTGAACCTTTCTATGTTTAACTCTCTTTGGCATCAACATATTAACGTTCTCCTCCTTCCGCCTTTTTTTCCTTTTTAACAGCAGGAAGAACCTCACCTTTATATATCCATACTTTCACACCGATTTTACCATAAGTGGTATCCGCTTCGGCAAAACCATAATCTATATCTGCTCTCAATGTTTGCAGAGGTATTGTTCCTTCATGATAATGCTCTGTCCTCGCTATTTCAGCACCGTTTAATCTACCTGAAACCGAAGTCTTTATACCCTTTGCGCCTAATTTCATTGCTCTTGACATAGCCTGCTTCATGGCTCTTCTGAAAGATATTCTTTTTTCAAGCTGTGAAGCTATATTTTCAGCAACAAGCTGAGCTTCTATTTCAGGAGTCTTTATTTCGGTAATGTTTATAAGTACGCTTTTTCCTGTAAGTTTTTCTACATCTTTTCTTATATCTTCAATTCCTGATCCGCCTTTACCTATAACCAAACCCGGCTTAGCAGTATGAATATTTATTTTTATTTTATTTGCAGCGCCTCTTTCAATTTCCAGTCTTGAAATGCCGGCAGCCATAAGCTTATTTTTAAGAAATTTTCTTATCTTTACATCCTCAACCAGCAAATCAGCAAAATTCTTGTCATTTGCGTACCATTTTGTATCCCAATCTTTGATTATTCCTATTCTTAAACCATGTGGATTTACTTTCTGGCCCATTCTTCAACCTCCTTTTCACAATTATTTGCTTTCCTTAACTACCAGAGTAATGTGGCTTGTTCTTTTATTTATTCTGCTCGCTGATCCTCTTGCTCTAGGCATTATTCTTTTTAATATCGGCCCCTGATTTGCAAAAGCATCTGTTACAACAAGCATATCCCTGTTTAGGCCATTATTGTTTACAGCATTTGATTCAGCTGATTTTAACAGTTTCAGTAAAAGCTCAGATGCTGCTTTTGGTGTATGTTTCAATATTGCATATGCTTCATCTATGCTTTTATTCTTAATAAGGTCAGTTACTATCTTTACTTTTCTTGGTGAAATTCTTGCATATCTTAAAGTTGCTCTTCCTTCATCTTTTCCAATGCCTAGAATCTTTTTCTCTTTCTTTGTAAGAAGCTCCGGCTTTTTGGACTTTCTATGTTTAGAGTTATAAATCTGAATTATATTATCTTTATCTTTTAGAAGCTCTTCCTTAGATCTTACCTTCTTTTCCAACTGAAGTTCCTCCTTTCGGTTTTATTCGCGTACTACTTCAAAGCAGTTGATCTTTCGGTATGGTGTCCATGACCTTTGAAAGTCCTGGTTGGAGCAAATTCTCCTAATTTATGGCCCACCATTTCTTCGGTAATATATACAGGTACATGCTTCCTACCGTCATGTACTGCTATTGTATGTCCAACCATCTGTGGGAAAATAGTCGATGCTCTTGACCATGTCTTGAGTACTTTCTTTTCATTCTTTGCATTCATTTCTTCAATTTTCTTTAAGAGTTTGGAATCCACATAAGGTCCTTTTTTTAATGATCTGCTCATTACCTTTCCTCCCTTCGAGCAAAAATACATTTTAATATGATTGAACTCGCTCTGAACTAATCATTAATTAATTATGCATTTCTTCTCTTTACTATATATTGATCGCTCTTTTTATTCTTTTTCCTTGTCTTATATCCAAGTGTAGGTTTACCCCAAGGAGTAACAGGACTTGGTCTACCGATTGGTGCTTTACCTTCACCACCACCATGCGGATGATCTACCGGGTTCATAACAACACCACGTACCGTAGGTCTGATTCCCATCCATCTCTTACGTCCTGCTTTTCCTATAGAAATATTTTCGTGTTCTATATTGCTTACCTGTCCTATGGTAGCTTTGCAGTCAATTCTTACTTTTCTCATTTCACCTGAAGGCAGCCTGATTAATGCAGCATCACCCTCTTTAGACATAAGCTGTGCAGAATTGCCGGCAGCCCTTACAAGCTGTCCGCCTTTTCCTGGTTTCAGCTCTATGTTATGAATCAAAGTACCTACTGGGATATTTGATAACTTTAATGTATTTCCTACTCTTATATCCGCATTATCTCCGGATTCTACTATATCTCCAACTTTAAGCCCGTCCGGTGCAATTATATATCTTTTTTCACCGTCAACATAATTAAGAAGAGCTATATATGCTGTCCTGTTCGGATCATACTCAATGGATGCTACCTTTGCTTTAATACCGTCTTTGTCTCTCTTAAAATCTATAATTCTATATTTCTGTTTAGCGCCACCGCCATGATGACGAACAGTTATCCTACCATATGAGTTTCTCCCTCCGCTTTTCTTAAGCGGTACCAACAGCGACTTTTCCGGTTCTACTTTTGTTATTTCATCAAATGATGAAACGGTCATAAACCTTCTTGCAGGGGAAGTAGGATTAAACTTTTTAACCGCCATTTTCTTCACTCCTTTAAATCCTGTGTTAATTTCGTACTATCTTCATTTACGCACAAACTTAATAATTACGCTTTTACAAATACAATTTCTGTTTATATTTACTGCATAGCTCCGAATTCATCTATGCTGGTCTTATATTTCTTATTGACTGTTACAGGCTTACCACCTTTAGTAAGGTATGTTTCCGCTTTAGGATCAGTATCAATTTTCACAACAGCCTTTTTCCAATCAGCTCTGGCTCCTTCGTGAACTCCCATTCTCTTAACTTTACCTTTATATTTAACAGTGTTTACACTAAGAACCTTTACCTGAAACAGCTTTTCAACAGCCATCTTTATTTCTGTCTTTGTTGCTTTAGGATCTACAATGAAAGTGTATTTGCCATTTGCAATTTCCTCATTACTTTTTTCAGTAATGTAAGGTTTCCTTATTATATCCTCTGCAAATTTCATTACGCATACACCTCCTCAACTTTCGATACTGCATCTTTTGTAATTATGAATTTCTCATGCTTTAGTATATCGTACACATTAATGGTATTTACAAATGCAGTCTTAACACCCGGAATGTTTCTTGCTGATTTTGTAACATTCTCATTCTTATCACTCAATACGATTAAGGCACTTGAATCTACTTTCAGATTATTAAGTACATTAACCATCTGCTTTGTTTTTATTGCATCTAGATTAAGTTCATCGAGAACGATAATTTCATTGTCTATTACTTTTGATGTCAATGCTGACTTCATCGCAATCCTCTTAAGTTTCTTAGGTAATGTATAGCTGTAACTTCTTGGTTTTGGTCCAAGCGCAATACCACCTTTAACCCACTGAGCAGACCTGATACTACCATGTCTTGCTCTTCCTGTACCTTTCTGTCTCCAAGGCTTTCTACCGCCGCCTCTTACTTCACTCTTAGTTTTAGTAGATTGAGTGCCTTGTCTTTTATTTGCAAGTTGATTCACAACCGCAATATGCAATGCATTCTTGTTTACTTCAACTCCAAATACTTTATCACTAAGCTCGGTGTTACCTACAACCTCGCCATTCATATTATATACATCAACCTTTGGCATGTCTTCTCCTCCCTTCAACTTTATTACTTACCGGATTTAACTGTTTCCTTGATAATAACAAGACCGCCTTTAGGACCTGGAATAGCTCCCTTTACAAGGATAAGGTTCCTTTCAGCATCAACTCTTACTACATCAAGATTTTGTACAGTTACTTTATCAAATCCCATATGTCCCGGGAGTTTTTTCCCTTTAAAAACTCTTGCCGGATTAGTATTGGATCCCATTGAACCAGGTCTTCTGTGATACATTGAACCATGTGTATCTTTACCACCCTTTTGTCCATGTCTCTTTATATTTCCCTGGAATCCTTTACCTTTTGATATACCGCTAACATCCACTTTATCTCCGTTAGCGAACATATCTGATACTTTTATTTCCTGTCCTATTTCAAAACTATCAACTTCATTGGTCCTAAATTCTCTCAGATATTTCTTTGGTTGAAGTTTAAGCTTGAGGAACTGTCCCTTTAAAGGTTTATTCAGCTTTTTCTCTTCTATATCCTCAAATCCTATTTTTACCGCATTATATCCTTCATTATCGATTGTTTTCTTCTGGATAACTGTACACGGTCCTGCCTGAATTACGCTTACAGGAATTGTAAGACCCTCTTCGTCAAACACCTGGGTCATTCCTACTTTCTTACCTAAAATAAATTTCTTCATAAATTTCCCTCCTACGGTTATTGGTTCATTCATTCCTCATATATTTATTGCTCCAATTCGAGGACTGTTTGAACTTGACCTTATTCTTTTTCTGATGACGGAGCTTGGTCATCATTTATAATTTAATTTCAATATCAACACCTGCAGGCAGATCGAGCCTCATAAGAGCATCTACTGTCTTTGGTGTAGGAAGCAATATATCAATCAGCCTTTTATGAGTTCTCATTTCAAACTGCTCTCTTGAGTCTTTATATTTGTGTGGTGCTCTAAGTATAGTGATTATTTCCTTTTCTGTCGGAAGTGGTACAGGTCCTGAAACTTTTGCACCTGTTCTTTTGGCCGTATCAACTATCTTTTCTGCCGATTGATCGAGAATCTGATGATCAAATGCTTTTAATCTGATTCTGATTTTCTGTTTGTTTGCCATACATAAACCTCCTTCTTAATGTTAGGTAACGTTTGTCTGGTTTTAATATGCTTCACACCAGTAATTACCTCTCTTAAAAATGTTACGTACAACAAGCACTTACCTGTACACTATGCCGGGTGTTTCGCAAACCCACATATAAAAACCCAGGTAATTTAGCTAAAAATAAGCAGATTTAACCTGGGCATTACTTTCACATTAACATCAAGACATCAAACAAAATACTTATACATATATAAGTATTTTATATCTTAATAATATTATAATGTACAGTGACTTGTCGCCCGGTTTCATGAATCGGACATTCTCCGTAGAAATTACCTATTATAAAAATAGCAACCTTCTACTTCATCGTATGCCATGTCACAACAACAGATATTTTACTATAATTTATTTACAAATGCAAGTATTTTTTTATCAGCAAAAATTATTAATTAAATATAATAATATAATACTTCTACATATTAATATTAACAGTTAGAATTTTTTTATAAACTTCTACAACTTTAAATTATAGTATCTTTCTGTTTTATTATGCAATAATATAGTCTGATTTATAATCTTGTGCCATTCATAATGCGTTGCTGCAAATTCAAGCACTGAACATCACTCTTATTTGATAAATTAATCCATTGTGCTGGTTGTCTTGTGGAAGTAACTTTGTGGAGAGGCTCATATCACCTGTTAATCCGAGCCTAAGTTAAACGAATTCACTGTTTGAGCAGAATAATTACATGGTGCTTTTTAACATAAATAATATACAAATTCTCATATGTTAAAAATGCACTTCCTTAATTGTTGTGCTCCTCTACTATAAACATATTCTGTTAAGGAGCACATATAAAAATTCAAAATTATTATGCGAGTTTGAATTCGTAGCAGCTGAATTTACAGGGTCTTGGCATCGTAACTCAGTTTCCTGGAACAAAACCAACCAGCACAACAAGTTAAATTAAATTTTATTAAGTTACTTTATGCAAAAAGGTTCCCGAATTTAATCTGAGAACCTTTTTCTTAAAAGCACATTATATTTTAAATAGATCAATATCTTCCTTAAGATCATTCGCAAGTTTTGATAAATGTTTAGCAGATTCGGCAATTTGCTGTATAATAGCGGTTTGTTCCTGAACAGAAGCAGAAACCTCTTCCGTACCGGCTGCCGTTTGTTGAGCAATACTCGCGATATCTCCCATTGAATCTCCTGCTTTCTTGGCGTTTGCACTTAAATTATTTGCAGACAGCGAAACCGCTTTAATATTTTCCGTTATGATATTAACTACCTTCGCTATATCTCCAAAAGCATTAACAGTTTCTTTTAAAGCTTCCGTTTGCTCAATTGCAGCTAACTTCGTGCGTTCTATTTGATTTACGGTCTCCTCTATGCTGTGTTGTACTTCTTTTACGATTTTATCAATCTGCCTTGCTGATACAGCTGATTGTTCTGCTAATTTTCTAATCTCATCTGCCACTACTGAAAAGCCCTTACCTGATTCTCCCGCTCTGGCAGCCTCAATAGCTGCATTCAGGGCCAGCAGATTTGTCTGCCCTGCTATACCCTGGATAGCCTCGAGTATTTGCCCGATTTGGTTCGATTTTTCGGACAATTCAGATATTGCATTCGACACGCTTAAAGATATTTGCATATTTTCATTAACTTTTGCTTCCTGATACTTGACTGATTTTTCACCTGCATCCAGAGTCTCCTTCGCTTTATCTGTTAATATTCTCGAATTTTCCATATCCTTTGCAATTTGACTTAACCCTTCAACTACCCCTCTTATCTGAAGGTTTCCCTTTTCCGTAGAAGTTGCCTGTTCCGAAGCTCCTTTTGCCACATCAGAAATAGCTTCAGCAACCTGTAAAGAAGCTTCACTTACTTTATCTGAAGAGTCCATCATCTGTTCAGAGAATGAAGCGACAGAAAAACTCATTTCTTTTATATTTTTAATCAACATTGCAACTTTTTCTGCCATTTTATTTACATTTACAGCAATATCGCCTATTTCATCTTTCCTGTTAATATTGATCCTATAACTCAGATCTCCTGAAGCAATCGACTTCACTGATTTTAAGATAGCATTTACGCTTTTTACTATGGAATTAACAAAAAAGGTTAATATGACTATACCTACAGCAAGCGCTAATAGTGTAACAACAAATATAATAATATTTAATCCTCTTATAGTTTCTTTCAAATCTTCTTTAAGCGAACCTACAAACCATATACCAACCACGTTTCCGTTATCATCTTTAAGAGGTATGTACTTTGAATCATACTTTTTACCTAAAATCGTAACTTCTCCTGAAAACTCCTTGCCTTCTTTTAATACGGCATTTACTACTTCTTCAGGAGCTTTTGTCCCTACTGCTTTGCTGCCGTCTTCTTTTAAAACACTTGTTGCAACTCTCGTGTCCATCATAAATATAGTAGCATATGCCTGCGTCTGGTCTGTTATCTCATCTACAATAGTGCAGTCCTCATTAATTAGATAGTCTCCTTTATATAAATTTCCGTCTTTTATCGACCAACTGCCTTTATACCTTTCATCAATTAAACTATATCCAAGTTTTGCGTCGGCATTAATTTTGTTTTGAAGACTCTGCTCAGCTAACTTTGTAGTTTCAATACGTGTAATTATGATGAGAGTTGTCCCGATAAAAACAAGTATTGAAATAAAAAACACTAAAAGTTTCCCTCTTAAGCGCATAATCATATTATTAATATCCCCCTTAGTTTTCTTAAATGCATAGCATTAAATATGAATATCTGATTTCTCATAATAATAAACGAAATTTCCATATAAACTCTTAATATTCTGATTTAATTAATCTTTCGGCCAGCATTGTATTCCTTTTCTGAATTTTATTATTTGATACGGCAATACCGATTGCTTTTCTTGACCCTACAAGAACAAGTACTTTTTTTGCCCTTGTTACACAAGTATAAAGCAAATTCCTCTGAAGCATCATATAATGCTGCATGGAAAATGGCGCTACCACAATTTTATACTCACTCCCCTGACTTTTATGCACAGTGGTGGCATAGGCAAGCACTACCTCATCTAACTCGGTGGCATCATACTCAACATCATTTCCGTCAAAACGTATAACCAAAGTCTTATCTTCCATATCTATTTTTACAATAGTTCCAATGTCACCGTTAAACACATTTTTATCGTAATTGTTCTTAACCTGCATGACTTTATCACTCAAACGATAAACCGTGCCACCGTATTTTATTGCAATGTCAGTAGGATTTAAAGTCTCCTGTAATACCGTATTCAGGTTCTGTGCGCCCGTTTCTCCACGCTGCATAGGACAAAGCACCTGTATGTCATTTATTGGATCAACTTTATAATACTTTGGAAGCCTCACACTGCAAAGCTGTTTAATTGTCTCCGTTAATTTCTGTGGTTCTTCTTCTTCGATAAAGAAAAAATCGCTGTTTTTCCCTCCTTTAAGTACCGGCATTTCACCTTTATTAATTCTATGGGCATTTGTAATAATGGCACTTCCCTGTGCCTGTCTAAAAATTCTAGTAAGCTTTATTACTTCAACTTGTCCTGAGTCAATGATATCTTTCAATACATTACCTGCACCTACTGAAGGCAGCTGGTCCACATCTCCGACCAATATAACAATGGTATCATCGGTAACCGCTTTTAAAAGGTTATACATCAAAACGATATCCACCATTGATGTCTCATCAATTATCAATACATCGCATTCCAAGGGCTTATCGGCGTTTCTCTGATATCCGTCAGGCGGTTTATATTCCAGCAGGCGGTGTATGGTTTTCGCTTCCATACCTGTGGCCTCAGACATCCTTTTTGCGGCTCTTCCGGTTGGTGCAGCGAGAAGGACTTTTCTGCCCATCTTCTGAAAAACCTTAATTATTGCAAGAGTCGTGGTTGTTTTACCTGTTCCGGGTCCGCCGGTCAGCACCATAAATTTCGACAATACAGCAGTTTTTATAGCATTCAACTGGACTACATCATATTTTAAATTATGTTCCCTCTCAATTTGTCCAATCAGATTATCTACATTGATTGGTATGATTGATGTCTGACCTTTCTTTATTTCATTTATTCTTTTTGCCGTTCCTGTCTCACTGAAATAAAATACCGGCAGATAAATTGCATTATTCTCATCAGGTATAACCGACTTTTCTTCAATCATGCGATCTATAGTGGTATCTACCATATCTTCATCTATTTCAAGCATTTTTGCTGTTTCAGATATCAACTGTTCCCGAAATGCATAACAATGTCCTTCATTTGAAAGCTGATTTAAGACATACAAAACACCTGACCGGCAGCGTTCAAAGGAATTCTTCTGAAAACCCAGCTGTTGTGCTATCTTATCTGCAGTTTTAAATCCAATCCCCCAAATATCATCTGCCAGCCTGAAAGGATTGTTCTTAACGATGCTGATGCTTTCATTTCTATAAGTTTTATATATCTTTATCGCATATGTAGCTGATACTCCGTTACTCTGCAAAAACAACATTATGTTCTTGATTTCCTTCTGCTCCTGCCATGCCTTTTTAATCATTTCTACCCTTTTTTGTCCTATACCTTCCACGTTTATCAGACTATCAGGTTCTTCCTCAATAACCCTTAAAGTATCTTCTTTGAAATGACTGACTATTCTGCGGGCATAAACAGGTCCGATTCCTTTAATAAGACCACTTCCAAGGTATTTTTCAATACCAGCAACAGTAGCAGGCACGGTCTCCCTGTAGTCAACAGCATTAAATTGCTTTCCGTATTTGCTGTCAAATTTCCATTCTCCTTTTATGTGCAGAGTAGCCCCAACGTTAACGGCAGCAAGATTGCCGACAACAGTAACCAGGTCAGAAAATCCTTTGGATTTTATCTTTATGACACTATATCCTGTTTCTTCATTCATGTATGTAATCCGTTCAACAACTCCGCTTATGTATTCCATGCCGTACCTGCCCAACTAATATTGGTATAAGTTGTTTTCAATATTAAAAGATTATGTATATATATAATTTAATCCATCGTGCCAGTTATTTTTTGAATCTTATATATCACGTTTTTCCATCCAAATTTCTCTTATTACTTTCCCAGTAATATTGAAAAAATAACATTAAAATAGCATTTCTTTAGTGCATTAACTCTGCATCACTCTACTGAATATTCCTGAAGCAACTTTTGTTTCATTTCCCATAAAGGCTTCGATAAGTCTACATAATACTTGTGCGGATTTTCAAATCTTTTGACCTCATCCCATAATGTATCAACCTGCTCCATACAGTAGCTTTTTATATCATTCAATTTAGGACTTTCATAAACACAAACACCTTTATCAAAAATTCTTTTTAAAAGCTTTTTAGCACGGAAGTTGGTCACTGTCTTTCTTTTCCATGTATGTTCAGGATCAAATAATACATATGGCTTATTTTCATCGATAACCTCATCCCTGATAGTTATTACATCAGCTATAGCTTTCCCGTTTTCCTTATCAAAAAACCTCCATACCTGTTTAAATCCTGGGTTTGTAATTTTGCCTACATTTTCACTTAATTTTATTCTCGGAATAATCTCACCATTTTCTTCAATGGCTGCCAGTTTATAAACTCCCCCAAATACTGGTTCCGTTTTAGAAGTTATAAGCCTCTCGCCAACTCCAAATAAATCGACTTCTGCACCCTGAAGCAGCATTTCACGAATAATATATTCGTCCAGTGAGTTGGATGCAACAATGCTGCAATCATGAAATCCCGCTTCATCCAGCATTTTTCTTGCCTTCTTTGACAAATAAGTTATATCACCGCTGTCAATCCTAATACCTTTAGGTCTAAACCCCATAGGAACCAGTTCTTCATTAAATACCTTTATAGCATTGGGTACACCTGATTTTAATACATTATAAGTATCAACCAGCAATGTACAGCTGTCAGGATAAGTTCTTGCATATGCACGGAAAGCTTCCAACTCAGACGGAAACATCTGTATCCAGCTGTGAGCCATTGTCCCAAGAGCAGGTATGCCAAACATCTGCTCTGCGACGGTACAGGCAGTTCCCACACATCCCCCTATATAGGCAGCCCTTGCTCCATAAACAGCACCATCATAACCCTGAGCTCTTCTTGAACCGAACTCCATAACGCTCCGTCCCTGTGCTGCTCTGACTATTCGATTTGCTTTTGTCGCTATAAGGCTCTGATGATTTATTGTTAACAAAACCATAGTCTCAATAAATTGTGCTTCTATAATAGGACCTCTGACAGTGACTATAGGTTCACCGGGAAATATAGGAGTACCTTCAGGTATAGCCCATACATCACAGCTGAATCTGAAATTTTTCAGATACTGCAAAAAATCTTCACTGAACAGTTTTTTATCTCTTAAAAACTCTATATCATTATCATTAAATTTAAGTTCTTTTAAATACTCTATCAACTGCTCAAGCCCTGCCATTATGGCAAAACCGCCATCATCGGGCACCTTTCTGAAAAACATATCAAAATATGCGATCTTGTTTTGCAAGCCATGCTCTAAATAGCCATTTGCCATGGTCAGCTCATAGAAATCTGTCAACAATGTTAAGTTTAATTTGTCCACATATATACATTCCTTTCAGTTTCTTAACAAATTACTATACAGTCTTTATCATTTATATATAATTGAGATAATTTTATCTTCATTATACAAATTTAATTTTATCATTTGCAGCAGAATATATCCATTTTTTTAGTATAATTATTGGAATCATTAAGTCAGATATACATTTTTATTCAATCATTTAGATTCACTGCTGACGACTTCAAATGAAACAATTCTTACAGATTAATATGACCATCGATATTTACATTTAAATAATATTTATTTTATAACTTTTAGGCAATACTTAATATCACTGGACAATAAATATCAGAATTATACTGTATTAGCTTAAACATGAGAACAGGGGCTTATCATATTCTTGATAAAGTCCCTGTCTAAACATCTCTATATTATCATTAACTCATCGATTTCCTATATCAGAATCGGGCTTAGTAATTTTATACTTGCCATCTCTCTGCCGCATAAAATATTGCAGGTATATGCTTTGAAGTACAGCTTTACATCACTTGCTATGGCGCAAGCTTTCTTACTGTGTTTATCTATAGGCCTCCCATTCTTTTCTTGTAATAATCATTTTACAACCTTCTGTTTGTCTTTTTTCACCTTTAGCATTTGCCTTAAAAGCATCTGTCAAACCCGTATTTAACATTGTCATACCGAGTTTTTTCAGAGGTTCAATCTTTTTCTTGTCTGCAACAACCCAATGAGCAATTATTTCCTCCGGATTCAAATACTTAAAACAATAATCATATAACACACCTAGCGCTTCATATTCATAATCATTATCAAAATACTCACCGTTCATCACGTTCCCGATATCCATTTGCTTTTCTGCGTTCATGCCGTTAAAATTTACCATACATACTACACTTGAAAGATTCTTAACCTCAACTGCCCAAAATTGCTTTTTTGCGGCAAAGTATTCAGTAATACTTTTTATTGATTTTTCATCTGCGGGCCATTCATGGTCAAAATCGGCGAATTCTGAGAATTCCTTGCTTATCGCAATTTGTTGCAAGTCTTTCCAGTCAGAATCCCTAAAATGACGTATTAGCAAACGATTTGTTTCAAAGCTGTCTGGTTCATTTTCATTAAAATTAATACTATATGTATGCTTTGTCTTATTTGAAACTTCTTCTGCTATTCTCAATATTACAGGTTTCTCCTTGGGGCTATAGCTTTCTATATTTTGCTGTAAGATAGATTTCTTTGCAGTACTTATATTACACACATCCTTTATTTTTTACTTACATCTTACCAATTAAATCTGCCCTTATATTATCTATTTTTAACATTTTAATTATTGCATTAAGCTCGGGCAAGTCCATATCTCCCTGTCCAAATATGGTTTTTGAGTTTAACATATATCTTTGTCTTTATATTTTCTCTCTCAAAGCTGCCATCTGTTTCATAAAGTGTATAATTCATGAATGAAATGTACATATCAAACGCGCCCTTGGAAGAAGCACAAGCCTCCAATATACTTCCCTGTCCCCCTATCTGCTCAATCATTCCAGCTCACTTATTACCATCTCATACACTGTTACAGTGCTGCCCCACGCAGAGCAGATTCCAACGGGCGCAGATATTTTTGCTTCTGGGTTCGCAAGCTTCCTGTTATATTCGTAGCATGTACGGTAATGCTTGATTTCACCGTCAATAATAACCGCCATATAATCACGGTTTAATACCCAGGAAATATCATGAACTGTGTTTTCTGTTATATAGCCGTTATCAAAACCGAATTTATGCCCTGTTACAGGATCATGTACTCTAAGCTCTGATTTATTGCACTCCCAATTTAAAATAAGTACTCCTTCATCAAAAAACATTCGGATATTTGTGCTGTCAGTTTTAGCTTTTACATCGATCTTTAGCGGTAAGGTGTATTCTTTAAGAGTAACCGGACGATTACTGCGTTTGTCAGCATTGTCGATTCTAATAACCAGCTCTTCATTATTAAATACTGCTCCTTCTTTTTCTCCCAATTCGCTTAAATTAACTTTCTCACTGTTTTTTATCTTCAAACCGGATAAGAGTTCATCTACTGATGGTGGCTCCACCTTTACAAAATCACCACAAGGCACATAAAACTCATAGCTCCTGCCATAGTCATTCTGTTTAATAATAAATTGTCTGCTAATATCAACTTCATAACCGGTTTCCTTCTCAACACCACTAATCAGCCATTCTATAGCCCAACCCGGCTCACCATTCGGGATATCTTCAGTAACTTTGATGTATTTACCACCTTGCAGCATAAACTCTGACAATCCTTCCGGCACTGATGCAGCATCGTCTGCAAGCACACCTTTAATAAGCGGCTTATCAAAATACACATCTGCATTCTTTGGCCATATCAGTGTATAGCCTATAATATAAGTTCCTTTTTCCTTGTTTTCAGGCAAAGTATAAAAGGTCCTTTTTTCTTCATCAGTAACGATGCTTTCCGGAGGTGCTTCAAGCTTGCCGATAATGCGCTGGGGCTGAAGTTCAACCAGTTCATTTTTTTCTTACCGGTGAAATTTGCCGGATTGCCAAGTTCTGTATATCCTCCCCTTGCGCCAACATACTGAAACACAAGCCATGCACGCGGATGATGAGCATCATCTACATCCATCCTGAAATTCATTGGTCGCCCAAATGGGTATTCGCACCATCCTCCATTAAAATGTTTTCTGCCTTCAAGCAGCCAATAACCGCCTTTTAACTCAATTCTTCCAATATCTTCAGGTACAGTTGTTAATTCGTCAACTGCAACACCCCAATCATGCCGTATTGGTTTGCCAAATATAGCGTGCGTGTCAAGTTCTATAATTTTATCTGCATGTGGAAAAGCTTCAATTAATCTGTCTTTAGGATTGAATGGCAAATCGCGGTATAACGGATAATCATGTTCAGCATATTCGCTGAAACCTGCAAGAATTGTGTCCGGCATATAATGCATAACGACAGTTCTTGAACTGTCTGCAGGCATATCTGCGTCTACAGGAATATGTACATCATAAAACCTTCCGTTTTCATCATAGTATTCGAAAGGTATGCGCGAGGTATCATACCCCTTGTGCTCTTTATTATAAAAGTTTTTGGTAAATTCTCTCCATATACTTTTATAATCACCTGCGCTGCTGTTGTAAACAGCCCATTCACCACTTCTTATCTTGCGGCACACAACATCTTCAGGAAGCGTTTCGGGCTTTTTGTCGGTTGCCACGCCGAAGATGAATTCATAATGGTTCCCATCCACAAACTTGTCAATGGCACCAATATATTTCTTATCATCGGCTTGACCAATCGCTTCCAGCAGCGCATCAATCTTGCGCTTTCCGTCACTGTCTTTACTCAAGACAGATGATACAAGCTCCTCATCGCTCTTTGAGAGGCTGTTGTGCCATGCTATATACCCCACTATGTAAAATTCTTCCTTTACAGTGAGATTATATGTAACTTCATTTTTATAGAATATATCTTTATGCATATATGGATAAGTATATTCAAACACCATATTCACAACTTTAAGACAAATAGGAATACTTTGTTCTTTAATAGGAATTTTGATATTATGGCGGTATGGACCGCAAAGCTTTTTCTTTCTGTCACCAAATTCAATTGTACGATGCTTTCCCATTAAAAAGGTGGTACATTTATCGTTAATGCAATAACTACAACTTTTTACTCCATTGAACAGGAGTTCTTTCTCATACTCATTATCTGTTTGCTGATAAAGATTTATGAATGCTCGTATATCATACTCACTTTTTATGTATACTTCTTTTGGCTCAATCCGTATTCTTAAATCTCTCATGGAATATAATATTTCTTTAATATCACCTTTCTCATTTAAACGGTATTTACAGCCTCTTTCCAATATAGCTTCATGAAGTGGAATAATGAGTTTCGACAAGTTCTCGGGAAGGGTTTGTACAAATTCCTGAAAATCCATGTTTGACCTCCTTGATACATATTTTGATTCTTTACATACATAGCCATGCAATATATTTATATGCACATTTAACAAACATATGTTCGCCGTAAAACCATCATATATTATAAAAGATGAAAAGTCAAGAATATTTGTGTATTTAATGTATTATTATACACAACATGTATATTTTTCTATAAGTAGATAATTAACAATCATATGCAATATAAAAGGGGTAGTATGAAAATCTTCATGCTACCCCTAACTATTTTATTCATGTTTATTGAGTCTATTTCCTGGCAGTACTATCTTCAATCATGGAGATTAAAGGATACATATCATTATAATGTTTTTGAATAAACATGGCATTCCGCTTCTTATACAACTTCTCAGCTATCCTGTCGGCAATTGGTATAAGCATTCTCTCATGAGCGCAAAGCACCGGCAAAACCTCTTGAATACTGCCGGTAGACTGTTTATTCATACAGCCGCAGTGATGATTACAACGCAAACGGATAGCACAATCCCTGCATGTTTCTTTTTCCTGCTCGTTCACATTATACAGCTCATTCTGTCGATTCACATCTATACCTGTATCGATGTGGCCGATGGAATATTGCAGATTACCGACAAACTGCACACATGGGTACAGTGTTCCATCCGGCGCTACAGATATCTGTTTTTTACCCAATTCGCACCGTTCATGGGAATATGTATTCCTGGTTATATGGGAGCTTATTTTTACTTCAAAAGGACTGAGATAGAATTTTTCTTCTGCCAAAGTCTTTTGAGTATAAAAATCAGCAAGCTTGATATACTGCTTTTTTAATTCCCTTAGTTTCTCTTCTGTCCAATTGCCGGCATAGTTCAAAGAACAGACCAAATATCTGAATCCGCGGTTATATAGATATTCAACGGATTCAGCATAATATTGAACTGTTTCCGGAGTTACTACAATCAATACAGAAGCATACGGCCTTACAGCCAGCAGTAAATCTATTTTAGGTGATAAATCAGAAAATGTCCCCTGTCCCGCACTGTCAACTCTATGACAGTCATGCGCTTGCTGAATACCGTCATGGCTAAGTGCTATAAAAATGTTTTCTCTGATAGAAAAATCAATAAATTCTTTGTCTAAAAGCAGCCCATTGGTAGTAATCTTATAGTAGAGATACAACTCACCATAATTTTCTTTCTTCTTTCCATATTCAACAGCCTTATAAATAATTTCTTTTTGTAAAAGAGGTTCTCCTCCGAAAAAAACAATACCAACAGGTTGTTTTTCGCAAACAGCTTTCTCTATGACCTTTTTGACAATATCAAAACTCATATTTTGAATATTGCTTTTATCTACATAACAATAATCACAAGCCATATTGCAGTTATTAGTTAAATGAAGGGTGTAGTGCATATATAGCCTCCTATTATATAATACCTTCTGCTTTTAGCCAGTTCAGAAAGTCTTTTATCTGTTCTTTCAGTAAATCTTCTGAAGTTTTTTTCAAATACGTCTTCCATTCATCATGTAGTTTCTGATATTCTTTACTCTTCTGTTCTTCTGTAAGGTCATTGTTTTCACTTAGTGCTTTTAATTTTTCGCCATATTCCTTGTTTATGCTTTCATTATCGGCTATTGGGTCATAAAAAATTCCAACCGTGTTGCCATGAGTATTACCCTCAAGCCCTTTCCTGAGAGTTTCAGCAGTCGGTATCAGATCATATCTCTCAATTGAAGTCATCATTCCTTTTTCTTTGTGCCAGCTTTCGAAATCCTTCATTGAAAGAAATTCAAAACTAATATGAGCTTTTCATCTACTCCGTCTAACTGCAATTTGCCCTTTTTTGTGTCCATTAGATTTGTAGATTCATTTTTTTCTCTGTCATTAAAATAAGGGTAAAGATCTGTTACTGGGATTTCTATATCTTCAATTGTTATTTCATCTTTTTTAAATTCTAATCTATATTTTTTTGATTCTTCCTGTATTATTTGAAATGCTTCTTCTTCAGAAAAGAATACATGGGGCGCAACAGATACACAACCAAAGCTTCCCAGACCATCACCATGAATGAATAACGGAGCAACAACATCCATTTTCATTTTAGTGTTAAAAGCAATACTATTATTAGTTTTATTCTGTGACTGAATTTGTCCACAAGCGGTAAAGGTTATCATTATTAAAGATTATAATGCAATACCAATACATACATTGTCTTTCCATCTATCAGGCATTGATTTAAGCAAACCGGGGTTAAGATATACAACAGACTTGTCAGGATACCTGGGGGTTTTATATTTTATGACCGGTTGGACTTCCATTTTCTTATCTCCGATACTATATTTATAATTTTATAAGACGAAAATATTTCATATATGTTCCAGAAGTATTTTTTCTATAACTGATAGTTTTGCAGAGAAACGTACATGTCTGGTTTGTATATGATGAAGTATTTGAAATGATGCCCTTTACCTTATCATTGGTAAGAGGGAATCTTCTCTGTTATCGTTTATCATTTTTGCTGAAAAAACTCGATGCCTAATCTTATCTTTCTTCCAATAACAACAAAGCCTTGAGGTAATATCCTCAAGGCTCTGATATAAATCTGGCAGCGACCTATCTTCCCAGGACGTTTCCATCCAAGTATTTTCGGCACTGAGAAGCTTAACTGCT